>Ga0307988_1000037_pt1 | contig 114930 bp, 103 predicted proteins | sample EllFjometagen183_FD_203166 | JGI IMG/M metagenome (GOLD analysis project Ga0307988, IMG submission 203166) | Marine microbial communities from Ellis Fjord, Antarctic Ocean - #183 | ecosystem: Environmental > Aquatic > Marine > Unclassified | place: Southern Ocean | collected 2014-10-08 | reverse complement strand
TAGTTTAACAGCGTCAATTTTGAATTGTTTTGAATAGCTTTTTCTTTTTGACATGTGGTACCTCCGAAAAGTTTTCTATTTATATCATGCTTTTCGGTGTGTCCGCTAGACCTATACCACTTCAATTGATTTATTGTATTCTCCTTTGAGTAAATACGCAAAGCCCAGATTGTTTTGTGCATCAATAAATTTTGGATCCAGGCGAACGGCTTCTTTATAATGAGAGATGGCATCATCCAGCAACTTTTTTTTAATCAGTCCTGTGGCAAGAGCACTGTGTGTTTTGGCTGTTTCAGGACGTATTTTAAGGGACAGCTCAAAATGTTTTATTGCTGCATCTGTTTGTCCTTCCTTTAATAGTAATAGGCCAAGGTTATAGTATGTCTTTGCATGGTTTGGGTTTATTTGTAGAGCTTTAACATAATGCTCTTTTGCTAAGTTATTTATTCCTTTATCAAAATATGCGTTTGCAAGGCAGGTATGAGCAGCGTAATTGTTTTTTGTAATTTTAATGGTATGTTTAAAAAGAATTATGCTGTTTTGCCAATAACCAGTCTGCATCCATGCCGTTGCGCTAAAGATGAAAAGGATTAAAAAAGCTGTTGAAACAACTATTTTTCTTTTGATTTTTAAACTTTTGATAACAGTTGTCATTCCCCACGTCATTATTATTATTAGTCCTATTGACGGTATGTAAATAAATCTGTCTGCCATAGCCTGAAGTCCAGACTGACTGATTCCGATTACCGGAAAAAGGATACCTGCAAACCAAAGCCATCCCATCAAAAAGAATGGATGTTTTCTTGATAAACGGATAGCAGCATAACTGATTAATATAAGCAGGAAAGCAGATATTGATGTTTGCCACAAAGGGATCGTATTTAAGGGGTGTGGATAAAAAACAGCGAGGTCATTCGGGATAAAGAACTTTTTAAGATACAGAATATATGAAATTACTGCATTATTTATTCTAACAATTATTGAATAGTCTTCCAGCCCTATAACAGCTTCCCCTCTATTCTGAGTAGTAAAGGTGATTATGCTGAAAGATATTGAAAGGAAAAACAGGGGTACCTTTTCTATAACTAGAGGGTTTAATGTTTTAAAAAAGTTTTTCTTGTTAAGGCTTAAACGGTTCAGAGGCCAGTAATCCAGAAGCAGCAGGGCAAAGGGCAGGGTGACAAGCATGGGTTTTGTCATAAGGCCCAGAGCAAAAAGTAGAAAGATAATAACATAATTCGTTCTGCTTTTCTGGCGGGTGTAACGGTTGTAAGAAATGATTGTAAGAAGAAAGAAGAACATGCTTAAAACATCTTTGCGTTCTGAAATCCAGACCACAGATTCTACAAACATAGGGTGAACTGCAAAAAAAGAGGCTGCAAATCCGCTGCGGAAAAAGGAACCGGTCAACTGTTTAAGAGCAAAGAAGAATAGAATGGTGTTTAGAATATGAAAAAATATATTGGTTAGGTGATACCCCCCAGCATTCAAGCCGTACATCTCATAATCTGCCATCAGGGATACCACTGTTACAGGGATCCAGAAGCTACCGGTTGTGGTCGTGAAGGCCGTTATAATGCTTTTTTTTGAAAGGCCTTGCTGGACATAAGGGTTTTCGAAGACATAAAGATTATCATCAAGATTTATAAATTCAAAATCCTTTACCTGGATATAGACTGTAAGTATTATTACTATGAGAAAAAGACAGGTTATAATATTTCGGATGAGATGGGTTCCGCCCTTTTTTTTAGAAATTATTCTTTTGCTGATTCTATTGGCTAGCATAATCCTGACAACTGAAAATGAAATTTATTTTTTTTCTAAAATCTTCCAGATTAATTTCTTTTTTCTAATTATCTGCTTCAGCTTTGAAAGATCAATAGCTGCTTTTCCAGGATTTCTCCAGTAATTTTTAAGAAACAGTTCTTGGTCATTTTCTGCTACAGGGACTCCCTGCTGTTTTAGTTTTTCCATTGACCGGCAAAACCGGATAATGTTTGAACTTCTTTCCGATTCAGTCAGGGTGTTTTTCAGGACAGACTTATCCCAGTCAATGATGAAAATGTTTTCAGGAGTAGTTGAATTAATCAATATATTTTTCATGTTAAGGTCGGCGTGGAGGAACCCTTTGTCATGCATTATCCTGACAGTTTCAGCGGTTTTGACTAGAACTTGTTTCTTTTTCTCTGAAAAATCAATATTTGAACATTTTGGAAGCTCTTTTAGATATTGCGGCAGATCAGTGCAGGAAGTCAGTTCTTTTGTGATCAGATAGCCGTTATAAAAAGGCCCTGCTTTTTTTATACTTACAGCGGCAAGTGTTTCAGCTGTGGGAATATTTCTGGTGTAAGCTTCTGCGCCTATATAGAGTTCATTAAAAGGTCTTTGGTTTCCAAGGAAAGTATCATTGTTAACAAACCTTACAAGTCCTCCTCTTAAGTATTTGCGGATCATTATTCGGGTGCCTGGCATTTCTTCTATGGGGACGGACAAAACAGGACCGCGGCCAGTTGAAGTACCTGGGACAGAAATATATTTTTTAAAAAGACGTTCCGGTTGAGAAATGCCAAGGCGCATCAGCGGGCTTACATATTCCTTTTTCACAGCAACTGTTGAGGAATTGTTCTTAATAATGGTATATCCAGGTGGTACTTTTATCATTTTTTAGCTTTCTGTATTACACTATGCTTCAATAACCATATCTCCAACGAGTCTGGCAAGACTTAGGCAAGAAGTCAAGCCTGGAGATTCAATTCCGATAAGGTTTATAGCTCTTTTAAGACCTCTTTCTTTTTCATGACATATAATAAAGTCATGAATGGGTTCGCCCGGTTTCTGAAGTTTGGGTCTTATACCGGCCATGTCAGGGGTAAGGTCTTTAAGCTCAAGAAAAGACAGATAGTCTTTCATGCTGTTGAAAAAGTCCGCTGCATGACCAGCGTCCACGCTATAGTCTTCTTTATCTGTATAAATAGCATTAGGCCCGAGTTTTACGCTTTTATCCGGGAAACGGGTCAAATGGATGCCCAGCCCCATAAGATCCTTGAACGGCGGCGGATATATCAGGTGTGAAATGCGTTTTGCTTTTGAAGGCGGTATGCTGAAATATTCTCCCTTGCAGGGATGCAGCCGGTATCCAGCTTTATCAATATCAATGCCCATAAGAGAAGCTGTTTTGTCAGATGACAGGCCAGAGCTATTTATCAGCCAGCTGGATAGTACGGACTGAACTGAACCGTCTGGAGAGTTGTAAAAAACCCTGTATTTTTCATTTTCAGGTTCTATTTTAAAAACTTCATGTTTGTATGCAATTATTGTTCTTCTGTCAAGGGCCAGCTGTTCCAGACGTTTCATCAGGCTATGAGAATCAACCGTTCCTGTTGAGGGTGAAAGAACTGCTGCTTTGGCACAGACCTCGGGTTCCAGTGCAGTGATTTCAGATCGGTTAAGAAGCTTTAAGTCTTCCACCCCGTTTTTTCCCCCTTGAATTAGAATTGATTCAAGGGTTGATACTTCTTTATCTGTATTTGCAACAATAAGCTTACCGGTTCTTTCATGGGGGATGTTCCATTGTTTGCAAAACGCATACATTAGACGGTTACCCTCTACACAGAGTTTTGCTTTGAGACTGTTTTTCGGATAATACATGCCTGCATGAATAACTTCACTGTTTCTGGAAGATGTTTCCTGCCCGAATTTTGGATATTTTTCAAGCAGTGCGACTGTGTTTTTTGGGAACCTTTCTGAGATTTCAGATGCAATGGCAAGGCCGATAATGCCTGCGCCGATTATGAGAAAGTCGGTTTGATCCATACTAGTTTTATTCTGGCTGTAAAGGTAGTGTCTTTGCCTGCCTATTCGGAAATTATTTTCAATAGGTGTTGATAATTAGTTGTTTTAAGAAATAAGACTTTTAACCACAGTTTCGACTTCTTCTTTTATTTCATCAAGCCGTTCTTTAGTGTTTGCTTCGAACCGGAGCACAAGTACCGGCTGGGTGTTTGACGACCGGACCAGCCCCCAGCCGTTCTTCATTAAAATGCGGACTCCGTCAATATCAATGGTTTCATAGTTTTTCTTAAAATGAGTTTTTACTTTTTCAGTGATTTCAAACTTTTTACTGTCCGGGCAGTCTACCCTGATTTCTGGAGTGGTGAATGTTTTTGGTAAATCGGAAAGAAGACTGCTTAGCGGAGCATTGGTGTTGGAAAGTATTTCAAGCAGTCTGCAGGTCGCATAAACTGCATCATCAAACCCGAAGTATCTGTGGGCAAAAAACATATGGCCGCTCATCTCTCCTGCCAGGAGAGCATTTTCTTCCTTCATTTTTGCTTTAATAAGGGAGTGCCCTGTTTTCCACATAATAGCCCTGCCGCCTTTTTGATTTATGTCGTTGTAAAAATTTTGTGATGCTTTTACCTCGGAAATAAAAGTTGCCCCGGGTGATTCTTTTAATATCTCTCTTGCAAAGATGGTCAGAAGCTGATCACCCCAGATGATATTTCCTTTCTCATCAACGGTACCAATACGGTCGGCATCTCCGTCATAACCTATACCCAGGTCTGCTTTTTCTCTTTTTACGGTTTTTATCAAATCTTTTAAACATGCCGGTAATGTCGGGTCCGGATGATGATTGGGAAAATTTCCATCCATATTACAATACAGCTCTTTAACGTTGCATCCAAGCCGTTTTAAAAGTTTGACAGAAGCACGGCCTCCGGTACCGTTTCCCGCATCAATTACGATCTTTAAAGGTTTTGACAATTTTATGTCTTTTGCAATGATGTCCCAGTATTCCGAAAGGATGTCTGTTTTGGAAAGCTTTCCGCTGCCGGAGGTAAAACCGTTTTTATAAATGATATCTTTTAAGTTCTGAATCTCAGCACCGTGAATGGTTGTTTTCCCCCGGCATATTTTGAAACCGTTAAACTCAGGAGGGTTGTGGCTTCCAGTGATCATGACGCCGCCGTTCTTATCCAAGTGAAAAAGGGAAAAGTATAAAAGGGGTGAATGGCAGACACCGATATCAACAACATCTATTCCTGTTGAAAGAAGACCTTTTGTTAGAGAATTATTGAGGCTTTCGGAAGATAAACGGCAGTCTCTGCCCACGACCATTTCTTTTACATCGTGTTTAAGCAGATACGTTCCTATTGCTTTACCAAGATTTAAAACAGTATTTTCTGTCAGATCTGTTTCTACAACACCTCTTATGTCATACTCTCTAAATATATGGTCTGTCATATTGGAATCTTTCTTTTGTCTGATTTTTAGTGTGGTGTTAATAAACTAATCCAAAACTTGCTTTTCTGTCTGCAAAACGGAGCTTTTGACCCTTGCTAAGAGGGGTTTGTCATGCAGATTTTTGATGTTAAATGTTTATAATTTCTTTAATTTTTTGTTCTATTTCTTTGAGATCCTGTTCATTGGGGCGTCCGGAAATATCTCCGAATCTGCCCCCAATATTAAGTTTTTTCATGTTTTCGTCTTTAAATTCACCGAGAAAATACCATTCGTCAACAATAGTAAATCCAAGGTGATCAAAAAGCTGACCGCTGAATTTGACAGCTGGAACTGCTTCACTAATGCCCGTATGAATGCCTGCATAGGTGCAATAAATAACAGCTTTTTTGTTCGGTAGTTTTGGTGAGCACAGGGTGATATTTTCTTTATCAGAGTCTTCTTTGCGCTGGTTACGCAGGAAATCAAGCATAGGTTTTCCCGGTAGCCACTGATATACCCCGGAGCCGACAAAAATGAAGTCATAATTCAGAAGGTCGATTTTTAAGTTTTTCTCTGCTTTAATCATGGTAATCTCATGTCTGCTGTTTTTAAGCGTTGATGAGATTCTGTAAGCGATTTTTTCGGTATTTCCGGTCTGGCTGTAGTACAGATTTAATATTTTCATTGAAAGGATCAAAAAATAGATTTTAAATAATTTAGGTCAAATTTGTTTTCTTTTTTGTTTTATTTTATGTTATAAGTCATGTGAAATCAAGTGTTTAGTTTTTGCTTGACCTTTAAGGGTTTGATGTGGTACTACATATCAGATTTTGAAAATAAAAAAGCGGTATGGTTTAGTTATGTGCGTTCATGCTATGTTAAAATTTTTTAATTAAAGAGCCTTCTCCACAACGGGGAAGGTTTTTTTTAGGGGTTTTTATGGAAAATTCTGGATCAAACATAATAATGGACAAAAACGATGTGGACAGAACCCTGGCCCGTATTGCTCACGAGATATGGGAGAGAAACAGAGGGTCTGAAAACATTGCTTTTATCGGAATACGTAAAAGAGGCGTTACCATTGCTAAAAGGCTTTCAATTAAGCTTAAGGAGTTTGAAGGTGCCAATATACCTGTGGGAGCTCTTGATATAAATCTTTATCGGGATGATCTTTCTGAAATTGCGTCCCAGCCTATCTTAAAAAAGACTGAAATTCCTTTTTCTATCAAAGACCAGAAGATTATCCTGTGTGATGACGTGCTTTATACGGGGCGCACAGTTCGTGCGGCTCTTGATGCTATTATTGATCTGGGCAGGCCAAAGGCCATACGGCTTGCAGTGCTTATTGACAGAGGATTTAGACAGCTTCCCATACAGCCTAACTATGTAGGCAAAAATGTTACGGCTGAAAAGGGTGAGCTGTTTGAGGTCTTTCTTGAAGAGGATGACGGTAAAGATGAAGTTATTATTTCAAAGGGACCGTTGAATGGAACTTAAGAACAAAGATCTTATTTCTATTAGTGATGTTTCTTCTGAGGAGATAACCCTGATTCTGGATACGGCAGTGTCCATGAAGGAAATATCTTTAAGGGAGATTAAAAAAGTACCGACGCTTCGCGGGAAGACAATTGTTAATCTTTTCTATGAAGCAAGCACTCGTACCCGGACATCTTTTGAAATTGCGGGTAAGAGGTTGAGTGCTGATGTTATTAATATCTCAGCCAGCAACAGCAGTGTGGTAAAGGGTGAGACTCTTGAAGACACAGGTAGAAACCTTCAGGCGATGAACCCTGACCAGATAATAGTCAGGCATCCATGTGCCGGGGCCCCTAAAATTCTTGCTGAAATGCTTCCTGCGTCAATTGTCAACGCGGGAGATGGTGCTCATGAACATCCGACTCAGGCTCTTCTTGATGCGTTTACCATTAGAGAGAAGAAGAGAGTGCTTGAAGGGTTGAAAGTGCTGATCGTTGGCGATATTACCCATAGTAGGGTGGTGCGTTCAAATATTTTGCTGCTTTTAAAAATGGGTGTAGAAGTTACTGTTTCCGGACCAAGGACAATGGTGCCCCTTTTTATTGAGGCCCTGGGGGTCTCTTATATACCCGATATAAATGATGCGGTTAAAGGTGTTGATGTAATCATGATGCTTCGTATCCAGCTCGAGAGACAGGGTGAAACTCTTTTTCCGACTCTTCGAGAATATTCCAGGTTCTTCGGTTTAAACAGGGAAGTTTTGAAAAATGCAAAAGACGATGTTCTGGTGATGCATCCGGGTCCTGTAAACCGCGGTGTTGAAATTTCGCCGGATGTTCTTTCGGCTCCTTGTACTGTTATTTTAGATCAGGTGGAAAATGGGGTTGCTGTCCGGATGGCTCTGATGTATTTGCTGACAGGCAAACAATAATTATTTAAATTTATAAAACTTTTATTATTAAATTGAAAATATATTATGGCGCTTCTTATAAAAAACGGCAGAGTTGTTGATCCTTCTTCAGACACAGATGATTTGCTTGATGTCTTGGTTGAAAAAGGAAAGATAAAAGAAATCGGGAAGAACCTTAAAGGCGATGATTCTGTTGATAAGATCGATGCAAAAGGTCTTATTGTTGTTCCGGGTCTGATTGATATTCATACGCATTTGCGTGAGCCGGGATATGAATATAAGGAGACCATAAAGACAGGATCTGAAGCAGCGGCTGCAGGCGGTTTTACCACGATTGCCTGTATGGCCAATACAAATCCGGTAAATGATAATGCATCGGTAACAAGATATATTATTAATAAAGCGCAGAATGAGGCATGTGTAAATGTCCTTCCAATCGGCGCTATTACAAAAGGTCTCAAAGGTGAGACCCTGGCCGAGATCGGTGAGCTCAAAGAGGCGGGTGTTGTTGCCTTGTCTGATGACGGGAAGACTGTTCGGGATAGTGAAGTTATGAGACGCGGGCTTGAATATGCGAGAAGTTTTTCAGTCCCGGTGATTTGCCATTGTGAAGACACCTTTCTTTCAGGAGAAGGGGTGATGAATGAGGGCGTGGTATCGACCCGTCTGGGTTTAAAAGAGATTTCACCGATGGCTGAAGATATTATAGTGTCAAGGGACATTCTTCTTTCTGAGTGGACAGGTCATCCGGTTCATATTGCTCATGTGAGCACAGTCGGTTCAGTAAGGATCATAAGGGATGCGAAGGCCAGGGGGGTCAAGGTAACAGCTGAAACAGCCCCCCATTTTTTTACTTTAACTGAAAGTTCGGTTGAAAGTTTTGACACGTCTTTGAAAGTGAAGCCTCCGCTTGGATCTGATGGTGATGTGAAAGCTGTAAAGGAGGGGTTGAAGGACGGTACCATAGATGTAATTGCAAGTGATCATGCCCCTCATTCAACGGTAGAAAAGGATGTAGAGTTTGATAATGCAGCCTTTGGTATGGTGGGCCTTGAGACATCTCTTTCATTGTCACTTGTTCTGGTGAAAGAAAATATTCTTACCTTTCCTCAGCTTATAGAAAAATTTACGACGAATCCTTCCAGAGTCTTAAATATTGATAAGGGTACTCTCTCAAAAGGGGCTGATGCTGATATCACAATTATTGATCCTGAGGCAGAGTACGTTGTTGATAAAAATCTTTTCAAATCCAAGAGCAACAACTCTCCTTTTCATGGCTGCAGCCTTAAAGGCAGGTCCGTTTACACTATTGTATCGGGCAGGGTTGTTTTTTCTCACTAACTGTAAAATTTACACTTCTTAATATCGTCTTCTTCAGGGTTTAAAATCCCTGCTTTCAGGCTAAAAATTATTACTTATGTGGTTTTTCATGTTACAGATAAGCTTTGTCTTTTTGAGATGATTTTTTACTGGTTATGTTTTTTCTTTAGACCTCTGGACTGTTATGCTGACTTTACGGGTGCACAACATTAATAGGATTGTTTAGCGGGTTTTTATTTTTTGTAGTTTTGATATATTAGAGAAGCAATATTAAATAACCTGCAGCTGCGGGTAGTTAAATTTAAATGCCGAAGTCAACAATCACCCGCATAGCGGGTGGCTTAAACATGCCCCATAGGGGCGTGCTTCAAGGCCAACGTTAGTGCCAATGGTACTACTCTTCATGAAAACTCGCGCCTTTGGTGAGGGTTTTCATGAAGACAATAAATAAACAGGAGAGGTTCTGATGGCAAAGATACTTGTAGTTGATGACGAGCAGAGTATCAGAGAGATGCTTGAAATTTATCTCACACGTGAAGGGTATGAGGTGTCTTGTGAGAAAAATGGTGAGAAAGCACTTGCCCGCTGTAAAAAGACTTCTTTTGATGTTGTTATTTCTGATATTAAGATGCCCAAGATGGACGGGATTACACTGCTTAACCGGGTTAAGGAGCTGTCGCCTGAGACAGTTTTTATTATGATAACTGCTTTCACATCATTTGAAACAGCAAAAGAAGCGGAACAGGAAGCGGCTTATGATTATATTGCAAAACCGTTTGATGTCGATGTTGTTAAAAGAAAAATAGATGCTGCGTTAAAGGCGCGTGAAGCCGGAGCCTTTGCTTTAACGGACAGCCGAAGTGATATGATTCATACCGCGCTTCTTGGAAATACTAAAAAAATGAAGAAGATTTTTGATCTTATATCAAGAGCTGCTTCTTCAAAGAGTACTGTTCTGGTTACCGGTGAAAGCGGTACCGGAAAGGAGCTTGTTGCACGTGCAGTTCATTATAACAGTCCCCGCAGGGATAATCCTTTCGTTACAATTAATTGCGGAGGTATCCCGGAGTCTTTACTTGAAAGTGAACTTTTTGGCTATAAAAAAGGCGCATTTACAGGTGCGGACAAGGATAAGAAGGGTTTCCTTGAAGTTGCAAACGGAGGGACGCTTTTTCTTGACGAGATCGGTGATCTGCCCCTTTCTCTGCAGGTTAAACTTTTAAGGGTGGTTCAGGATAGGACTTTTACCTGTGTAGGCGGTACAGATGAGGTGAAAGTGGATGTTAGAATTGTTTCTGCAACAAATAGAAATCTTGAAGAACGTATTATTGAGGGAGCGTTCAGGGAAGATCTTTATTACAGGCTGAATGTAATAAATATAAATATCCCTCCTTTAAGAGAAAGAAAAGAAGATATACCCCTGCTTGCCAATCATTTTCTCAACAAGTTTGCCCAGGAATTTAACAAGGATATAAGTGAAATTTCGTTGTATGCAATGGAATTTCTTGTTAACTATCATTTTCCAGGTAATGTAAGAGAGCTTGAAAACATTATTGAAAGCGGAGTCTCTCTTTCGAAAACAAGCATTATGCTTCCGGACAGTTTTGAGCTTTCAAAGTTTAAAACGAAGAAAGATTCAAGCTTTGAAGACAAAAAAAATGATGATGATATCTCTCTCCCTCTGGAGGGTGTATCCCTGGATGAGATTTTAGAATCATATGAGAGGAGGTATGTTGAAGAAGCGCTTGAAATGTCTGGTGGATCAATAAAAGGCGGGGCTGAACTTCTTGCTATTTCTTTCAGGTCTATGCGGTATCGTCTTAAAAAGCTTAATATTGATGCAGTGATGTTTAAATAGGATTATTAGATGAATATTAATAGTTTGTCTTTTAAAGTTAGTGGAGATCAAAGAAAACGGCTGCAGTGGCTGATGTTTTTCAGGGTTATTATAGCTACTTTTTTTCTCGGAATTGTGGCTGTTACGCATCTGTTAAAAGAAGACACATATCTTGACACTTACCTGGTATATATCTACCTGCTGATAGGCAGTATCTACGTAATTACATTCATATATTTAACCCTTTTATTTATTATAAAAGATTTATTGAAATTCAGCTATCTTCAGATAGTGGTGGATATATTTTTAATTACGCTTCTTGTTTTTATTACCGGCGGAAAGAACAGTATTTATCCCTTTATGTACAGTATCTCAATTATTTCCGCGAGTATTTTTTTGTTTTTGCCCGGCGGCCTTGTTGCTGCTACCCTGGCAAGTATTTTATATTCACTAATTGTTGTTTTTCAGCATTATGAAATACTTATTCCTCTTGGTGCGCCATTTATGATTGTTCCGGATGGTTCTACGGCCTCTTTTTATTATCCTGTTATTGTTAAAGTAGTTTCATTTTATATGGTTGCTTTCCTTGCCAGTTTTCTTTCTGAACAGACAAAAAAATCTCAAATTCAGCTTCAGGAAAAACAGGTTGATCTAGAGAACCTTGAAGTTTTAAATGAGAATATAATACAGAGTATAAGTAGCGGGTTGTCAACCCTTGATCTTGATGGCCGGGTTGTTGCTTTTAATCAGTTTGCCTTTGAAATAACGGGGCTTTCTCATTCTCATGTTCTTCATAAGCATATAAGTGAAATTTTTCCTGAAATTATTTTGCCTGATTGTTCTGATGCTGAGGAAGGGGTTTTTTCAGCACCCCGATTTGAGCTTTTATACAAAGGAAAAGATGATAGCGTTCTTTATCTTGGATTTTCTCTTTCAATTCTAAGAGACAAGGAGGGAACGCGAATTGGAAGCATACTTGGTTTTCAGGATATTACTAATATTAAAGAAATGCAGGACTATGTTAAAAGAATAGACCGGTTTGCTGCTTTGGGACGTCTAGCTACAGGAATTGCGCATGAGGTTAGAAATCCTCTGGCTTCGATTAGCGGGTCGGTACAGGTCCTGAGTAAAAACCTTGAGACCAACGCTGAAGATAAACGTCTTATGGATATTATAGTAAGAGAAAGCAACAATCTCAGCCTTTTAATTACAGATTTTACCCAGTTTGCTAAGCCTGTGAAACAGGAAAAGGAGAGAGTGGATTTACTTAAAACTGTTGAAGAAGTTGTTGCGCTTTTTAAAAATAGCCCGGAGTTTGTAGGTCTTAAGGATATCAGGATAAATATTAAAGAAGATTTATGTGTTAATATTTGCAAACGGCATTTTAATCAGATTTTATGGAACCTCTTTATTAATTCTGCGCAGTCAATAAGTGATGATAAAGGGGAGATATCTGTTGAGGCAAGAGTTATGGGAAAAGGTTTTTTGCCTGTTGAAGGGATTGATCGTTTTCAGAAAAGTAAATCTATATTATGGATAGAGCTTAAGATGAGTGATACCGGCTGCGGTATTGATAATGCCAAAATAGACAGAATTTTTGATCCTTTTTATACGACAAAGGACAGTGGCACCGGACTTGGTCTTTCAATTGTTCATAAGATAGTTCAGGAAAGTGAAGGTGTTATTTCTGTTGAAAGTGAAAAGGACAAAGGTACTGTTTTTAGTATATATTTTCATGCCTGTTGAGAATATCCTTTTTTTTTAGTATTTATTAAAATTATCCTCATAATTTCTAGACTTGTTCTGCTGCAAGAGCCTGTATCGTCACAGGTTTGATAAAAAATATCTTTTATATTCCTAACTAGACACAGGTGAGATCTTTTTCTTGTTTTGGCTGTATTGAATACTTTTTTAAAAGATGCTAATAAAGAAGCAAGCAACATATTTTTATTTTGATAATAAAACAATCTTTAAGTTTTTAACATTAATACCGAAACAAATAAAGTATCCACAAGGTAGAAGAGTATTATTTAATAGATGGTGACAAAGTAAGGTATATGTGATGACAAAAATTGTCACTATGTCCGTTTTTTAAATGTTTTTTTTTGATTTATTTAATAAGTATTTAGAATTACAGCATATTATTTTGGCAAATTTTTTGGCATGTTCTTTGCAAATTAAGTTTGCAGAAAACAAAATGAAATGCTAAGCATTTATGAAAGGAGAAAAAAGCAAATAAAAATAGTACAAAAAGACAATTAATATTAATTTTATTTAGGAGGAAAAGAAAATGATGACAATTAAGAAAAATCAAAAAGGTTTTACACTTATCGAGCTGATGATTGTTGTCGCAATCATTGGTATCTTGGCGGCAGTTGCGATACCTAATTTTCTTGAGTACAGGAATAAATCAAAAATTGCCGCTTGTAAATCTACTGCCGGTGAAATCAGGGCCTCGCTTGCAAATTTTGCTGCTGATTCAACTGGAAACTCTTATCCAACTGTAGGCGAAATAGGTGATTATGATGATCTAAGAACATTTCTTTCCAATCATGGCGGATCCCTTAAAGTTAATTCTCTTGATCATGGTATTTTAACGGATACACTTACTTATGTTGAAACACAAGATCCAAATGACGCAACTATGATTGTTGAGTATGAGATTGAATTCAAGGTTGCAGGTGTTCCGGCGTCAAAAGTTGGATCTAAAATTGTAGTTACAGCAGCTGGTATCGATTCACAGAGTGGAGCATAGTTGATCATTAAAATTATATATTGCTATAGTTGATAAAACAAAAAAGCAGAGGGTTTATATCCTTCTGCTTTTTTAATATTTTATCTAAAAAAGCAGAAGGATGTCGATTATAAAAGAAGAAAACTCATATTTTTTATTTGTCCTTAACCGGATAATATGGATCTCAGGCATTTTTATTTTTGCTGGGATACCTTTAATTATTAATCCTACAGCTTATGACTACTGGTACAGGCCAAAGATTGACTCTCTTTACTCCTTAATTATAATTATTTTATTTACAGTACTGCTAAAAAATATAATTTTTAAAAAAAGTTTTAAATTTAGAAAGACATGTCTGTTAATCCCGTTATTTTTTTACAGTTTTTCGGTCATTGTTTCAACCTTTCTTTCTATTTGTCCAGAGATGAGTATTAAGGGGACTTTATTTAGGTATGAAACTATTTTTACTTTGCTTTCATATGTTGTTGTTGTGATTATATTTTCTAATATTGTGAGGAGAGAAGTAGAATTCCATTTTATGTTTAAACTACTTCTTCTCTCAACTTCTCTTATCTCTTTATATGCAATTATTCAATATGCAGGGTTTAATCCTACTGAACATTTTATTCTTTCATTCAGGCAGACTGAGCATCGGGTTGGAAGCACAATTGGTAATCCAAATTTCTTAGGAAAATTTCTAGTTCTTGTTTTGCCCCTTTATATAGCTTATTTTGTCTATTCAGATTCAAATATAAAAAGATTCTATTTTGCAACGGGGTTTATTCTTTCTTTTCTGGCGCTTATTTTTACCTTTACCCGAGGCAGCTGGATTGGGTTTGGTGCAAGCATGGCTCTTCTTTTTTTTATCATTCCAGGCGGAAAGTTAGTTAGCAATAAAGCTAAGAAGATATTTGTTGTTATTGTGATTGTTTTTAGCACTGTTTTTTGTGCGGGATTGTATTTTGCTGAAGAGAACGCAAAGAACAACTCTTCATTTTTTCCAATGTTGAAATACAAAATCAGATCATCATTTGATTTTGAAGAGGGTATGGGGGTTGCCACAAGATTGTTTGTTTGGAAAAAGGTTGTGGGCCTTATAAAGACAAAGCCGGTTTTTGGTTATGGTCCTGATACCAATGCGAAGGTTATGCGTAAGTTTAATCTTGAGTATAGTAAGAAATTCAACAATTATGTTATTATTGACCGTGCTCATAATAATTATCTTGATATTGCTATTGGGCGCGGGCTTTTTGGGCTTGGAACATATCTTTCCGTCATTGCTGTATTTATGGTTTGGTTATGGAAAACAATGAAAAGGGAGATGGAAAGGTCTCGAAAAATTATATACTGTTGCATCTTTTCTGCATTTTTTGGTTACCTTATTAATGACCTTTTTATTTTCAGCGTAGTTTCTGTCTCACCGACATTCTGGTCTCTTATGGGGCTGACCTTTGTTCTTAACCGGGACTAGTGGTTAAGGGATGATATCGGCGGGGGATAAGATTTTCAGATTATTTTTATACTGTTTTCGAGGAGCGTTTAATATGCGGATGCGGTTAAAAGGGTTGATTGCTTTGCTGATTCTGGTCAGTGCTTATCCCCTGTTCATATTTTTTCAGGAAAAGAGAAAAAATATCATTATTATTTCTATTGATACGCTGCGTGCTGATCACATGGGGTGTTATGGATATGGAAGAGATACTACACCGGGTTTGGATGCGTTCTCCCGAGAGGGGGTTGTCTTTGATCATGCTTACACGCAGGCTTCTTCTACGCTTCCGGCTCATTCATCGCTTTTCACCTCCGCGTACCCTGACATGCACGGGGTTATCAATACCAAGGATTCTTTGCCTTTAGAATTTATGACCCTGGCGCAGCTCCTTTTGAAAAAGGGATACAACACTGCAGCATTTGTTAATGCGGGCTGGTTACATCCAAAGTTTAAACTTGATCGGGGGTTTAGGTATTATGATTATTACAATGATTTACAGATGAAACGCCAGAACGATAAAATAAAAATCGGGCGTAATGCTGAAGAAACCAATGCCGCTGTTTATCAATGGCTTGAAAAAAACGGGGAGACTCCGTTCTTCCTTTTTATCCACTATTTCGATGTCCATTCTGACTGGCGTCGTCTTCCTTACGAAAGTTCTCCGCCATTCAGCCGGATGTTCAGTTCTGGGTATTCTGGAGATTTTAAAGGCGGTGAAGCCGGGGTGTATGCTTCAAGATATCTCTTGAAAGTAAACAGGAACAGGATCAGACTTGATCCGGACGACCGGAATTATCTTATGGATCTTTATGATGAGGGCATTGCCTTCGCTGATTTTCATATTTCTGCTTTTTTAAAGAACTTGAAGCAAATGGATCTGCTGGATGATTCGCTGATAATTATTACTGCTGATCACGGTGAAGAATTTCAGGAGCATGGGCAGGTCCTCCATGAGCAGGCTTATGAGGAGTTAATTCATGTTCCGTTGATAATACGGATGCCAAACGCTGAAAACTCCATCAAAAGAAATCCGGGAGAATGGCTTCTTTCCTTACTTAAGGAACAGAAAAAGATTTTCCCGGTAAAGCGCATAAAAACACTGGTGCAGAATATTGATATTATGCCGACGGTGCTTGATATCGCAGGCATTGATAAGCCGCCGTATGCCAGGGGAAGGAGCCTGCTCAAGGTGATCAATGGGATGTCAGCCGAATCCACATACATCTTCTCTCGCAATACTTCCGGGACACAGTATGTTGTAAGGAATGATACTTGGAAGCTGTTCTTCTTTCCGGCGGAGAATAAATCAGTTCTCTATAATATAGTTGCTGATCCTGCTGAGACAAATGACCTGTCTAGCGCAGAGATTAAAACAAGAGAAAAACTTAAAAAAGTATTGTTCCAGTGGAAAACAGAATGTGAGGAGATACTGTCAAGGTGTCAATCAGAAAAAACTGAGATTGATGACGCCACCAAAGAAGAGCTGAGATCTCTTGGATATATTGAATAAGCGTGTTATACCGTTCTTAAATAAAAAACGGTCTAGACTAGAATAGAGGATTTTCTCTGATCATTTTTAACAAAATAACATACCGTATAATGAATATTATATTTTACGAAGACTTCGTGCTTTGATGTATAAATCATTTGTTCCCGTTAGGTAGGACATTTTTTTTATTTTTGCAGCATTTGGATATTCACGCATCAGATAATTTTATTTGTGGAGTTTATGGGTATAGAGTACCAAATAGATAGAATAAGATCTCGTTCAATTTATGAAAAATAATTGTCAGAAAACATTCTTTAAAAATCCGCTTACTATTCTTCTAGTAATGGTGGTTTTTTTTTCTTGTCTGAAAGTTATAAACTATAGTGGGAGAAATCCAGGTATTGATTTTTATCAGTTTTGGGTGGTTGGAAAAGCTGTTAATCAATTAGACTTAGATAATGTATATTCAGACGAAAACAGAAAGAAGATAGGTTTTTACTATTTTCAAGAATCAAAACATATTTATTCTCAGAAGATTAACAATGGTCTGAAGGTATCAGGTAAACAAATTAAGGCGGCCAATTTTCGCAAGGAACTGGAAACTTACTCTACCCCATTTTTATATACAATTTCTTATTTTTTTACTTCAATCAGTTATGATTTTGATATTCAGTTCTTTTTAGTATTATCTTTTGTGTTTTATGTCTTCGCCATTATAGCTCTATGCAGGTTGATGGGATATCATGTACCTACAATATTAGTTTTTATTCCAGTTCTCACCATATTTTTCAGGCCCCTTTTTTCTGATATAAGAGTGGCTAATGTCAATCAAATACAGCTGGCAATGCTAATTCTGTTTTTGTGTATTCAAAGCAGACCTTCAAGACTGACAAATTTGGCTGGAGGTTTTGTGCTTGGATTGTCTGTTATGTTTAAACCTAATCTGGTATTTGTTGCAGTAATGCTTGTTGTGTCATGGATTTTAAACAGAAGGTTTGAGAAGCTGGTTTTAGAGCTTATGGGTATTTCGATTGCAATGATTGTGGCGGTTACTGCGAGCAGTCTTTTTTTTGGTTCCTCTTTATGTTGGGTTCAGTGGTTTGAAGCCTTAAGAATAATCCCAAATGAAATTATTAAGGTCAGCATGGGAAACTATTCTTTTTCACGATTGATTTTTGATTTTACAGATATCAATGTTTCAAAGTATTTTATTTTTGCTCTTTTACTTTTAACGTCTTATTTTGTTTATAGGGGCAGGCGGAAAGTTGTCAATATTAATCCTATGAAAGAAAATAATGTATATGAGCAGGACTTAAAGGCAGGATTTTTAGAAGATGTCGCTGCGGTTTCGGTCGGAGCTTTGATGTTTTTACTTTCTTCTTCTCTGGTATGGTTGCATTATTTTATTTTGGTTATTCCTGCTTTTATTTATATTTTTCGTCCTGAAAATTATTTATCGCAAAATAATAGTATTGGTAAACTTATTATAATTAAAAGATTTTTACCGGCAATAGCTTTTTTATTAGTTTCAAATGAGTCCCTTTTAATGTTATCGCCTGTTATTCAAGTGACACCTCACTTTACTGCAGTTGCTATCTGTACCGGCACTTTAATTTTTTACTTTTTAATGTTATGGGAATTGAAACACTTTAGAGGACATTTTAACCTTTCGGTTTCTTCAATATAAAAACATGATACCTGAATCAATTCTAAAAGAAAAGATTGTCTGGTTTTCTTTATTTTTTATCATAATTCTAGCTGGGTTTGTGAGATATGGGATGTTAGATGTTCCCCTTGAGCGTGATGAGGGAGAATATGCTTATGTCGCACAATTGATGTTTAGGGGAATCCCTCCGTATCAAGAAGTCTCTAATATGAAATTGCCGGGTATTTATGCTGCTTATGCTTTGATATTAGTGTTTTTTGGACAAACCGTTCAGGGTATTCATCTTGGACTTCTTATAATCAACTCAATTACTATTGTCATGGTTTTTATGCTGGCAAAACATCTAATTGGCTCAGTGGGAGCAGTGGCTTCCGCTGCAAGCTTTGCATTGTTGTCAGTTAGTCACCCTGTTCAGGGTGTGTTTGCAAATGCAGAACATTTTGTAATACTTTTTTCGACAGCCGGTTTGTTTGTTATGCTGAAAAGTTTTTCTGGCGGGAAGTTGCGCAGTTATTTCGTTTCAGGGCTTCTTTTGGGGCTAGGTTTTGTTATGAAACAGCATGGAGCAGCTTTTATTGTTTTTGCTTTGTTATATATGGTAATATGTTTTAAGAGACAGCACGTGACCTTGGGGCGTGGATTAATGCTCAGATTAACCGTTTTTAGTTCAGGGTGGATGACCGTCCTTGGTTTTGTTGGGCTAATTCTGTTTTTTGCAGGAGTGTTTAGTTCTTTTTGGTTCTGGACTGTAGATTATGCCTTGACCTATATATCTCAGATGCCTCTAGAAATAGCATGGAGGGGGTTTGTTACAAGGTTTACCGCAATCGTAAGTTCAGCACCGTATCTCTGGATACTTCTTGCTTCAGGTTTTATTGCTGTTCCGTTTGTTAAAACTATTACAAGGCAGAATAAGTTTTTTCTGTTTATGTATGCGGGGTTTTCTATTTTATCTATTTGTCCGGGTTTTTATTTTCGTCCGCATTATTTTATATTACTCTTACCAAGTGCGAGTCTTTTTGCAGGAGTAGCTATTAGTGTATTGTCAGATAATTTCTCCGGCAAAATTAAATACACAGTCCCTATAATGTTATTATTAATTTGTCTTTTTCAATCAGTATATAAACAGTTTGATTATATGTTTAAGATGACACCTTTTCAGGTGAGCCGTTTGACTTATTGGCCAAACCCTTTCCCAGAGTCTATTAAAATTGCAGAGTTTCTTGAAAATAATACAAATCCTGATGACTATATTACGGTTCTTGGTTCTGAACCGCAAATATACTTTTACTCGAAGAGGTCTTCTGCTGGTGGTTATATTTATATGTATCCACTGACTGAAAACCATGAATTTGCAAGCTGGATGCAAAAAGATTTTTTAGTTGAGATTGAAAAGAAAAAACCAAAGTATCTTATTTTTGTCAATGTTCATGGATCCTGGGGTTGGCAGCGCAACTCATTCCAAAAGATTATTGAATGGTTTGATGAAAAACAAAAAGGAGGAAGTTATAGAATAGTGGGTCTTGTTGAAATGTTTGAGGATAAGTCATTATATCACTGGGAACCATTTGATGCCAGTAAAATAGAAAAAGCCAAATTTTGGATTGCGGTGCTAGAGCGTACAGAATGATTTATGCTAATACAAAAAGCATACTACTGCATAGAGTCTGTCCAAATATTGGTTATTGCAGGTTTTAATGGACAGACAGGCATTCTCTTAGCTGCCAAACAGATCATCTATGTCAAAATTGAGTAACTCGTTTGCTTTTGGCCCTAAAACACATATTTTAGACGCATCTAACCAATGCATTTTTTATGTTTTATTTTCTCTGTTCTATGGGGCATGACTTCTGAACTAAGATCCAAATATGGCACGCAAATATAAACGCTAAAATAACAGTTGTCTACTATAGAGTCCGGATAATATCTATTGCCAGGGTAAAAGCTTGTCATAAAGCTGCATGATTTGCCCTGCGACGATGTTCCAATCAAATTCAAGAGCTTTTTTGCGTGCTTGAAGTGACATGGAACTTTGAAGTTTGCTGTTGTTTGTTATCTCAAGAACTGCATCTGCCATTCCCGAAATATCATCAGGTTCTACTGAAACCGAACATTTGTCGTTAAGGTAATAAGAGAGTCCTGTGCTTTGGGTGGATATGACAGGCAGGCCGCATGCCATTGCTTCCAGTAAACTATTGTTTGCCGTACTGTCCTTAACGGGCAGAAGCATCAAGGTGGAGGAGTTATACAAAGAAACCAATTGTTCTTCAGATATAGACGAGTAGCAGGTTGTATTTTTTAAATTGTCGAACATCGTGAAGTTTTTCTGTAATGTTACTATGTTAAAATGCACATTATTGTCCCTCTTGTTTATCTCAATTATCACATTTTTCATCATTTCAAAATCGCGCAGATGGCTTCCCACAAAAATACATTTTTTTTCAGATGATGCTGTTTTGAACGGCCGGAAGATGTGAGTGTTGATCCCGTGAGGGATAAGGTGAACTTTTTCTGGCCCTACGATATCTTTTAAAAGAGGCAATTGGTTTGGTGCTACTGCTATAACTGCATCCAGTTTTTTTAGATGTCGGGCTCCTTGTGTAACGGTTATAAACTTTTCCGGCGGATAATGGAAGCTGGCTACCAATTTATTCGATTTTCTGGGATTAAAATATCCTGAATAATGAAAAATATCATCGCCATAAAGAAAGTGGTAAATTCGATTTCGATTAAATATAAAATCAGGGATATTTTGTAACTCCAGTTTAAAGGAGGTAGGGTTATACCATGAATAACCGGCTGTTATGCTTAATATGGTAAGGAGTTTATCCGGGAAGCAGTCCAAAATACGGTAAATTAAATTGGGCTTAATAATTCTACAGTTAATATGTTTTACAAGTTGATCATATCCCGAATGCTGGGAATGATGAGACATCCTTTTTAATATATAGTTTATTTTCATCGATTCTCTGCATGTTAAAATTATATCTTATCAGAATAAATATCCGAGAAATATTTTAAGATCATAATGTTAAATTATTTCTTAGGATGTTTTTCGCAATGTTTTTTGTGTGAGCTAATATTTTTTCCAGTACATTGAAGGGATAAAGTGCAAGATTAAAAAATAATTGTATGTGCGGGTATAATAGAGTGTAATTATATTTTAGCATGTTCCTGCCGGTAAGGTTTTGAATCCTTAATGTGTTAATGAAACCGGCTTTGGTCTTAGTTTTTGATTTATTATTATATATTATTTTTGATGAAACGTCCTCTTTCCATTTTTCCCAGGGCAGGATTAATTCTTTACTTGTTTTCCAAAAATTCTCTAAAAGATCAGGATTGAATGAAATATTTAAAAACTTGCATAAAGTCCCCATGTTTTCTTCTGTTTGATTAACCAGGTCTTCATACTTGATTAAATAGATTTTATCGGGGTTCTCCTGCTTAAAAGTATTAAAGGAATTAATCATTGCATTCCATCCGTGCGACATTGTTTTTATCGACTTGTTTTTGTCTGAGGGGATGTTTTTTTTTCGTGAAGGGATTGCAAATAAAGGGTTTCTCATAATATTCACAAATTGTGCTTGAGGGTAGAATTTTTCTATCTTATCAATTAAACTATAGTGAAAAGGGGTTTTTTCTATCCAGTGTATACTGCTTAGATTGTTTTTACAGGATTGTTTGCAAAGGTAGGGATAAACTATGATTTCAAAAAGATCTTTCATGTACAAATCGTTTTTATTGATTCTGGCCCTGAGCTTGTTCATGATATCCCGGTTAAAGCTAAGCCCCATTCTTTTGTTGACGTTATTAAGTATCAGTTCCAGAGATGATGCTTTTACGGGGATGTTTTCACATGCGCCAACTGTTGAGTAAAGGATGTTGAAAAAATGTGTTTCAGGCAGGGAATATGTGTTTTTCTGAGATGTCAGCAGGGCCTGCAAAAGTGTTGTGCCTGATCGTGACATGCCCACAATAAAAATTGGATTCTGGGGCAGCGAGATGCTGTCTATGTTAATTTTGTTACTGAATTCCATTGTATTTGTTTGTGACTATTGCAGTAAGGATTTATATTTGGTGTTGCTGAGAGATCTTATTACCTCACTGTAATTCTCTACGGCATCTTCAAGGCAATCGGATGTGATCTTGTGTGATTGAGGTTTGAGTTCTATATTATTATCCATACCAAGAAAACAGAGAATCTTTGATGTTTCTGCTGAAAGGTTGTTTGTTAACTTTTCATATGAGACGGTTATGTGTTCTAATCGGTATTTGTTGAGGGTATCTTTTAATAAGGTGTTTTTTGCTTCCAGTGATATCAGCGTGTCTATAATGTTTTCACAGGGTACATGAATCTTATATGGGTCAGTGGCGATTGAGGAGAAAAAAACTCCTGTCTTCTTGGCTCGTAGGCTTGAAACATGTGTTTTTAATATGTTTGTTCTATGGATGTGGACAACTTTTGTTTTATCTTCTTTTAACCGGTCAATAACGCATGGATACTTTTTGAACTGGTTTAGCATTAATTTAAATCCTATGGCCCCGGGATTTTTCAACGAATATAAATAATCCAGATACTTGTTAACAGTCTGTTTTCGAAGGATATGGTTTAAGAGCCGGCGGGACATGAATTGTTTAATATATTGACTATATCGTAATATTGAAGTGTCCTGATTACAGGGTTTATCCGTGTTTTGGAATGCTTCACCGATACATAGAATGTCAGGATGGCTGTCTAATGCCGTGGTGAGAAAAATAGTTCCGGTACGCTGGATTCCCCAAACAATGAATTTAGTTTTTGGTGCCATTAGGATTAAGTCTTATCAGGGTAAATTAAGTGGAGTGTTTGGAAAAGAATTTTTTTAAGCTGAAAAAAAAGGTCTTTTTGCGGAGTTTTGAGCTTTCAGTTTTTCGCAAATATTCTTCCGGTATCGGATGTCCGTTCATTAAGCCTGCTGACTCGTACGTTAAAAGAATCTTATGTAATTCTTTTTTATTGTGTTCACTGTAATCATTGTAGATCGGAACCTTCCAGGTTCTATCATCTCCCAGATGAAAGGTAAGATGTTTGTTTTCAAATGTTTTAAATTTTCTGGAGTGACATATTAAATTAGCAAGCATTGTACGTCCGATCCAGTCAGCGCCTATGCAAACTGTGCCAAAATTGAACTTGGAATACAGGTCGCGGTTAAAAACAAAGCAGTCGTGCCCAGGGTGGGCTTCTCCGACCGCGGCAAACATTTCTGTAAGTTGTTTTTGTTTGAATGTTTTTGAGATTGTGCGGCGGTTGACCGTAAAGGCATCATAGCCTTTTTTGATGATACCCATAATTGTTAGATAAAAGTATGGCTGCAGTGCAATGTCTACATTTGTATAAATAAAATAATCAGCATTAGAGCTTTCATATAGTCGGTCTAGAATATCCTTAATTAAAGGAAGTTTGCGGTTTTTGTTAAAGGGGGCGATGTCAAGGATAGATCGCTCCAGGTTAGGGGTTGACTGAACATATTCGGGTACCATGGACAGGTCTTCCGGGTATTGAGCCGAATAAAGTTTGACCTCTGCCACGGACCGTGTAAACTCCCGGGCGATTCTTAAGGTTTCAAAGGTAACCGGTTGCGCTTCATAAAGATCAGACGAATTGTTGACTTTAACCGGGTTCACTATATGTGCAAATTTTGTAATTTTCAGATTGTCACCTTTAGTAAAGTTTTTTTAGCAGTTCATTAACGGTGATGTTTAAATCAAGTTTGGCTTTAAAAAAAGAATAGCATTTTTCTCTGTAAAACCGGATTCCCTTATAATTGTTTAGTATCCCGGATATCTCGTTTATATCGTTTATTGTGAAGCCTATGGAATATTTATTTACATAATCGCTCATTTCGCCTATTTGATTTACAATTACCGGAAGGCCGTGCTGAAGGTAGGTTGCTATTTTTCCGGAGCTCATTCCAAGATATTGAATGTTTTTGCCGTTGAATGCGGAATCATATACCGGCTTAAATAGAGCAATTCCGATATCTGCTGATGTCAAAATAAGCTTTAAGTCTTGCAGGGTGTCACAACTCTCCCGGGAAAAATATATATTTCTAGAATTTTTATATTTATTGTAGTAGCTTGCCGTAGTTTTATTCATGCCATATCTGTTATGAATTACCAGAACCCAATCGTCAGGCCATGTTGTGGTGCTGTTCAGTAGTTCTTCTATCATGGAACGTTTTGCCACAGCACCGGTGAAAAGCGCAATTTTTTTATCAGGCGGTATCTGAAGTTTTTTGTGAAGATACTGGCTTTTGCTGCTGGAAACAATGCTTCTTCCAGCAACAGGGATATGGATCATTTTGCTGAGCGGTATTTTGTTTTCTAATGAAAGTTGGTTTGCCCTTACGCTGTCCTGAGAGACTGCGAAATCGAGGCCTTGACAGGCCTTGATTTCTTTTGCCTTTGATTTTAGGGAAACTTCGTCGGTAAACATTATTTCATAGGATATGAGTCCGAAGGGAATGTTCCTTAAATTCCCTATCTTGCTTGTTTCTAATATTCCGGTATCTATACCTATTAAAAAATCATATTTTCTTCTTAACAGGGCGAAATATTTTTTTATGCTGCCCGTCAGTTTATCTGTATACAAGATTAATTCAGCTTCATCGCTTAGTCTGCTGTCTTGACAAATATATTTATTTTTTTGAGAAATGACATGGATTTTAAAGCCTTTCTCAGATAATATTTTGATGATACCGGATAAATTGGGGTTGTTGTGGATGTTTCCCTCAGGATGAATAATACAGATATTTCTTTTTCCCCCCTGGTGTTTTTTTGTATCATTCAAAATTGTAGATGTCCGATGAAATATTTATATTTAGGGTTTATCGAAATTACTCCGGGGCTACACTTGTTTACGGTAAATAAAGCAAACGTTCCACTCATGTTTTTTCGGTGGTTTGTCCTTCATGAATTCAATGAAATCCAAAAATTTAAAGTCGATGGTTTGTAAAATATTTTCAATCTCAGGATAAAAGAGATAACGCATACTGTGGGTTTCCTGTATTTCCTCGACCTGCTGAGTTTTTTTGTCCCGGATAAATATCTGATAATTTACGTCGACGATGTTTTTATGCAGATGCATTTTCGGTTTGGCGATGCGAGTGACAGCGATTTCATGGTCTTCCAGTTCTTTGGTGCGGATCGATGGCGGGTCGCACAGCACGCCGGGGCCGTACCAGCAGTCAAAAATAAGAACACCTCCTGGCTTTAAATGGACTGCAGCCGTATTGAAGGCATTGTGAAGGTCGGTGTTTGTCGTCTGGTAGCTCATAACGTGAAAAAGAGATGTCACCACGTCAAATTCGCGGTCCAGACGAACCGTTCTTATGTCTCCGTTATGAAAAGCAGGTGCTGTATATTTCGGGTCAAAGGATTTAATGGAATTACGGGCAACCGCGAGCATTTCTTTAGATATGTCGATGCCTGTTAATGTGTATCCCTTGAGGGCAAGAGCACAATCATGGCGGCCTGTTCCGCAGCCCAGATTTAGAATGGTTTTGGCCTTTGGAGCATATTTATGGATTAGGTCATCAATAAAACCAGCCTCAGCCTTGTAATCTTTATTCTGATAAATCAGGTTGTAATATTTTGCGTAGTTACTGAATACTGGCATGTGTTTTATATCTGTTATATTGGGTTAGTGGTTTGTTAATCGAAGTTGATAACGATTGTCGAATTTGTAGTCTAGAGGTTTAATGAGTCTTTCAGGGCTTTGACAACTTTATTAATATCTGATTCTGTAAGGGTTAGACCGCTTGGCAGGTAAAAACCGAATTGGGAGGCAAAATCGGTTTTGGGATATGACTCATTTCTAAACAGGTCCATATCCCTCAGGGCGGGCTGGTCATGAAGGCCGCGAAAAAAAGGGCGTGTTCCTATGCTGTGTTTTTTCATGCGGCGCATCATCTCTTCCGCCTTTATGCCTAGGTCAGGATCGAGTTCCACGCTGTACATCCAGTAAACGGAATGGGCCCATTTTTCAACGGGCATAAATCGGATTCCTGCCAAAGGTAAAAGTTGTTGGCAATAATATTCACCTAGCCTTTTTTTAATTTTAATAAAACGTTCAATTTGTTCAAGCTGTGCAGTACCGACAGCTGCCTGGAGATTGGACATCCTGAAATTATATCCTATTTCTGTATGAAAAAACCGTGTTTCAGGTTTGAAACAGAGGTTGCGGTAGGAACGTGCCAGCCTGTCATATTCTTTGTTATCGGTTAAAACCATACCTCCCTCGCCGGTTGAAATGATTTTGTTGGCGTAAAAGCTGGTGGCAGCCGTATCACCCATTGTGCCGCATTTGAGCCATTTGCCCCCGTGGTATTCGCTGTAGTATTCGGCTCCGTGGGCCTCGGCTGCGTCTTCCATAATTTTAAAACCGTAATGGTCTCTGAGATTAAAAATTTCATCCATATTGACAGGGTGTCCGTAAATATGGACAGGCATGACCACCTTGGTCTTTTCGGTTATCCGGGATTTGAGTTCAGAGGTATCCATGGTCCAGGTTTTAGGGTCAATGTCAACCAGGACAGGCCTGGCTCCCAGCCGAAGGCAGGCCAGAGCGCAGGAGATAATGGTAAAGGAAGGCATAATGACCTCATCCCCCTTACTTACTCCCAGCGCATATAAAGCGGTCTCAAGGGCGGCTGTACCGTTAGCCACGGCTGCTCCGTGTTCCACGCCCAAGTAATTAGCAAGATTTTCCTCGAACTTTTTGACAAAGGGCCCTTCCGACGAAATCCAGCCCGTATCAATACACTCGGCGAGATATTTCTTTTCATTCCCGTCAAGCAGCGGGGCATTTACTGGGATCATATCAAGACTCCTTGTAAAGTTTTGCGTTCCTGACAGTGTGTGGTTGTTCTAGATTCTTCATGTTTCTATTTGAAATTTTCGACGCTTAATGTTTAATTGCAAAAATACTAAATTTGGTGCTGTTTTAGTTGCTTAGTCTCTGCAGTATCTTGTATATGTGTTTTATTTAAATGTGTTTGAGTCTTCTGAATCGAGGGTTTTTTCAAAGCTGTCTGATTCCTTATGTGACTATTAATCTTAACTGCTGGTCAATATGATTTACCAGTCAGGGCTTTGTTCATATCCCATTTCTATTAGCAATTTGTTCCAGCGGCCTTCTTTGGCATGCTTAAAGGCGTATGTGCAGTCTTTATTGAAATAATTTTTCCAATCGCCAACGATTCCTTTACGCAGGATGTTATTTTTGTTTTCATCTCCGGCTTTTCTACCACTTCGGGATTTAAAAGAGTTATGACTAATTACTTCTTTAATTGTTCTGTCATTGATCCGAAGCTTGAGAAAAGCGACAATTGTCTTAAGAGCTACTAGAGGGTTTTCTTTTAATTTCTCATAGCTTATCTTACCCGCATATGGAACGTGATACCATTTTTCAAGGCGTGAAACACAGAAATCCCCTTTCTCAATGAAAGTTATAATCCGTTTCTTTTCAGACAGTCTGCCGAACTCTTCACCCCATCCGCCTCTTTTAATGTCCAGGTTTGATAGATAGAAGATACTGGAAATGATCACATCTCGAGGGTCACGGTAAATTGTTAAATATTTGATTTTGCCGATTGAGCCGGATGGCAGGGGATAGGAGTGGCTTTTAAAGATCTTATAGCCTTTTAGACTGCTAAGATATTCGAGGCTCTCTGGTCTATCAAGCAGAAGTGTTTTGTTATCCAGAAGTTGAGCGGGCAGTTGTTGATTAATCTCCTCAAAATGTCCCAGGTTCTTAACAAGGTTAAACAACCATGTGGAACCAACCTTATGTGCTGTTCCGACTACAATAACCTTATTTTCTTTACATAGCTTCCGTTTGAGCTTCAGGCACTGTTTGCTTACTTTATGAATTAAAGCCATTATTTTATGCCTTGAAAATTGTCTTGTCCATATCATTTGCATATGGGCCCTGTTTAACTTCTATCATCTCGGTCGGTTCCAGCATTGTAAATCCATGCCCTCCTGATGTCAGGAGGATGACATCTCCGGTTTCAATTACTTTGGATTCCAAATGATTTTGCTCATCGTCATAGAAATCGATTTTTATTTTTCCTTTTCGTATGAACAATACTTCTTGGGTATAAAATACCTCTCTTTTAACTTTGTTGTGGAAGTGGGAGGATATTTGGTAGCCCTTAGGTCTGTTCATATAGGCCAGTTGTTGAGAAAAATCCGGCGGGGTGAAAAATTGAATCCCCTCATCTTTATATTCTTTAGGGATAATGATTGCCATCAGTTTATTGTTGTATTTGATGTGCTGTATCATAATAATTTATCCTAATTTTCTTGGTTCTAAAATATCTGAGGATATTTTATTTTCGGTTCTTTATATTAAAAATAATTTTTTTTTAATATAAAATTGAGAAGTTCTGGATTATTTGAAACCTTTTTACGGTGGAAAACTTTTCCTTTATGGTAGGCCTCGTTTACTTGGGCTCTGGCTGGAGGCACTTTACGACGGGGTTCATTCCTGTCACTCAGGAACGAGGTTAACCGTCGTAGTATATATTTCGGAAAGGATCTCAGGAGAGTCTTCTTTTTTGCAACAGGGACAGATAAACCTCGGTTTGCCCTGATCTCCGTATATGAGTCGGAGATGCCCTGGTTGAATGCCCGTTGACAAAAATAATCTATCTGTAGTCTTTTGGCAGGTACACGGTGATAAATTGACGCCCTTGGGTTATATGCGGTGCGGTAGCCTTTTTTTTCAATAGCCTCGGAAAGCGCAGTTTCACCGTCACCGCGGTACTGGATCAATTCCTTCGGCATTCCATCGGGGTGAAAGCCTCCACATTCGTACAAAATTGTTTTACGGATTGAAAAATTACAGCCGAACACAAATCGGGCTGGGATTTCCTTGAAATTATTGCTAAAATCCAACAGGCTCAAATAACCCAAAAACCAGCCATACTCGTTTCTTTTTTTGAATAGATTGGTCCACTCTGGAGGTTCAGCTTCCCATTCCGGAAGATTTTTTCCGCCGACCAGCGCGATATCATTGTCTTGAAATGATTCGATAACCGCTTTAAGCCATTCCGGCTGGGCAATGATGTCATCATCGGTAAAAGTTAGGATTTCACCCTTTGCATGCCTGGCTCCCAAATGGCGGCCTACATGAAGCCCCGGCTCATCAGCACGCAAATATTGGATACGGTTAGCATAAGTTTTGTTTAGAGTTGATATCATCTGTCGGGTATCTTCGTCGGAACCGTTGTTGATTACCAGAATTTCATAAAGATTGTGATCAAGAGACTGAGTTAGAATGCTTCTCAGGGCATCGGCCAGTAGTTTTGGCCGGTTGCGCGTCGGAATAATCACTGACAGGAGGACCATTTATCAAATCCTGAATAAATATTATTTGTAAATCCTGTGGAATTATTTAACTGTTTCTTCCTGCAGCCCCTATGTTTCGTTAATAGAGATCCGGCCGGTATTTAAATATCGACTGGCCGCCTTAACTCCTATCAGGCTACGTTTTCTGAGTTGAGGAACCTGTTGTGACAGTTGCTGGGTGATTTGTTCAAGCTTTTTCATGAAGTTCTCAACACGTGGCCAAATATCCTCAAAGGGAGACTGCTCAATATCTTCGGGCACATAGCAATCCTGTAGGTCACACAAGTCAGCCAGCCCTTTTAATTTTGTTTGTTGATATGTTCCGCTTGCCATTCCGAGAAAAGGAACCAGAACATCAGCCGCAAAAACGCAAAAATGATATCGTGCCCCTATCGCAGCATCGGCGAGTGAAATGATTCCTTTCAGGATGATATCATTGTATTCGTTTTCAATACAAACAGCATGTTCTGAATGATGCATTTTGGTGAGAATTTGTCGGTGCAGTAAACGGTCATCTGATTTGGTATTGAAATCGGTAGCCAGAAAGAAGATGTTGGCATTATAGTTTTCAATCAGCTGGTTGGCAATTTTTGCCATCAGCTTTATTTCCCGACTGAGGTCGCTGCTGCGGGAGGTTCCCTTGAAAAGGGCCAAGGATCCTTTTAGGTTCATAACGATCCAGGGCCGGGTCTTGGTTTTAAACCAGGATTCTGGTAGCTCTTTGCGGAGCAGATCCAGACTTTTTTCGGGTGAGTATATCGGCAGGGTCATAGCATCATCGGCAGCATTGCAAAGAACTGGTTTGGTAACCCCTATTTTCTTCAGGCGTTTAAGGGAGGTACCTTTGTCTCGAAAGGTGATTAGATCGGTGCTGTTTAAGCAAATTCGAGCCCATATAGTGTCTCGAAGCCGATCAAAAGGTCCGATGGTCTGCCCGGAAATAATTATCGGTTTATCAAGAATTCTGGCTGCAAGATATATTGTCCCCTTTTTGTATAGTTCTCGCGGGATTACGCTATTGATGTTTCCTCCACCCACATTAAAAAGCAAGTCAGAGTTAGACAACTCATCCAGAAAATTCCTGGCAGCAGGCCATAGGCGTAAACGAAGTTTGAATTTTTCGGCTGCTGCTCCGCATATAAAAACAAAGCGCTTAAACTGACTGGATAGTTTTTTTAGGTAGTTGGCATGACGCGAACATCCCAGTTCCTGAATATCCCGTATAGCCCTTTCATTATGGTAGGCACTGGTATAGTCTGGATCAGGAGTGGCCATTACTATTTCCAGATCGTCAATATATTTACGCAGGTTGATAATATCGGCATGGGGCATTGCTTCATCACCGATATCATGTGAGCCGAAGCCACCTATTATCAAAATTTTGGCTGCCTGGGAATTCTTGAGGGTTTTAGGTCTCAAAGGACGAAACATTGATAAAAGGTTAGCCAGATCCTTGAATGCACTCAGCAGTTTTCCAGCCAAATGTCTTGAAAATCTCAGGCACTTGAAAAACAAAATAAATGTCTTTAGAAACAGAAAAGGTCTTTTTCTGCCGGAGATTATAATCTTTATATATTCTGGCAATGTGCCGAGCTGGTCAAGCATAGTTGGCTTTGCCTGGTCTAACGTTCCTGTCTCCGGAACCGGATGGCCAAGTATGCGGCAGACCCACAGACGCGGCCTTACCCATGATTTTTCCCGGAGTTGTTGCTGTTGTATAATTTTTTCAGGGCTGATGGTGTCGCTTTTTATACGTTTTTCACCCTGCATTTTTTTGAGAAGATGGTTTGCTTTGTCAGTACGAGCCACAACCAGAGAAATACCCTTGTGATCCTGCTTGTCAAGGGTTCCTTTGCGCCAGTTATCTGCAAACGACCAATCGGCCAGTTCGGCGCTGTGGTCGGAACATAGCCAGCAGCGTAGTGGTTTGAAAAATTGCTGCAAGGTAAACCCCCAGTAATCTGGATGCAGATGCTTGATTTGCCGTTGCGAACCGTCTTTCAGTTTCAACCGGAATATGCCGGGATGGCCTGAGCCGCGGTATGTAATTGCAGAAATATCTGAGGGTTCTACTCTAAGCTGCTCTAGCAGATATTGAGTTGCCAGAAAGTTTGGTGTACGGCTGCAAAAAAGTCCCAGCACATATGGTATCCGCTGGTTTAAACCCGGCTGTTGTTTTTGCGCTTTTCTTAAAGCTGCTATCTGGCAGGGGAGACCGACAAAAGCATATCGGTCCGCATCCTTTAACAGAACGGTTTTGAAAATTGAACATGCGGCAACAGGGCAGTATTTTGATCCCTGAGCGGAAAGTACTTGTTCTGTTGTGCGGGCAATATAGGTCTCTGTTTGAAGTGGATCATCCGGCTTCATATGAGTAACTATGGCGCCATTAATCAAGCCCTTGTCTAATAGATAGAGTATTGTTTCTGTAACCATTCCACCTGATGCGCCGTTAAAGCGAACCTGCTCATTATTAGAGCAAGTCAGATAACATTCTACAGCACTTCCCAAATAAGGAGTTGGGGCAGCGTGGTTATCAGGCCTTAGTTTTTCAGTATTCCATTCCAGGCCTGGACAAACTTTCAGGCATAAACCGCATTTATTACATTTATGGAGATTGACCTGAGGTTCTATTAGGCCCTTTTTGTGATTTATCTTAAGGTTAATGCTATCATTTGGGCAAATGCCGACACATGCTCCACAACCTGTACAGAGCTGTTTCCCAGGTATAAATGCTACGGATTGCGCATTGTCAGGAGAATCAATTTTCATTACAATCTGTTCAGTTATTCTATTATATTATCCACTTATGTTTAACCAGAACAAACCCAGTTTCTTCTGCTTTCATGCGAGAGGGACCCAGGTAGTCACTGGGCAGTACTGTCAACAGGACTCCATTTACTATTCCTTCATGGGAATTTGGCCAATCAAAAGCAACATTTACCCGGTACTGACCGGGTGTCAAAGGGATTTCCTCCATCCGGCAGTCTATAAATCCTTTTCCTGATAAAGACTCAATAGTTGGACTGTTTCTGGCATGATAAGTTGAAAGGGTTGCCGCCTTGATGCCATAAAGATCATAAATAGCTATTGTCACTCCCACATTGGAAAGTGTTTTTTTAGCAGCATCGTAATGGACTCTAAATATACCTCCAGAACCAGCAAGGACAGAGGTTAAATTGTTTGAGCCATAATCAATAAAAGCGATCGATTGCAGCGTTTTGGCCGGATCTGCCGTAGCGGTACCATTAATGGAAGTTGATTCACCTTTGAGATATTTATCGATAACAGAGTCAACTGCACCTGTACTAACGATTTGACCATGGTCCAGCATGGCGGCACGGGTACAGAGCTGGCGGATAGCACCCATATTGTGACTAACAAAAAGGATTGTTCTCCCCTGTCTGGAAACATTTTCCATCTTGCCTAGACACTTTTTTTGAAAGGCTATGTCCCCGACGGCCAGGACTTCATCGATAATCAAAATTTCAGGCTCGAGATGTGCTGCCACAGCAAAGGCCAGGCGGACGTACATGCCACTGGAATAGCGCTTTACCGGTGTGTCTAAAAAATTTTCAATTTCGGCAAAAGCAACAATTTCATCAAAATTTTTCCTGATTTCCTGCCGGGCCATACCCAGAATAGCGCCGTTTAGATAAATATTTTCTCTTCCGGTGAGTTCGGGATGAAATCCCGTTCCTACTTCAAGCAGAGATGCCACGTGTCCTTTGATTCGAACACGTCCGCTGGTAGGTTCGGTGATCCGACTTAGAATTTTCAAAAGGGTTGATTTGCCAGCTCCATTGCGACCGATTATCCCAACTCGCTCTCCCTGCTTGATATCAAAGCTGACATCTTTGAGCGCCCAGAATTCTTCTAAATCTATTGTTTCACGGTTAGGCGAAAGCGGGTGACGGATTCGCTGCCAGACACCTCGGGCAGTATGCATCATAGAACCGCTCAGTGTTATATAGCGGTTTTGTTTTTGATGACCGATGATATAAGATTTGCTCAGGTTTTCTGCTGTGATTATTGACGGCATAGCTAAATGATATCCGCAAAGTTACGTTCTGTTTTATAGAAAAACATTGCTCCATAAACAAAAAGTAGAAGAGAAAGACAGATTGATATTACGAGTCCTGGCAGATAAAGGCTTACATCATTACCCGAAATTGCCCAGCGGAAACCGTCTATCACTCCGACCATGGGGTTGAGAGAATACAGAAGTCGCCATTTCTCCGGTACCACGTTGCTACTGAATCCAACCGGGGAAATATAGAGGCCAAATTGTATGATAAAGGGTATTACGATTCGAAAATCACGGTACTTGACATTCATGGCAGAGATCCAGTATCCGGCTCCCAGAGAGGTTAATGTGGCCAGGATCATTAGAAGCGGAAGGGCCATGATTTTCCATCCAGGATAAAAGTTATACCAGATCATCATGGCCACTAAAATTAAAAAAGAGATCAGAAAATCAATAAGGCTGACTACCATGGCAGTGGTTGGCAAGATAATGCGCGGGAAGTAAATTTTAGAAACCATGTTTTGGTTGGATATTAACGAATTGGAACTGGTACTCAAGGTATTGCTGAAAAACTGCCAGGGCAGCATTGCGGCAAAGACCAGGATAGGATATGGGATATTGCCGGAAGGCAGTTTTGCCAGCTTTCCAAAGATAATTGTTAGAACAATCATGGTCAGCAGGGGCCTGATGACGCTCCAGGCAATTCCGATGACGGTCTGTTTATACCGTACCAGTATGTCTTTCCAGACCAGGAAAAAGAAGAGCTCTCGATAGCTCCATAGTTCCTTCCAGAAAAGTTTTATGCCCTTATTGGGCTCTATAATAATTTCGTTCATAAATTGCCGATTCTTCAATGTTTATAATCTGACTGTACAAGTTCAAACTGCTTTGATCCGGTTATCTTAAGTAGTGTTAGCCTTTTGTCAGAAGTTTCCCGGTGTTTCTATTATAAGATGATATAGCTGTTTTGTTTTTGGTGTGTAGATAATCAGCGGGAGAGTTTTTTCTGTTTTGTTGCTCACTTTGACTCAGCTCCGCTCTTTCAGTTACATTCAACTTATGAAGTAACCTGTTGTTAAGGTATTGTTTAAATTTAAGTTTTTGGTTGTGTCCAGGGTATATTATATATATGAAGTATAGGAAAACGCTATATGTGTGTCAAGATAAACGTATTTCAAAGATTGACTGGTAAACCGCTGCCAAAAGCGCTGCAACTTTACTTTGCTTTTCAAATCTTCATTTGATATCTATTTACTTTAGGCGATTTGCAGACTTTGCGGAAGGAAACTGTTTTGTGCGGGATATGCGGAAAAATAAATACAGATGCTGCTAAAAAGGTTGAACCTGACCTGATAGAGAAAATGTGCTCTGTGCTCAGCCATAGGGGGCCGGATGATGCCGGTGTTTTTCTGCAGGATAATATCGGGCTGGGGCACAGGCGGTTAAGTATTCTGGATGTATCAAGTGCCGGTCACCAGCCCATGTCAAACGAGGATAAAACAGTCTGGGTTGTCTGTAACGGCGAGATCTATAATTTTGTTGAGCTGCGAAAAGAACTTGAAAATAAAGGACACATTTTTTCCTCTGCTTCAGATACGGAAATAATCATTCATCTTTATGAGGAAAAAGGAATTGACTGTCTGGCAGATCTTCGCGGGATGTTTGCCTTTGCCTTGTGGGATGTTAAGCAAAAGAGTCTTTTCCTGGCAAGAGACAGGCTGGGAAAAAAACCTCTGGTTTACAGTTTTAGCCCCAAAGGTCTGATCTTTGCGTCAGAGATCAAGTCCCTGTTTTTTGATCCTGAACTGCCCCGTGAAATCGACAATACAGCTATCCATCATTACCTGACTTATGGTTATATAGCGAGTCCGAGGACTGTTTTTTCAAGTATTAAAAAATTACCCCCTGCCCATTACCTGGTCTTTAAGAACAATTCCATAGAAATAAAAAAATACTGGAATCTGACCTATCAAAAGAAGCTGGAATATGGATCCCTGGCTGAGTATAAGAATCATTTTAATGAGCTGTTTTCTGAGTCCGTAAAGATGCGTCTGAGAAGTGACGTGCCTTTTGGAGCTTTTTTAAGCGGCGGTATTGATTCAAGTATTATTGTGGCAGCTATGAGCAGGATCCTTGACCAGCCGGTGAAGACCTTTTCAATCGGCTTTGAAGAAGAAAGTCATAACGAACTTCCTTTTGCACGGCTGATCGCAGACCGGTATGGGACTGACCATTACGAGGCTGTGGTGCGATCTGATGTGGTGGATACGCTGCCTAAACTGATGTGGGCTTACAGCGAACCTTTTGCCGACCCTTCAGCTGTCCCGACCTATCATCTTTCAAAAATGACCCGGCAGCATGTTACGGTTGCGTTGAGCGGAGACGGCGGGGATGAGTGTTTTGGCGGGTATAACCGCTATCTGCATGCTTTGTCATCCCTGAATTATGGAAAATGCGCCTCACTTGCGGGAAGAAAAATGATTCATGCGGCTGCTTCAGTGCTTTCCTCCGGGAACACAGACCGAAATCTTTCCGGAAGGGTGAAGCGTTTCCTGAAACATGTTTGTGAGCAGCCGGAAAAACAGTATCTGCGGTGGATCTCTTATTTTAATGATGACCTGCGCGGTGAAATATGTGCTTCTGATTTCAGACGAAGTGTGGCAGATCATGATCCGGCAGACTATATTGCAGAGCTGTATCATGCTTCAGATGCAGATTCGTTTTTGGATAAGATCCTTAACGTTGACGTGATGTCTTATTTGCCGGAGGATATTATGGTGAAAATGGATATTGCAAGTATGGCATGTTCTTTGGAAGTCCGCTCCCCCTTTGTTGATCATAAGATGATGGAGTTTGCGGCGGCGCTGCCTGCGGACATGAAAATATTTAAGGGGACGCTGAAATATTTTCTTAAACAGGCCGCAGAAGATCTTATATCGGAAAAAATAATCAATAGAAAGAAGCAGGGATTTGGAATTCCGGTTGCAAAATGGTTAAGGCAGGATCTGAAAGAAATGACATACGATCTGTTGCTGGATAAGCAGGCTAAAGAGAGGGGCTATTTTAAAAACGAAGCGATAGAGACCCTTGTTTCAGAGCACATGACCGGTCAAGCTGACCACTGTTACCGAATCTGGAACTTGTTATGCCTTGAGCTATGGTTTAGAGCTTACGGGGATAATGCGGACAGGTAAAATACGGCCGTGATATAGCATCTCCCTGACTTTTTATATGTTTGAGATAGTATAAAGCAGTTTTCCTGTCGCGGTTTTCTCTATTTTCCTGACAAGTCTGTATTCAACACGACAGTGACTTCCCATAACATCTTTTATCCTGTTTTCTATGGCTGCAAGGTCTTTGTTATTAATTTTTCCCTGCTCAATGATATTCACTAAGATTTCGTCATGTTTTTGCTGAATGATCTGGAACTGCTTGATACCGTCAAGATGATAAAACAGGTGCGTGAAAAATTCTCCATCAACTATTTCTCCGTCAGAGGTTTTGAAGCTCTCTGTGCTGCGGCCGGTGACTTTTTGGAGCTTTGGGTAATTACATCCGCAGGGGCAGGGATCACTGCCCATGATTATCCCGATGTCTCCAATTTTGTATCGGATTAACGGCATAGAATAGTTGTTAAGGGTGGTAACAATTACTTCGCCTTCAATTCCAGGCGGACAGGGATGTCCATTTTTATCTACAATCTCAACAAAGATATTGTCAGTGAAGACATGAAGGCCGTCATGAGCTGAACATTCAGAAGCAATTGCGCCGACTTCTCTGCTTCCGTAGTGGTCAAAACATTTACATGAAAATATTTCTTCGATTTCTGTCCGCATGAAATCATACAGGGTTGATGCGCTGGTATGAACGGCATTTTGTTTTTCGACAGGGAAATTGTTTGTCCTGGCAAATTTTGCCAGTTCATAAATAGATTGAGCATAAGAAATAATAAGTTTAGGCTTATGTTTGTTTAAAATATTTATATATTTTATCATGTTGCAGTCCGACATGGTGAAGCTATTTAAGATTATCCTGTTTTTAAGAAAATCTTTTAAATGATCAATAAGAGGTTTTCTGCCGTAAAATGTGTCCCTTTCAGCGCCCCAGAGATGTATGGTGCTGTCAAAAATATCAGTTTTTCGCCATGTCTGAGCAAGCAGAAAATGAGCTTCTGAATTTTCGTAATATTCAGAGTCTTGTATCAGTTTTACGGGTTCTCCGGTGGAACCTCCGGAAGTATTCTGGTAAGGTTTTCTATTTTTATATTCTGAGGAATAGAGGTTTTTTCCCTGAATTCGAATTATATCTTTGGTTAAAAGTGGGAGCTTATTTAGTTCTTCAATTCTTTTAAATAATGGTTCACTTTTTTTTGAAGATAATCTTTCATTCGCCATTTTGCTGTAATATGGGACATTCCCTTGAGAATATGAAAGCAGTTTGTTAAGTTTGTTAAGTTGGATTTTTTTCAGGATTTCAGGTGAATAGTACTGAGATTCTATAAGGTGTTGCAGAATTTTATATCTTGGCTGAGAAGTATTTGTAAATATCTTCTTAAGATGTCTTTGTATATTTAACAAACTAATATCCCTTGAATAAAACTGTTTATTCCTGTTCTTCCTTTTAAGAGCTATTTATTCAGAATACTAAATATTATGTTTTCCCATTGGTGCATAACTTTCCCCAAGTTCATTTTAGCAGCTATTTTTAATGCTTCTTTTCCCATCGTTTCTCTTTGGTGTTCATTATTTATTAGGGTATTAATTGCAAGGGAAAGTTCTTCTTCGTTTTCATTTTCGACCAGGATGCCATTGACCTTTTGATCTATTATGTCTAATGGCCCTGAATTGCAGTTGAAGCTGATACACGGAAGGCCTGCTGCCATTGCTTCGCATAATATGTTAGGGAAACCTTCGAACCTTGAACTTAAAACAAAAATAGAGGCTCGTGAGAAAAAGGTATCAATGTTCTTAACCAACCCTGGCATTTGAACTCTGTTTATAAGATCTAAGTCGGTGATCAGTTTGTGTAAGTTATTTCTTTCAGGACCGTCTCCTAATATGATTAATTGCCATTCTTTGGAACTAACCCCAGCAAAAGCCTTTATAAGCAGGTCAAAACCTTTTTGATATGTTAAACGGCCAGCCGCAAGGATAATTGGTTCTTTTATATCTCTTGATAAGTCAATTTTTTTTACCGGGTTAATAATAATCTCTGTTCTTGTTTTATAACCTTTAAAAAACTCCTGAGCAAACTTTGTTTGTACTACGATTATGTTTGATAATCTGTAAATTATATACCTTGCTACTTTCCATATTGCAGATATTGAAGCTTTTTCAGGGTTTATCCTTTCGGAAATAATGATGGGTATATTCAGACTTTTACATGCAAGGGTTGATATTATATTTGTCTGGGTTAAAAAGCTTATTACAATATCCGGGCTAAGTGATTTTATTGTTTTTCTAACAGTTTTTATTCTTAACAGGTTTGCATAGAACCCCGATATGGGATTATTTGGTTTGCCTGTCATGTTCAGCTGGATGATATTTAGCTTCTCGTTTAGATCGTAAAAAGGTTTTTCTTTTGAAATGGTTAATATGAATATATTATGGTTTTTTTCAACCCATGAATTTGCCATTTGGCTTATGACACGTTGTGCTCCTCCGCCGTTCATAGAAGAAATTATAAATATGATTTTCATTTTTACTATGCTGGTATGATTGATAACTGTTCTAACTCCATGAGTAGTGTTTCTTCATGGGTTCGGGATTTTTCGTTTATGACAATATCATAATTTTTATCTTCTTAGGCTTTATTTGGCAATGTTTTTCTTTCCGAGAAGGTTTATTGATAGGTCTTGAAACTTTTAGTCTAAATATTTGTATTTAGCTTGTGTTGGAAATGCAAACACAATATGTTTGTATTTTTCCAGAAGAAAACAACTCTTTTTGCGTGCGTTTGTCAGAATTACTTAGATATTTTAAATTTGTTTCAATTATGTAGCCTCATTATCTTGATATTATGTTCTCTAATTGTTATAAAAATCATATTATGAAAATATGTCTACTGATATACAAACTTGATTTTGGAGGTTCTCAACGTCAGATCGTGGAGCTTTCCAAGTCCCTTGCTGAAGAAGGGCATGATGTGACTCTGATGTCGTGTTATGATGGAGGGTTTTTTAGTCAAGAGCTTAAAACTCATGCAGACGTTAAGTGTGTTTCACTGAATAAAAAGGGAAAGTGGGATGTCTTTGGGTTTCTGTTTCGGTTTTTGATTAGCCTTAGAAAATTCCGGCCTGATGTTCTATATGGTTTTCTCAGCCTTGCAAATCTGATTTCTGTTTTTGCTAAAATAGTGTTGCCAGGCGTGAAAGTTGTGTTTGGTGTGCGTGCCTCCAATATTGATTTGAAAAAATACGGGTATTCCATGCGGGTTGTTTTTCAGTTGGAATGTTTTTTTTCACGGTTTGCAGATAGTGTTATTGCCAACTCTGTTGCAGGTAAAACCTACTATCAGAAGTGCTATTCTTGCCCTTATGAAATAAGTGTTGTTCAAAACGGGATTAATACTGAAAATTTTAAACCGGACTCTGAAAAAAGAGTAAAGCAAAGAATATCCTGGAATGTGTCTAGTGATTATATTTTGATAGGAATTGTCGGCAGGATAGACCCGATGAAAGGGTATTCTGTTTTTATACAGGCAGCAGCTATTGCTGCTCAAAAACGAATGAATGTTTTTTTTGTTTGTATCGGAGACGGTCCTGAAGATTATATTCTGGAATTAAAAATCCTTGCCAGTAAATCCAGAATCTCGGACAGAATTATCTGGACTGGTTTTAATCAGGATATGTCTCAAGCCTATAATGCCCTGGATTTATTTACATCAGCCTCTCTTTTTGGTGAGGGGTTTTCAAATGCAGTTGGTGAAGCGATGGCAACAGGTATCCCTTGTGTTGTTACTGATGTTGGGGATTCAGCCCTTATCGTTGGCGATACAGGAGTTGTTGTTTCTCCAGACGACCCGGCTTTTTTGGTGTCCGGTTGGGAAGAATTTTTGTCTGGAAATAAGAATATAAGTAGTCAGAAAATAAGAAAAAAGATTGTTGATGAATTTGACTTGAGAAAATTAACAAAACGTACTGAAAAAATATTGTTATCTGATTAGGTGTCCGGGTTATATTTTTTGTGCAATAAATCTGAGATGTGTAACTCTATTTTCTCCTTCGCTGTATTTTGTAAAATCTTTATGTAATTCAAATATGGTCGCCCTTTGTTCAGTGGATTCTGTATGTTTGTATAATATTTCAAATCCATGCTTCTTAATAAGGTCAAGATAATAGGTCAGTCGGTGCTGGTTGGTGAAAGTTTCTGGTTTAGTGTCAAAGTTCTTCCACCACCAGGGTGAATACCTCAGGAAATGGAGAGGATAATCAAAGAAAAGTGATTTCTTAAATCTATAGAGTGAAACATGTGACCGTCTTCTTTTAGAACACGTTTCATTTCTTTGAATGTTTTTTCCAGGTCATAAACATGTTCCAGTAAAGAGGTGCTGATGATGATATCTACACTCTTGTCCGGAAGGCTTTTAATGTTTTCGATGCTGTCATCAATTATCCTGAGGTTTTTTGAAAACCTCTCATAATAATCTTTTTTATTGTTTGGAAGTCTTTCTCTGATTTTTGGTTCACTAAAATAATCTTTAGCAAGGATTTCGTAAAGGATGATTTCTTTCGCGTCGGAAGCTAAAAATTCAAAGGCATGGGCGCAGTTGTTGCCGCAGCCGATATCAATTCCGTATTTTTTAAAAAGGGCTAATCTGGAACGGTAGATCTCAAGGTCATAATCAGGGGTTTTTTTAGACCACTCCTTTTTTTTATTATGGACATTAAGTCTTTTATTATAGGGACTCTCCGAAGTGTGCGCTTGATCCCCTTGATCAGCATAGCTGCGTTCAGGTATATGTTTATCATCATGTCAGTATGATTATAAGAATTTAGTAAACTGTTTTTAAAAAAGAGACAGGTAAAGATTGCCATACCTGAAAATAATTTCAAGTAATTAATAAAGTCTATTCTAAAGTTAGTGAATGCTTGCAGAGATGTATTGGGTGTACAATTGAGGTAATGCGGGTTTAGCTTTTAGACCATTTCATCAATGTATTTGCCTTTTCGGTCAGTGAGAGCTGGATTTGTTGATAGTCCTGTTTTTTGCGGAGAGGTTTCTTTTTCGGGGCTTTTTTTTAGAAAGGCTCTTTTGTCGGTGTCCCCAAGAATTTTATTGAGCATGGCTTCATTTTCAAATTCATTTTTTCTGACGGTTTTATTCTGGGTTTTATCGCCCTTTTTTGTTTCAGGCTGTCTTAGTGATGATGAATCTGCTACTGGATCAACAGACATTTTTATCCCCTGCGGATGTTATTTAGTGTTCTTTACATTTATATATATACAATGTTTTAAAAAAAAGAAAAGCAGAAATTTGAGCTAATAGTTTCTAGATCACCGCTGCCAGGGCTTCCAGGGGTAGTCTTTCGATGGCATTTACTTTGTGAAACCTGCCTGACCCGATCCGTGCTATTTCCCGTGCTGTTTTTTCGCTGTTCTCGTCCTTTTCATCTTCAGGGGATATGTAGATTACGGAAATCCTGATGTTTTCCCGGCTTGTTTTTCCTGCTTCTAAAAGGGCATGATGAGTTCCCATTAATACTTTTGTCTCCATTGTAGTGCTTTTTGAGAAATCGGCAATACGCTGATGATAGCCTGCGTTGTCAAAGTCGTCTGAAAGCGCTGCGTTGGGTTCTCCGTCTGTTATCAGGATGATATATTTTGGGTTGCTGTTTTTATCTTTAAGAAGCATTTTCCTTGCACAGGTTAAACCATTTCCAATGTTGGTAAACTGATCTGCCCGAAGTGTCATGGTGGCTTTAAATAGGGGTGTGATCTTGTCTGTTAAGGGAATGATAACTTCACCCAGGTTTGAAAACGCAACGATTCCCATCCGGTCCTGTTTCTCAATTGCGGTTTTTGCAAGTTCCGCAACGGCCATTTTTGCATATCTGAGCTTCCCTTTTTCTTTCATTGATGCAGAGATGTCAACGCAAACGGCTATATCAAGCTGGTTTAAAGGTTTCTTTTCAAAAGAGCGAAGATCGGTGTAGCTGATGTCTTCAAAGGTTTTGCCTTTGCGGATGATTCTTCGCAGGGTATGCCTGAGGGATAGTGTTTTGAAGGCATCTCCACGTCTGTATCTTCTGCTGTCTGCTTTATCTATTTCATGCTCCTGTTTAAAAGCTCTTCGTTCAAGGACCTGACCTTCCTGTCGTCGTATAAGCCCTTCGAGCAGACGGCTTAAGCATAAGTGAGACATGTTGAAACGTTTTTTATTTCCGGATATGTTTACCAGTCCTTTCTTTTCCATGTCATGTATCATTATTTTAAGTTTTTCATAATCAAGCTTTTTTTCTGACAGCTTGATGCCTTTTTTTTCGTTAAGTGCATAGTTGATATAAAGATCTTCCAGCGTTGAGCTTTCTGACTTTGACTGATGCTGATAATCCATCATTTCAGCCATGAGCTCAGTTTCTGCACTTATGGGGAGGCTGATCTTTTCGCCGCCTGTTCCAGGGGGGGAAGGCATTGATTTTGAATTTTTAAGCGCTTCTGCTATCTGTTCCGGAGTTATCTCGTCTTTCGAAAGTCTGTCTTTAAGGTTGTCTTCTAATTTTTTCTGACCGTCCGGGGTAAGGCCCATATGCGTTGAATCCAGCCTGTCGATAAGGTCCATGTCTTCAAGCTCATCCATCATGTTTTGAAAATCATCCTGAATATCGCCCTGCATTCCTTTTTCCATGGCATCTTTTAACGCTTGTTGTACCATGGGGTGTTTCATTGCCTCTTCACTGAATCCGGGGTCATCAAGAGGGATGCCCTCTTCAGGGGGGAGAGAACTGAATGCTGCATCCGTAAGTCCTGCCAGCGCCTGTGACAGCTCTTCCGGTGTTAAGGGCCTTCGCTCCTTTTTTACTTTCTCTTCATCTTCGGGGAATAGGGGGATATTGAAAATATGACGGCTGAAGATGCCTTTAAAGACATCCTCTTTTGAAACATCTTCACCCTGTTTTAAAATGGTTCTGTGCTGAAAGGCGATATGTGCTGCTTTTACCAGGGATTTTTTCGTTGTTTTTTTGTTTATCAGCCCATAACTCTGGGTGATCTCCCGTGCGGCCAGGGTGCCGCGGACTCCGGGAGGTCTTTCAACTTTTGGATGATTGCGCAGTGCCTCGGCAATTTTCGAAGAGATCCTGTCGATCTCATCTCTGCTCAGGGTTTCTTCCATCTGTGATCCGATCAGACTGATGACTGTTTTTTCTATTTTGTCTGACAGCCTGCTGTTGGTCTTTACGTCTTCGGTGCCGTCAATTTTTCCAGGGACTCCTATTCTAAAATGACCGCTGGACTGGGCCTCCGGAATTGAATAGAGTTCCTCAACAGTGGCCGGTGATTTCCAGAAGGTTTTAACCAGTTCCGGGAAATCAAGAGCGTGATTTAATCTGTAAAATGCCAGCACATTTCCGCTTTTAATCTTTGCCCCGGTCAAAAACCGGGCGAGATCGTAAAGCCTGCTTGCGTTGTATGCAGATCGTGTAATCGAATCTTCGCGTTCAGTGGAAAGGTGTATTCCCGAGGTGTAAACCTGATACATTATTTTTGCAGCAAGCTTTTCAAGTATTTCGGGTTTTTTGCCGCAGATATTGCTATCCGTGTACTGTCTGTATGCATTAAAGATAAGATTATTGAATGTGGTCTGGTGTTCCGAAGCAATTTGTTTTGCGGGTGTCCCCATGGGGACAAGGGGAATCTTGTTTTTAAAACAGAAAAATGTCAGTTCGGGAAGAAAATCTCCCGGTTGAAAGAAAAATTCTCTTTCAATGAAATCCTCTTTTATCATTGATATCATTGCCGGAAGTTTAAGTCCGTTTGCAAGTGAACATGCATAGCGCAGCGCCGCTCCTGTTTCTGACGGGGATGCATCAATTGCAATGACAGGCTGTTTGTTTTTTTGAACCATCGGTTTTATATAGGAACTTACATCTATATTTCCTGGACAAAAAGGAACGAAAACAGTATTTTTCAATTTCCCGGGTTTGATCTCTTCCGGATAAGAAGCCTGTATCCATTTTTCAGTCAGGTCTGCCAGTGCAGGATTTAACTGTTGCAGCGCAAAAAGCGGAGATTCGGATATAAGGCTGGGAGCCGGAAGTCCGATTTTGTGGAGGATCTTCTCTTCAAAGGACTTAAGTTTTACATTTCTTAAAAGAGCCGTCCTGATATCGTCTACATTAAGTAACACTGAATTTTTCATTATTTTTTATTTTTTGCCTTGTCGATTATTTTTTCAATAAGAACATCCTGCTTTTCATAGTAACGGCTTTCACTGCTGATCGTGAGCCTTCCCTTTAAAACCCGTTTTGCCGCAGCTTCAACATCAGATCTTTTTACCTGTTTGGCATTTTTTAACCTTGCATGAGCCTGGGCCTGCTCATAGATCGAAAGACTGGTCCGCACGCTGGGAAATCTTTCCAGTTCATCGGGCATTTCCCGTGCTGTATTTGTTATGGCAACAGACTGCTCTATGATGTCATTCGAAGCTTTGATGCCGTCTATTATGTTTCCATACTGTTTAAGAATTTTTATTTCATCTTCAATGCAGGGATAACCGACCCGGACCTGCTCAAATCTGTCAGAGAGGGTCTCGCTTACACGCTCAGCGCCGGCATATTCTTCAGGGTTTTCTGTTGCGACCACAATGGTGTCGACTTCTGAAGTAAGGTCGAATCCAGCGATTGTGGTGACGCCCTCTTCAAGGACCTGAACCAGTGTGTTCTGGGTGCGCTGCGGAACCCGGTTAAGTTCATCAATGAAAAGGATCTTGCGGTGTGATTTTTGTATCTTGCCTGGAGTGAAAGCCCTTGGATCCTGTATACCTATTTTCATAGCGAGAACCGGATCAAGATCGCCCATAAGATCTTCTGGCATCATCTCCGGTGAGCCCTGTATACGGGTAAACCTATTTTCTCCGGGTACTTTTATTTTTTTATGGATTTTTTTCCCCAGGCAGTCCGGGCATGATGGTTTTTTAGGGATGCAGTTATATCTGCAGTCTGTTACGGTTTCCATGCTTGGCAGAAGAGAGGCGATGATCTTTGCAACAGTGGTCTTTCCTGTTCCGGGAGGGCCTTCCAGGAGGAGGTGCCTTCCCGCAACGAGTACAGCCAGGATCGCCTCTCGGGTGGAGTCATCGCAGTAAAAGCCTTCTAAAGGATCCTTCTTTTTTTCAAGAGTTTTAAGTATTGCTTCACGCAGTTCCTGGCGGAGGGTTTTTGACATTGTTAAGCTCCTTATTGAAAGGGTGTTCTTAGTTGTATTTTTAAATAACGGCTTTTAGCCTTGTGACCTCTGGATGCAGCATAGAGTATCGAACATAGAATGAATGTTTAGGTCTTCAAGGTTTAAACTCTAAGCGCTTATCACTATGCGCCATGCTGTTTATGGCTGCTAGAAACATCCCAGCTGGCATTTTCCCACCTTGAGCTGAAGCACATCCAGGAAAGATTTAATCTTATTTAAGGGAATATTATTATCATTTGCAAATTTTTGTGCCTGCGCACAGTTGACCTTACCGTCAGCGGCCAGACCTCTCAGTTCTTTTATGAGTTCTTCTGTCATCCAGTCTTCGTATCTGGTATCTTTAAACATATTGTCACGGCTCATGATCTTTCTCCTGATTGTTTTTGTTGCGGTGTTTAAAAAGTGTTTTTTAAAATTGTATTCTAACTCCCATTATAGACGAAAAAGGATGATTTTGTTTGACTTAAATCAATTCCACCTCTTTAAATGACCCTTTTTCCAGGATAAATGTGCTTAACTCTGGGTTGTTTCTGTCTTCAAGTGTAATAATGACATATATCGCATCTTGGTGAAAGGCCAGTTTAAGGTCAGCACTAGAAGGTATAGACGGTCCTTTTGGGTGAGAATGGTATATTCCAATAAGGTGTTCCCCTTTTTTTTTCATCTCAGTAAAAATTTCTACCTGCTGTAATGGGTCCATGATGTATGAATCAGGTGACGGTTCGATGTTTTTCATGGGAATGGTATGTTTGATTTTTCTGTTTTTACCGAGCAGCAGTCCGCAGCATTCATGGGGGAATTCTTTAACTGCCTGTTTTATCATTATTTCTTTAGAAGCTTTGGGTATTATGATTTGATCCATGTCTTTGGTTCTGCAAAACAAAATTGACATATTTTTTTGTGCATGATATCTTAAACATTTGTATAGAATATTAGCTTTATAGTACACTATTCAACCCTTATTGATCAATAAAAAAACAATTTTTACAAATATCTAACTGTTTTATAAAGGAAATAGAATATGAAAGCGTTTCATTTTATACCTGATAATTGTGATCTTTGCCGTAAGTGCGAAGAGGCATGTGTTGCGGTATGCGGTTCTTCAAAAAAAGAATCAGGTGGATATGTGCCGCATATACGGGTTTTACAGGGTCCTGAAGGACCTTTTATGAGACTCTGCAAACACTGTGAAGATTCTCCCTGTGTAGATGCATGTATTGGCGAATCATTACAGAGAGGGCCGGATGGTTTGGTTATTCAGGATGAAACTCGGTGTATTGGATGTTTTATGTGTAATATGGTGTGTCCTAATGGTGCAATAAAAACCATTATGAGTCTTGAAAAAGCATTTAAGTGCACTCTGATGTGCGGTGAAAAGCAGATACCCACATGTGTTGCTTCCTGTGACAGAGGCGCTCTTGTCTTTGATGATTTAAGGGCGCATAACAACTCAATTCGCAGAAAAAAAATTAAGGAGATCCCTCATAAATGAAAAAGACAGTAAGAAAATCTAATATAAAAAAGAGTGGGAAACAGCATGTGATTGTTGGAAACTGTATTGCAGCTGTTTCTGCGGCAGAGACCTTAAGACAGTTAAATCCCAATGATAATATTGTCATCATCGGTGATGAAGCTGTTCCTTCTTATTCCCGCTGTTTGATCACCTATTATCTTGGAAATATGATCACAGAAGACCACCTTCTTTCCCATACCAAGAAATGGTATTCAGAGAGAGAGATCGATCTTCACCTTTCCACCAGAGCAGAAGGTGTTGATACTAAAAAACGTGTGGTTCATGCTGTAACCAAGGGGAAGAAAGTAAATATCCCCTATGATACACTGTTGGTGGCAACTGGTTCTTCACCGATCTTTTTGCCCAGTTTTCCTTATGATAAGGATGGAATTATCGGCATGAGGGATTATAAAGATTCGTGCATGCTTAAAGGTTGGGCCAAAAAAGGTAAAAAAGCAATTATCATTGGTGCGGGATTTGTCGGGCTTAAGAGTGCTTATGGTCTTGTAAAACACGGGGTTAAGGTTAAAATCGTTGAGCTTCTGCCCACTGTTCTTGGCCGCATGACGGATCTTGAGGCCAGTTCAAGAGTTAGAGATCGTTTGTGCCAAAATGAACTTATCGAGATTGAACTGAAAAATTCAGTTGTGGCCACAAGAAAACATGGAGATGGATATATCGCGACTTATCAGAATGGTGATGAGGAATATGCTGACTTTATCGTTGCCTCTGTGGGTGTCAGGGCAAATACGGATTTTCTTGAAAATACTGGTGTTGAGATTGACAGGATAGTAAGTGTTGATGACGGGCAGAGGACAACTGTGGAAGATATTTATGCTGCAGGTGATGTTTGCCGTTCCCGCCATATTGTAACCGGAGATTGGATATATAATGCGATCTGGCCGGTTGCTGCTGCACAGGGAAGAGTCGCTGCCGCTAACATGTCGGGTCAGGGCAGGACATACGAAGGCAATATCCCGATGAACAGTGTTGATTTTTATGAGCTTTGGATAACTGCTGTTGGTGATGTACAGCTGGTTGGCGATGATATTGAAGAAGTAATCTTTAAGAGTTCTTCAATATATCAGAATGTAAAATTAAGAGATGGGGTACCTGTCTCATTTATGGCCACGGGAAATGTTGACGGAGCCGGTGTGATACGTGCTGCTATTGTTTCCCAGACACCATGGGATGAATTTGTTAAAAAACCATATGCGCAGATTCTTCCGGTCGCAAATCAATCGAGGTAAAGAGATTATGGCAGAAAAAAAGGAAAGTATAAAGACCAAGCAGAAAGAAATGGTCGTGGCAAAGGTGAATGGGGTTGCCATTAGGGCATTTCAGGTTGAAGCGGGTTTGCAGTCAATACTTGAACCGTACAGGGATTCCAAAGGTAAGGTTCGCCTTAATCAACAGGAGCAGTACGGTGCCAGGGACTATGTGATTGATAACCTGGTTAGGCGCGAGCTTCTTTTTCAGGATGGCAAAGAACAGGGAATTGATGTCTCTAAAAAAGAGTTTGATCAAATCTTGGAAGATACGCTTAAAGAATATTCTTCTGAAGCGCACTTCAAGTTTGTACTTTCTTCTCAGGGATTAACTCTTGAACAATATAAAGAACAGATGAAGCATGATATTGTGGTAAATAAAACCGCGGCTTTAATTGTTCAGGACAAAAAGAAAGATGTTTCTAAAGACGAAGCACGCAAATACTATGATGATCATCCCGAGGAGATGAAAGGACCGGAAATCAGGCATATCCTGCATGTGATGATTCCGCTTGACCGGTACGCGCCTGAAGATAAGGTTAAAGAGGCTCGGGAAAAACTTGAAAAAGTAGCAACAGATGTTAAGACTTTTAAGGAAATTGTTAGAAAGGGTCCGGAAACCAAGGATGAAATCAAGGGTCTTGATGTGGGATTTGTCGCTCGCGGTAGTATTCATCCAATGCTGGATACAATTGTATTAAGACTTGAGGAAGGGAAAATATCCAGAGTGGTTAAGACTGATGAGGGGCTTCACCTCATGATGGTTGAAAAGATACTTCCTGCGGATAAACCGAGGCCTTATAAATTTGTTGAAGCGGATCTGATTAAAAAGCTCTATGAACAGCGTTCTGTGGCTATTTTGGATGAACATATTGAAAAGCTGAGAAAAAAGGCCGATATCAATATTATTGATAAGATGGCATCAAATAAGCTTGACCAGGAAAAGACGCTTTAACCACAGCGTTATGAATGAACACAAAAGAGCCGATTATAAAATCGGCTCTTTTTATTTTAGAGTTAAACTTCCAAAGGTAGATAATAAATTATCTTGATAATAACGGGGTAATTTAATATTATTTTTAATTATTAAACCTTTAGAAAAGAGCAAACAGCGGACAGTCCCGGGCACAGGGGAAATCAACCTTCTTTTCTCAGGACTTCTTAACTATTGAAAGAAAGGTAAAAGCATGATTGAAAGATATTCACGTGAAATAGTGACAAAGATCTGGTCTCCTGAAAACAGGTTTAAGACCTGGCTCGAAATAGAAGTACGTGCTTGTGAAGCGCTTTGCAAACTGGGGCTGATTCCTGAAGCAGCGCTTAAAAACATACAGGAAAAGGCTGATTTTAATGTAGAAAGAATTGATGAAATTGAACAGGTGACCAAACACGATGTAATTGCTTTTACAACCTGTATGGGTGAATATGTGGGGGAAGATTCACGTTATATTCACTGGGGCCTGACCTCTTCAGATGTCCTGGATACCAGCTTCAGCATGCAGTTGAAACAGGCATCAGAAATTATTCTTGAAGACATTGACGCGCTTCTGGTTGTTTTAAAAGATAAGGCCATGGAACACAAGAACACCATGATGATCGGCCGCAGCCATGGGATACACGCGGAACCCATCACTTTCGGGTTTAAGATGGCGCTTTGGTATGATGAGATGAAACGGCAGAAAGTTAGAATGGAGCGTGCAAAAGAAGCTATCAGTGTGGGTATGATTTCGGGAGCGGTTGGGACTTTCGCGCATAACCCGCCTTTTGTGGAAGAATATGTATGTGAAAAATGCGGGCTTAAACCGGCGCCTATTTCAACCCAGATCATTCAGAGAGATGTATATGCCGAGTACTTCACAACTCTTGCACAGATCGGCGCATCCATTGAAAAATTTGCAGTTGAGGTCAGGCATTTGCAGAGAACAGAGGTGTCTGAAGTAGCAGAATATTTTTCAGCCGGACAAAAAGGCTCATCTGCCATGCCCCATAAAAAGAACCCCATACTTTCTGAGAATGTATCGGGTCTGGTTCGGATCTTAAGAGGAAATGCGCTTGTTGCCATGGAAAATGTAGCTTTGTGGCACGAAAGAGATATTAGCCACTCTTCTGCAGAACGGGTTATCGGTCCGGACAGCACAATTGCTCTAGATTTTATTCTGGTGCGCATGACCGGTGTTATTAAAAAACTTATTGTCTACCCTGAAAATATGAAAGCAAACATGGAAAAGACAAAAGGGCTTTACTATTCTCAGAAGATTCTTCTTGAACTTACCCAAAGAGGGGTGTCCAGAGAAGACGGTTACCGGTTGGTTCAGAAAAATGCTCTTGAAGCCTGGGATAAACAGCTGAATTTTAAGGATATGGTGCTTGGAGATGCTGAAATAACAGCTGTTATTTCAAAAGATGAAATTGAAAAGTTTTGTTCTCCTGAATTTTTTACAAAACATGTCGATGATATTTTTGAAAGGGTCTTTAAAGACTAAAGATGAAAAAAGCGGTTTTCCTTGACAGAGATGGAACCATCAATGAGGATGTAAACTATCTGAATCATCCGGATCAGATTGAGCTTATCTCCGGTGCTGCTGAAGGGATTAAGCTTTTAAGTGATAACGATTTTATTGTTGTTGTAATTACCAACCAGTCAGGTGTTGCACGGGGGATTATTGAAGAGGAAAATCTTCCCCTGATAAAAGAAAGGCTTTGTAGTTTGCTGGAAGAAAAAGGCGCTAGAATTGACGGATATTATTATTGCCCGCATTATCCTGAGGGTAAGGTTGAAAAATATGCTGTTAAATGTGATTGCCGTAAGCCTGAGTCGGGTATGCTAAGGCAAGCAGCAGAAGATCTTGATATAGATCTAAAAGAATCTTATGTTGTGGGGGATAAGAGCTGTGATGTAGTGCTCGGCAAAAATGTCGGTGCAGTATCTATAATGGTTAAGACCGGCTACGGGGAGTCCGAAGCTGAAAAGTGTAAACCCTCTCCCGACTATACAGCGGATAATCTGTTTGATGCAGCACAGTGGATCATAAAAAATAATCTGGATTAGCATTAAACTAATTTATTATTGGAGGATCTTATCATATGGAAGAAGGCAGCCTTACTAAAATAATTATGGGACTTTTGTTCGGGTTTGGAATAATTGCTCTTGCGCGGTTAATGCGAGGTAAATCCCCTGGAAAGGATGTAAAGAAAAAGGAAATTTCTGAGAAAGATGAAAAGTAAGACGGTTTTTGTTTAAAAGAAATGATGGTTAATGCGAGTCTCCTGGTAAGGTTTTTTAATTATTTAACATTGCTTTCTACTGATCCAAAACATAGGTTTTCATAAATTTATTAAAAGTCGTTTCCTGCAGCTCTGAAATTCCGCTAAACTGAATTCCCACATAATACCCTTTGTGTTCGCTTTGAGGGTCAGGTGACTTGTCTGTCCAGCACACAACGCCCTGTAAAAAGATTGCCTGCTCAATGTTGTTTGGTGAAGATATTACAATTTCAATTCGGGTATGCGGTCGGTGCGGAAAGTCAGAGGACAGCATTATTCCACCTTTGCTTATATTTATTGTTGAGGCTTTGGAATAATCCATATCTTGTGAGGAGCGAAAATGAATCGCATAATTGGGGTTTTCTGTAATTGTGTATCTTGGATAGCAGCGACTTTCCGTTACAGTATTTTTTTGCTTCAAAATAATTTCTCCGATTTCAATATTATTTTTTCAGTATCTAGTATATACCTCTTTATGCTAAATATTTCAAGAGAGTTATAAGTCTGGCACCTTCTTTTCTAGAATGACAATTTTCAAATATGATATCTTTTTCTACCTCCATTTTTTGCTCTTTCTTCTTGACGATTCCATAATTAATCGGTAAATCAAAGAAGGTGTTATTCGTTTCTCATCAACCCATAAGTTAGGAATTAATATAAAGGAGGCTTTATTATGAACCGTAGAAAGTTTTTACAGGATATCAGTATGTGGTCTGCGGGACTTCTCCTGTCTCCCCCAATTTTTAATATTACCCCAGGTCTTTTTGCTTCGTCAAAAAAAATAAAGCTTGTAGTGGCTGAAGGAATGAATTATGACTCGCTTGTAAAGGAACTCCTGGAACCGCTTGGAGGTCTGTCAACTTTTGTGAACCCGGGCAAAAGTGTAGTGATTAAACCCAATATGGGTTGGGATCGAAATCCGGATCAGGCAGCCAATACCCATCCGCTGATTGTTAAATCCATAGTGAATCTTGCTCTTGAGGCAGGAGCTTCAAAGGTAATGGTTTTTGACAGACCCTGCAATGAGGAGCGGAGATGTCATTATAATAGTGGAATCCGGCCTGAGCTTGAAAAAATAAAAGATAAGCGTTTGAAGTGTGTTTATATTGATGACCGGAAATTTATACCTGTAACCATTAAACGCGGACAATCGCTTAGGGAGTGGGCATTTTATAAAGATGCGCTGGAAGCAGATTGTTATATAAATGTTCCAATTGCAAAACATCATTCTTTGGCAAAACTTACCCTGGGGCTGAAAAATATAATGGGGGTCATCGGTGGAAGTCGAGGTAAGATTCATAAAAATATGGGACAAAACCTTGCAGATCTGAACACGGTTATCAAACCTGCTTTGACCATTATTGATGCGACCCGGATTTTATTAAGAAATGGGCCCTCCGGCGGGAACCTAAAGGATGTTAAACGGATGGATACGCTTATTGCTTCTTCTGATACGGTTGCTGCTGATGCCTATGCCACCACCCTGTTTAATCTGAAGCCTGGAGAGATTGGTTCGACAGTGGCGGCTCACAAGTCGGGGCTGGGTGAGATGAATCTATCAAAAATGGATATAATAAAAGTATAGTTAAAAAACTTATATATCACATATCAATAATGAATATAAAGCCACCCTATTTAATAAAGCATATATTGCGTTTATCTTGTCAGGTTATCTGCCTTGTTGTTTTTTTAATTCTTTTTAGATTAACTGATTATCGAGGAACAGACGAGATCGGCTGGGCTGTTAATGTACTTTTTCGAATGGATCCCCTGTCCGCACTGACGGCTATGCTTGCTTCAAAAGAATTTATAATTCTTTTTATTCCAGCTTTAATCCTTGTTGTGCTTACAATGATTTTTGGACGGTTTTTTTGTGGATGGATATGTCCTTTGGGAACACTGCTGGATTTTTTTGGTAAATATGTCCGCTGTTCAAATAAAAAGATTGTTGGTGTAAGATATATAAAATATATTCTTTTAACGGTCATAATTGTTGGAGCTGTTTTTGGCCTGCAGCTGTCCGGTTTTTTTGACCCGTTTTCCATTTTGGTGAGGAGTTTTGCATTTTCTATTGATCCGGTTTTTAATTATGTGACCTGTTTGATTTTTGATTCTATTTATCTTCACGGGCCGGAATCTCTTTCAAACCTTACAGAACCCTTTTATGACAGTTTAAAACAGACGCTTCTTCCTTTTAGGCAGTCGCTATTTGCGCTTTCTTTTCTATGCTTTGGTATGCTGTTAGCAATTTTTCTTTTAGAGAAAATAACCAGACGCTTCTGGTGTAGAAATCTATGTCCTTTGGGAGGGATGCTGGCTTTGCTGTCTTTGGGAGCTTTCGTGAGAAGGGTTCCAGCGAAGACTTGTAAGGACTGTCATGATTGTGCCGAAATATGTCCCATGGATGCATTCGGAGATGACGGCCGTCTTAAAAATGAAGAATGTACCCTGTGTCTTGAATGTATTTCTAAATGTCCTTTAAAGATAAGTTCATTTAAGGTTGGAAGACCTAAAAAGAAGATTTCTTTTGATCTTAATAAACGTTTTTTTATTAAGTGGAGCATTGCAGGGGCTGTTATTCCTCTTGTTTCACGGGTCAGTATCGCCCAAAAAATTGAAAGGCCGTTTTTGCTTCGCCCGCCTGGAGTAAAAAATGAGCAGGAATTCCTTGCAAAATGTGTCAGGTGTGGTGAATGCATGAAGGTTTGTATCAAAAATGCGCTTCAGCCGGCTTTTATGGAAAGCGGGTTCGAAGGCATGTTCACGCCCCATTTGGTTCCCCGGTTGGGATATTGTGAGTTTAACTGCACGCTTTGCGGTCAGGTCTGTCCAAGTAATGCCATAAAAAGGCTGGATGTGAAAGAGAAGCAAAGCTTTATGATCGGTCTGGCTGTATTTGATAAAGATCGTTGTCTTCCGTTTGCAAAAGATGAAAGCTGTATTGTATGTGAAGAACACTGCCCGACCTATGATAAGGCCATTAAGTTTAAGGAAGTCAGAGTTCTGAATAAAAGTAAAAAAGAAATTATGATAAAACAACCTTATGTTATCGACGATCTATGTATTGGCTGTGGTATCTGTGAAAATGTCTGCCCATTAAAAGGTAATGCCGCAATTAGAGTAATAAGACAAAAGAATTAAATGTCAGTAAAGAACACTTGTCGTCCGGCAGGTTTTTCTTCCATTTAAGGATAAATATAAATAATATGTTTGATTTTTAAGCTATTAATTTTTATAGTGAAAATATATTAATAATGGCTGAATTATTTATGAATATCCTGATTATAAGACTTAGCGCTCTGGGAGATGTGATCCATGCACTTTCCGTTGTTTCGCCGCTTAAAAAGTATTTTCCGGGCTGCAAAATTACCTGGGTGATTGAGGAAGAGGCTGCTGATCTTCTTAAAAGTTATCCCGGTATTGATCGGGTGATTGTGTCGCGTCGGAAAAGGTGGTTAAGACAGATGAAGGGGGGGCAAATGTTAAAGGCTTTTCGTCAGGTGTCTGCCTTTGTCCGGACGCTCCGTTCGGTTGAATATGATTTAGTGCTTGATTTTCAGGGACTTTTTAAGAGCGGTATCATTTCTTTTCTTTCCCGGGGCAAAAGGAAAATCGGATATAAAAATGCGCGTGAAGGAAGTACTTTTTTTTATTCTGAAAAAGCACCGGCGACTGATTTTAATGATCATGCCATAAAGCGGCATCAGGTAATTTCAAAACATCTGGGGATTAATAATGATGAAATCTCTTATGAGCCACTTTTTAATATAAATGATGAAAAAGCGGTTGATAATCTTCTTAATTCCAGTGGTGTAGACAGGAGGAAAATGCTTGTTACGGTTCATCCTGCTGCAACCTGGAAGACTAAGATTTGGCCGAAAGAAAAAGTTGTTGAGCTGTGTGACCTCTTGGTTAACGAGTTTTCATGTCAGGTGGTTTTAGTGGGAAGTTATGCAGAAGAACCTTTTTTAAAGGATATGGTGTCCCGGGCCAAAAATGAGATTAAAAATCTGGCTGGCAAAACAAAGCTTTCTGAGCTTGCCTGTCTTATTGCAAAATCAGATCTTCTGGTGTCAACTGATTCAGGGCCGATGCATATAGCCTGTGCTTCTGAAACACCTGTGGTGGCAATTATGGGCCCAACGGCACCCTGGAGAACAGGACCTTTTGGAAATGATTGCAGTGTTGTAAGGCATGAACTTTCCTGCAGCCCCTGTTTTAAGCGGACTGAATGTCCCCTTAAGCATCATAAATGTATGGAAGAGATATCAGTTGAAGAAGTTTTCAAAACATGCTGTAATTGGTTGAAACAGAATGATCGTAATATCAAATAGAAGGAAAATAACATGTCGATAAGTAAAGACCTGCTTGATATTCTAGCCTGTCCCAAGTGTAAAGGAGATGTTTATTTAACTGAAAATGAAGATGGGCTTATTTGTGATGCGTGTAAATTGAAATACCAGATTAAAGATGACATACCCGTAATGCTCATTGACGAAGCTGAACCCGTATAAGTTTTATAAGAGGTGAGCCATTTGAAGCTGTTTTTGGCCATTGTTTTAATTGTTTTGATCGCATTGATAGGTTCCCGCCTTACCTTTTTTTCCCGCCGCCTGACCATGGGCCTCAAAAATATAATTTTTACCGGCACCGAATATATATTTCTGGGAGTTGTCCTTGGAAGTTTCGGCTTTAACCTTCTTGATTCAGTGACTCTAATAAAACTTGAACCCTTTCTTTTTTTTGGACTCAGCTGGATAGGTTTTCTTTTTGGACTTCAATTTGAAGTTAAGCGTTTAAAGGAGCTTCCCAGGCGATATTTTTCAATCACCGCCATACAGTCTTCAATTGTATTTGTCCTGGTTTCTTTTGTGTCCTGGTATTTTTTCAAAATATTTGCTCTGATTCCGGAAAATCTTTTACTACTGGCTTCAATCACCCTTGGTAGCGCTGCATCCTGTACTGCACAGTCAGCGATTGCAATTGTAAGTCATAATTTTCGAATTGAAAACAAGGGTCTTCTGGAATTGATGCGTTATATATCCAGTGTTGACGGTCTTTTTGCGCTTTTATTTTTTGCAGCTGCTCTTTGTATACTGCCCTGCGGCGGTTTTGTTGATCCTGGATTTTTGAAATCAGCTGGATGGGTGGCAATGTCATTAGGTATGGGGGTTTTGCCGGCTTTTGTGCTTATATTTTTAAGCAGAACAAAATTTACACAGCAGGAATACATGGTTTTTTTGATCGGGGTAATAATGTTCTGTGGCGGACTTGCGGAAAGACTTAATTATTCGTCTCTTGTTGCCGGGCTTGTATGCGGAATCGTTACTGCTAATTTTTGTCCCCACCGCTTAAGGGCTCTTTCAATAGTTGTTCACGCAGAAAAATCAATCTATATTGCGCTTCTTATTCTTCTGGGGGCTGGCTGGAACTTCAGACTGGATGCTGCTTTGATCGTTGCGGTCATCTATTTTGTTTCAAGGCTTATTGGAAAAATCGCCGGGGTTTACACGGCAACAAGAATATTTAAACCGAAGTATGTTGTGCCGCCCCAACTGGGGTTGGGAATGATCTCTGAAGGAGGTCTGGCTGTTGCTATCATTATAAATGTAAGCCTTCTTTATCCGGCACTTTCAGATGTGATGATTACTATAATTGTTCTTTCCGTCATTGTTAATGAGTATATCAGTCCGGCACTGATTGTTAAGCAGCTTGGTAAAGTTCTCCATTTGGAGGAAGACAGGTTTCAGACTGTCAAAAAACATGATACTGAACTTGAATAAATAACCGGAAAATTCTATGCGGTATAGAATAATCAGTTTTGTGATGGTTGTTATCACCATGTACCTGGTGGTTGATTTTGGTTTGTTTGGGATTCCCGGAAAGGTCTCTCCTTCTCTGGTACTGGGATTTATGCTGCTGGCGGCATACTGCATGGGCTTTGTTCTGGCCAGGCTGGGCCTGCCTCAGATCACGGGCTATATATTTGCCGGTCTTCTTTTTGGGCCTTTTTTTCTTGATTACTGTAACCGCAGTGCGATTAATGATTTGAGTTTCCTAAATAGCCTGGCACTGGCCTTTATTGCTTTTTGCGCCGGCGGGGAACTAAAGCTTGCGAGTATCCGTTCTAATCTGAAAATTATTTTATGCCTGATCGGGGGAGTGACCTCTGTTGTTTTTACGGGTGTTACCCTGTCAGTTTTTCTTCTTTCATCCTATATTCCTTTTATGTCCGAACATACGGCCTCTGTGCGCCTGGCCATTTCCTCGATATTCGGAGTTATATCGGTGGCCCGATCCCCTTCATCCGCTATCGCCATTATCAGTGAAACAAAAGCAAAAGGTGATTATACCGATACGGTTCTTGGCGTAACCGTGCTCATGGATGTGTTGATTATTGTCCTTTTTGCTGTGGTTATCTCTGTCTGTCAGATGACTCTTTCTGCATCTTCCGGTATGGATGTTTTATTTATTGGATACCTTTTGCTGGAGATCATTATTGCTTTAATCTTTGGATTTCTGCTGGGCAAGGTGATTATTTTTTTAATCGAAAAGGTGAAGGTTGAATTTCCGGTAGTTATTGCAGCAATGGGTTTTTTCGTGATTAAGTTATGTCATTTTATGGGAGAATATTTTTATGACTTTCATGATATCAGTATAAATATTGAACCACTTCTTATATGTATGTTTGCGGGGTTTACGGTTCAGAACTTTTCAAAGCACGGCAGTACTTTTTTGAAGCGAATGGACAGGGTGTCTCTGCCGATATATGTTGCTTTTTTTGCGATTACGGGGGCGTCAATTAATGTCGGGGTCTTAAAAACTTTTTGGATGCTGGGGTTAATTATTGTTGTTGTGAGAACTCTGATGATTTTTGCAGGTTCGAGAATTAGCGGTAAAATAGCAGGTGACAAAAAAGGTATCTGTAACAATGCATGGCTTGGATTTATTACTCAGGCCGGTGTAAGTCTGGGGCTTTTGTCTGAGGTGGTGAGGCGGTTTCCTGAAATAGGCGGTGATATTCAGAGCATCATGATTGCTGTAATAACTACCAATCAGATTGTAGGTCCGATAGCTTTTAAATACGCACTTAACAGGGCAGGCGAGACTGAAAAGCAGCGAAGGGATGATAGCTAACAAGTTGTTTGTATTTTCCTGCTTGACCCGGTGCTTTTAATATTATAAGTAAAAGCAATCAATTATTTCAAGAGGTAAGGTATGTTGATAACTGAATGTCTTAAAGAAAAATGCATTGATATCTCTTTGTCAGGAGAAAATAGAGAAGAGATAATAAAAAAGCTTCTTGATCTTATTCTAAAAAGTGATTCTGGGATAAACCGGGAAGAAGTTCTTGAAGACCTTTTTGTAAGGGAGAAGCTGGAATCAACCGCTATTGGTAATGGTGTTGCGATTCCCCATGCACGGGTTGAAAAAACATCAGGCATAAAGATTGCCTTTGGATTTTTAAAGGATGGTCTTGATTTTGATCCTATTGATAATAAGCCGGTAGAGCTTGTCTTTCTTATTTTGTTTCCAAAAGATGAAATTGGTCTTCAGCTCAGATTTCTGGCCAGGGTTGCGAGACTTTTGCAGCAGAAAGGCCTTCATGGCAACCTGCTTGCATGTAAAAGTGCAAAAGAGGTGGTGGATACCTTTAAAATTTATGAAGAAAAACATTTTCACTGAGAAAAATTGTTATGAAACTTGCTGTTGTTTTTCTTAATAAGATTGAATTTCTCGATGACATTCTTGCCGCATTTCTTGAGATTGGTGTCAGGGGTGCAACGGTTATAGAGTCTGTTGGCATGGGGCATATTATCTCTCAGCACATTCCCATCTTTGCAGGTCTGCGTGATGCATTCGCAGGCAGCAGCCCGAATAACAAGATTATACTGGCGGTCGTGGAAGAAGATATGATCGAAAAGATATCAGAGGTTGTGGATGATATCTGCGGGTCACAGGATGATAGTGGATCAGGGTTTATGATATCGCTTGATGTTGACAAAGTTTTTGGGCTGAAACAGAAGTAGCCTGAATATCTTTTAAGCTCTTAATTTAACCTATAATAATCTATGCTTTTTACCCTTGTTAACAGTTAACATTATTATCGCTACTGTTGACTTTTGACTACCTTCAAAATTTCAAGAGTACCTGAAGTTATATTGATATACAACTTTCAGTTATAATTTAAGTATTTCTTAAAAATAGCAGGTTTACGCCTCCCATTTAACTCACAAGTAATTACCATTGTTTTTATATATGCTTTATTATATCGTTTGTCACTGTTAGCTGTTTATATAAATAATCTGAAAATTTTCTTTTAAATTTCAAATAATAATTACTAAGTTGAAAGAGGGGGAGTTATTAGGAAAATGTTTTTTATGTCAAGGTACAGGCTAATCTGTTTTTATTTAACCCCTATTTTCCTGACTTTACTAGGAGGGCAAACGTGTAGAGCAGAGATTTTTTTTGTTGTGAACGTATCACAACTGGAAATGGCACTGGCACAATCAGCGGAAAACCAGGAAAGTGACGTAATTAAAATTGCCACAAATATTCCCATTTCGGATACTTCTGAATATGTGGAAATTAGTTATAGTCTTACACTGGAAACCGGTTATTTTGATGATTTTTCATCAAGAGTCCAGCTCCAAACTCGTATTGAACCTTTAAAATCTACATATGAATACTTTATGCCTGAATACCAATTTAGCACAACAGGTCCGGAACCGCCGCCCGGTGTAATGGCTGTGCCTTCTATTGAAAATCTCCTTTCAGAAACCGGTGGCACTCAGAAAACTTTGGGTGTACCTGGATACGCTTGGCGACATGGATGCGGGGCTACTGCTCTGGGTATGGTGTTGGGCTACTATGATGTTAAAGGGGTTAGTGATCTGTTTAGTGGTCCAGCAGACACTCAGACTGAAAGTGTAAATCAGGGGATGGCATCCGAAAGGAATTCGGGAGATCCGGGACACTACGAAGACTATAGTCTACCAATAGATAATACTGAATCCGGGATTCTTGAAGATAACTCTGAATTGTCAGTCGGCACGCACACCCATGATTGTGTGGCTGATTTTATGAAAACATCCTGGAGTGCACTAGGTCTTTTTTATGGCTGGTCCTATTTTGGCTACATGCGCATTGCATTTGAAGAATATGCGTCTTTGAAAGTTTCAGACCACTACCTTACTGCTTCAAATAATTATTATTTTAATAATAATCTGACCTGGGATGTGCTTACAAATGAAATTGATAACGACCGCCCAATGGTATTCTTGGTGGACTCTGATGGTGATGGCAATACAGACCATTTCGTAACAATCGTTGGATATCGTGACAATCTTTCTCCAGAGTATGGTTGTTTGGATACTTGGTCACCATATTCTACCATTCGCTGGTGCGGTTTTGCAGGTATGGCTTCTGGACAGCCGTGGGGAATTTATGGTGGTGTCTCTTTTAGCTTGGCAGAATATGAAGACAACGATGTAGACGGTATATTCGATGGTGTAGACAACTGTCCTGCCATATGCAATATAAATCAACTTGATGCTGATGATGACACTATTGGTGATGTCTGTGACAGTACACCCGGTTGTGGGGGGTGTGGAGAATCAGCATGCGAGGTGTCCTGTGACATAGATAATGATGGTATACTTAACACTGAGGATAATTGTCCAGACCTAGCCAATCCTAATCAGGAGGATGCTGACAACGATACCATTGGTGATGTTTGTGATGTAGATACTGTTTATGGAAATATTTCAGGGGCTATTCTGTTTGACGTAACAGTAAGTATTTCCAGAATCACTTGTGGAGATAATATTTTAGTAAGCACGACAACCACTGATTTTAAAGGGGATTATTCATTTGGTAATCTTTTAAATGGTTATTATGATGTTGTTCCTTCTTACCCTTTTGATGTATTTTCTTTTGTTCCGGAAAAGGACTCTCCTGAAATACCTCAAACAGAAATCCGGTCTTATGATTTCACATCACTAATAAAGCAAACATTTTAAGTGACGATAATAACGGGGTTAATATTTTATTTAAATTTAAAGGCAGGGTTTCGACTCTGCCTTTTTCACAAAATCATTAATAACCTTAACAAATCCAAGAGTCAAAAGTTCGTGCCATAATCTTGAATTTTTGAGATTTCAAATGATTTCTTCTAAAAGTAGAAAACCAGAAGTATTTTTTATCAAATATCTCAAAGAGAAGTTAAGAAAAGCTTGGAGAAATTCAGACTATTTTTTCTATGTTTTTGCAGAATCGGAAAGAGAGATTAAATATCTTATTATATTGTAAAACCCGGTGGTTTTATATATTATCTAAGCCTCGGATCTTACCATCCAGGCATATGTTTTGGATCGGTAAGCCAACCTGCTGCAGAAAGTATTGACAGAAGTCATGACTCTTATTTTTTTGATTAAAACACAGTTTGAGACATAAAAAACCTTGACAAAGGTTATAATCCATAATATTTATAATTTATAACCTTTCGAGTCTCGAAGTATTTATGCTTGTCTTTCCCTATGATCTCTGGCACCGGCTCTAACAGTTCCTGTTTTTCTCTGTTTAACATAAAATGATTTTAGCAGAGGGTGATTTATTTTGAAGGTTTTTGCTGAATTTCTTACTAGAAACAGAATTCCGGTTCTTATGGGCATTTTGCTGATAACGGCATTTTTTCTGTTTCAGGCCTCAAAAATTTCCATAAAAACAGATTTTAATGATCTTCTGCCCCAGAAGCATTCTTTTATAAAGGTCCATAATAAGATCAGAGATATTTTTGGAGGGGCCAACCAGGTAATTATCATGGTCCAGGTTAGAAAAGGGGATATCTTTAATTCCGATACTCTGAAAAAGGTTCAGTGGATCACCCGTGAGCTGGAAAATATTCCCGGGGTCGATCCCTATAAAATAAGGTCCATTGCAAGTTCCAAGATGAAGGATTTTTCATTTTCATCAGGAACCATGTCTATCACGCCTCTTATGTATCCGGACGTCCCGGAAAATGAAAAGGAGATGCAGGAACTCCGGGATAAAGTCTACAGTAATCCCAGATATTACGGGCCATATGTCTCTTATGACAGTAAAAAGACCCTTATTATGGTGGACTTTTTTGAGAAAGAGATGGATTATCAGGCTGTTTTTAAGCATTTTAGCAGTATCAGAGAAAAAACAGAGGATGATAACCATATAATCAATATTGCGGGCGAGCCCATGCATATGGGTTATATCTATCATCATACAAATCAGGTTTTGATGGTGCTGGGAATAACAGTGTTGGGTATTATCATAATGTTATATATGTATTACCGGAGTATCAGAGCTGTATTGCTTCCTATTCTGGCTGCATCAATGAGTGCAGCCTGGGGCTTGGGTTTTATGGCTATGCTTGGGTTCAACCTGGATCCGCTTATTCTTGTGCTGCCATTTTTAATATCCTTAATGACCGCTCGTCACTCCATGCAGTGTATCAGCAGGTATCTTGAAGAGTATATGAGTTTAAAAGATACTAAAAAAGCCGCAGTAGCCACCATTGAAAACATGTTTTTTCCCGGTATCACCAGTATTATAACGGATGCTCTTGGTATTGCCCTGGTGGCTATAGCAACCATTCCTGTTCTGGTGAATATTGCTATTGCATGTTCATTCTGGAGCATAGCAACAGTTATTCTTTCTGTTGTGATGACACCGCTTATGCTTGCCTGTATGCCGGAAACAGAACGCATGCGGAGATATCTCGAAAGAACAGTGAATGCTAAAAAAACTGATTACCGAGACCGGTTTCTTAGCCTTCTCGGTTCATGGATCCCCCGCAGAGGTAAGTGGTATGTTGCTGTTTTTACTTTTATAATTGTTCTTGTGGGATGGAACTATGCTACAAAGATAAGTGTGGGTGATTTTTTCCCGGGTTCTTCTATCCTGTGGCCTTTTCACCGGTATAACAAGGATGCTTTCCGGATCACCTTCAGCATGCCGCTTTTAAACCCCCTTTACGTGATTCTTGAAGGGGATGAGGGCGGGTTTGTGACCAAGGGAACTACCCTTCGCGAGATGAAAAAATTTCAAAGATATATGAACCGGCATGATCGGGTTATGTTTACCTATTCCATTGCCAATACCCTTCCGGGTTTCATGATGGCCTCCTATGAGTCCGACCCCCAGTGGTTTCATATGCCCAAGGAGGACCGGGTAATGAGTTTTATTGCCCGAAAGCTTCTTTATACGGGTGAGCCGGGGACATGGGACCGTTACGTGGACATGCGGGACAAATACGCCAATATTGTTATTTACTGCAGAGACAAAATGCCAAAAACCATTGAAAGTGTGGTTAGTTATATAGAAAGCTATCTGGCTGAAAATCCTGAACCCGAAGGTGGAAGATATCTGCTTGCCGGCGGCGCGGTGGGTGTTCAGGCTGGAGTACGTGACGTCATTGAGGGTGCCCAGATCTGGAACCTTATCTTTGCGCTTGGGGGAGTCTTTCTTTTCTGTGCCATTAATTTCAGATCAATAACAGCGGGTTTTATCCTGACCATACCTCTTGCGATTTCAAATATTTTGACTTTTGCTCTGATGGGCGCCTATCATATCGGATTAACGGTGAACACTTATCCTGTTGCCTCTGTTGGGATTGGTCTGGGTGTGGATTACGGCATATATTTTATGAGCCGATTGATAGAAGAGACAAAGAACGGCACAGCTCTTGACCTGGCAGTTTCAAAAACTTTGAGAACAAATGGCAAGGCAATTGTGCAGATCGCAACAACGCTTACAGTAGGTCTTATGATATGGGTTTTTTCATCTTTAAAATTTCAGGCAGAAATGGGGGCACTTCTTGCGATTCTGCTTTTTCTAAATATGCTGGGAGCGCTGTTTTTAATCCCTGCAATGACCTGTATTATAAAACCGAAGTTTCTTTGTGCTGTAAAGGAGCAGCCTGGGAAGATTGCTTCGTAAGAAGTATAAATTAAACGTTCGTAAAAAAATTTTTAATTACCTGCGGGAGTGCTTATGAAAAAGACAATTAATATTTTTTCAACCATACTTCTGGTTCTTATTGTTTCAGGTATTTCTGTTATTGACTGTGAGGCCGCTTTTCACTTATTTGATAATAAGCTCAGGGTTAAGGGAAGCATTTATGAATTTATGATGTATCGTACGAAAGTAAAAGATGACGAAAAACAGTATCGTGATACGGACTGGGGTCTGATGCGCACCAAGGGCACACTTGAATTTTTGTACAAGGCAGTGGAAAAAGAAAATCTTCAGGTTAACCTGTTCAGCTTTTTACAATACTGGCATGAGGCGCTACCTGATTTTGATGATGAATATCATGACTCTATAACTCGGGATAACAGAAAACGGTTCCAGGGGCCTTCTTATGACCAGGATGACTGGATCAACGAGATGTATGCTGATATTTATTCCGGGAAATGGAACATACGATTGGGCAAGCAGATTGTTTTTTGGAGCGAGGTTGAAATGGTTCGTACCATCGACCGGATCAATCCTCTTGATCTTCGCTATACCACGCCCGGTATTGAACCTTGGGATGAGATGAAGATTGGGTTGTGGATGATGAGGGGGTTCTACAATTCAGATCTCCCCGGTCAGCTGGTCTTTGAATGGATCTGGATTCCCGGTGATTATGAAGGGGTCAGGACGCCGAGGGAAGGCAGCAGTATGGGCGCTGTTCCAGGGCCCCAGGGGAAGGAAGATTTGCGGCCCCGTGCTTTTGGACTGGGAGCTGCTGTTAATGAACAGTGGCGCAAGTCACAGCCGGCCTTTACGCTAAGCAATTCCCAGTTTGCTTTCCGGATACGCGGGAATTCAGAAGTGGCTTTACTTGGGGATTATTATCTTCTTGACTGGACCGTGAGCTGGTATCACGGCATGAACAATACACCTGTTGCTAAAAGTAGTAAGATTGAAACAATTAATCAATATAATTTTAACCTTGCGATTGCCCGTGTGTTTGGAGGGGATATTCCCAGGGTCCCAGGAGGGCTGTGGGAGTATAAATTTTTTGATGTTATCGGGACCAGCTGTCAGACCTATGTTCCCAAGCTCGGGGCAGTGGTACGGGGAGAAGTGTCTTATGAAATAGGTCTTCCTGAGCTTAAAGCTGATCCTGATTCTTCTGTTGCACCTTATATGAGGAACATTACCGGGACAACTGAGCGGGACGTGATCAATGTGGGAGTGACTCTTGATAAACCGCTCAAGTCAAACTGGCTGTCACAGCGATGGGGCGCAAGCGGGGTTTTTGATTGTACTTTTGGATGGTTCGGGCAGCGGCGGCAGGGTAATGTGAGCCGGATCCGGCGTACCTTTGCCTATGATGACCGTGATCAGTCGAATTTTACCTTAACGGTCAGGACCAGACTCAAGCACAACTCGATATGGCCCACTGTGCGGTTCCTGTATAATACCCGTAACTGGGGGTATGGTGTATTTGCCGTAAGATACACTCCAGGCAAGCATATGCGTTATGAAATGGGGTATCTCTGGTTTTTTTCCAATAATCAATGGCATTTCCGGGAGGCATATGCGAGAAATAAGGACAGTATCTATTTTCGTATAGGTTATGAATTTTAAAAGGAGAATCTTATGAGAAGAACAATCGTGTCGGTTTTAAGTATATTTCTTGCAGTTCAGTGTTTTGCTTCTGAAGTTACATTTCCTGTCCCAGGCTATGATGCTGAAGAACTTCAAAAGGTGAGGCTGTGGGAAAAATCCTGGAACAATAAGAAAATTACTGCTGAGAATGTGGATCAGGTCAAGGATTTTGTACATGAAGGTGTGTATACGGCGATTAAAGACCCCGGAATTTTCGGTGCAAAGGAGATTTGGTTTGAAGTTGTCCCTTACCGTCCCTATACGCTTTCAAAAGGATTTATAGAGGCTACAAAAAAATATGCACCCACAAGCCACTTGGATGAAAAAGAAATGCTCGAGGGGTACGGAGAGGTTGCCGGAATACCTTTTCCTCAGCCGAAAACAGGCATTGAGATGGCCTGGAACTTTGACAGCAATACCCGCGGTGACAGTCATCATGAGATACAATTCGGAACAGTTGTTGACTGTAAGTCCGGATTTGAGCGCACTTCTGAACAGCATCGGTGGGAACTATATTGGGTCGGACGATATGACGTATCGCCTGTTCCTGCAATTGAAAAAAGCAAGAATCCTCGCGGTATTGCGAGGTCATTTTTTCAGCGCATGGCAGCTCCGGCTGATTTTATAGACACAACTATTCTTGAAATCAAGTATCTTGATCCTCATCGGGGAGAAGATTTATGGGTCTATACAGCCATGTTCAGGCGTATCAGGCGGTATGCCAATAATCAGAGAACGGATTCCATCGATGGAACGGACATGATCTATGATGACCAGGATGGCTGGTATACCCACCTGATTCATAATACCTATGATTATAAAGGACGTGCCGACCTGCTGGCGGCACGGCATCAGGATTCAGGTAAGCTTGAAAAAGCCGAAGGGCAGGGATTTTGGAACGGTTTCCAGCGGGAGCGCGTGAATCATTGGGTAGTTGAGGTTAAAAATAAGGACAAAAACTATATCTACAGCAGACAGATATGGTACCTGGATCCGGAAACCTGGCAGATGAATTTTAAGGTGATGTATAACCGGCAGGGCCAGCTATGGAAGATGTATGAAATGGCTTATGATGAGCTGCCGTCATACGGTGGACAGACAACCCCGATTTTTAATTCCGAGCACATTATAGATTTTCTTCGTCGGCACGGGAGTACCAGTGTGCGTAATATTCAGTCGGTTGGAACAGATATTCCCCTGACACAGTTTCGGACAAAGAGTCTCAAGGAGAAAAGTTATTAGAGCAATTCGGAATCCCTTAAGAAATTTAAAAAGAGTCGTTAGAGATGAGTGATAGAAGACTTATAAAATCATTTTTTATTGCAGTTGTCAGCACTGCTTTTCTGTTTGCCGGCTGCGGTAAATTTGACCGTTCAAGAATAAAGATGCCTGAGATCAAGCTGGTAACTTCTGAAAACCTTCACAGTATAAGCTGTGTTGATTCGGAACATATCTGGGCAAGTGGAAATTACGGCACCATACTTTTCAGTGCTGACAGCGGCAGGACATGGCAATCGCAGGAGAGCGGGATCAATGAGTATCTTCTGGGTTCAATTGTTTTTACTGACATTAATACCGGCTGGGCAGCAGGCATTAACGGGACAATGATACATACGGCTGACGGCGGAAAGACCTGGATTAAACAGGATAGCCATACAACCAGTAATCTGCTGGATCTTTTTTTTGTTGATCCGGATTATGGATGGGCTGTGGGTGAACTGGGAACCGTTATCTACACGGTTGATGGCGGAAAGACCTGGGTGAGTCAGATGGAGGAGCGGGATGCGATCTTAAACGATGTTTTTTTCGTGGACAGGAAGGTCGGCTGGGCAGTGGGAGAGTTTGGAATTATTCTGCACACGGTTGACAGTGGGAAGACATGGCTGTCCCAGTTCTGTAAAGATATTGAACCCGAGATCAGTGAGACTGAATGGGAACGGCCTATGCCCGCTCTTTATGGAATCTATTTTACTGACAGGGATAAGGGTTGGGTTGTTGGGATGGACGGGGTGATTATAAAGACGGATGATGGCGGAAAGACCTGGAACAAAATTGATTCTGATACAGATAAGCCTCTTTATTCAATTGTGGTAAAGAAAAAAAAGGGTTTTGTTGTGGGGTGCAAAGGGGTGTATCTGGAATCTGAAGATGCAGGTCAGAGCTGGAAGCAAAAAAAAGAAGCATTAAAAACAAAGTTCTGGCTTCGAGAGATCTCGTTTGCTGAAAATATAGGCGTGATCGTAGGGGCAAGAGGTACGGTTGCAAGGTCAGATACTGAAGGGAAAAGCTGGGAGCTTATTTCAGGCTTCAGCTATGACATGGATGAGTTTGGGCTGTCGGATTTTTAGAAAGGAAATTGGGAATGATGAGTTTTATATTAAAAGTAATAGGTAAAAAGAAGGTTCTGCTGGGAGTTCTGTTTTTAACGATTCTTTTATTTAATAATGCGGCAGCTTCGGAAAAAATAGATCTGTCAGAAAAAGGGAAGGGTCCGCTGGTTGTTTATTATTCCCGAAGTGGCAAAACTCGTCTTGTTGCTAAAGCGATCAGCGAAGCAATGGCTGCTGATCGTATTGAAATAAAATCAAATAAAAATCGTGAAAGCGGTCTGGGTATTTTTACCTGTGTTTTGGATCAGCTCCTGGATCGTGATGATGAATTGCAAATTCTTTTTGTTGATATTTCAAAGTATGACCCAATAATTATTGCTTCACCTATCTGGCTTCACAAACTATCATCTCCGGTCAGGACGTTGATTAAAAGCGGCTTATTTCAGGGGAAAGAAGTCCATCTGGTGCTTACCTATAATGGAAGCCAGAGTGATGAGGATGAAAAAGAGATGAAAGACCAGATTTCTTCTTGCGGGACTATTATAAAAGGGCTGTATAAGATCAATACCAAGAACAAAGAAGTAAATAAAATTAAACAGGAAGCCGTTAAGCTGCTCACTGATTTTGATGAGCGGCTGGTGAAGAGATAGGCGAGAAGGGAATATAAGGGAAATTTATAGAATGACGCAAAAATATGACATTGTTGTGGTCGGTGGCGGAACGTCAGGCCTAGAGGCAGCCAAGACAGCAGCACAAAATGGATTAAAAGTGGCACTTCTGGAGCGGAAAAGTCATCCGGCTAAAGTACAGCGGGCCTGTGCGCAGATGTTTTTGATGAACATGGATTCTTTCTATAATGAGCGGATGTATTTTACCCGGGAACAAAAAAAATGGGTTTTCCCGGCTAATAATTTTTCAGTAGACTATAAGGGCAGTTATCGTGAATTTAACGCCTGTCATTTTATGGCGCCTAATGCCGAAGATCGGATCGAAATTGGGGATTATGAAGTCAATTCATCCGGAAACGGAACTGCGGCAATGGTTTTTGATAAAGGCGCGCTTCTTAACGGGCTATATGAGGAATGTGTCGCAGCGGGTGTTCAGTTTTTCCTCGAACGAAATGTTATTTCTGCTGGGAAAAATGGAGACGGTGTCGAAGTAAAGACTGCAGAGGGTGACCGGCTTACCGGAACATTCTGTATTGCTGCTGATGGGATTAATTCAAGGATTGCCAGGTTTTCAGGACTTAACCGTGACAGGACTTTCTTGTTTACCTCCGGTTCGGTAAGCTATTATATCAAAGGTGTTTCTTTTGACCGCTCAGAGGTTATCTGTATGGGAAATGCCTATGATGACGGGGGGTTGGGTACTGTTCATTTTTGTATGCTGCCAAGTGTATATCAGGAAGATGAATACTGGCTGTATATCAAGGGTGATGAAAAACTGAATTTCCTGACTCAAAAAAGCCGTTTTAAAAAATGGTTCAATAATGTTGAGATCACGCAAAAACGTTGTGCGGTTATAAATGCCTGGAGTCCTGCAAAGGAGCCCTTTAAGGATAATATTCTGTTTGTGGGTGATAGCTGCTGGTTCGCGGAAGCGGAAAATACCGGCGCACTTCTCTCCGGGCACAAGGCTGCCAATGCCGTATGCGAGGCCCTTCATAAGGGGCAGCCGGACAGGCAGGGAGTTAAGGGGTATCTTGATTGGTGGCAGAAAAACTGGCCCGAAACGCATGATTACAGAGACTTTTTGTGCTATGCGGTCTTTTTTAATATTTTCACAGAAGAGGAACTGAACTATCTTCACAGGATAATTACGGGCAAACTTTTCTGGTCCTTAAATCCGTTTAATCTGTATGGGCATATACAGCGTGGGATAAAACCGCATATGGAAAGAATTAAAAAAGATCGTCCCGAACTGGCCGGAAAACTGGAAAAGTTCACACCGGAAACAGCTGAGCAATTAATGAAACCAATAACAAGAGCGGGGTTTCCTGCCTACAGGTGATCATGGAAAAAGAACTTTTAGAATATTTAAATCTCTTAAGGGATTTTGGACGGATATACACACAGCGGATCATGAGCAATGATTCGGGCCTGGCAGATCTCAAACAGTCACAGGTAAAGGCTATCTATGCTTTCAGGGATCAGGATAGTTTTTCCATGAAGGAACTGGCGGATAATGCCGGTGTGAAACTGCCGAATATGACCATGATGATAGATGAGATGGAGCAGGCAGGCATGGTCAAGCGAACGAGAAATAAGGATGACCGGCGGAAAGTTATGGTTGGGCTCACAGCTAAAGGCAGGAAAGCCAGGGACAGATTTCTTGAGTTGCGGCAGACATTTGCAAAGGAGATGTTTGTGAGACTTCAAAAGGAGGACAAGGAAGAACTGCTGTCATCTCTTGCCAGTGTGTGCAGGATTTCGGATAAAACCTTATCAGAGAAAGGTTAGACCATGAATGTAAAATATGATCTTGTCATTGTCGGAGCAGGGCCTGCGGGTCTTATGGCTGCAAGAGCAGCCGTAAACGAGGGTCTTAGAATTGCGATATTGGAGAGAAAAAAAGATATTTCCAAGATCCACCGTTCCTGCGGCGGAGTCCTGAACGTAAATGAGGACACTTTTGGCGAGGTGGTTAATTTTGATCAGAATACCGGTGACCTTAAGTTTGTTAATTCAGATACAGTGATCCGTTATGACGGTCCTTATCAGGATCTGTTCGGGTTTTGTCTGTATGCTCCCGGGGGCGACAGAATAGAATTTGGTGATTTTGTAGAGCTGAAAAAAAATTTTGAAAAAAACAGGTTGGGAATTGCCCTTAAAAAGGGACAGCTCCTGCAGATTATGCTTGACGAGGTTGTTTCTGCCGGAGCAGAGGTGTTCCCGGATACAAATGTGGTCACCGTCAGAAAAGAGCCGGAAGGTGTTGTGATTGAATGTGAAGATGGCCGAACATTTACCGGGACTTTCGCAGCTGCAGCAGATGGGATCAACTCCCGGATGGCACGGGTAATGGGAATGAATAAGGAGCGGGATTTTTACGGGACGACACGGGATGCTTCTGTTGCAATCAGGGGATGTTACTGCCCGGCGTCGGAAGGTTTTCTGTTTATGACTACGAAGAAAAGCATTTTTTCTATGATCCCATTAGCGGAAGAGGGCAGCTACCATGTTTATGCGTCAACTTTTCGCCGTGATGATAAACCAGCGGAGCTGCTTAACTATTTATTAAAAGGGAATTCTCCTTTTTCCCATTGGTACAAAGATTCAGAAATCCTTGAACACGACAGAACTGCGTGTGTGGTGACCCTGATGAGCCCGATAAAAAAACCGTTTAAGGATAATGTGATTTTTATCGGTGATGCAAGCTGGCGCAGGGAAATGAGCAATGTGGGGTCAATGAACTCCGGCTGGAAAGCAGGGAAATGTATTTCGTCGGCTCTTAAAAGCGGTAAGGCAAACGAAGAGGGTGTTCAGGAATATCTGGACTGGTATGAAAAATACTATTTTGCTCCCTGGGGGGTAAGAAAACAGGGCGGCAGGAACTTTAATGAGTATTTGACTTATGAGGATGTTGATTACCTGGTTGGTCTGTGTAAAGATGTTTTGCCGCCAACATTGAATATTATTAAGGCGGTGAACTTTATCGGTGAATACTATGGTGAGTTGATGACTCAGATATATGAAAAACGGCCTGAGACCATGGACCGGATGATGGTGTTCCGTGAGAATATGGAACCGGATCTTGAGGAGCGACTGAAATGGGGATTTAAACTTGCCTGAACAGGCCAATCGAAAAAACAAGAGATAACTAAAATATATTTAAGAAAAAGGAGTAAGGTAAATGTCAGAACAATATGATGTTGTAATTGTAGGTGCCGGTCCTGCAGGATTGATGGCCGCTAAAGTAGCCGGTGAGAACGGCTTAAAGGTCGCGCTCCTTGAACGCAAGGAGAGTATAACCGATATTCAGAGAAGCTGTGCCACAATGTTTGCTATTGAAGATGAGGCTTATTTTGGTGAGCGCATGTATTTTAATGAAGAACAAAAAAGGCTTGTTTTTCCGGTAACCGGATTTTCAATACCTTATGAAGGGCCATATCGAAATTTTTATACCTGGAATGTATACACTTCTGACGGAAAACACAGTATAAAGCTCGGGGACTATGCTGCAAACCAGGCAAAGGGAAATAAAGGGCGCTTATCTGTGACCTACAGTAAACATGAACTTTTAAAAGGACTGCTTGCTGATGTCAGGGCAAACGGGGTTAATGTTTTTACCGGCATGAACGTGATTGGCTTAAAATGCGATAACGGAATAAATACGGTTATTACTGCCGAGGGCCGTAAGTTTTCCGGTACGTTTACCATTGCTGCAGACGGCATCAATTCAAGGTTGATGAAACTTCTGGACCTTAACAAAGAGCGTATCTTTTACGGAACACTTCAGGGTGCGGGTTATTATATGACCGGTGTTGATCCTGAATTTCCGGAATCAATTAATTTTCCGCAGCTTTTTCATAAGGCCAGCGGATACCCGGTTATGATCTGGGTAGAGCCAAGCCCGTATGGAGAAGATGAATACTGGGTTTATGCAGGCGGCCCTACCCATCCAGAGCTCAATTACAAGGATGAGCTTGACCGCTGTATTAAGGACAGCCCCTTTTCAGGGTGGTTTAAAAATGCTGAGATCGTTCGGGAACACGGTCATGTGGCAAATATCTGGTCTCCTTCTCCAACGCCGTTTAAAGACAATGTTTTGATTACCGGAGACGCGGGCTGGACAGTTGAGGCCGAGTGTACCGGTTCTATGATGTCTGGATTTAAAGCAGCGCATGCTATATCAGAAGCCATACGTGATAATCAGCCGAACAAAGAAGGTGTCCAGAATTATATTTCATGGTGGGAAAAGCATTTTCCGGGTTCCATGGATTACAAAGAGTTTTTAACTGTTATGACCGGCGGTCTGGTGGGTGAGGATGCTACCACCTATCTCCATAAGCTGGTTGACGAGATACTGCCCTGTTCACTGAATCCGTATAATCTGTTTAATAATGTGAACGCGGCTATCATGGGAAAAATGCCTCAGATCCAGAAGGAAAGACCGGACATCATTGCTAAAATGCAGGTGCTGGGCGGAATGTCTGTTGAAGAACAGATGAAGGATATTATAAGATCAGGTTTTTCTAATTAATTAAGGGCGCAGGAGTTTAAAATGACCAAATACGATGTGATTGTAGTCGGTGCGGGTCCTGCCGGGCTTTTAGCCGCCCGTTCTGCAGGCCGGGCAGGCTTAAAAACTGTTTTGCTTGAAAGAAAAACAGATATCACCCGTCTCGATAGAATGTGCGGACAGACCCTGGTTTCAGCTAATGACTACTATTTTAATGATCTGGTGAACTATAATCAGACAGGGAAACGGATCGGGTTTTTAAATAACGGTTTCTCCTTTAATTATGATGGCCCGATTAAGAACTGTATGGCATGGCAGATCTTTTCACCAAAGGGCAATTGCCTGCCGTTTGGCCTTCCTGAAGAGACCTCAAAAAAAGGGGATAACGGCGCTGTGGGGATTGCCTATGATAAGGAGATCCTGCTTTCCTGTCTGCTTAAAGAAGTAAAAGAGTCCGGGGTAGAGGTTGTCGAAGGTATAGATGTTTCTTCGGTTGTTCAGGATGCCGTTGAAGTAACTGCAGCGGGCAGCGACAGGTCTTTTTGCGGCAAATATCTGATTGCTGCAGACGGTACAAACTCAAGGATAGCACGTCTTTCCGGTTTTAATGAGAACAGGCAATTGTACTGCTATCTTTTGAGTCGGGGATTCCGTATGCAGGGCCTTAAGCTGCCGGCGGATAATATTCTGATTTCAAGCATCTGCTTTGACACCATTGCTCCGGGGTATATGTTTATTTTTCCAAGACCTTACGCGGATGAAGCAAATGTTGCTTTTTTGACCCTTGATCCGAGAGTGGATCTTTCGTTGGTTGCGGATTACTTCATGAAGCAAAATCCATTTTACGCGCCATGGTTTAAGGGTTCAAAAGTTTTGGACCAGTCAGCATCTGCCCAGTATGTCTTTTCACCGGTGCCGGATCCGTATCGTGACCGGATACTGCTGGCCGGAGACACGGGATCCTGCCAGGAACTGGAGAACACAGGAGCCATGATCAGCGGCTGGAAAGCAGGAAATGCTGTTGCTGCCGCGGTGAAAGAGGATGCTGTGGGTATTGCCTCCCGGGGTATCTCTGACTATGTGAAGTGGTGGCAGGAGGTGTATGTGAACGGTTACAGGCATGAAGATTATATTATGAATTTTGCATTGCCCTATGTGATTGATCAGGGAGTGGATTTTGATTATATTTGCAGCCTGGCGAAAGAACCGCTTCCTCCATGCTGGAACCCATATGCGGCGATTAGCCATTTAGGACAGTTTATTCAGGAAATTATCCCGACCATTCAGAAAGAAAGGCCGGACATTTTGCCTAAACTGGCAAAGATGTCCCAGCCTATGGATGAGGTGTTGGCGGAAACAACAAAAGCGTGTCAACCCATAAAGGAATTTGAGTAAATAATTAACTCTAAGGGAGTGAGGCAGATGAGAGAAAAATATGATGTAATCGTTGTGGGCGGAGGTCCGGCTGGACTGCTTTCAGCAAAGGCTTTGGGCGAGAATGGTTTAACTGTGGCTGTGATAGACCGAAAAGACGACCTTACGGTTCTTGGTCGTACCTGCGGACAGTCTCTTTTGCCGCCCAATGAATATTTTTTTGGAAATCTGTTTCATTATAATGAGGCAGGAAAAAAATTCTGTTTTCCGGATGTGGGTCTTAGTGTTCCGTATACCGGTGCTGTGAAAAATCTTTATACGTGGAACATGTTCTCTCCTGGAATGAAAAAAATGCAGTTCGGCGGAGGGGAAAATGCCGGCCCGGCGCCCATTGCTTTGTCTTATGATAAAGAGATTATGCTGAAGTGTATGCTGGATGATATTCAAAGCAACCAAGTGGATATATTCACCGGGACTGAATTTACAGACATGGTGTTTCAGGGCGACAGTGTCATGGTACAGGCTGGAGATCAGAGCTTTTGCGGCAGCTATGTGATTGCTGCAGACGGAACCAACTCCCGGGTGGTTGAGAAGCTCGGATATAACACCAACCGCAGACGGATTGCAGATCTGTATGTTAAGTCCTGCTTTGTTAAAGGGTTTAATCCGCCTTCATCAGACTCTATTATTACCGGAATCCATTTTCTGGAAAAGGGTCCGGTTTATGTTTTCCTGCTTCCAAGGCCTGAAGGAAATGACTGGAACTTTCTGGTTCTGACTTTTGAACCTGAAATTGATCTTGATGTGGCCATGGATAAAATAATGAAAGATTCCGGCTTTGCTCTCTGGTTTAAGGATGCTGAAACAGGCCGGGAATTTGCGGCAGTCGAAGCGATTTATTCTCCGGTGGTGAAACCGTTCAGGAATAATGTGATGATAACGGGTGATGCCGGTTCCTGTCAGGAGCTTGAGTGTCTTGGCGCTATGATCACCGGCTGGAAAGCCGGTCTGGCTATAGCCGGTGCTTTAAAGGAACAGCAGCTTGGGGTGATGCCCCGGGCCATCGCGGGATATGAAGACTGGTGGCTGAATACCTATATCAAACAGTATGATTATCAGGATTATTTGTCGGTTTTTGGTATCGCCTATGTTTTTTCAAAACCGGATGTGGTTGATTATATGTTCGGATTGATGTCGGATCCTTTTGCTCCGACTTTTAATCCGTATACCGCGGTAAAACTGCTGGCGCAGCGGATGCAGGGGCTCTTCCCTAAAATTATGTCAGAGCGTCCGGACGTACTGCAGCAGCTTGCCGGTAATATGTCAGTTTTTCCTTCAGATCTTCTGGCAAAGACAATCAAGTAGGATGGAAAAAGGGTTTAGTTTGATTTGAGAGAAAGGTTTTTTACGGTTTAATATTTCGGATTTCGAATAATTATATATTATAAGCATTTTTGCAGGCTTCAGTAGATGCTTTTTAAAATGAGTTTGTTTTGGTGATGTGCAATAACGTTTGGATAAGATAAAAGAGAAGGGTAAAGCATTGCAGGATAAAACTATAGATCGGATTGTGAAATCCTATAATCTGGTGTCTCAGGGAATTAACCCCCCGTTTCTGGCAAAAATGAACTTGACCATAGCCCAGATGAAGGTTCTTCTCCTGTTTGAGGATCGGGGAAAATTCTCAATGGGAGAGCTGAGCACACTTTATTCGGTCTCGGTGTCAACCATGACCAGTATGGTTGACAGGCTTTTTCATAACGGCATGCTTAAGCGGGAACAGGACGAAAATGACAGGCGGATTGTCAGGGTGAGTTTAACTGCAAAGGGGGAAAAGATATTAACAAAGCTTGTAGACAGCAGGAGAAAGGTCCTTGAAGGATTTTTATACTCGCTTGATAAAGACGAGGTTAAACGTTTTGATTTGGCAATGAATGATGCTGCCTACTTTCTTTCAAGGGCAAGGGAGAACATGAAAAACGGTCGGTAGTGGGTACACTGTGACCCTGAATTTTATTTAGGTTTGGGGAGAAGGCAATACTTAATTAATGTATTATGGAGGAACAGATATGGCTGGTAAAAAGATTTTCACGCTTAAATCGATCTTTTACACAATAATATCACTGGTCTGGATTTTCGGTCTGACAGCCATCGGTCATATTTCCATGGTTTTAGTTGAGAAATATAATCCGGCCTATAAGTTCACATTTGGCTGGCAGATGGCCGTTGCCGGATTTATTATTATTTATATGACCCGCTGGATGAAATCGGACAGCTGGCAGAGTTTCTGGGGAATGCTTGGCGGTCTTGCGCTGTGGTTTGCTTTTGAATACAGCCTGATGTACGGCGGTGAACGCATGGGGGTCTGCTATACCTGGAACGGAAGCTATCCTGAATACCGTCTGATGAAATGGACCTTTATGCCTCTGCTTATGGTTTCTACTTATCTTTTGTATCAGGAAAGTGTGCGCTGCAACTTCATTTTCTTTCTGCGAAGGGTTTTCCGGCTGATGCGAACCAAAGCCATTGCCACCGGGAAAATAGGCAACTATGGCCCGCGTACTGCTTTTGAATATATTATGATCACCTGGACCTTTTATATTCTATTAATGATCGCTTATGATCCTGAGCTTTTCGGGCCGTATTCATGGTTTACCTATATGCTTTTTTTCGCATCTTTTTCTGTTTTCTTTTATCTTTGCTACAAGCTTTTGGGATATGGTAAGTTCGGTCCCAACCTGCGCTATGCCATTCCAACAGTGACGGTTCTGTGGAATGATATTGAGATTCTGGCTAAGTGGGGCATGCTGAAGGAGCCCTGGGTGCATATTAACTGGCCGATCATGTCTGTTATTATCGGCGGATTTGTAGTTTCGACCTACCTGATTGTCCGGGATCTTCGGGGTAAAAAACAGGAAATGATCGAGTCAACAGATATAGCTTAAAAATTTGGCAGGACACCTGTCTGTTCATTATTATAAGGAGGCCGTTATGAAAACATTTAAAATTATATTTTTCGTGTTAATAAGTTTTGCTTTTGCATTTGCTGTTTCGGCAGAAGATATTAAGAAAAAAACTAACAAACAAAAATATGCTGAAAAAGTAAAAAAAATGGAGGAGACTTTTTTTGTGGCTTCAAAAAAAGGAGAGACCTTAAAAGGTGTATTTATTGAGGGCAACTCATTTTTTAACGGCACGACTGAGCCTCAGAAGAAACCATTCGGAGAGGCTTACACGGCAGATGAACTTTATGCGGCCAAGCAGAGCGCGGAAAGAAACAGTAAGATAATGTTTCTTTCATATGATGGTACCCTGTATTTCCCCTGTCCTGAAAAAGGAGAAAAAGTGACCATGAGTGAACAGTCACATCGTATTCCGCGTGCCCTGACCGAAGAACAGAAAAAGAAAGGTCTTTTTACCTGGTCAACACCACCGCCGCTTATCGGGAGGGTGGTTGAAGTATATGGAAAAATATATCCGGGTTTTGCCGGGGTGAAAGGGATTCATATTGAATCTATTTACTTTGAAGGCGAGTATGTTGTGGGTAAAAAAGACTAGACCTTTTTGAGGAGGTGTTCAATGGCTATAATTAACACGGATGTATGTGTCGCTTGCGGCGGGTGTATTGAACTATGCCCGGTTGCCGCGATCAGGATGATCGATGATAAAGTTAATATTAATGCTGAAAAATGTGTGGATTGCGGGATATGCGTTAAGGTCTGTCCTTTAAACGCGCCTTATGTTCCGGAAGAAGTGTCTAAAGAATAAAGTAGAAATAAATAATCACTAAAATATACACATTGGAGGAGGTATGACAACTCAAATAACAACCATTAATGATGTAGTCGCGCTTCTTAAGGAAGTTGTTGATGACAGTCGGGTAATTATTGCCCCTGAGGAGCTTGAGGAGTTTAGTCGGGATACCAGCTTCTGCACAGCCAGAAAACCGGATATTGTGGTAAAAGCACTTTCATCTCAGGAGGTGTCGGAAATTGTTAAACTGGCAAATGAACATGGTATTCCTGTTACACCGCGGAGCTCTAAATTTGGATTTTATGGCGCAGGAATTCCTGAGCAGGGTGGAATTGTAATCGATATGAGCGGGATGAAGAAAATCCGCAAAGTCGACGTGAGAAATCGGTGGGTGATGTTTGAAGCCGGGGTGACTTATGGAGAGCTGCAGCAGGAGCTTAAAAAACACGGGATGCGGATACTAAATCCGCTTCTTCCTCACAATGATAAATCAGTTATTTCCAGCACCCTGGAGCGTGAGCCGAAGCTGACCTCAAAACATCATCTGGATGAGACTATCTTTACCATGGAGATGGTGATGCCCACCGGTGAGATCTTTCATACCGGTTCAATGTCCATATCGCCTGATGCGCCTGAAAAAATCTCAGATGAACTGCCCTCTGATCTGTGCAATTTTCACGGGCCGGGTCTTGACTGGTTCAGACTTGTTCCCGGAAGCCTTGGGAGTTTCGGAATTGTTACTGTGATGAATGCAAAGATCGATTTGATCCCGAAAAATCAGAAAGTCGTTTATTTTGGTTTTGATTCTCTTGATGATTGTGTTGAGCCTGTTTACCGTGCGCTGCGCAAGCTGATCGGGGATGAGTGCTTCGTATTAAACAGCCGTTATCTTGCAACAGCCCTGGCAACGGATGCTTCTGAGATAAACCGGATAAGCAAAATCTTGCCGAACTACATCGTTGCCCTGAATGTGACCGCAGGCGATTGGTTTCCCGAAGACAAAATCTCCTATCAGGATGAGGCGATCAAAGAGCTTTCCCGGATGTTTATGATACAGCCGATGGAAACTATTCCAGGTGTGCCTGAGGTTGAAAAGGTGATTCTCAAGATGCTTTATCAGCCCTGTGATGACGGTGATTACTGGAAATTCAGAGCAAAAGGTGCTTCAAGCGAAGTTTTTTTTCTTACCCAGCTGCAGCGTGCGCCTGAATTTTTAAAAGCGATTAAGAAGGCAGCTGCCGAAAATAATTTTGCAGCTGATGAGATCGGTATTTATCTGCAGCCAAAACAGAACGGCCGTGCATTTCACATGGAGGCCGCCTTTTCTTATGATCCTGAAAATCCGGCTGAGAAGAAACAGGTTGAGGATATATTTATGGCTGCGAGCGAATCTCTTTTAAACAAAGGCGCATTCTTTTACAGGCTTTACGGGCCATGGGTTGATATGGTCTATTCCAGGACCGGCAATTTACAGGGGACTTTGAAAAGGATTAAGAAATCGCTTGATCCGAAAAATATCTTAAGTCCGGGTAAGCTTGGTTTCTAACACTAACTAAAACAGTGTCGACTGAATCTTTACTTCGAGAAAGGAAAAATCATGGCACTTGAAAAAATTGAATATGATGCAACACATTGCCAGAGATGCTCAACCTGCAAGTGGTCGCATCTTTGGGAAGTTAAAAGTCACAGGTTTGCCAGAAACTGTCCGTCGCTTGTTTATGGAAAATTTGACAGCTATGCAGCGCAGGGAAAAAATGATATTGCAACCGGGCTGTTAAATGGTGAGTTGAGCTGGGAAGAAAACAAGGATACTCTGCTGGATATTATTTACCGCTGTCCGGTGTGTGCGGCCTGTGATGTCAGCTGTAAGCGGGTCATGGATCTTGATATCATCGGGGTGCTGGATGCCTTGCGGGAAGAGGCCTGCGAAAAAGGTTATGGACCACTTCCTGCGCATAAGGAGTTTATTCAGAGTATCATGAATTATGATAATGTTTGGAAACAGCCGCGAAGCCGACGCGCTGGATGGGCAAAAAAGATGGGAGTTAAGGATCTGTCTAAAGGCGACGAAACGGCTGAGGTTCTCTATTACGTGGGGTGTACCTATGCCTATAAACCCGGGATGGATTCGGTTCCAAAAAATACAGCTGTGATTTTGAAACGTGCTGGTGTTGATTTCGGCATTTTGGGTGCCAAGGAGATCTGCTGCGGCGGCATAGCGGATAATGTTGGTGACAAGAAGAGCTTTGAAGAGATCGCAAAAAAGAACCTGGAATTGTTTGAGAAGATTGGCGCAAAACTTATTGTGACTAATTGTCCGGGTTGTTTCATGACCTTTTCTGAAAAATACGCAAAAATGCAGAATATAAATACCAGTGACCTGCCCTATAAGGTGATGCACTCGACCCAGTATATTGAACAGCTGATCAATGAAGGAAAGATCAAGTTTACTGAAAATGTTGATATGCAGGTGACTTGGCATGATCCCTGTCATTTGGGACGCCGCGGTGAGCCGTATACCCACTGGGAAGGCAAACGAGTTCAGTTTGGTTTAACAGAGCCGCACCGGGAGATGAATCGGGGTGTAGATGGAATTTATGAAGCGCCAAGAAATATTCTAAAAGCCATACCCGGGCTTAAACTTGTTGAGATGGAACGGATCAAGGAGTATGCCTGGTGCTGTGGGAGCGGCGGAGGCGCAAAATCGGCCTACCCTGATTTCGCACTGGCAACAGCCAAAGAGCGTATTGAAGAAGCTGAGGCAACCGGTTCCGGAACTATTGTCACCTCCTGTCCCTGGTGTGAATCCAACCTGATTGACGGGATTGATGGGATTGACTCAAATATGAAGGTTGAGGATATTCTGGATCTGGTAATGAAGGCAATGGGAGAAGATGACGAATAGCTAATAGTTAATTGCTAATGGCTGAAACCAAGAGCAGCAAAATTAAAAAATAATGAATTGAAAAGCTTTTAAGCTTATAGGAGGTAATTATGGCATTTACTGAAGTCGCATATAAAGCATTGAAGGATATTGTGGGCGAAGATAATGCAACCAATGATCCGGCCCTGTGTCAGGCTTACTCGCGTGTGCAGTGGTTGCCGGGCGGAGTCCTGCAGCGGGAGAAATGCGGTACGAATATGAGGCCTGCATGTGTGGTCATGCCCGGTTCTACCGAAGAGGTGCAGTCCATTATAAAGATAGCCAACCGCTATTCTTTTCCGTTTATTCCGCGCGGTTCAGGGTTTACCTTTCAGGCATTCCCTACCCAGGACGGAACCATTGTGATCGATCCGAAACGGATGGATCAAATCATCGAGCTGAATGAAAAAGATATGTATGCCGTTATTGAGCCTTATGTCAGTTTCGTCGGTCTTCAGGCTGAGGCCATGAAGCACGGTTTGTATACGCCCACCCCTCTGGCCGGAAGCCAGGTGTCCTGTCTGGCCAACTATTCATGGCATGGTGCTTACGGAAACAGCTGGATAACCGGGATTGGTGCGCAGAACCTTTTGGGGTTTGAGCTGGTGCTTCCTGATGGAGAGATCGTTAGATCCGGGTCAATGGCTTGTCCGGGTGCCGGAGACTTCTGGAATGATGGACCGGGTCCTGATCTGCGGGGATTTTTGCGCGGTGGTATGTTTGGTCATGCTGGCGGAATTGGTATGGTTACAAAGATATCCTGTAAGTTATGGCAGTGGGCCGGACCCGAGGTGTTTCCAACCGAGGGAAATGCGAATATGAAATTTTCCGGGTCTTTGGGTGAAAACTGGCGCTGGTTCATGATAAAGTTCCCACAATATAAATATCCGGAAGAAGAGAAAAAGGAACTGGAAGCGTCAGCTGAACTTTTTTATGAGATGGGGAAAGCCCAGATTGCAGAAGTGGCCACCCATCTTGCTCAGCAGTTCCTATATACCTATTCTTCGGTGACCAAAAAGGATTTGCACGATAACATTAAAAATGATGTCTTCCCTCACAGTTACTGTGTGGTGGGACTTCATGCCAAGACAAATACTTCTCAGCTGGATTATGAGGAGAAGGTTTTAAAGGCGATTGTTGAAAAGGTCGGAGGTGTTTTTGTTGAAGAAGATGAGCCTGCTTACCAGGTCTGGATAAAACGTGCCGCCAATGAATGGATCCGTTTTGGTAATGCTCAGCGCCTTGCCCGGCCATCGGATAATTTCAGTATCGGCTCATCTAATGTTGACTCTATTGATTCGATCGTTTATGAGATAAGCGAGTCAAACGCAATCGGGAGAAAGGCCTTAGAGGAGGAAGGACTGGGGAAAGATTTTGTACAGCCGTTGAGTGTGAACGGCGGGTGGATCAGCCCTCAGGAATACGGATACTGGTGTCTTCACACCACGGACGTGTTTCCTGAACAGGCAGTTGACCAGTGTAATCAGGCAATGGAAATAATCGGGAGGTGTGCCAAAAGTCAGTTTGAAAGAAATTCTGCTGCAAAAGCAATTCATCTTCTCGGGCCGGCTTATGACATGTTCGGGCCCATGGTCTGTAATATTCATCATTATGTAAAGGCAATAAAACGGGAATTTGATCCGAATAATGTTTCAAATCCGGGTTATGCAACAACACCCGACGTGATGCCGGAAGAAGAATGGAAAAAGATGATGGGGATTTTATAAATAGGAAAGGGTAAAATGAAGATTGCAAAAGAAAAATGTTCAGGCTGTGGCGGATGCGTTAACCTGTGTCCGGCAACAGCCATTTATTTCAGAGATGACCGGGCTGTAATTGATATGGAGATCTGTACTGATTGTGGCACCTGTATTCCCATATGTGGCCGCGGTGCACCTCAAGAATGAATTTAAGTACATAATGTCGAGTGCGGAGTGAGCTCCGTAAAGATTAATTGGAATATGGAATTTTAAAGACAGGATAAACAACAGGTGCTGAAAATATAAACAGGAGTATGGAATATGCAAAAAGAGTATGATGTTGTGGTTGTTGGGGCAGGCCCTGCTGGGCTTACGGCGGCACAGACCATAGGTGAAAGCGGTAAAAGTGTTTTGCTGGTGGATATAAAAAAAGATATTGAAAAGATATTTCGTACCTGCTGCAGTAACCTGATCATTGAAGAGGGAACTCATAAAGAAGCTGTTTCTTACAAAGACGGAAGGATATACTTTAAAAAGAATAATTTTTCTGTGCCTTATAGCGGAAAGATCTTGCCGTTGAAGAACAGTATTAAACTGGCGCCCGGCGGAACGCCTCTTAAAGTGAAGGGTAAAAGTTCTGAAGGCGATGTGGCGCTTTCTTTTGAAAAAGAAGTGCTTATCCATGATCTTTTTCAGCAGATTAAGGCAGTTTCAAATATAGAGATCATGAACGATACACAGGCCTTAAAGGCGGAGAATGTTGAAGACGGAGTGGTGGTAACGCTTAGAAACCAGGGCAGAGAATTCCAGGTTAAAGGAAAGGCCGCTGTTGCGGCAGACGGGGTAAATTCAAGGATTGTCCAGAGCCTGGGTTTAAATGAATCTCGGCGGAAGTTTTTTGCCCAGTTTGTGGTTGTGTCTTTTCATATGGAAAAAGTAAAATGCCCGTATCCGGATTCATGGATAACTTTTGTGGGAAAGGGTCACACCCGGGCTCAGATGGGCCAGCTTTACATGTGTCCAAAGCCCCATAATGGACAGACAGATCCTCCGGTCTATGAACTGACTCTGGGGATGCCGGTAATCCCCCAGAAGAGTTTTGTGGTGGAAGAAGAGCTGCGGCACTTTATCACTGAGGGGCGTTTTTCATCCTGGTTTAAAGATATGGAAATTATGGATACCCGCTCGGCAACGCTTAACTTTTATACGCCGCTTATCGATCCTGTGGAAGGACGGGTGGTTGTGGTGGGTGATGCTGCGGCATTTATTGAGACGTATATCCAGGGCGCGATCATGTATGGCTATCAGGCCGGTAATGCCATTAACAAGTTCCTTGAAACAGGTTCCGGTCTTGAGGCCTATGTCTCCTCATGGGGTGAAAGTTTTGAATATAATGATCCTGAAGAGATTAAACTGGCAACTCAGGGGTTCGGCCTGCATGTGCTTGCAGATGATGATCTGGATTACCTTTTTAAACTGACTGAGGGAGATGAAAACAAGGGGTTTGTAAATGAGTTTTCAGATCCGATCACTGCCAGAAATGCGTTGATGCGGAATATCGATACAGTTAGAAAAGAACGGCCTGAGCTGGCAAAGACCATGGGAAATTTTGGTAAGGTGTCAGTAGAAGAAGCACTTCAGGCGAAGGACGATAATTAACAAGGAACGTTGAACATCGAACGTTCAACATCAAATTATGAATGGAAAAAAGATGACAAACAAATAGGAAAAATCATTCAATTCTTAAGATTGGTTTTTCATTCTACGTTGGACGTTCGATGTTGGGCGTTCATCTTTTGAATTAAGTTGATCCTTGGGTTTGTTTTTTTTATTCCATGTTGGGCGTTCATTTTTATTGGTCTTTATGGGTGAGGATCATTACTAACTCCTCACATTTTACCTCTCACTGATAAAACGGAGTCTCGCCATGATTTTAGTTGCCGGAGCAGGAGGGCATGTTGGCAGGGAGATTGTAAAAAAAGCAGTTGCTTTTAATATTAATGTTCGCTGCTTTGATAACGCGGTTTTTGATCCTAAAGGAGTTAATCTGGAGTGCCTTGAAATAATGAGCGGTGACATCACCTGTATTGAGGATGTGAAAAAAGCCGTTCAGGGTGTGGATACAGTGATGTTTGTCCTGGGGCTGAAACGCCAGACAAAAGAGCTTACCCATGAGAAGGTCGAGCACGGCGGCATGCAGAATATTATCGCGGCCTCAAAAGAAGCAGGCGTTAAGCACATTATGTATATCAGTGCGCTGGGTGTTTCTCCTGAGGCAAAGGCCAGTTCCCTAATCGCAAAGGGAAATACGGAAAGAACCTTAATCTCTTCCGGGATCAATTATACTATATTTCGGCCTTCCGGCTATTTTGTTGATTTTGCTGAACATTTTGTGCCAAAAATAAAAGAGACCGGAAAATTTACGCTTATCGGAGATGGCCTTACTAAAATTCAGCCCCTTGCGCCTTCTGATCTTGCGGAAGCCTTTATCCAATCTATTAATAATCCTGAAGTGAAAAATAGGATATTTAAAATATCTGGGCCCGAAGTCTTTACTCTTGCGGAAACGGTATATCTGACTGCAAAGGTGGTGGACTGTCCGGTTAAACTGACTAAACTCCCTTTTGGGCTGATGAACCTGATCTTTTCTTTGATGGCTCTGATTACCGGAAAGAGGGGCTTAAAGGATTTTTTGTACAGGATGTCTCGTGACAGTGTGTGTAGTGAAGAAGAAATGAAGGAAATAAATAAGGTCTTCAAAATAGAATTTAAAAGACTTGAACTCTGGTTGCGGAAGGAGTTGGGTGTCTGACTGTCTGAAGGGTATTTTATATATATTCTGCTGATTGCTGCGCTAGATATTTTTGTTGCAGCAGCTCTTTTATAAATCGGTTATCTTATTTGGAATAAACAGGATGTATAAGATTAAAACAGATCTGCTCTGGACAAAGGAGGCAGAAGAGCTGTTTGAAAATCTTCCTCTTCCGCCTATGCTTGGGTCTTATGCCCGTCTTGAATGTGAAAGGCTGGCAAAAAAGAATAATCTTTCAACCATAACTCCTGAAATTGTTTCACAGGCGGAAAATAATTACGGAAGCGCTATCGGCCGCGACGTAATGCGAAAACTGCGCGCAATGGCTGAAGGCACGCTTGATGAGCCCATGGTGCCTGATGAGTTTTTCGAGGATGATTCTGCGGAACTTTTTTCCATATCTATGTGTCCGATTCAGTATGGAGCTGCATCAGATATCAAGATAAAAAATATCAAAAAACTTGTGCCTGCGTTCAGAAAAAAATTAAAAGAGCTGTATGTCACAGATCTGATGATGGACCTTACGGAGACGGCGGTCATGCCTCACTGTGAGTTCAGGGTGGGGGTAACCGGGTGTACAAATGCCTGCACCTCTCCCTATTTTTCCGATTTCGGAGTACTGGGGGTTTATGAGGTTGCGCTTGTTCCTGATAAATGCACAGGATGCGGACAGTGTGTATCCTACTGCAGCCGAGGGGTGATCAGTATGAACGCGGGACTGCCGGTCTTTGATAAACGTTTGTGTATAAGATGCGGCGGGTGTGAGGAGTTTTGCCCTGAGGCAGCAATTAAGGTTGAGAAGATGGGGTACAAGGTTGTTGCCGGAGGAACCGGTGCGCGCTTTCCGAAGATAGCCCAGACAGTTAATGAATACACGGACCTTGAAGGGGTCTTAAAGATCCTTGAAGATATTGTATCTTTGATCAGAGAAAAACATAAACCCGGAAGAGTGTTTGATATTATTGGTCTTGTTGAAGAATACAGGAAAAGTTTATGACAGATTACGATGTGATCGTAGTGGGCTGCGGTCCGGCCGGGTTGATGGCATGCGCAGAGCTTGCTAAAAGAAATCTCCGTGTTCTGGGAGTAGATAAAAAACCAATTCTTGATCATAACTACAGGTCAGCCTCGGGATTTTGTTTTCTGGATCAACCGTTTAATTTTGAAAATATCCGTATGGAGCAAAAAAAAGACAGCACCCGGCTTCATTATACGGACACCGGTTTCAGTATTGACTATTCCGCCCCTATGGAGGGCATCTATTTTTCACACATGTTTTCCGATACCGGCAAGCACTGGCAGGCGCAGACTTTGAAAAAACCTTTCTATAACATTTTTAATCCCAGCACCTGGATGTCCGATCGCTATACGTGGGCAAAAAAACAGGGGGCTGAATTTTTGCCTGCAACTGTTGCTTTGAAGACCCGTCAGGAAAAAGACCGGGTGGAGCTTTTGGTTCGCACCAATGGACAAAATCGGACAATTACCTGTAAAAGGCTGATCGCGTCTGATGGCCTGTCATCTAGAATTGCACATTCAAGCGGGAAGAATAAGGAGCGGACGTTCTACGGAAAAGGTGCTCATATTGAATATGAGATGGTTGATATTGAATGTCCCTATGATCGGGGGGATATGTTTTTTTTCGGGACAAGTAATTTTGGTGGACGTTCCGGAATGCTGATTATGGTTCCCAGCCCTAATGGCAATAATGCTTTTAGATTAGAGGGGATGTGTGTTCCCCCGGCGTCAAACGCCAATGAACTTACGGATTACTTTATTACCAGGGGGCCTTATGCCGGCTGGTTTAAAAAAGCTAAAATTATTGAAACAAGTTGCGCCATGGTTGAGCTGTTAACCCCAATGATCAAGCCGTATCAGGAGAACATTTTGTTTGTGGGGGATTCCGCGGCCTGGGCAGAGTGTCTGTACCAGTGCGCAACTATGGCCGGATATAAAGCCGCGGTATGCTGCGAGATGGAGCTTAACGGGGAAGATGGTTTTGAAGCATACTCAGAGTGGTGGGGAGAGCATTTTGAGTGGGTGAAGAATCCCAAACGTATGGCAGATTATGGGAAGCGGGTATTGTTTCAGCGGTTTTTCACGGTGAAGGAGCTTGATCTTCTGTTTGAACTGTCCCATAAAAATCCTATTATTGTAGATGAAGCTGAAGCCACGCCTTATGATTTTATTCCTGTTATGTTTAAACAGTTCATGGATATGCCTGAGGTCCCTGATTATTTAAAGGTCCGGATGCAGGAGATTATTGACGCGGATCAGGAGAAGATAGCAACGGTAATCGGAAAGATTCAAAAATAAAACACTAAAGAAATTGACTTAACGTTTTGACTTTATAGATCCATCTTGCCTGTGCCGCAGCTTGAAGGTTTTTTGGTGACTTGAGGTGGCGCATGTTTAAATCCCGATGAATCGGGATGAGTTTGTGACGCCGACCGTAAAAAATCTTTAAGCACGGGAACCCTGATATAATCGGGGTCGGGCAAAGGGCGGCCTTTCTTTCCATCGTTTCTTTGGCCGTCAAAGAAATGATGAATGAAGTTATGTTTATTAACAAACCTAAAAGTGAGGAAATATCATGAAAGTACCAAAACCGGATAAACCGATTCCCCTTGAAATGCAGAGAGAAAAACTGATATCTGCGTTTACCGCTGAGCGGGTTAATTTGCATACAGACCTGAAAGCATTACTGGGGGATGAAGAGGGGGAAAAGCTTTATAAAAAACTCTATTATGAGACCATGAAAAGAGTACGAAAAAATCTTCCCGGAGGTAAGCTGCCTATTCCGGAACTAATGAAGCGTGAGTTAATTTCATTTCCGGTGCTTGGCTTTGAGCTTGAAATTGATCATGAAATTGAAAACGGTGAAGATGTCTTTTACGAGCACCTTACAAAATGTCCGTTTCTGGACAAGGCAAAAGAACTGGGGATAAAAGATACGGTCTGTGATTTTGTCTGCAAATATGATGTTGAATTTGCTGCACTGGATAAACGCGGGCGATGGGAAGTGATCTCCCGCATGGGAGACGGGGATGCGGAGTGTCAATTTAGGATACGGGAATGGGCTGAAGAGTGAGTGAGGCGGCTTTGCAAAAAGTCCATCTACTGCGTTGCACATCAACCTCAATCATTCCAGCGTACAAAAAAGTACGCTTCACTCCATCGGTCTTGTGCGCCTTATATCTGAAGCTTTTTACGAACCCTTTGTTGTGTAAAACAATTAGCACTGAAAACATAGCTAAAAATTAATACATGATTTGAAACATTTCGAGAAGGGTTGGCTTATGGATGTTCTGGCAATATGCGGCAGTCCCCGTAAAAACAAAACCACTCACAGTATGCTCAAGGCTATTCTGGACGGTGCGGGCAGGCCGTATGAGGTCATTTGGCCGGCCTATTTGAAGATTGGTCACTGTTTTGGCTGTTTAAACTGTAAGAAGGTGACTCCGGGAAAATGTGTTCAGGATGATGACATGTCCGGGGTGATTGAAACGATGTTTGAAGCAAAAGCATTGGTTATTGTGTCTCCGACTTATTTTGGAAATGTGCCGGGTCCGTTAAAAAATCTAATCGACCGATCAATTCCCACCTGTTATTCCGGAAAGGGAGATCCCTGGATGGGTGCGGAGAATCACGGAACCCGGCCATTTAAAGGTCTTCCTGCAGTTATGGCAGTTGCTTCAGGGGGTGCGGACCATGAAAAGACGGCAGCCAACATTCGCCTGGTTCTGGACTATTATGAGTATAATATTGTTGGAGAATATTTTGAAGGCATGGGCGGGGTGATCGTTACTAAAGAAGACTATCCGGATATTTACCAGGAGCTCTTTGACCTGGGAAAGAAGCTGGGTGAAGCCATCATCTAACGGGTGCCTTTTGCGATGGTTTTAAGCGCGTCGATTTTTAAATGAAAGTTTAGGTGTGAAATTAGTTTGATGCTCCCGGGTTTCATAATAAAAGGGAAAAAATAAAAGACTTTCAGTTGTGATCATTGCCTTCATGAAAATTGGCGAGGGTTTTCATGAAGGGTAGTTCCATAGACACTAACGTTGTCCCTGAAGCATGCCCCAGTGGGCCATGTTCAAGCCACCCTCTATGCGGGTGGTTGTTGACTTTCTATTTCAGCCTTTTTTTTCTTATAATACTTCAGTTGAAAAAGAAACAGGCCGGCAAAAACAATAGACACCACAAGGTATAAAAGTCCGATATTTAGCTCATCACTCATAATAGCTATATACAACGCGCCGATGCTTATCGCTACTTTTAGAAATAGGCTGAATTTGAGGGCTCTTAGATTTATTTTTTCCAGATTTTTTATACTCATACTATTCCTCTACAAATGATAATCCCAGAAAATAAGCTGTGTGGAGCACCGTTATGCTCGTCCAGCTTGTTGAATACTTAAATAAGTATACAATAAAAGTGAAAGAAGTGTCCAATGAGAAAAAGAGCTTACTGTATAAGAGTGAGAGGGCCTGAAGGGATTCAATATCCTTTTTTTAAAGTGATTGCATTTAAAGTACAGGAATTAGAGCAGTCGCCGCAGTTGGTGCAGTTAATTTCTCCAGGACGGGTTTCTACTGAACAGACTTTATGGCACTTATCACACTGATTGCACTGATCTGTTGTTATATATTTAAATATAGATATCTTTTTCAGGGCTTCCAGCAGCCCACCGGTGGGGCATAGATAGCGGCACCAGAAATGCGGAATAATAAGTATTAAGGAAAATCCAATAATTATAAAAAATGTGCGTAATAACCAGTAGGTATCTGCATGTTCAAAGGTTAGTTTTATGGAATTGAAGAAATCTCCGGTTCTGATGGGGATGGCCCATCTTGGGTTATTTAATAAAAATATAAAAGTAATGCATGCCAGAAGAATAATATATCTGAAAGATGAAAGTATTTTATCGGTTTTTCCTTTAATTTTACCCTTTACTAGAGATATTTTTGAAAGAAGGTCTGAAAACAGTCCTCCGGGACAGGCCCAGGAGCAGAAGCCGCGGCCAAAAAGAAGCAGGGATATGGGCAGGATGATCCAAAAGGAAAGCCACAGTTTCTTTCCCGGACACTGGACAACCGGGCAGGATCCGCATTCTGTATAAGGGACCGCAAAAGACATCTGAATATTCCGTAAAATGAGAACTCACCTAAAATAAACAGGAAAACAATTTGAGAAATTTTTCTTTTTATATTAAGCATCAATGACTCCATATTTATGTGTTAATCTTTCCCCCTCTTCTGATCGCGCAGGGATGAATCCTGCCTTTTCAAAATAGGACTGGCCTTTTTCAGACAAAATGAATTTAATAAAATCTTCAGCCAGCTCTTTGTTCTTAGCCCATTTCATCATGCCGATGCTAAAGGGCACCGGTTTTCCCGGGATAAACTTTTCCGGAATATCAATTTGTTCTGTCTTGTTCCGAAACGAGGGGATTCGGCTCAGGCGCTGTTCCATCACGGCAACATCGCCCTTTCCTTTAATGAGGTCTGCCATGGCTGTTTGGACGCAGTCTCCCATCATCACCGCATTTTTTTTGGCCTGTTTAAAAACCCCGGCTTTTTGAAGGATGATAAGAGATGCTTTTCCACCGGGGATAGATGCATTCGGGGTTAAGATCACCCGGACTCCGTCTCTTGCCATGTCTAATATGCTTTTTATACCTGCTGGATTTCCTTTTGGCATTACCAGAACATATTTTGTAAAGCATAAGGGCTGAAAGGAGAGCATCTTTCCGGCTTTTTTAAGTTTTTGAGCAAGTTCAAGCACCCGGGGTGCGAAAACCTCTGTTGTTGCACTGCCGAAAAGTGATTTCCCCAGGGCTGCGGCAAAAGCCCCGGTATAAGCGATTTTGCAGCCGGTCTTTAATTCATATTCTCTGCTTGCCGGAATAAATGCCTCTGCCAGTCCGCCGCAGGACCAGGCCTGAAGCGATTCGTTCTTAAAGCCTGAAGCCGAAGACATAAGTGGTGAAGCCAGGGTGCCGGTCAGGGCAATGCCTGACGCTTTGATAAAGGATCTTCTGTTAATTTTGTCTTTTTTGTTTTTCATGCACAAGCCTCCTGTCCGGGGATGCCTTCTGCGTCTGCCCGGCACTGTTTGCATTTATAAAATATCGGCAGTGTTTTCTCACACGATTTTCTTATCCGAGACATATCTTCACACTCCGGACGGTTATGATTGTTTAAACTTCCCCCGGGGATCAGCGGGACCGGGTTAAACAGATCTGCGCCGGCTTCTTTAACCGTGTCAGCTATTTCGGTAATATGTTGCTCATTGATGCGCGGTACGACAACGGTATTTACCTTAATAAACATGCCTGCGTCTGATGCTGCCCTGATGCCTTCAAGTTGATGCTGTATCAGGATAGTTGCCCCTTCCCGGCCGTGGACTTTGATATTGTTGTGTATGATCCACGGGGTGATCTGCTGGACAATTTCAGGGAGAACACCGTTAACTGTCAGGCTTACATGGTGCATATTTAGTTTTTGAAGGGCATTGATGCAGTTCGGTAAAAGCAGACCGTTGGTGCACAGGCAGATGGGTGCGTCGGGGAAATTATTCTGTACTAGGTTAAGGGTTTCAAAAGTTTCCGGGTTGGCCAAGGGGTCACCCGGCCCAGCGATTCCGATAATTGAATCCGGGCCCCATTTTTTTCGAAACACCCGGGCTTTTACAAGTGCTTCCTCAGGGGTAAGAATGCAGGTAGTATGGCCCGGGCACTTTGTTTTCGTGTCATGGGGGGTGATCTTTCTGCTGCAGAACCGACACTGGATGTTGCATTCCGGCGCCACCGGAAGATGAATCCTGGCGACTTTTTCATGGGCGTCATTATTCATGCAGGGGTGAAAGGGCGCGTTTTTTTTCATGGAATTATTCCTCTAGAATTTAAGGTTTAGCTCAAAGAAAAACATATCTGCATCATCATCTGTTCCGTAGATATTTTCGATAACATTGCCACCCCATACGTGTCCGTAGTAGGTGTTAAAAGAAACGTGTTTATTAAGATTGAAAACGACCATCAGGTCCAGTACTTTAGCCAGGTCTGCATCACCGCCTGCTGGTCTGGCAATATAACCAAAAATATTGCCGTTATTCCGGGTTGCCCCGGCACCCATGTACCAGCGGTCTTTTGACTGATTAAGGCGCAGAAAATGAAGATCAGTTCTTATTAAGATTTTTTTATGAGGCTTTAAAATTAATTGTAAAAAAAGATCCTCATTGTTCATAAGGTTGTAAAACGGTGTAAGCGCATATTTCCTTGCGGTTGGAAGCATCTGGAAAAATGTTTCATGGTCGCTGTCATCCGGGTTTGAATCGCCTGTTGAGATGAAGTAGCCGGCTCTCAGCCAGGGTTTTGAAAATATTTTTGTGAATTGGTATCCGGCTTCGATATTAAATGCCCAGGCCTTGTGTGTCAGGTTTCCCCAGTCACCGAACTGATAGGCTCCCCATAATAAGAAGTCAGCCGTTCCCGGGCCGGCGTCAAAGGTGTTTAACAGGTGAAAACCAAGGGTCTGGACTTCTATCTCTCCATTGTTGAGTGTGCTTCCTGCCGGGGTATTGTCTGGTTTTGCCATGTTGCGGTCATCGTCATAGAAGTAATAAAAGAGTCTTGTCTCCGTATTAGGGATGACCTTGTCATATTTGATGGTCAGGGTTGTGGTTAATAGTGTAATATCGTCAATAGATTTTTGCGCATCGTTTTCAAAGCCGCCCTGGGTTGGATAAGAGGCCATTGACGTGATGTTGTAATTATCCTTATCCAGCACAATTTCTGCGCCGTCAAAGCTCCGGGTAAAGGCAGACCAGCCGAACGGACCAATCAGCCTCTCTGAAAGCCGTATTTTTTTCAGCCACATGACTTTCGGATTTTTGTAGGTGACTTCTAGCGCATCCACATATTCAAAACGGCCAGCTTTAATAAAAAGACCGGTTCCTGCTATGTCCTTAAATCGTACGTATGCCTGGTTTATAAAGGTGCTGTGATAGTTTTCGTCTCGTCTGTGTGCGTAGTAGATGGATCCCAGACCCAGGGCGCCGCCGGGAGCAGGGGCTATACCATTGTCAGGTAGATCCCATATCTGGGTATGCTGGGCCTGAATGAAAAAGTCAATCTTGTCTGTTTCACCGCCGACTGCCAATCGTGACCGGGTGAAGTGGTAGCTGTATTTATTGTCTGCAGATGAGCCTGCTGGATTAAACCAGTTCCAGTCCTCATATCTTGCGGTTAATTCACCGGCTGTATAAATCCTGATCTTATTCTTTTTTTCATAGAGGATGATCTCAGCCGATGCGGATGTGGTGATAAGCAGTATAATGCCAAGGGCCAGCGCAAGTTTTCTCATGATGATGTTTCTCCTGTTTGTAGTAGTGATTTAATGAGTTTATAATTATGAAATCTTATATTTGATGTGGACACAAATCAAATTGATAATATTTATAATAATAATAGTTAGAATAGAATATATCTATAGATGAAGGCTGGCAAAACAATGGATTGATCTGAGGTAATCTGAACTTGATAAAACTTTTTGGGGAGAAGATAGGGTTTTATTTGAAACAAGGTAACGCTGGAGCTGAGACGCGCGCGGTTTTTTACGCGTCGGTTTTCAGCGACTTGTTATGTTTGGTTCTTTTTTAATTAAAGGTTGGGGCGATATTTAAGTTGCACACCTTTTAGAAAATTGCGTAAAATCTGATCCTTACATTCACAGTAGTTTCTATGTTTTGGCCTACGAAAGAACGAACTTAACTCGTGTTTACTTAGTCGAAAATTGACCAGGCCCATAATCTCCAATATATCTTCGGCCTTTAGGTTTAATGCAATTTTAAGTTTCATAAAAATAATGTTGTTTGTTAAATGTTCCTCTAACTTAGGTTGAGCCCCCTCTTTTTTGCCTCGTTTATCGTTAATCAGACCATTGAGGAATATCGCCAGTTGAGTGTCGTCAAATTTCTGATATGCGGGATCATCATCTTTTTTCAGCCAATTGCTGATTTGCTCTCGTGTTACCTGATAATCAGCTAAGCCAAAGATGGTAGTCATTTTCGAATCGTTAAAGTCGAAACTATAGCGGATACGACGCAAGATATCATTATTAGTCATAAGGAGGTCCTTTTATTTAGTATTTCATTATATACATAACGCTGGAGTTGAGACGCGCGCAGCTTTAAGTATGTCGATTTCTCCAGCGACTTGTTATGACTTGTTTACTATTGATCTATTTTCTTCTTCAATAGAGTTCTCTCTTGTTTTTGCCCAGGTCACGAGGATAAAAGCAAAGAAAGTTAAACCAATAAATCGGAATATTAAAAAACCAATTTCCATCTCGTCAGTGCGATATTTCCAAAATGATTCCGTATAACCAAGAAGAACGTATAACAATATAAATATTTTTGATAACTGTAATTTAAACCTTATAAAACAAATAGATGCAAATAAAACAACATAGGTAACAATATTTAAAGTGTATAGTCCTGCTGAAATGTTCAACTTGTTTATTACATTAGGAAAAAGGTAAATCTTGAGCCCAATGATTAAAACAAAGATAAAACCTACTATATAATCAAATAGTTTCATAGTGTCATAACGCTTGAACTCACTGGTTTTTACGCAGCGGAGCGGAGTAAAAATCCAGTGCAGTGATTTGTTAGCTCATTTCAATGTGTCAAGTTTATCCATATTCATAGATAACCAAAAAGTTCTTTCAAAGTGAAACTTGTGCCAGCTGTTTACGTTAAGTCTTTCATGACCTTCCTTTACCTTCTCACGAAGTTTATCTGCACTCTCAACACCAGTTATGATGATGAGTTTTTTAAAGTATTTGTGTTGAGTCGCTCTGATAAAAAAAGGAAACTCGGTTCCGCGAGATGCGTAATAGAGCGTTTGTGGGTACCATCTACTTTCAGGTGTAATAAATGACATAAGTAGTGTTAAAAGTTCAGCTTGCATTATGTCTCCGAATGGCAAATCCTCTCGGTCAGCGTGTCGATTTAAAAGTTCAGCTGCTGGTGAATATAGCTTTTTTCCTTCAGGCGCTAATACTGCCTGTAGCGTTTCTGAATAGCCATAAAACGCGTCAAAAGTTTCAAATTTGGATTCACCATACCTGTCTGACGATGGGAGCAGGTAATGTGAAGTGAAAATTACGTTAAGTGTTTTATATGATCCTGTTTTTAGCAAAGCAGCGATAATATACAGAAAAGATTCATATACAAAAACAGAATGGGCTTCAAACCATGAATCACTCCAAGTTGTTATTTCCGGAGGACGGGATTTTAACTCCCTCAATTTTTCCAGAACTTCAATCAAGGCTTCTGAAAACTCTTCCTCATCTGATGATTCACTCTCTAGCAAAACCCAATCAACCAAATGATCCCTGATGGCTTTGAGTTTGTTTGCGTCTTCCAAAACCCTTTCACCCATGGATTCAACTTCTGGTCGTTCTCGAACTCTTAAATCATCTGCATAACGGATACATGCTTCTATAAAATCACGTCTGTAATGGCTAAGCCCTTTTTTATCTTGCAAAATAGCCTGTTTTAATAAATTAAACTTTGCAAACACTTCGCTCGTCGGCACAGGTACGTCACTTGTTATGAAGATTGGTGCTTTTCCCTTCTTTGGCTTTACGTGCTGAGGCTTCCCATAAAGCAAACGAATCAACTGCTCCCAGTTTTCGTTTTCTGCTTCATCGCTCGAAAAATTTATCCATATTCTTGATTTCATAAAAGCGGGAAGGATGGGCTCACCATCATCTCCAAATTTACAAACAATAGGTATAAATTTAGACTGTTTTACCTTTTCATAAACTTCACTTGAAATTATCTGAGATTCTGTACCTACACCCGCTTTGCGTTCATTAGCTTTTTCAGCATACTTTCTGTCACATATCACTAATACGTGCGTTACTGATAGGTCGGTTACCATAAGCTCCATGAAAGCATATTTGTCATCGCCTTCTTTTAGATCATATATATCAAGGACAACGTCTATTCCATCGGCAATTAGTCTGTCAGCCCAATGCTTAACCAATTCTTGGTGTTGTTGATCGCTCCAGCTATATGAAATAAAAACTTTTGGTTTCATAAATCTTCTTTTCCTATTTTGAGAGCTAACTTATTAATTGAACGTAATACACATTTTCATAGAGATATTTATATAACCTGTCTAAAGGTGTTGTGAATATGATTATAAAAATGCATAAATTTAAAATAATTAATATTATATAATGAAATAATATTGAATCTAACATCCACTGCCAATACAATCAAGAAATATTAACAAGCAAAAACATTATATTAAATAGTAGTGATTACGCATTTTGTAGCTATAGGCATGCTTATATGTAATACATATAAGCATATTGTTAGAGTGTAAATAAATCGAGATTTCATTATGTTTTAGTGTTGTACAGTGGGTAAAAGAAGTGCTTTATTATTGATCAGTTAGGATCTTTAATGCAGCAGGGATGTTTATGATGATGTCCTTGATCTGTGAAGCAGGAGAGGGGTTTGTGATTTTTCCGGCTTCTCTGTTTGCCCGGCAGGCAAGAACAGCAGCTTCATGGATGGGGTATCCGTGGGCAATCAGCCCCAGGCACATGCCGGTTATGGTGTCACCGGTTCCGCCGATGGGTTCCAGTTCTTCAACCACAGGGGCAGATACTTTCGTAATTATTTTACTTTCTGAACAGATATAATCAGTTTTTCCTTTGACGCATAAATTTTTGCTCACATTTCCGCTGGCTAATGCTCTTTCAATCAGGTCTTCCGGGGTTTCTTCAAGCCGGGTTAAAAAACCGCGGGTGTATGCAGGATGAGAGGCTTTTTTATCTGCAAGAAAAGCGATCTCTCCCAGATCAGGCAGAAAAAGGTCATAAGATTCTGATCTGCCGCTCGCTTTGGCAACATACATAAATCCGGCGTCCGCCACAAGAATGGGCTGCGGTTCGATCTTTTTGATCGCTGACAGCATCTGGTTGTGAAGACCGATATCCGGGATAATGTAATGCAGGCCGAAGATATCAAATTCCAGTTTTTTACGGTGTTTGATGATATGCCGGTAAACATTCCGGCTGCCTGTTTTGGTGCCGATATCATTTGCCAGGACACAAAACGGCATTTTTTCATTGAAGAATGCCGCTGTTTTGCATACGGCCGCAACCATTGCTGCGGTGCCTCTGTTTAAGGGGATCTCTGTCTTGTCTATGCTAAGACTATTGTCTTTAAAAGAGGCATAGCCTGTGATTAAAGAGTTGTCATTTCCCGGAATGGTTCCGGCCAGAAGGATGCTTTTATTCATTGTGAAATTTCTATTGCTTTCTCAAATGCGATTGAGAGCGTGTATGCACATAAAGTATATCCGATTTCTTTGGGTGAAAGGGATTCGGTTATTTTTTTACCGATCATCTCCTGGGCGAGATAGGGCACATCGGAACAGCCGCCGCCGGAAATATTTACAATTTGAAGCGATTTTTTTTCAAAGGTGATCTTCATGTTTGCGGCTCTGACCATGATGTATTTCCCAAAATCTTTAACTGAGCAGAGCTCGGTGGGTTTTAACTGTTCCGTGCTGATGTTAAGAACATCAATGGGGTCAAGGTCATGTTGTTTTAGCGCTCTTAAGATGCTGACCTGTTCTATCAAGTCAAATTCTATGGAAAGATCACAGCCGGTTCGGTATTCGGGGGGCGGGGCGATAATGGTGATTCCTTCAAAAGATGCTTTTTTTAAAATGGATTCTGCCTGAATGACGTCATTCACTGTTTCATAGATAAGCAGTCCTCTGCTTTTAGAAAGTTTTTTAGGCGTTGCAAATTTTTTAAAGGCTTTTAGGATAGAGTTCATGATTTTTGTCAGGATTTTGTAAGGGAGAGGACAATATCCTCTTTCTCATTTACGCTATTAACTTCCCAGCCGTTCTTTTTTGCAATTCTGGTGATGTTATCGCAGGCAGCCTGATTATCAACGATTATTTCAATCTGTCCGGTTTTTGTTTCATTCATCCTGTCCCGGGTTAAAACAACCGGTTGTGGACAGGATAGGCCTCTTGCGTCGATTCTGTTATTCATGATTCCTCCGATTATTATATTTTCTTTCTCATGGTAAAGCCGATGATCAGGCATGTCATCAGCCCGATAATTACAAAAAGGGGTCCGAGTTCTCCGGTTCCTTTCGGGCTGCTTGCGGCAGCAAAATTATGTGCTATGGCTGCACCAAAAACCATTCCGCATACAAATACAGCTGCGTCGCTATCCCCTTCGCCTGACATAAACAGCTGTCTGCCGGGACATCCGCCTGCCAGTGCAAAGGCAAGTCCGGAAAGGACCATTCCCAGGAAATTCCATAAATGGTCTGTATGGGCTACGGGCTGTCCTTCAAAGCCCGGATTAAATTGTTTTAAAATAATATTTACGATGATAGCCCCGATAAAAAGAGCGATCACACCGCTGAGTAAATGAAAATCTTTTACAAGTATTACGTCTCTGATGGATCCCATGGTGCAGAACCGTGTTTTCTGTGCAAGTATCCCGATAATGAGGCCAGCCGCAAGGCTGATAAAAACAGGAGCTGCCATTGCGCCCGGTCCTTTTACACTTAGAAACAGTGCACCTGTTTTAAGTTCAGGTTTGATCAGCAGGACAATGAAAAGGATTATCATAATAGCAGGCATCATCAGTCCGACAGCGGTATACGTTTTCTGGCTCCGTCCAAGATTATATCCGGATTTGATAAAGCGTACTCCGATATAGATGCCTAAAGTTAATCCGGCGATACCGATAATGGCATTTAGATCCCCACCGGCAAGTCTTAATACTGCTCGCCAGGGGCAGCCCAGGAAAACCAGAGCACCGATCATGGCAAAAAACCCCAGGATAAATCGTACAAAGGGCGCAGATCCCGATCTTGCTTTAAACTCACCCGCTGCAAATGAAGAAATAAGCGCACCCAGAACAAAACCGATTATTTCAGGCCGGATGTACTGTACAACAGCTGCACGGTGCAGTCCGAGAGCGCCGGTGATGTCCCGAATAAAACAGGCGACACATATTCCCATGTTTGCCGGATTTCCCAGTTTTTGAAGTAATGCGGCTGCTGTGCCTATAATCAGTCCTGTAAGTATGATTCCTTTTTTTGAAGCAAAAAAACTTTTCATGAATTGATTCTTTCTGATTTGTGTTCAATATATTACTTAATATATCCATTTGATATTTTATTCAAATTGATAATATTTATACAATCAATGACTAGTATAAGCAAAAATAATAGGTTTATATTGAGTAGAGAGGAATGCTTGTTGGGAAAAAGCTCGATAATCCCAGGTAATATTATCTTGTGCTGAGGGACATGAAGTTATGATTATTTTATTTTTATAAGAGATTGAAAGAATGCTTTAGATAGGGGAGATGACGAGCTTTGTTTGTTTCTTACGATATAAAATGTGCGGGTGAAACGGGCATCATTAATAGGGATCTTTTTTAATGTTTTCATCTTCAGCTCTTCAGATAAGGCTTTTTCTGAAACAAGAGATATCCCGAGGCCAGCTTTAATGGACTGAATTATCGCTGTGTTGCTGCCGACCTCTGATACTACATTTAACTCATTTTTGTTTATTTTAAGTTTTTTGAAATTTTCAGACATGCTGATCAGCGTGCCGGAGCCGTTCTCTCTCAGGATAAAGGGTTCTTTGATCAGTTCTGAAATAGAGATACCGCCGGTATGGCTCCACCATTTATGGCTTTTAGGTACGGCAATGATCAGTTTATCTTCCAGAAATCGTGTGTATGAAATCTGAAGGTTCGGGATTTTTGCGCCGATAACGCCGATCTCAATGTTGTGTTCAAGCAGATCGCTGATGATTCTTTGACTGTCAGCTATTTTAAGTGATATTTTTATGTCAGGATAATCTTTTTTGAATTTTCCCAGCATTTTAGGAAGGATGAACTCACCTGGAATGGTACTGGCGCCCAGTTTTAGGTCGCCGGTTTTCTTTCCTTTTAGAAGCTCAATGGATTGTAGCGCTTCGTTCGTGAGTCTGGTTATCTGTTTTGCATATTTGTAGAGAATTTTACCTTCTCTGGTGAGAAGAACGCCTTTACCGGTTCTGTCAAGAAGTTTTATTTCAAGGAAGTCTTCAAGTGCTGTGATGTGCTGACTAATTGTGGGCTGGGTAAGATAGAGCTCCTTGGCTGCTTTTGAAAAGCTCTTTAAGTCGGAAACAGTTAAAAATATTTTGAGTCTGTGAGTGTCAAGCATGATTTTTGAATCATACCTATTTTAGGGTGTGCAGTCAAGAAGAGCTGAAAGAAGGGAAGATGAATAAATTTAATTGAAAAGGATATAGAGGCTAAATTGATGTGTCTGGGTTTTTCCAAGTGTATGATCTAATTGTTTAATGATTATATGTTTTCAATTAGTTGGCCTGTCTGAAAAATTGTCGGGTCGTTTTTTCAGACAGGCACTTATAGTCTGTAAGCTTGAAGGTTTAACATTTTCCTTCTAGAAGTCCAGTGATACTCCTGCCATGAAATTCATTCCGAGTGAAGGGTAGTAACCTCCTTCGTATCCGGTTATTGCGTAATAGGCATCATATATAGGAGCCCGTACACCATATTCCTCATATTCTTTGTCTAACAAATTGTTGATATCAAGGAATGTGGTTACGTTTTTCCATTTATATTTCAGTTTTGCATTTACAACAACGTAATCATCCTGGTCTTTAAGGGTATTGGTAAAGTCACTAATATAGGGACGTTTGCCGATGTAATTAGCGTTTATCGAAAGAGTGAACGGTTTCCACAGATCAATGATTGTTGTGGCGCTGGCCTGGTGTTTGGGGACACCTGGAAAATCTTTGTTGTTATACATTCCTCCATCGATCTCAGCTTTGGTATAAGTATAGGCGATACTTCCGGTACCCCATTTAAAATTGTTTTTAAGAGTGATCTCTACTCCTCTGCGGTCTGTGTCTCCATCCATATTTAAATTCGCAAATGAATCCGGGTTGAAGTAAATTTCATCATCCGTATCAATATAAAATAGGCTGACACTGATTCCCAGGGTGTCGGTAATAGATTGTCGGATACCGACCTCATAGTCGTCTGATTTCTGGGGTGATAGTCCGGTTGCGACTGTATTGGTGAAAAAACTGTACATTTCTTCTATAACCGGGTATCTGAAGCTTCTGGAAAAGGATGCGTAAATATTTGACACGGGGCTCAGCCTGTAGTTAATGCCTGCAGTATAAAGTTCTTCATCAAACGTTTTGCGATCGCTGTTGTTTTGACCTGATGGGTTGAAATCATATTCTCCGCGGTCATAGCGGTATCCTGCGGAAAAACCGAGATCCTCAAGAATCATCAGCTCATCATGAACATAAATCCCGTAGTTCCTCTTTTCAATGTCATAAGTTGCTTGACTTAGATATTCATAGGTAAAGGAAGTATTCCTAATGTCTTCCATGGCCCTGCTTTCATCATAGCCAAAAATTAAAGTATTTTGTTTTCCAAATATTTTTTCATTAATAAGGAACTGCGGATTTACGGCATATGTTTCGACTCCTGTTTTGGCGTCAAAATATCCCCAGCTTCCGGTTGCATGGGATTTAAAATTCCGGTTGCGATAGGAGATATCTACTTTGAACATGCTGTCAGACAGGAAATAGAATTCAGGAGAAAATTTAATGTAATAATCCTCTGTGTCTGCATAATCGTCAGGGTTTTTCGTGTCGTTCCTATTGTAGCCGTTATTGAAATCACTGGTCTTTAAAGCACCGGGCAGATTGGTGTTATCTTTATGATATCCAAAGTTCAGGTTGAGCGCGCCTATATCGCTAAGAAGGTAACCCAGATCCACGCCAAAATCATTTGCCCTGGTTTCGCTGTTGTCACGGTATCCGTCTGATTCATAGTAATTTCCGGTTAACGCATAGGAGAAATTGTTTATCGAACCGCTGAGATATGCGCTTTTTTTATAGGAGTCATAGCTGCCTGCTGTAGCTTTGATGCCGACCTTGAAATCATCTCCTTTTTTAGTGATGATATTTATGACGCCGCCGCCAGCATTGTCGCCGTAAAGAACACTGGCCCGGCCTCCCTTGATGATTTCAATCCGTGCGACATTTTCTATGGGGATCTGTGACCAGTCTGTTCCGCTCAGATCTATCTGGTTAGTTCTTCGACCGTCAACCAGAACCAGTGTGTTCAAACCGGCGGTTTCACCAAACCCTCTCAAGTCCACGGTGTAGTAACGTTGGTTCGAGGCAATGTCATTAACGTGTATGCCGGCAACAGTACGAAGCATGTCCGGGATGTCCCTGGCTGTGGTATTTTCAATATCCTTTTCTGTAATGACGGTGACACTGGCGGGTACGGACGAGGTAGTTTCCTCATACCGGGTCGCAGTAACAATGACCTCTCCGGCTTCAATCACATCTTTTTCTTCCGGGTCAGCAAAAGCCATGGATGTAAATCCAAAACTGATTATTGCTGACGTGATAACAGTAAAAACACACAATCTTTTTTTCATCTTACATTTCCCTTTCATTAATTTCTTGCCAAAAAAAATCCCCAAACCTGTACTACAAGTTTGGGGATGCCGTTTTTCATCCGCATATTAAGCTACTCTCCCCAACACCCGTGGAGATAAAATGTGCTTGTTTTCAGGCAGGTCTTCTGACTTCCCCATCTTTTTAGCGACCTTCCCATCTCTTGTGAGACAGTGGTATCATGCTAAAAAATTTAACCGTTTATGACTTCTAAACGGGGTGGGGTTACAGCGGCGGGTCCGTTCCCGATTTTAACGGGATTCCCTATTAAGCTTAAACTTAAGCGCCTAAAATTTTTCTAATTCAATTCAAAGAACATTTTCGTACCGGCCAAGTATAGGAAAAAAAATATCGTGTGTCAATTAAAGATTTGCAGGAAGGGTGAAATTAGGTGAAAATATTTGATATAGATAAATTTATTTACGGTTAATTCAGGCAAGGGGTTTGATGAAATATTATAAATGTTTGGTAATATATTTTAACTTTATTAATTGACAATTGTTTAACGACAGAAATCAGCGTGCTGGCGTTTGCGCCAGCACGCTGATTTCTGTCGTTATGTGTTTTTATTTTTTGGTGTTTGGGAAATCATTTTAAAATTTTAAGGCAACCAAATTTTTTGTAATAGAACTTTTTAATTCTGAAGGCACTTGCGCTTTATCCGCATATTTCTGCCAATCGCAAACTGTTTCTTTAATTTCTCCAATTATTTTTTTTCCTTTTACGATATTGTTTGTATTGGCAATTTGCATAAGATCAGTTTTATTAATCTCCTTATGTTTACCATTGATACTTAGTGTGTGTTGGCTTACCCAAACATTTTCAGGGTTATATGAGTAGCATACATCATAAGCGGGGGATAACTCCCATTCACCTTTTTGTTTCAATCTAAAAGAAAAATTCTTGGCATGATCATCGTAATTTGTGGCCATTACGTTAAACACCATTCTTCGGAACATTTGTTCTGCTTCCGGGTAAGTCATTTTAAGCATTCTCATTGTTTGAAACAACTGCTCATAGCTGTAACTGTATAAATTATTGTAATCAAAATGCTGGATCCCACAAAAAGTTTGTATATGATGCTTGATGCTGCTCCCTTCTCTGTCAAATCTTTTTGTCATGAAGTGAGCCCGCTCATTTTCTTCTAAAAGTTTAGATTCCATCATTTGAATGCTGCAATCTCTTGCCATTAAATAATATGCATATTCTACCCTTCCAAATCCGTGGCTTGACCCAAATTGCACGTCACTGACTCCATCCAGCTTAAGCAGCCAGTGCTTAAAACCTTTAGGAGCTATTGTTTGACCAGAGCGTACTTCTCCAGTTTGTTTATTAAAGGCAATTACGGCCTTAGGTCTTGCTCCTCCGGCAGATGTTCCAATGTTCAAAATTTCTCTTATTGCCTTTTGTTCATCTTCGAGCAGATTCACTTTAAAAACTTCACGGTTAGACAATATTTTTTGGGCAATCCCGACAAGTGTATTTATTTCAATTGCAAAGGTTTGTTTACTTGTTTTTAATTGAGCAGGTTCAAATTCCAACGCACCCATCCCCCGGCTTCCAATAAAGCACAACTTCTCCACCGGATTCATGCTATTGGGAGGCCGACCATTTTTAGCCAGCCAGATGTTAATTAGTTGATTTCCATATTTATCAGGCAGTGCATCAGCTAATAATCCGGGCAGACCATCAAACGTAGCAATTTGTTCGTCTTTTGTCCGGCGTAATTCAGGAAAAGTATAAATCCGATCACCATTTTTAATGGACATTTTTATAGGTGACAAGTTGATTGCTTTTGTCAGAAATTTTTTCTCATACTGAAAACTGGCTAACCGTTTATTTGCATCCCAACGCACAGCACCCACTAATTCATCCCATATTTTTATTTCGGCGGCGTCTACCATTTTATGTCTTTCTCCGAATTTAATTTTTCATTCTTACTACGAGCGCGTTGCCGTTTATTTTTTTGGAGTTTTACATATTCAATTGGGCTAATTTCATCATTAACCTTAAAAACATCCATAATGTGTAATAAATCTAATATCCGTAAAACCTGCATTAAACTACTTAAAGATACTTTTTCTCCTCGTTCTAAAAGACTAAGAGTAGATCTGCTTATCCCGGCATCTTTGGCCACATTACTTTGGGTTTTGTTTTGATCCAGTCTATGGTGTTGAACAAACTTTCCTATTGTTTCAGCTAAGGCTTTATCACTCATCGATTGCCAGTCTGTGTATGAATAATCACTCATAAGTCTTCCTTTTTATCATTAATGTATTAATACTCATACACTATAGCATATAAAATTGAAGATGCAACTTAATAATGAGTGGAATATCATTCAAAAAATATCAAAAAATTATTTTATGAATTAATATTCATTCATAAAAGCTTCAATCAGGCACTCGATTTTGCTTTTCGTTTGAGAAAATGTATTTGAATGAATAGTTTGCTTTTATCTTTTTGTGTGGCATTCAAAGGAAAGTATAGACTGTTTAGCAGTTTCTCTTTTTATGTCTTTATCTATTATACCTAACGTTGTGCTCAGGTATCGGCCTGTAAGGGCCGTCACCTGGTGCGGTTTTTTATGTTTATTTTCGCTTAATATTGTCGGCTTTGTCTTGCGATCTACCAATTCTAAAAGAGTCAATAATGCTAATAATCCAACAGATGCCAAACAAATAAGTTACGACATGAACTAAGTCTGTGCTGTCAGTTTTTTGTTTTGATATTGCCTCTGATATTTTACTTACATTAAGAGGAATTTCACCTGTTTGAATTTTTGTACTTATCTCTTGCGCTACTTCCACAGTGGCAACCATTATCAAGCAGAGGCATATAATAGCTATGATTGCCAATATAGCGCCAGAAATCAGCTTCTTTAAAAAAAAGTGACCGCTTCCGGGAAATACCAAAGCTGATAATAAAGATGCTTTTACTGATTTATGCATTAGATTGACCAATGTTTAGCGTAGCGTTTGTCTGAAACATAACGTTGCTGGTCACGGGCGGCGAGCTTGAGAGCTGTCCTGTGAAGCAGTTGTTTATGAGTTGCTATTACTCTGTTTTTGGGGCTAGAAACATGAATATAGAGTCATTTTTACTCATGTTTTTAATTATTTAACAAATTATTTCAAATAGTTATCTTGGCCTGACCCTGATGCTTTCTTCTGAAAATCCCCATTCAGCTATTTGCCGTTGATTTTCCTCTACCTCTTCACGCGTTTGTCCGAGAATGAGGCACAGAACCCGTGGTGTACCCGAATATTTCCCGGCAGTCGGATCGTAACTTGCGATAGGCACCATCAATTTCCTTTCCAAGGCTTTGTAGACGCTCTTTAGTGCCTCGCGGTAGGAGCTTTTGCCAACAAGAGTGCCTAACCTGATGACGGGTTGTCCGAAGACCTGGCGGATCACTTTAGTCAAAACAAGGGCGCATGCTGACCCATTGACGCGAAAGTTGAGGTCAAAGACTATGATGCCTCCGTCGTCCTGCACGGCCATGTCTATACCGACAAAGCCCCAATAGCCCCGTTCAAAGCCCTTTTGCGCTAAATGGCGGCCGAGTTCGACCGCGTTTGGAGGAGCATTGCTCTTTGAGTCGATCCAGTTTCCCATATACTTGCCCTCAGCATCGATCACCTGTTCTGCAGAACCAAGATAGATTATTCGTCCGGCTGCTGTCACCGCATAGTTTAGACAAAGATTTCGGTTAATTTCAATGAATTCCTCCGCCACTATACGGGGGCATGCCCGGAACTTTTTTTCAGCCTCATCCAGATCCTGTTCCTTTTGGCAAATAAAGACATTCAAACCGCCACCCGTCGTCTCATCAGTTGCAGGCTTAATCACTATAGGCAGCGGAGAAGAGGAGAGTTTCTTCAATATTAAATTGGGACGGAGGATGGTCCTTGATGGTAGATAGGTGTCATCAATGATTTCTCTGTAATGTGCTTTGTTATTCACAAAGGAAAGAGTTGATGGTGGAATCCAACAGTTCTCAAGGGCCACATCATTTGCGGTATGCATATGCTGTAACGTAATTTTTTTTCCTGCTCTGCAAAGTTTACTCAGCTCTTGTAAATAGTCGTTTCCATCACCGTGTTGATAAAGCTCTTCGGGTAGCTGTAGGCCGGTGTCTTTCAGGAGCTGCCGCGCATCTTTGGTGGAAACCGTCCGGGCGCACAGAAAAGGCATGGTCCCCGACATTGCCAACTGTGCGCCGGTCAACAGATCCAAATGGGGATTGTCATAATTGACCCAGGTGCAGGCATTGGGTGAAACTCTGGGACAGAAGACAATGTCCGGGCCAAAAACATCACTAAGTGTAATTGAAGGCTTAAGTTTCATGGTCAAACCGCGCTACCTCCTTGTTTGCTTAAAATTTCAGGAGAGAAAAGAAGTAAGTCCCTGCTTAAGTTCCTCTACAACAATATTCCTCAATGTACTCTGCGGGCTGATAGAAAAAGTTTTGTTTACATCATAAAGAAACACGTCTCCGTCGACCATAGCATAGTCGAATTTGCCATAATCGAAACCTAGTTCCTTTCTCAGGGTGCGTAATCTGTCGGGGACAGACTCGATAATCTCGCGATGGATTATGTTTGAAGCCTTGATAATAGGATGCGTGGACAAGCCGCGCACGTTTATTTCCTTGTCTCCCAAAAAAATCCATTGACGCAGGCAATAGTATTCCCCTTCACGTTCAGGAAGAAACTTCTCTACGATGAGATTCCGATTATGCCAGACAATGCGCGGAATAAGCCGAGGCGTGGAATAGATCGGGTAAGAATAGGGCGAGAGGATGCCTGTCCAGGTCCAAGGTAGACGACGACGGACTTTACCCGCCATGCGGCCGAGCTTTGTGGCCTTGGATGTGCGACGTTCAGGAATCCCGCCGAAGTTAAGGTTCGTTTTCACAATTACCTGACCGTCATATGAATCGGGCGAGGTAATAATGCCTGTGCTGACTCTGTGCTTTGAGATGTCTGCTATCCGGCCGTTGATAACCACCGGATAGCGTTTGCAGAAAACAAGATAGTCTTGTGGGTCAACTGTCAGGTCGATGTGCAGAATCAGCACGTCTGCCGGAATGTATTTGTCTATCCCATGCAGTTCTTCGGTCAGGACACCCTCTTGTCTCCATGCATCAAGCAATAATGGCATCATGTAGGCGGCAGAACCCCAAGCGTCATTGGCATGGCTGAGTACTGCGACTTTTGTACCAGCTATCGACATCAATGAAATCTCCTCACTTTACTCTACATTAGGCTTGCCGCCATAAGCATTCTTTATAAATCTCAGGTTCGAGTTTAGCGCCGGATTATACCATATTTACATTAATTAGTTTATCAAGTTTAAAAAACAAAAAATCAGATTTAGAAGCTTTTTGAAAGTTCCCTTTACTTTTTTTGTTAAACATTTTGTTTATAAAAATATGAATATTTTAGTTTTGTATAAAGCGTCAAGATCAATAAGTTATTATTCTGTTTTCAGTTAATTATTGCCTGACCTAAAAATCTAAGTGGACTGGATTTATTGCATAAAGATAAATTTTATCAAAACTAAAATTCTTATCGCATTAAAATTATTTTCATAGACAATAAATCTCATTCAGGGTAGATAAGGTTTCGAATGAGAACTACAAGTATGAGATGAATTTATTTGTTTTGAAAAATATCATTATATTTAAATAATTAATAGTTTTCGGCCAGACACTAATTAGTTTTTAATCGTCTTAGATAAAATCGTTCATTATTGTACTCTGAGACGATAATTTTGTTTTCCTTTAACATTTCTTCAATAATTGAAAAATTGCTATTTGCTTTTTTTAAATATTCTTTAATAGCATCTTCCCGCATTGGATGAACTGATGTAATACTTAATAAATCCTCTTTTACATTACCAGTGTATGCGAATTCATTTCCTTCATATCCTATCAAATATTCAGTATTTATAGAAAAGTTTTTGAAAATTTGATAAGCTTTATTTATCATTTCTTCTTTTGGTGCTTTAACCCATTTTATTGCAGGAGGTCTTGTGGGGATACTTAGATAAGCAATTGATGGATTTATACTTTTAATAAATTCAGCCACTTTTTTGATATCATTATTCAGGTCTTTAACCAGCATTGTTTCAGTTACAAGTATTCCACCGTATTCTTTCGAAAATGCTTTAATTCCATTCAACATTGAGTTAAATGCGATTTTTTTATGGGGTCTGTCAATTTTTTTCCAAATTTTTTCGTCCAGTGTATCAACTTTAACAGATACCCAATCGGCTTTGCATATTGCCTGTCTGACGTTAGGTTCATTGAGTAATGTTGAATTAGTAATTACTGCAATCTTAAATCCCAGAGGTTTTATTAAATCAATTAACTCACCTAAATTTTTATCTAATGTTGGTTCGCCATCAGGAACAATTGTTAAGTAATCAATGGCTTCATTGTTAATTTTGGCATTTGCTATTTTTTCTTTAATTTCTTTTAGCAAATCATTTGGATCATAAAACTCTTGTCTGTCTGCAACCATATTAAAAGATATGCCTAATTGACAATACACGCAAGAATAGCTGCATATTTTAGGTGGAATATTATTGATTCCAATGCTTTTCCCTAAACGCCTTGATGGAACGGGGCCAAATACTCTTATTTTACGCATATTATTTTACCTTTTAAAATATTTATATTACAATATATTTTATTTTTAGATAGATGGTATAATGCTGGAGCTGAAATGCGCGCAGCTTTAAGCGAGTCAATTCTCAGGTGTTTGTTTATGTTATTATTTAGATTTGACCCTGACTCCCTTTCCCTTTTTTAGTTTATCCTGTTAATCTTGCTTTTAATTTCAATTGGGTGAGAAAGATGGTGTGATATGGGGCAACCTTGCGTGTTCAGCAATTTCAATACTTCATCTAAAATTTCTGAATCTTTCTCAGGTACATCCACATCAATTTCAATGGCTATAGTATCAAGTCTGTTTAGCCCGTCTTTATCCAATGAAATAACCGGCACTGCATTACCTTTAAGATGCCGTATTTCGGCTTTTCTTGCAGATAGTTCAAGATATATAGTGCCGACATAACATGAAAGGGCTGAAGCACAAAGCATGCGGAGGGGTTGACCCTTTCTTTTTTCTTCAGGAACGCTTTCGAAATTTATTAAATGATCATCCAGTAAGCTGCTGTCGTAGGATAGATTGAATTTTAAATTATCCGTAAGTTCAAATTTTACAACAGGTTTTTGTTCGTCAATGTGCATACTACCTCCATAAAGGTGATAAAGGGCGTTGTCCCTCTTATACCCATGTTTTTCAAAGGTTAAACGTAGTTTTAATACTGAGTGACTTTGCAAATCTTTCAGGATTAAATAGTTCTTGTTTCTTCACGATGTCAATGATTTCATAAATAACAACGCACGCAATCAAATTCATGGTATCATCTTCAGGGTATCATTTGGATATCAATCGATCCAAAGTTTGACGAGTTTCGGGAGGTCGTTTGCCCCAAGCTTGTTTTTAACAAACTTTAGAATTGCTGATTTAAAATTCGAGTTATCTTCTATCATTATCTTTCATAAAAAACATAACGGCTGAACTTACTGTATTTACAAAGCGTAGCGGAGTAAAGATTCAGTGCAGTAATTTGTTATACGTTTTTTATTTTTATTTCATTATTTTGTAATTTCTCGTTTCAATATAATTCCCCAGCCATACCGAACTAATAATCACTAGCGGTATAGAAACAAGTAACCTTATCAGGCTAAATTTTATCCCCATAAACGAAGATTCAAAAATTGTCATTGGGATTCTACAAATTGCACAAGAGCTTACATATGTAAAAATAACACCAAGCTTTGCTCCCTTTTTAAATAAAGAATAAGCAACAGGAAAAGCTACATATAATCCTCCGACAGTAGTTCCTGAAAGAAGTATAACCCAGATGTAGCCCATCACCCCAGAGTCTTTTCCCAAATATTTTTCAACACTTTCTTTTTTTACCCATACTTCAAACAAACCAATTAGAATAAAAGCACAGGGTAAAATTTTCAGCATTTCCACAGAAAAATCTATAAAATTATGCCCTATTTGTTCTCCTGGTTTAAATCCAACCATAAAAGAGACAATAATAAATAAAAGATAAATTATACCCGCCAATATTTTGATTTGTTTATTTTGTATTTTCATAAAAACTCACCAAAGAAAAACCCGACTGATAGTGCTACAATAAGTGATATTAATAAACTAACTACATTTCTTATTATAGTTACTTTTGCTCCAAAATATTTCTTCTCTACTGGATAGGTAAGAATGCCTACCATCATTAAAGTTGTAGTAAAAGATGATAATACCATATAGCTTACACCCTTTTTCAACAGAATACCACTGAGCGGAAAAGCAATAAACCCTGGCATTAATGTTATGGAACCAAAAAGGGAAGCTAAGACGACACCAATAAACTTGTTGTTATTTCCCAGATAATTTGAAATGATTTTATCAGGAACAAAAAAAAGAACGATTGAAACAAGAATGAGCATAGTTAAGAATGCGGGAAAAATAGCTACTAATTGCTTAAAAGCTATTTTAACTGCCTTTAAGGTCTTTCCTCTATTCATAATAAAGGAAATTAATAATGTCAATCCTGTGGCAATATATAAATAATACATTTAGCTCACGATTATTTTGTTCAATTTGCGTATAACGCCGCTAATCATCCGCGCGGCGTTTGTGTCTGCTGCATTAGCTTTGTTCGATGGTTATTTCTATCTGGTGCCATTGTAGTAACGTGATGGACCGCTCCAGACGTCCCAATTGCTTTCATGAAAAATAGATTGGCAGCGACTAACGGTTTCACCTCTGCCTTTTTCTGTCTTCTCTTCAATATCTCGTGGGTTGGCGCCGACTTCTGCCCAGAAAAGATTTGCTCCGGCAATCGCACCCAAAGTACAAGGCTCATGTGTACAATTCCCCATCACAGATCGCGGCATTCCCAATCTGGTAGCAGCAACTATTTGGGCCATACGCATTTCGCTGATTACCCCACGTTTGGCTATTGAGGTTCCAGGTATAGGTATCCTTCTGGCTGCACCGCTGTATGATGGATTAAAGGAAGCCGTGAACTCAATCATCTCAGCCAACTCCTCGTTTGTATGTTCCGGTCCCACAGGTTCAACGCATGTACCGACCTCAAGCCCGGCTTCTTTGAAGTTGTTGATACTCTGTTTTCTTTTTTCCACCGAAAGGCTTGTGTCCTTTCCTTCGCGCAGGCGAACAGCGTGATACACGCCGGAAAAGCCTGCATCTTTAAGCCTGACTGAATTTTTGAGCGTCAGGTCACCAATGTTAGCAATCAATGTTGTTTCCGGCTTCAGGCTTTTTCTAACCTCCCTGGACATTTCTATAAAACGTTCAAATGGGTACATGGCTGTTGACATCATGAAAACAGCATTCGCGCCATCAGCCTCGAACTGACGGGCGTAGGCTACGATATGCTCCGGAGCCAGCTCTGTTGCTTCGCTGAAGATGCCATTGATCTTAGCAAAAGAGCAAAAGAGACAGTCGCAAGGACACGGTGCGAGATTGATCGCAAATTGTGCATGAATTTCTGCTTTGCTGTCTGACAGCTCTTTAGAAACACGAGTTGCCTCAGCCATAATGTTGTAAGTTTCGACAGAATCAGGTTCCAAGGCAAGCAAATATACCAGTTCTTCTCGGGACAGAACATCCCCGGCGCGCGATTTTTTTATTAGTTCATTTATAAACATTATTTATTACCTTTGTTTAAATTGTTAATGGACATCAAGCGCTGGAGCTGTGACGCGCGCAGCTTTATGTGCGTCGATTTCTCAAGCGTGTGGTTAGGTTAATATGTAAATACTCTGTGTTTTCTTAGAAGAACCATTCTATGTCTGAAATTGATTTTCTAAGCTTTAAAAATCGCCCAAATACAGCAGGCTTGTTTTTTTATTACAGATAGTCAACCAGGTCCGCTTTCATTTGCTTGTCATCACAATACTTCTTCAATATTTGTCTCATATTCTCACAAAATAGGGTAGTACCACTAAAACAACACCGACGAATATAAGGATGTATACATTCGATATAAAATAAGGGAATACAAATAGAGCGACTCCAGTAATTAGCGGAACTATTGCTTTTTGTTTTTTACCATATATAAAAAACCCGAAGCCGATTACCCCGAAAACCATTCCCCAAATAAGTAAAGATGCATTCCCCATTTTAGAATTTACCTTTTCCTCCCTACATAGAACAGTAACAAAAAAGACGCTGTTCATTAATAAACATTTTTTTAGACCCAACGCTGGAGCTGAGACGCGCGCAGCTTTAAGCGCGTCGATTCTCAGGCGTGTGGTTATGTGCTGCTATTAAATATTTAAACTATGTTTTCTTAAAAGAACTTTTTGTCTGTATGGTTTTATAAACGGACAACAGTCAACTAACTATGGACAAATATGTAACATGAGTCAAATGTAGACCTGATCTTCCCCCAGGAAAACGGACACCTCGGTTAAGGGACAGCCATGGCAGCTTCAAATGCCATGGGACTTTTGTTACCAATCGAAGAATGTCTTCTCTTGCGATTGTAAAACAATTCTATATAGCTAAAGATACTACTTCT
>Ga0307988_1000036_pt1 | contig 115321 bp, 88 predicted proteins | sample EllFjometagen183_FD_203166 | JGI IMG/M metagenome (GOLD analysis project Ga0307988, IMG submission 203166) | Marine microbial communities from Ellis Fjord, Antarctic Ocean - #183 | ecosystem: Environmental > Aquatic > Marine > Unclassified | place: Southern Ocean | collected 2014-10-08 | reverse complement strand
GATTCCGCCTGATAGTCCTTTACCGATGACCACCATATCAGGCGTGATATCAGCATGCTCAAAGGCCCAGAGTTTTCCTGTACGTCCCAAGCCAGTTTGGACTTCATCCATGATCAGGAGGGTCCCGTTCTGGTCGCAAAGTTTGCGAACTGCTTCTAAATAACCTGCTTGCGGTATGACCATTCCCAGGGTTGCCGGAATCGTTTCCAGAATGACAGCTGCTACCTGCTTGTCCAAAGCGGTCTCCAGAGCAGAGGCATCATTAAACGGAACCTGGATCATATCAGCGAAGCTAATGCCAAAGGGTTCGCGATACTGTGCATCCCCAACAGAAAGCGCCAGGCCAGTGTGACCATGATAGCCGCCAGTGGCTGAGATAATTTTGGGACGTCCCGTATGACCCAATGCAAGCTTGAGCGCGAGATCAACAGCTTCTCCCCCGCCAACGCCAAAGATACAGACATTGAGATCCCCGGGCATACTGTCGGTCAATTGCTTAGCTAGGATTGCTCGCTCACGGCTCAACAAATGATGATTGCCTATATCTACCTCATCCAAAGCTGTCTTGAGGGTCTCAATTATCTCAGGTTGACGATGACCTAAATTGAAGACACCCCCATTTGAATGACAATTGAAGAGTCTTTTTTTACCATCTATATCATACAGCCAGGGACCCTCACGGCGTCCCATGACAAAATCCATCCCGTATTTTTTATAGAAGGTCGCTTTACCCGAAGACACATGGGCCGAAAAATCATTGATTACAGTTTGTTTGTTCATGGTTTAGCTCTTGGTTTGTTCTTCTTATAATTACTGCTATATCGCCACGAAATTTAGACATCTATTTAGATGTGTCAATATGTTGCCACAGTAAAGTTCATTATTATCGCAGATTCATGGTTAATATACAGGAGTTATCCCATGGGGATGATATGATTAACCCTGCATTATTAATCGATCCAATCGCATCTGGTGGCACTTTCACCTAAAAAGATAGAAGTGAATATATGACACAAAATCTCATAATACCCCCCCCCAAAAAAAAACAAATAGCTAATAATACGATATAATACTTTGTAATAAAAACTACTTCAGCTATATTTGTTTACATTTCATAAATATATATGAAGGCTACTTTCAGGATTACCAGCAAAAAATAAAAGTTAAAGTAGAATTTGAAAACAACATGAAGAATGCACCCAAATCAGGCCCCCCTACAAGTTCACCAAGCTTCTATTGGCAGACACTATTCATTATTACTTTTTCCTTATTAATTATGAATTGCCCCGATCCCCCAGAAGAAACTATTTGTGGTCAGGGTATGGAATTGGTTAATGATGCTTGTGAATGTATCCCTAACTCCCATCCAAGTGATGATGATAGGTTTTGTGAGTGTGATACGCTGTATCATTGGGATGGTGACTTAGATGAATGTGTTATGGATACGACCAGCCATAACTTTACCTGGACGATTGATACATTTGGCACATACTACACCATTCTACGGGATGTAGAAATTGTGGATGAAAACAATATCTGGGTGGTGGGAACTATTCGAGATTCGATTCCCGATTCCAGTGGCGCAATAACAATCAAAGAAACATATAATGCTGCCCATTGGAATGGGAGCGAGTGGATACTTTTTTCAATTTATCATGGTGCTCTTGAGTTGGATGATATTATCTATTTTGAAGAAGACGATATATGGGTATGTGGGGGATCGCCTCTTCATTGGAATGGCAGTGTGTGGACACTGTATCATCTCTGGAATCTGGGTGTATTGAATGAGGATGAAGGAGGAGTGTATCATGCCTGGGGCACCTCTTCAAATAATATGTATTTCGTTGGTTCTTATGGCTCAATTGTTCATTACGATGGCACAGAATTTACTAAAATAGAAAGTGGGACGGATATCAATCTTTACTCTGTATCAGGAACACCCGATGGGGAGTATGTTTTTGTATGTGGCCGTAACAGTACTTCGGATTCAATTATTCTTCAAATTCATAATCAGGAAATTAAAACGATCTATACGGGTAATTCTTTTAATACACTTCCGGCTGGTGCGCCTAGAGTGACATACGTATATGGGGATACAGCATACTTTGCCAGTGCAATAAGTGTATTTAAGTATAACTATTTAACTGATGAATCAGATGTTGTTTACGACAGTAACCACTATGAATCAATTTCAGCAAAAGGATTATATGTCAAATCTCCCAATGATTTATTCATGTGTGGGTCCAGATCCGAGTTTATCCATTATAATGGTTCAAGTTGGTCATCCGACTTTAGTGTTTGGGGACAATTTGGCTATCAAGGGGTAGGAACTTACGGTTTAGATGTGAAAGATGATACCGTAGTTATTGTGGGAAAATGCTTTGGAGCTTTACGAGGTTTAATCGCAATTGGAAAAAGGTAAGGAATAATTATGCCCTAAAGATTTTATTATGCCACAGCCAAGTCCACCAGACTATGATCCCATTACAGATTGTCAAATAGTTGAGAGCATTGGTGATGGGTTTAATCATTACCAGTTCACAGTAGATCGGTTTGATAACTCCAATTATGATGGGATAACACTAACATCAATAGCCTCACATGCTTCAACTTTTCAGGATGCTATTGAACAATCGCCACAACCCTCGTATAAGAATTTTTACTTTGGCTATTCAATTGGAGGTGAAGTTTGGGATGATTATGAAGACTACTATGTATCTTTCAATGAAGCACCAACTCTGGAAATTATATATAAGACTACAATTGAAGGGGCATTAGCTAATCGTTATCTTCCAATTCCAACCTCAGGTGATATGGGTGGCACTTTAAGCATTGTTGATCATGATAATGCCTCTCATACGCATAACCATATCGAGAGTTTAGATCCTGTTGAATTAAACCCTGGTGATATCTGTACAGCCCTAACAGATAGTATTGAGTTTAACGGCGGTGAGTTTCACCATCATTCATGGGAAAGTGCCGATGCAGAATGCTATTCGGTCCAATTCGCAAATTTTGAAGTCTCAATATATGAAGATGAAATATCGGCTTACTTTAATGATCAGTTTCAATTGAATCTACCAACCAGCATCCCCGAGATATCTCTCAAAGATCCTTGGTATAGGCCTCTATGGCCTCCTCGTCTTTTTTATAGTGTGACTTTCGAGGCTTTTTAACCTTGGTCTTGAAGTTATCTACAAGATAGCTCCTTAAGGTCGTGTACTTGATTGTTTGATCGTAATTCTCTTTAACCCATTGGACTGCTTCAATGTAGCTCATAAAGGGAGCTTCTGAGTTGTGAGTCTTTTCCTTTAAGGCTTCATGCAGCTCAGGACTTACATGGCAATAACGTCTACCCCCATTGCTGACTCCCAGCAGGTATTCCAGGCCATTTTCTTCATAGATTTTTAGCCACCTCTTGAGACTACGTAACCCTATACTCAGATGATTTGCAATATCTTGAAGACGCTTGAACTCGTTACCCTTTATTAAAATTAAACTTTCTATACGAGTCTTTATCCGGTAATTAGGCGCATTCTTCTTGTACTGTCGTAAGCTCTCAATACTCTCTTTTATTCTTTTGTCTAGTTTATTTCGCATCCATTATCCAATGCATATATAGTGCCATACAGAACTGAAATTGGTATAATACCAGTTTTAGCCACAGATGAAACACGGATATTCACAGATGGGTAAAATGGTGCAAATAAGAGATTCGAAAGAATATTTTTATATGTACTTGCTTCCATCCGTGTAAATCAGTGTGGATCTGTGGCTACAAAACATGTCCTTACTATGGACCATTCGGAATTGAATATGGTATAAGTCTGCCAACCAGAATCTCAAAGAGGATACTGCTGTACTAATAATCCCAATAAAGCGTGATAAACTGACGCGGTCCCAGGGTGTGATCCATTTGATAAATGGCGTATCCCAGAGTAAAATTTGTCCAGGACGCTGTAAATCCAGCAGAAGGATGAACCGTTGCGGAAGGATCAGTTGACTCAACCTGGATTCCTGCCATTAGTTCGAAGCGCTTAAAAAGGGCATAGCTCACGCCAGCTGACGTTGGAATAGGACCGTTATTAAGCTCCATGAGAACAGAGAAATTCTCAAATTGTGCATCGACCCCTGCCCACAATTCAGTGGGTAAATCAGTGCTTTCCTCATCCAGCTTACCAGTAACTCCAAAATGGCGGATTCCACCGCTGACTAAATATTTATCGCTCAATTGATAAGCCGCTGCAAAATTAAAGGCAAGACCGGTTGCAGAAGCGTTCAGTGTACGTTCATAGATTAATTGAGCGCCCAGCCCTATGGTGACATCCTGCCATTGATGAGCATGAGCCGCGCTCATATCGAACAAAGTATATTCAAAGGTACTCAACGGTTGTTCCGTAGGAATTTTATCTCGGACCTCAATCTCGCCACTATGCATCGCCTGAACACCGAGAAATGTATTATCCAATCCAATACCCATGGTAGCACCCTGGATATCTGCCACCCAATTCCAAACATTGAGGGTGACACTCTGATTTGGATGAGTCAGGATGCGCGTCGGTTTAACGCTAGGGCTTAGGTTTATCCCAAGTGCTGCATCGCGCGTGTCCGTCGGTGTGGATAAAATATCCAGACTGCTTTGCCCCCAGGTGAGACTTAAGCCAAACAAAAATATAAATAGATAACGAGTCATTAGAAATTTACTCCCCAGCCCAAATAATTCCGTAATCCTTCACCGGCAACACCTGCGCGGATTCCAAAATCAATGTGCATTGGAGGACCCTGTTTCCAGGATAATTCATAACGTGCGCTGATTCCAGGGAAGATTGTTTCATCCTCATAACTTAGACCAGTATTAAGGGTCAGATTAGTGATTTTAGACCATATCAGTGCCACTCTGAAAATATCTTCGCCAATAAAATAATGGTTATGCTCCAATGCCAAAGCGGTGGAACCAAACTTCTGTTGCCAGCCCCAGGCTAAACTCATGGGAAAAATATCCTGATAACTACTGCCCCGATCAAATAAATCCTGGGTCTTCCATTTGTAGCTACTGTTCCAATCCTTCAGGGCCAGGGCAAAAGTGCTTCCCTGCATGGGTTTATAGATGACACCAATTCCAGCGCCAAAGCCACTCCCTTTGAGGTCCAGCCATTCTTCATCTGATGAGAACTGTTTGGTTAATAGTTTGAGGGAGAGACCAAAAGCCAGCTTCTCAGAAAATCGATTTGAGAAGGATAGGAGATAGGTCATCTCTGTATCACTGAGGTCACCAGCGTAATAGCCACGTGAATCTCGAGCCTCTATATTATTGGTCCCTGCTGCAATCAGTCCCACTGATAAGTGAGCGGTGGGTGGCATGGGGACACTGGCATTTACTGAATAAATAAAGCGATCCAAGGAAAGCTGAACCAGCCCGGCATTAAAACTTTTCTCATCAAACCAAGCTTGAGCAGCGGGATTTTGAGAATAGCTATTGGTGCTGCTATTGTGAAAAAGCGTAATGCCACCGGTTCCTGCGGCCAATGGATCAGCAGTAAATCGAGAAGAGGTTCCCGTATAGCCGCCAAGATCTGAAGCAAAAGTGATCTGGACAAACAGGAGTACCATAAAGATCAAAGAGAATGACTTGCTAAGACCTCTGAATAAATTTTCCATTATTGACCTCAATTGATCACCATCACTTTCGTCCAGTGCACGTCTTTGTCCACCTCAATACGAATAAAATAGGTACCATTGGCTACTAAATAACCCTGCTCGTTTCGGCCACTCCAGGTGCGCTCTTGTGAACCTGAGAATAGAGTCGGACTCTTATCCAGAACCTCTTTGACTCGATGCATGGCAAAATCATAGACCGCGATGGAAACCATTTCCCCATTTTCTGCCAAAAATCGAATGATAAGATTTCCTTGACCATTCAGCACCTTATCATATCGTGGTGTAAAGGGGTTGGGGTAGGCATAAAAATCGTCACCTGTTGCAGTGCTTTGGGCTTTATGAATATTCCAGGTCAGACCATCATTATAGCTGATAGCCAAGCCATCACCGGTTCCCACCCAGAGGGCATCATCTTTTACACTGACTGCAAATACAGCATCTGAATAAATAATACCAGAATAGTCAGCGTTGTGATAATTGGGTAATAAAGTGTAGTGGAGACCATCTTTGGATTTCCAAAGTCCCACATCTGTGGCGATGTAAACCGTGTTGGCATCTGAATCAATATTCCAAATGCGATGGCCCAGAAAAGGAGCACGCCAGGAACCAGTTGTTCCATCATAGAAACTGAAACCCGTTGCATCACCAGCGCCAGTTGTAATGGTCGAAGCCCAAATACGCTCTGTTCCATCACTCAAGCGTTGGCGGTTTAAGGCGATCACCCAGTTGCCTGAAATATTTGAATTTTGAAAAGTGTAATGTTCCCAGCTGAGTCCGCCATCGAATGAACGATTTATACCAGAGGAAGTCCCCACCCAAACCGTATCGCCCCAGGCCTTTACTGAAAAGGCAATATGATTGAAGTGAGTGAGAGGATCTAAAGCGTAGAACTCAGGATTATCCATAATTTCGGTTTCATAATCTCGGATAATGGTTGAGTCCAGATGGTCGAAGCCATCAAAGGGCAGTAAAACACTTTCCCATGTGTCCCCTAGATCGAAGGATACTCGGAGTCCCCCTCCAAATGAGGTTGCCCAAAGGCGGGTGCCATCAAAAGCCAAATCATAAGTAATATTCTGAACGGGTGTGACCACATCTACTGCGAGGATTGTGACTCCCCATAAGTCCTTTTCAGAATAGACACCGTAAGTTGTATCACCACCTGTGATAAATATCTGGAGACTATCCATAGGTTGACCCAGCCAGGTCCATGAAGCACCACCATCTACAGAACGACTGATGCCACCCCCCGTTTTCAGAGATCCAAAAGCGGTTGTTGAATCAAAACCAGTGGCAACCCAGAGAGTATCTCCGTAGACAGCCAAAGCTGAAACACCACCTTGACCAAGATTGGAGAAGCGGGTGCTATACCCGACAAAAGATTCACCGTTATCAAAGCTTGCGCTGAGACCATGCCCAGATCCAAGCCACATGGTGTCTCCCTCACCAGCAATATCGGAGATACTACTCCCAATAAGACCGCTATATACTGTATCTGGTGTTTCCAGTGTAAAGCTTGAGGGCCGCAACAGTTGAGCCTGGAGGGAGATACTTGTGATCAGCAAGAAAAGTATGAGGAGCTTTCTCATTGGAAGACCCCCGACCTGCTAATTTGACCCATGTAGGGTTTCGCCAATCCAGAAGCTTGGAGCACAACCAAAGAATCTTCAACAGCTTCGGCTTCAACACCTAACCAGGTACGGGCATTGAAGGTCCAATAATAGGTGCCGGTTTGGTCTCCAGAGGCGAGTGGTAGAATTAAACTGTAGATACCATCTCCGGCTACTTTGTCACCGCTGTAACCAATGGCACCACCATCATCATGGAGCAGAATAGGGTTACCGCTATTCGCGTAGTTGCTATCTGGTTTGAGAGAGATGAAACTGACATCCCGAATACTATCTCGTCCTTCCGTGGGGTGAATGACTTCAATTCGAAGTGTGTCTAGGGTGAACTCCTCACCAACAGGAAGGTTGAGTGTGTCTAAATGACTGATGGAGGATATAATTGGAGCAACGGGACGTTCTGGTTGGAGTGAGCCAGATTTAGAGAGGGTAACCCCGCCAGATGTAGCCCAAACATCTAGAATCCACAGGCTGTCAATCAGGGATGATAGAGAATCAGGTAAGCGCCAATTCTTCTCGAAGGAACCGTCATTGATCTGAATATCATCTTCTAAACCCAGGTCATTCAGATTCAGAATTGCAATAGATTCACCTGCGACAGAGAACTCTGCCGTTAGTTCTAGACTATCCTCAGGAGAGTCACTGGTTGCAGTGAAAAAGAAATCCCAGCTCAGGATGTCAAACTCAAAAGTTGTAATCTCCAGATAAAAATCAACCGTTTCGGCGTCTTCAAGATAAGGCTCTTCATCCAGGGTTGTCGGAGCTTGATCACAAGTCGCTACCAACAGAATAAGAGGGAGTAAAATCAGCAAAAGCCAGATTTTAGAAATTTTTGAAAAGCTTGGGGTGTGAACCGTGTTATCACCCATTCGTTTTAATTGACTTCGCATAAATAGGCGATCCATTCATTCTTTGTATAAGGTTTGATAATATTCCAGGGCGAATTTGCCAGCAATGCTCTGGTTTCTTCATCTTCAGTGGTGAGCAGTCCAGAAACGATCACTTTTCCTCCAGATTTAACAGAATCATAATATCCTGGGAGAAGCGGGAAGAGTCGCGCGCGGATGATATTTACGACCATGAGGTCATAGGGTGGATTCAGCTGTGGGTCTTCAGTGATTTGGAGATTGAATCCCTGGCTAATCCCATTCAATTCGAGATTGTCTTCAATGTTGTCTTTGGTATAGTGGTCATTCTCAATGGCATCAACCTGACGAACACCAAGGTGAAGTGCAGTGATACCCAGAATGCCACTACCTGTACCCACATCCAGGAGCAACTCATTTCCTTCAATGATCTCTTCCAGCATTTGCAAGCAGAGTTGAGTGGTTTCATGGGTCCCTGTCCCAAAGGCCATGGCTGGACGAATCCGTGTTTTCACTGCATGCTGAAAATCACTGGGGTCTTCCCATTCTGGAAGGACAATCAATTCTGATGTGATTTCGGTGGGTTTAAAGTAGGCCTGCCAGTTTTTATTCCAGTTTTCTCGATCAACCACATCTTCAGAGATTTCAGCCTCAGGGTCTAGATTCTTGATAAATTCTTTCAATTCAGCCAGTATCATCTGGGCGGAATCATCGAGCGGGTAGCTGACCTGGAAGACCTCCTCTTTTTCAACGATGGCCAGACCACCGAGTGCCATGGCAAAATCCATGGCAATTTCCTGGTGGGATTCAGCGACGTGAATATTAACAGATATCCATTGTGAAACAGTTTGGGTCAAGCAGTACCTCGACTTTGTTCCAGCCATTTGAGAAACAGTGGGTCATAGATGTGGTAACCCTCATCCCGATTGACTAACCAGCCTTCTCGCAAAAGTTTCAGGACTGTATTATGGGCTGTACTGGTAGCAGATAACTTGAATTTTTTAATGAACCCCAATTCAGTCGGTCGGGAATATCCTGCAGCCAGCCCCAGGAATAATCGTCTCTCATTCAGACCAAAACTATCCCAGAGTGCTCCGTAGAGAGCTTGTTGCTCTGTGATCATCTTTTTTGTGGTGTTTTCCATGAGTCGCGTGGAAGTGCCCTGGAGCCAGAGTTGGGCCAGAGCATGAGCGAATTGTTGGGTCAGTTGGGGTTGACTCCCTGTAAACTTTAGGATAGCGCCAGCAAGATCAAAATCACTGAGTCCCATCTGGCGGAACTTTTGGGTGAGGAACTTTTCAAAAGCCTTGGTGTCCAGTTCTTTGAGAAATAAATGCTCGCGGTGATAGAAAAAGGGTGTGAGATGATCATCAAAAATTTCGCGCATGATATCTTCTCGATGACTGACAAAGATATGAGTGACACCCCGCCTCTCTCTTAAGTTTTCTCGTAATTCGGGGATTAAATTGTCTTTAAACTTTACCAAATATTGAAACTCATCCCATGCCAGGGTAAATTTTTTGTTACTGGATTTTATCGTTTCATACATAAAATCGATGACAGGAGCCAAAGCTGATTCTTGTTCTTCCTGGCGTAAGGCTTTGAACCGATCATTGCTTTTTACTTGAGCAAAATTCTTTTCCAGGGCATCCAAAAGGAGATTGATAAGATCACGGCGACAAACCACCAGGCTTAAATCCAGGTAGGCAGAGGGTATCCTGCTTTGACCCAACATGTGTTTGATCATGCTGGTTTTGCCAGCTCCGCGTAGACCTGTAATGATTAGGTGTAGCTGTTTCTCCATAGCGGTGTTGATGTGTTCCTGAGCTTCTGGACGTGGGACATAACTAGCCCCACTTACTGGCCTACCCCATTGAAAGGGGTTGGTATAGATTCTACTCATGGCTGAGTGTCCTTTTTGACCTATCTATCATTGTTGATATATCCAACTTAACACTGTATTTCCCACAACTTCCAGGCTTTCCGGACTGCATTTGTCCGGTGTATCGTCATGTGTATGCCAGTGCCGATTGTCAGGGCCCGGGTATTCAAAATCTATGATATCAATAGCTGGAATACCTCTGTCGATAAAGGGTACATGATCATCATACATAGCTGCACCTTGCACCATCTGGAACTGATCATACCCAATTTCGGCGCCGAGTGCCCAAATCTCTTCCATTACTCGAGGGGCCGATTGATAAGAAATAGGGTCAATTTTCAGAGTGAGATTGGCATCACCAACCATGTCCAATAGAATGACTTGATAGGGTAGGGGAAGATAAGGATGGTCTACATAGTAACGACTACCCAGGAGGTAATGTTGTAAATCTCTAGGAGCACCATAGTCCTCACCATCAAAAAGAATAATATCAATTCCCGGATTGGCCGGTGCATCGTGGAGTTGTCTAGCAATTTCGAGTAAAATAGCAACCCCACTGGCTCCGTCATTGGCTCCAATAATGGGTTTATTGGGAAAGTATTGGTCATATTCTGCTCGAGGTCTGGTATCCCAGTGGGCACATAAGATGATACGCTGAGACTTTTCTGGTTGAAATCGAGCAATGATATTGGTTAAGTCTAACTGGTCGTTGCTGTAGGGGTCATCCAGCTTGAAATTCTGTAAATGGATTTCATCTGCCAGGGGCTCAAGGATATTCTGATAATATTTAATGGCTGCTTTGGCACCAGTAGAATTTGGCTCTCGCGTACCCAAATCACATTGCCCCAGCAGATCATCAAAAGCCCGATCTGCATCAAATCCAGTCTGGGCAGATAAGGGGAGCGTCATGATCAAGCCAAATAATCCCAGGAACAGAAGTGGGTAAGTTATGGATGTAATCCGATTAAATAGTGCAGGTGTGAACTTCTTCATATTCATTACCCCTTGATCTGAATATTTACGCCAAATTGGAAATCACCAATATTGGTTTGGCCAGAATCACGATTGTCCGTAACTCGATAGTCATAGGACACATTACCAGAGACTTTATCTGTAAAACTATACTGGATGCTGGGACGGGCGTTAAAAGCTCGTGTAAATTTTGTTTCTACAAAAGTGATCCCATTCTCATCTTCAGTCCCTGTATAGACCTGTTCGTTGGTGTATGAAATTTCCAGTCGGAAATCGATGTTGTTTTCCAAGTGTTTTTCTTCCATCATGGGTAAGGCGATTTTAAACCCGCCCTTATGGGAATAGGATAAACTGGCATTCAAGGCCTGATTGAAAGTTTGGGTAGAGGTCGTGTTTTCTTCCAAGCTAATACTGTTGTTAATTTTTTTGGATATGGTATAGTTCAAGGAGCCATTAATCGGTTTTTTCCCTGAGATGCTCAATCCAATTAGGGGCGAGAAGGCGACATTATAGTTCTCTCCGTCAACAATACCTTTTTTCTCACTGATATTCTTTTTACCAGAATAATTCATATCAAGACTGGCACTGGTAATATATTTTTTCAGCCATTCAATATCCCTCAGACCAGTATACCGTAGATTAAAGGCTGGAAAGGGTATACCAGCAGTTCCGAAGGATTTCTTTTCTTCTGCAGGCACACCGAAAAGGGTTCCACTGGGCAGATAGTCAAAGTTTGTTTTAACAATTTCTCCCTGGGTTTTATTGGTCAGAGTGTGGGATTGCCCAAAAGTGAAATTCAGCTTGGTTGAGATCGTCTTCGTCAATTTTAGACCAGACCGCATGGTGAGGTTGATATTATCAGAATTTGTGACTGGGTTAGTGGCATCGGGATGATTGAGGTCATTGTCCAGGGCCTTTATGCCAAATCGATAGCCATAGCTCACATTTTCTAAGTCCAATTCTCTGACGATGGATGTTGAATCGAGAACCCCAGTGCTATCGGTGAAATACACCGTGTCAATCGAAGTGATTTGACGAGAGTTAGTGGTTTGCTGTCCCTGGCTGATACTCATGGATATAGGGTCTATCCTATCCAAAGTCTCATAGGTAAAATCAAGAATTTTGCTAAAGCTGAAAGAGTCGCCTTTATGCTCCTCAGGTGCTTCTGTCTGCTCCTCTTGACTTTCTTCCGCCGGTTTAGTTACGCCTCTTCCACGACCGCGGCTGGGTTGAGCTATCTGGCTGGTCTTCTTACTCTTTTTAACATCTGTAGGTTTATGGATGAGACCAAATACTTCAGATACTTTAAGCGACATGTTCGCTGAAGTGTTTGAGCTGACCCCCAGGTTGAGTCCAGGTTTGGTCACAAGAATATCATCGGTTGCTGTGAAGTTGGATGAGTATGAAAAGGAGGGAGAGAGTAGTTTTAAACCCGCCGGTTTCCAGCTCAAGCTATAGTTTTCTTTATAATTTCCCATGTGGCCAAAATCAGCTGATTTAATGATGTCTTCCTTGCGGTTTTTCAAACTGTCCAGGTTATTGGACATATTGGCGCTAAATTTTGCACTTACCGTATTCAGTGGATTCCAATCAAGATTAAAACGGCGGGTCATAGCCAGCTGATGGGTAGAGGGTAAGGGGGCTGAATTTGGGTTGCGGTAGACACTTGATGCCTTGGTCTCAACCATGGTACCATCAAACCCCACATTGGTTGGCAAGTATCCGAACTCTGTTTCTGCCAGAGCATCTCCAATGAGAGGAAGTGATTCTAAAAAGCTCAGAGGGGCGATCTTGAAGTCATTCCCGAAATTGACCTTATAGGAAAAGTTTCCATCAAGCTTTTCATTGTTTTGCTCTTTCTTCTTGGCATCAGAAGCCGTGCTGTTCGATCCACCCAATTTAAAGTTGATGTTATCTATGGTGTATTTCGGTAGCCAGTGTTCTGATTCAACCTTTTTGGAGAGGGACATGTTCCAGGTCTTGATTTCACTGCGCTTGATCATCGTCTCAAGGGTATCTTGAAGCGAGGGATCCAGGTCTACAATTCGGATATCACTACCAGTAATATATTTTGGCTGTTTTTCACTCTGCCGATAAGACATGGACAGGGGAATATTCAAACCCCAAGACTCAGGTAAAAATTTATGGATGGACAAGCTACCATTAATGTTTGTCGCAACCGAATTATCCCCACTTCCAAATTGCTGCTGAACATTATGAAAATCAGCATCATCTTTTTGAATATCCATGGAGATGCGTCCCACATCGGCAAATTGCATACTCATGTTTGCCCGATAAGCTGTTGCTGTATTCTTTTCTACATCGCTTAAACGGAATTCATCCAGCCAGACTTCACCTGTCATGGTTTGATCTGAAAGATTTGTGAACCCGGTTTTAAGGACCTTTACACGCGTAAGTGCCGGTCTTCCGCTGACGGCAATAGTACTTCCATCAGGTAATTCCATACTTGCATATTTGAATTCTGGTGGCAGTTCACTCCAGTAGAGCGTATCGGTAACGGTGCTGTCAAGGTCTTCACTGATCTCTGGCGGCATGGGGATAGTTGTTTGCAAGACCCTTCTAATGATGAATAAGGAGTCATCCAAAGCCAGCTTAAAATTGGCCAGGTCGGCAAGATTGACTTCCAGATGATTGCGTTCATCCCAACCGGCATAAATGGGACGCCGAATTTCGTAGTAGTCATCATCTGTTTCGCCAAAACGAAAAAAGAATTCTAAATCCGAACCATTCTCTAATTCATATTCGCTAAAACCCGATTCGTAGGTGCCACCCCGGGTTTTATCCCAACCATGCACAAACATCTTCATGGTTTTATAATGGACAAAATCTTTGGCTTTACTACCATGAAAAAGTTTATCGGTAACCACTGTGTGTCCAGGACTCAAATCATCAGCTCGGATAACCAGGGATTGTTCTTTGGAGCGTAACTGTGTGATGGGGTCGAGTACGCCTCGCACACCGTTTGGTGGTGCAGCATAGGCATCTGGTGGCGCCTCAGAATTATAGCGACTGGGATTATCCTCGGTATTAATGACCATGACATTTAAGGTACCATGGAGTGAATCTGTAACCACTGCTTCAATCCCATTATATTGGGAAAATATACCCCGCTCCTGCCATTCGTTCCCAACAATATCCACGGTTGCAATGCTTAAAGCACCACCCTCACTGGGCATTTGATCCATCCAAAGACGGGTAAATTTTATCTGTGACCACTGAGCCAGCTCAGGTTTATCTCCGGTGGCTACAAAGTCTGCCAGTGGAATACTGATCAGTTTCCAGCCCGTCTCAGTATTATCACTAAAGCGGGTTCGGCCAGCGATATATTCACTGGTGGTTAAGTCTACATCAATCGTGAAATAGGCGTTTCGGGTGTCTAAGTTATCATTGCCGTTTATATCTTCTGTATTGGGGTAAGTCCCACCTTCAATTCCCAGGTTTTTTTCAGTACCATTGATTTGGTGATAATCTATGGTTGAGCCTTCATTGGGCTCAAATTTGTATACATCCCAGGAGGGGTGATGGTATCCATATAAACCAATATCTTCAACCGCATTGCTATCCGGGTCTGAATGAGATGCCCAAAGCCCATCAATACCACGGTCTTCTTCTTCAACGGCATAACCATCCTGAATAATGCCACCGATTAGGATATCTTCTGTATCGAGGTAACCATAACCCTTGGTAACTTTTTCACCCAGGATTTGGACTTCCCATTCCTGGCCTTCTTCTTGTTGATCTTCACTAATGTACCCTAAATCAATATGCAAGGTACCCACATCACCCTTGACCCATAACTCCATTAATTTTGATTCGGATTGGTCATAATAACCTGAAGAGAGGGAACGCATAATACCTCCCCATGCTTCACCTGGTGCTTCACCAAAATCTTTGACAGAAAAGGCAGAATCCGGCCGAACTTCCAGTTTAAGGATATCAGTCACATCATTCTGAGCCTGGGAGCTGGTTTCCTTATTGGGCCAGATGCTTTTGGTTAAAACACGATTGTAGGGATTATACCAAAATGTGTAGGCTCGGTTTTTATTGCTTTTGGGTGTCCCATATGAGGTACCATCTACAGGGATACCTGCTGTGCCCCAGGCGCCACGTATAATACTTAACTGGGACTCACGACGACTACCTTCAAAATCATCCACATAAGCCACCCCGATATCTCCTAATTCTTCATTGACAGATGTATTGGGGTTTGGAATTACCTGAGCTATCTCACCGCTCATAGTCAAGCTTGATTTAGCGTCTGTTTTTATCACTGGAAGCCAGTCCAGCCCACGAGTCAACCATGGCAAATCCTGGGTGATTTTGGTGTTTAAATCCCAAATAAAGTTTTCCATGGGTTCTTTACCAACGCGGACTTTTTCATCAATACTACTCTTTGAGAAGTAGATGGCGCTCAAACCAATGAATGAGTTCTTATCTTTACCAAATTTGATTTCAGCCCTTGTCCCGAGAATCACCTTCTTATCCAACTGGAAAAATTCGTTCAACTCATATTTGATTTCCAGGTTAGCGCCAGGGGCAAGGGCGGACTCATTCAGAATAACAAGTTGGCCCGTAAAATAGTCAAGGGTATAGTCTTTTGAAGGTCCTCTTTCCAATCGAACACCATTGAGGGTTATTTCTTCTGATCCTTCGATCAAATTAAAGCCCAGGTTAAAGTTTGAACTTTGATTGGCATAGGAAACTTGCATCCGAAATTTGCTGTCTTTATTATAATCAGATGTCCCAATAGTATTTTCATAGAAGGAGGTACTTGAGTATTGGGGGTATTTTGACAAATTGGGATTACCGCCATTTCCCAAGGTGTCATTCAGGGCATTGGTATAAATCAGGGGATCCTGTCCGTCTATTAGGGTGTCAGCCATAAAAGGATTTAGATAAGGAAGGATGAGTTCGCCTAGATATAGCTTGAGAACGGCATCATTATTAAGATCAACGATTCCATCGGGAGCTACTTCAGTGCCTACGCCCCGCTTATCCAAATCAAACATTTGAAGAAAGGAAGTACCATTTTCAGCTAATTCCTCATCTTGCCCACCAATGCTGCGAATGATCTTCAAATCGAACCCTTCTTCGTTGATATTGGTGGTGCCCAATGAAAAGACATTCTTCCATTCCAGATCCCAGGAAGGTTCGCCTGGAAGCGCATTATCTGGCTTTAGTAATTTTAGCTCAAGCGTATCTGTAAGCCCTGGATTTCCTAGAGCAATGTCATTTCCTTCCTGAAATGTCCATTTTTCATTTAATAGTGGATCATATTCATGGACAGTGAGGTTTGTATAATCAGGTCGATCAGGATCGAGAATGAAGGTATCAATATAGGCAATAGCCAGGACCTCGTGAGCGGCTACAGGGGTGTTCATACGAATATATCCTTGATCCTCTACTAAGACATAATCTTCATCAGGACCTTGAACTAATTGAACGACCCGCTGGCTGATAACTGGAGCAGTATCGGTTTTGAGGCTATCATAAATTCTTGCAAAATGAGTAATAACATCGGCCTGGTTAAAATCGGTGTATTTATAGACCTGTATGGTTTGAATACTTCGGCCTGAGCGTATGTGGAGATTGCTCTCCGGGTGAAGGGGATATGATTTTCGACGATAAAAGTGATTCACATAAAAATAGACATTTCGACGTCTGTTATAATCCTGGATAACAGTTTCTGAGGCCTCATTGCTTCCATTATTAAATGATAGCTTTTCCTTCCGACCTCTTTCGAGAGAGGCAATTGCAGTGATGTCAACGGGACCAACCTTAGCCAGCGCCTTTAATCCGAAAAGACCATTGTTCTGGCCTGAAAACATAGCCAGTTTGGTACCTGGCAGACTCAATGATATGTTACCTGCCTCAACCCGCTGAATGATCTCATCTTCGTTACCGTTGTAGTAGATTTCCATATTGTTTTCAAAATCGAAATCACGTTCACTATCTTGATCAACCTGGATGCTAATTCGGTCACCAATTTTACCTTCAATTTTGAAGGCCTGTTTTTGTTCAATCTGAAAGGTGTTGGACTGATTGGTGTTATTTGTGTTGGTTTGTTTAGAGCGGTCTTCTTGTCGCAGTTTACCCGTGATATTCACATTTCCCCGGACGCGTAACGAAACACGTTGGCCAGCGATATCAGCACCGATCAGTTCAAATGACTGTGACGCTCCTGCATCATCTTCTGCCTGTAGTCGTCCAGTGGCGATCTTTTTAAATAGATTGGTTTTTCGGTGATCCAGGCTGAGTTGAACATAGTCGTCTATACCAACAACGGTGGGAATACCGATGGGGTGACCGTCCAGCATTCGGGACAGGGTGAAGTATGTGGCTGTACTGTCCATTTCAAGGGTGGATTTAAGCGAGCTGAGCTTGAGCTCTGACATGGGTGAACCGAGGAAAAGAGATGTGTCACTGAAGAATAGGCCCCTTTTGGCCTCGGCAAATAAGGGGGTACTCGCTGCCTGGTAAAAGGAGGCGCTAATGGGGAAGCCACTTCCGGCTGGACCCAGCTCTTCTGTCTGACCATTTGCCAATGACCAGAGGGTAAGAAAGGATAATATGAATGCTGCAAACGTTCTCACATCAGTTGTTTTAAGCCCAGTTTAAATCCATTGAGGATGAGTGGAAGGACTAGCTCTGGTTTCTAATTATTTCAGCTCCACTTTAAAAGCGATATGGGTTTGAATTAATTGATTTAAAAGTGACTCAAAAGCTCGTTTTCTATGGCTGAGTAGATTCTTCTCAGGTGTGCCCATTTGAGCGTAAGTCAGCTTTTTTTCAGGGATATAAAAAATCGGATCATAACCAAAACCGGTCGACCCTTGACGTTCAGTTGTGATCAGTCCAGGCACTTCTCCCAGAGCTGTGACTGTCTTGTCACCATCAAAAAAGACGGCGGCAGTCTGAAACTGTGCCTGACGCTTGTCGGCAGGGACACCTTGCATCTCGTCCAACATTTTTTGGACGTTTTGATCATAGGTGACGTTTTCACCTGCATAGCGCGCGGCGTAGACTCCAGGAGCTCCATTTAAGGCATCAACTGCTAGGCCAGTATCATCAGCTATGGTAGGCAGTTTTGTATGAGCATATCCAGCGCGAGCTTTGATTAAGGCATTGGCCTGAAGGGTGTCACCATCTTCTATGATTTCACCTATCTCGGGATAGTCAAGTAGAGAGACCACTTCGAAGTCATAGGGCTCCAGGAGAAGCATCAATTCTTCAACCTTGTGAGCGTTCTGGGTGGCCAATAGCAATTTCATGTTTACACTCTACCTTTATAGCGAGGAATTGTTCCCCTGCATGTGCCCCATTCATTAAATCTTTGCTTCCCAAGAATTCGGGACGAAAATTGAAGCGGCCAAAAGTAGCAGATAGGCCCTGTTCAGTCAATGACTAAGACCCCTATTTTAGCGAGGGTTAATTTAGAGATTCTTCGGTCGTTTCACTTCCTCAGAAAGACGTATACTCGTCATCCTGAACGATAGTGAAGGATCTCCCAAGCAAATCATACTTCTATGTAGTTGATACAAAAAAGGGCGAGGAAAAATCCTCGCCCTAAAATAACCTTACGAGGACTCAAAGCCCCCGTGAAGGTTTATAAACATATCGCTACTTCATCAGCACCATCTTCTTCGCAAAGCTCATATCGGATGTTTCCAAACGATAGATGTAAGTGCCGCTACTCAGTTCCTGACCATTTTGATCCAAACCATTCCAGTTGGTTGAAATATAACCGGCAGGTGTATGTCCATTAACCAGAGTGCGAACCTTCTGACCGAGTAGGTTGTAGATCTCTAGGGTAACACTAGAGGCCTCAGGAAGCGCAAACTCGATTGAGGTGGTTGGGTTAAATGGGTTGGGGTAGTTCTGTGAAAGTCCAAATGAAGTTGGCATTCCATCTGTATCGTGAATGGATACGATAGATGTGGTGACAGGATTTGTCCCTTCACTGGCATTCCCATTGGCATCGATGGCACTAACCATGTAGTAATAGGTCTGACCTACAGCTACATCTGCATCCATGAATTCAGGCTCTACTGATGCGAAAACCAGGGCATCATCAAAAGTGGAATTGGTGGCACGATAAATTTCAAAATACTGAAAATCATCAGCCATACTGGCATCCCAACCAATGACAACACCATCTTCACCTGTGCTGAGTAAAACTAGGGTTCCAGGAATCCCAGGAACAATGTTGTCAACGGAATATCCAGCATCTGGCAACCCATCGATATAACCATACATATCGAAATGACCGGTAACCATGAATAGGCTCATGTAATCCATTGGATTTGGTGTAAAGGCACTGGAGTCAACCAGGGTTGGCAATACCAGATCATAGGCACCAAAATCATGATTCGGAAGGTAATCGACGAAGTCAAAGATCTCGCCCATGGGAGTATTGGTCATGCGCCAAATACTGAAACCAGCATAAGGACCCCATTCGGTTCCACCAGGCCAGAATTGCATGCGAACCTGACGTCCCTGATCAAAGGGTTGATCAATGATATAATTGATCTCAGGTGCCATGGCGAATTCATTTTCTTCCAGGTTGATATCCAACTGAATCCAGGTGTCTTGAATCATAATCTCAGATCCAATAAATGGTGTATAACCATAGGCATTAACCACCAGATCGTAAGTTCCATTCATAGCTGGGATATGATAGTACCCGTCCTCATCGGTATAGCTCCAATAAGCCATGGAGTCTAATAATGAAAAGAGAGCGATATCAGCATTGGTTATGTATTCTCCTGATATGGCGTCACGGATATATCCCTCAATACCTCCATCAGGCATGAGCATGACTGCTTCAATAGAGGTCGTGTCATTCTGCACATTGATATCGTCTGCCCAGAACGGAATAAAATCATTATGTTCGACATAGAGATCATATTCACCATTGGGTACATCAAACCAGAATTCACCACTTGGATCTGTATAGAGGTCAGTCATCAGTTCTTCACTGAAGATATAAACATTGGCATCCATCACAGGCAAGCCAGCAGCATCGATGACGATACCCGTAATCGCTCCATTGACTTCGAATGGCTCCAAGTAGAAATCATGAAAAACTGGACCATCAGTCAAGTCTATTTGTTCGTATTGTTCAAAGAAACCTTCAGCCATGACGCCTGCGCCATAGTAATCATAGGGCGCGTCAAAATGGAAAAAGCCAGATTCATCAGTTTGTGTATTAGCTCCCCAGGATTCGTTGCCAATAAATACTTCGGCATTTACGATAGGTGACCCGAGGTTGTCATATACGTTTCCTTCAAAAAAGGTATCAAACCCGACAGGCCATAAAACCACATCATATTCAATCATGGCTCCATCAACAGTAACGAAAGTACTATCATCCATGAACCAATTCATTCCACCAGCCAAAATCTCATACTGACCGTTGGGTACCCAAACCTCATAAGATCCATCTGGATGAGGATTGGCCCAAAATTCCATGCCGGTATTGATGTCATAGAGAGACATTCCGACTTCCCAGGCATTTTCGATCGCTGTACCTGTAGTACCATCAATGAAGTAGCCGTAAAGGCCGCCATTGAGGGTCTCGAACAGAATGTTTTCGCCTGTCGTGCCAGCCAGAACATCCCGATTCTCTGATACGGGGACGATATTAGGCATCTCCTCGATAAACGCACCGACATCATATGGGGTGTTTTCCAGATCAAGGACGGGTAAAATATATGATCCATCCGGATTCGAATAGGTTGCTGAATATCCAAACTCAGGGTGGGCACCCCAAACAACAACATCACTCCATGGTGCTCCGTCAACCAAAACGGTACCGCTGATCATGCTGTTGGTCGTCTGCAATGTAATATCCAGGTTATAGATCTGATTATCTTCAACCATGATATCCTCACCAAAAGGTATCATATATGCCTGAGGAAGTGATAGCCAATCGATTTCAACAACATACCAGCCTGGCATCACGCCCATACTATAGAAACCTTCTTCATCCGTATAGGCTGAAAATGAGGGGCCAACAGTATGAGCAACAACCTCAACATCAACGAGAGATGCACCAGTTTCATCAACGACATAGCCCTGGATTACATTTGTTGGAGTCTCATAAAGAAAATCAAAGCCGGTTTCATGACCTATAATCATTACCTCGTGCATGGGAGGCGTTGGAACAAGACCGTCTGTTGCATATAGATGATCTTCTGAACCTACCACAACTAAACCTGGTTCTGGTAGATCAAGATGATAACTGCCAAATTCATCAGTGATACCAATGATTGCAGGATGTTCATCCATATCATTAGATGCCCAAACAACGATACCTGGGAGTGGCTCAAATGTGCCTTCTAGATCAATCCAGGCTGTACCAGAAACTGAAAATGGACCAGGATTGCTATAGAACTGGACAGGTGTTACACCCATGTCCATCCCTGAATTAACTACAAATAGCAGGTCATCTGCCAGGTAATTCAGGCCATCGGCCATCTCATCTGTAAAGGTGAAGCCAACGATACCAACTGCAGGGTCTTCATCAGTTCCATCATTGTCAGAAAGTTCATACCATTCAATGGGGACATCATCTGGCTCTAGTAACCCATTATGGTTGGCATCCCAAAATACCATAACTTCGTACATTGGAGCTGTGTCAAGAGTGATCTCAAAATAGGGAGTGGAACCAATTTCAAGTGTGTCTGCAGGAAGACCGTTAACGGTCATATTGAATAAGGAGGGGGGCATCTCACCAAAGATGTTTGAGCCATCATCTTGAATCATATAATCAAATTCAAAATAGGAGCCCCAGGTGTCTACATTGGTAATTTCGAGAGCAACATACATGTGAGAAGTTCGGGCATAAACTACCCAGAGATTGCCAACAGCGAGGGGTACTCCATTATTGCCATTTACCCAATCCCAGGAAACTGTCGTCCATACAGGATCAGTAAGTAGGGGTGCTATCATGACATCCTCTAGAGTACCGATATCAGAAAAGAAATGAAGTAAGCTGGGGTCACCCCAAGAGGCGTTTTCATTACCAAAATTAGTTCCTTCGTTACCCGTAATCTGAACATCCATACCGATGGAGTCAGAACTATTCATGCCGGTAAGAAAATTGAAATAAAGTGAATCAGGGTGATCACTTAAAACACCACTGCCATAGTTAATGGCTCTAGAACCCATTTGGGGAGTCTGCGGTATTTGAATGTCTTTCCGATTCCAATTCATTCGATAATTTTTATCCAGACGAGGTACTTTTTCCTGGGAGGCTGTTGTTAAAGCCCGACTCAGCCGAAGCATTCTCTCCTGTTCAACACTTGCATTGGCCTGAACACTATTTGTTTTCAAGTGTTTGACAATGGTGTTCTGATTCTGCAAATGTTTCACCTGCTTGATCTGATCGATGTTGGGTGTCATCCCTGGATTCTCTGCCAGGACCCACATAGGCGATGCCAGCATGATGACACTTATCATCAGCGACCAAACAATTCCTTTTGTTTTTGTTAAACGCATGGATACGTCCTCCTTTATTTGTTAGTGACAAGCGAAATTAGATAAAACAACTGGAAATTCTGTGACGTGGCACACAGGAGTGCCGCTGGATACGCATGTATTTGATATAGCGCAAATAGAACTCGTGGCAACGGGTGTCACAAATGATGTGTTTGGCTTGTTTACGCCAAATCACATTGAGGAGCTTCGCTGGAGGAGCTCACCCCAGTACAGAGGTGTGGCAATGAGGCAAAAATTTGCGGAGACTTATGGAATAAAGATATAACCGTTCGTCTGTGGCTCAGATAGAATCGTGTTGCGCAAGGTAAGGGGATCAGAACCTTTCAGATAGGTGTCAAAGAAAGCCACTGTATTCCTGCGTAATAAATTGTCGAGCCATTCTGGATCACGGCTTTCGGTATAGCCGATGTACAATGAGAAGGGTGTAAATAAGGGCATGTCGGTGAAATCAGTGTGTTGAGTTTGGGGAATCAGTAATTTATAAATGGGTCCCTGGCTATGGAGGAAAAATTGATCCATAAGTTGGTAGTTGAAACGATCGGTCCATTCCTTTTGACCAAGATGGAATACAGGTTGATGGACTCCCTGGGCGATCACATCATCGGGGATCGGGATATACCAACCATCCAGGACCATTGCCGCTTGAAATCGATTGTCCACGGCTAGAGCATTGAGAATAGCCGCGCCGCCCAAGGAATGTCCCATCAGTCCAATGATCTGTGAGTCATAAGGTAGGTCGACGAGTAGAGGATCCGGTTTATTTATACAAATCATATCAGCCATAAAGCGTAGGTCATTGACCAGGATTGCAATTTGGCTCAGATCAATATCTTCAAGCTGACTCCCTTTGGTTATTCGACGTTTGCCAGCTCGATATTGAGCCGTTTCCCCATCCTCAAAAATAGTAACGTTTGCAGCATAGCTATGGTCTGCTGCAAACACGACATAACCCTGGCTGGCCAATTCTTCCATTAAGGCCGTATTTTGAAACCGCATGCCACTCAAACCATGTGAAAAGAGGATTACGGGAAATTTCGTGCGCAGAGCCTGGTCTGGTTTACTGGTATATGAATTTGTTTTGACCTTATCAAAATGGCGAAACAAGGTGACCGGTAGGCGTAATTGCTTGGACAAAGCCGGTAATCTCAGTTCTGGGTTGTCGATATAATATTTTTGGGGACCCTGACCTGGGCCGTCAATTGGGTACCATACTTGAACCACAATCCTTCGGAAATCTATTGTTTCGGTAAAGGTTTCATCGTGGGCGCTATCTGTCCAGCAGCTTGTCCGGGTGGCGACTGTGTACGGTCCAGTTGGTTCAGGAAGGTCGGCAAAATGAGCTACAACAGGAAAAATCATGGAGCAATTTTGGAGCGCCATTAATCCCAGGAATAGGATGAGAATGAAGGTAGGTTTATAGTTGTGTTGACATCGTTCCATAGGGCCAAATTAATCGGAGGAGAACCCGCGAGAAATATTTTTCTCAGAGGAGGGACTTAAACTTTCCCGTTTTGATTCATATAGATGGGCTAATATTTTCCCTGCATACAAACATGATCACATCCGTATTGTGCCTCTTTTAAGTTAGGATATTATTACCCTTCGAGATCCTCAGGGAGACTAAATAGTGTCTGTCTTTAAACTCAATATAAAAACCGTTGAAACGGTTTATTGGCTGATAACTGTATCAGTAACCCCCGACTTAAGTCAGGGTTATTAACATCTTAACTAACATATAACCGTTTTAACGGTTTAACATAAATTTGTTAAATCATGACATTATGGACAGACACTAAATAGCGTGTCTTACTTAGCCTGTCCTGAGTGTATCGAAGGGAAGTATGACACGGACCACGCAAAGGGAACTGAAATTGGTATTAGAGGTGTTATACGGACCGCATAACACATTACCTCCCGCTATATGATGCATGGAAGACTCCCCTCAATTGTATGCTGAAGGCTAGATCTCCCATGGAAAGCTAGATGTGAGCACCTTTAAAATGAGGGTCTTATGCAGACCGCATAACACACCACCTTTGAACTAATCTGCAAGAGGTCTCCTCGAATTAGCTAAAACTAAATCGCTGTGAATCTGACGATGTGGGAGTTGACGATCCGGCAAAAATATATCTGTTGCTCAAATTCCTTCGCACCGCCTGAATTCCGATTACCTTCACACCCTATGATAAGTCGAATTCCCAAAAATATTCTTACCGTCCTCCAAGATGCTGGTCGTTTGGCCCAGGAGTCTGAACTGGAATGCTATACCGTTGGAGGCTTTGTCCGTGATCTGATTCTTGATGTCCCCAGCAAAGATGTGGATATCATGGTCATTGGCGACGGGGTGGAGTTTGCCAGAAAATTGGGAAAACACCTCGGTGTCCCTGATATTGTTGAATACGGTGAATTTGGAACAGCCCTGATTCCTTATGGTGAGTTTCTGATTGAGGTGGCATCAGCCAGGACCGAAACCTATGAATCAGACTCACGCAAACCGAAAGTCGTGTATACTGATCTCAAGGGTGATTTAGGCCGTAGAGATTTTACCATCAACGCCATGGCTCTCAATCTTTCTCCAGAGAATTTCGGAGAATTGGTGGATGAATATGGCGGAATCCAGGATATTCAGAATAAAATTTTAAGAACACCCCTGGAACCACTAAAAACATTTGATGATGACCCCCTGCGTATGATGCGGGCAGCTCGTTTTTCGGCTCAGTTAGAATTCGAACTGGTCCCGGAGGCGCTGGAAGCCATGCAGAATAGAGCAGAACGCATCAGTATTGTTTCCCAGGAGCGGGTCACGGATGAAATTATTAAAACCTTAAAAGCCAGAGTGCCCTCGATCGGATTCTATGTAATGCAGGCTGTCGGATTACTACCCATGGTTTTTCCTGAGATTGCTGTTCTCGGTGGAGTAGAGGATCGGGATGGTCAGCGTCATAAAGATGTCTTCCATCATACGTTGAAGGTGGTGGACAATGCCGCCGAACGAACGGATAAGATGAAAGTGCGCTTTGCTGCTCTGGTTCATGATATTGGTAAGCCAGCAACCAAAAAATTTATTAATGGTACGGGGTGGAGTTATCACGGTCATGAGGAATTGGGCCGCAAGATGCTCAATCTGGTCGGCCAGCGCATGCGTTTACCCAAGCGCTTAACAGCTTACCTGAAAAGAATGACGCGTTTACACCTCAGGCCCATTGCTTTGGCCCAAAATGAAGTCACTGACTCCGGAATTCGTCGCATGATTGTTGAAGCAGGGGAGAACCTGGAAGATCTTATGATTCTGGTTCGTGCTGATGTGACCTCCAAAGATCCCCGACGCGTAAAACGTTACTATGGCAATTTTGATCGGGTCATGGATCGGATTGAAGAGGTGGTTGAAAAAGATGCCTTACGCGCTTTTCAATCTCCCTTGCGCGGCGATGAAATCATCGAATTGTTGGGAGTAGAACCAGGTCCGGTGATTGGACAAATCAAAAAAGCCATTGAAGAAGCCATCCTTGAGGGTGAAATTCCCAACGAACATGATGCTGCTAAGGCCTATTTCATGAAGATTAGAGGCGATTATAGTTAGCGCTCGGGAAGCATCTTTTATCCTCGAGTGAAGTAAAAATGGAAGTTAAGGAAAATCCCCTGGGGGAATTGCCAGGTTAAGAACAAATCTTGAGAAAATTGGGATGACAAGTTACATTAAAGCAATTAAAAAAAATCAAATGTAAGGTAATACATAATGCTAAGATCAGAGATTGAGGGCGCAGTAAAAAATTTAATCGACACGATCGAAGAATGTCAACTTTCAAGGGTCTTTACATCAATTTTAGAAAGCAAAAGCGAGTCAAACACAGAGACTGCACTCGATTCTTTCAGAAAATTCCTGGAAATAACCCAGATGTACAATGCTTTTGAGAATCAATTGTTGGAGATGTTTGAGTTGGATCGTCTTAAGGATACAGCATTTTGGGCTTCAATCATTCAGCAGCAAGATGAAGGAACGCAAAAGAATATCCAGGAAATATTAGCTTCAATCGATTTGGCTTTGAACTATCTCCCAAAAATCTTGATCCTGACTGATGAAAATGGCGCTAAGATATCCTCTGCGATAAAAGAGGGTGAAAAAGAAGGCATTGAGTACGGATCGTTCTCGATCGTCGTGATTGAGGAAGAAAACTTATCCTCACCAAAGCGACTTATTATGATGCTCGAATCAATTCAGGGACTCTACGAATTAGTCGGTCACATGAAAAACCTACCAATCAAAAACCTGGTGGTTACCTCTTGTGATTCTGGGAATGACAAAAAATTTGATTTTTTAGGGTCAGCCGAAATTATCAAGGGCGTAAAGGATATCATATTGAGTCTCTGGGACAGGGTTGTGTTTTACAGAGAAGAAAAAGCCGGGAAGCAACTCGAGCTACTGACACAGTCTTTACCGATTGTAGCTGAGATCTATGATCTGGAGAAATCAGGTACACTGGGGCAAGAGGAAGCAGAGATTCTCAGACGTCAGGCTACCTCCTCTGTGTCAAAATTTTCACAGGCTGGTGTCACTATTCCTGAAATGGAAGATTTAACAATATATGATCCCAGAGAGCTGATGCGTCCCAATCTAAAATCCCTGTCGGCGTTATCTGAATCTTCTAAACCTGCTGAAACGATTGAACCCACTGAACCCACTGAACCTGCTGAACTTGTACTGAGGACTGACCCTATTGAGCCAGAGGAACCTGCTGATGATCTTGAGGCACGAGTTGATCATGAAGCACCTACTGACTTGGATGAACCTGGCGATCAGGATGAAACGGCTGAGTTGCAGGATTTTTCTGAGAAAAAAGAGGCGGTTGACATGGGAGAACACGTAATTCCTGAAGATGCTTCCCCCCTGTATGATTCTACAGAGTTGAAGGATGTTCCTGAGGTTGAACGACCTGAAGATCCAGTTAATCCACCGCAACCGGTCATGCCAAAAGAGACAAATGAACCTGTTGATTCTGAAGCGTCCACACCCACACCATCCGTCGAGGAAACCGAATCGTCTGACACTCCTGAAGAAGAGAAACCTGAAGAGGATAGCATCTTGAAACGGATAGCTGCAGTCTATTTAGAGACGAATCGCAAGGCAAAACTAATAGAGGATTCCTGATCACTCCAACGAGAAGCAATCCCAATATTTCCTGACCATCTGATATTCAAACTGTCATACCCTGACTGCATCTGCTTTTCAGTGGTCCTCGAGAGGCTCTCGAAGGACTACTTCAAAAACACCATTTTCTTGTTGATGTGATTACCTCCCGCAGTCAGCCTGTAGATATAAAGACCTGAACTCACTGGCTTACCCTGTTGATCAACCCCATTCCACTGGATATCATAGTATCCCGGTGAGTATTCTTTATCCACCATATCGATAATTTTTTGCCCCAACACATTGTAGATGCTCAAGGTGACCTGCTCGTATTCAGGGACATCAAATTGAATGTTCGTAGTTGGGTTAAAGGGATTGGGGTAGTTTTGAGATAGCGAAAGTTCTGTTGGTAATTCTGAATCAACGCTACCATAACAATTTCCACCCGTTAACCACTCACAAATGAAGAGCCAATATATATGGTCTGGCATCTGCATCATTGAAAAGGCTAGGAATAAAGTCTTGTCAGTTTGTGATGATATTGGGTTTGCTCCCCAACCTAGAACACCCTCATAGCTAAGGAATGGACCTGACGCATAGTCTCCACCCCAGAATCCGATTGGATCACAAAGGTCATTTCGGTTACCAAAGGCAAAATTACTAGATTCTAGATTAAAGTTACCTAGACCCATAGTGAAATAGCCAGTAGGATCTGTGATTATAGAGTCCAATCCAAAATCATTGGCTGCCCAATTGACACTCAAGACATCATACATAAAGTCACCCGGAAAGAAGTCCTGATATTGTGGCCAACCAAACCAGGTTCCGATCATTTCTTCAGAGCTGTAGAGTAACCTTCCACCCTGTTCAACAAAATCCGTTAGCGGATTATCAAAAGTAGACACTGGCATATAGGCAGGATCCCAATCAGCATAGGCGTTCCAGATAACCGCGTAGTAATGGTTTAGGATAGAACGGGTGTCCATGAGGTATAAGGAATCAAGATCATAATACTCAACGGTGAGTCCACGAGTTCGAATGACATCTCTGGTTCGTGCAAAATTGACAGAATCATAATTGGCCCCGTAATGCCAGGTGTAATAGTCATCACCCACATAGAGAATATCAGCAGTAGGAGTGAAATCAATTTTCCAGACGTTGATTGTGTTACTATAGTTGGTACATCCTTCATCATCGGAGGCAGTTATCCTAAATGCACAGGTGTCACCCACTGCTAGGGCAGGTATATTAGCTTCACCATTTATCATTGGTACTGATGCCCAACTTTGACCCCCATCAAGGGTGTACGTTACACTTTGAGTGATTTGAGGATTAGCGCTATTATCGGGACCATAGACCTTCACATCCCCGGCTTGAACAGACTGGGCATAGCGATCACCACCCAGGTAAGGAATATGCATTCCAGGACAATCTGGTCCCAGGAAATCTACAATATTGGAGAGTAAGTCAGAGCGAATATCCCCATCCACAATGGCTTCAAATTGCCAGGGCAGAAAAACCACTTTATAATCTCCATCATAGACTGTCCCTGCACCTTTCCAATCTCCATCATTCTCACTGTGAACGAGAAAGGCGGTATCTGCATCGGCCGTAGGTTGCGCCATATCGGCCCAGTTGTAAAAGCCAAAAGTTTCTGGGATGGCTAAAAAAGTAGAATCGGCATAAACTGCGGAGACCGGTGAATTTTCTACACCTCGGTATAAAATGTTTTCGGAGGTATTTCCCTCACCAATATTTGCATCTGATACATAGTCATTCACATGCAGATAGTTGGTTAGAAAAGGGTGGGTGGCCGATCGCCACTCCTGAGCGAAGTTATCCTCGCGAACGCCCATATAGTCAGAGGAAGAGAGAAACAAATTGCCACCATTGTCCAGATAGGGTGCCATTAATGACATGTCCATATCATGATCTGCCAGGATTCCACCCGTTCCAGATCCTTGAGCCCAGAGGAGGGCCTGATAGTTTGATAAAATTCCTAGCGTGGGGATACCAGATGATGCGATATCCCAGTAATCATAAACCCAGCCAGCTGCATTCATATCGGGTGCCCAGAACTCAGTGCCAATCCCCCTGGAATTATCATCTACAAGGAGGATACCAGCATTTGGATTTGCTTCACGAATGGCAAAGGAGCGAGGGAACGAAGTTACTTCATGATTGATCCCGCCATTTGGATCATCAGCTCCATTGTCTGCTGCATAAAAGTAGTACTCTAAAAAATCTCCAACCACGAGCCCCGTGAATTCAGCGTTATAGACATCATTTGCTGAGGGGATTTGGCTACTGAGGTCAATTACCTGTGGGTTACCATCATTCACAATATAGTGTAGTCTTACCGCTGTGAGTCCCCCTTCAAAAACAGCTGTGCCGATATCATAAATTGTGGCAGATATAGGATAGGGCCCCGGGTTATCTGAATAGTAGACATCATTCAGATCGGGTACATTTTCGATAACGGGTCCTGGTTGACCGCCATAATAGTCGACAGTGGCTAAAAACATAAAGTTGAAACGAGATTTCCAGCCTGCTGCGTCATGGTAGTATTTAAAACCGTGGTGCTGACCTCGATCATCCCAAAATTGACTGTAGTAAAAGTCCGCGCCCCCACCATTTCCAGGGGGCAGGCCAATAACGACGGCAAAATCATTATATCCGATTTCAACTGAACCGCCCCATTCAGAAAAATCAATTTCATAAACAGCATTTATACCAACTTCCGTGATAGTAACAGGGACTTCAGCCAGTAGCACATCATGTGGACCATTGTCACCGGTAACAAAGTCTGCCTTACTGAAATCATAGGTTAAATTTCCGCCCAAACTATCTACCCATGATTCTTTAATGGTATATATCTGAACCATCACAGTTTCGCCTGTAAGTTCGCCATCAGCGTTAAATCGAATATCTACTTTACTGAGAGTACATCCATCTGCAGGTCTAAACCAAACAAGAGCTGTATCTCCAGCTTCAAATACGAAACCACCATAAGGTCCATCGGGATAATTGGTATAGTCCAACATGGATTCAAAGCGCAGGCCAGCAAACCCAGTTTCAAGTCTCTCGCCGTGGAGGGGAACGGTTTCCCAGGAGTCGGCAGGTGTTGTGATTTGTCTTGGGGTTACCTGGATTCTTGTGGGGTGTCTTAGGATAGGCTCGCGTGAAATCACCCGTTGTAAGTCAGGTCCCAGGACAACTTTTTCTCCCAAAACATCAGTAACAAAGCTGGTCAAGAGTACGAGTGCCAGAACTATTTTATGCATGATCCCCCCTTAAAGAGGACAGTTTAACGTCTTCACATAAGAAAAGGTCAAAGATAGGGGCAGGTTTTTGTGTCTACAACTGATTTGTCGCTAGCCTTAGACGCCCAAGATAACGAGGGAGCAATTATGTTAGGTCAATAAAACCACAGCGAAATGTTTCATCTGATAAAATGATGGTGCCGATAGCGCTACTATCTTTGTACTGGTCTTATCAAAAATTTTCGATTATAGATGATTTTGACGGATTTAAAGATGTACAAGATGAGTAGCGGCGAGACGGTATTGCCTATCTTGTAACTGGAGCCGTGACAGGCGGCTTGAATCTTGAGTTCACAGATGCTGATCTACCTCAGATTAATATTCTGACTCATACTACATAGATGGTTTTATTCTTAAACATTTATCATGCCCTAAACGCTATTTAACCAGGCGTTATACCATTTTCACTTCCATCTGGCACCTAACTTCTGCATCTTTTTCCGTTTCTCTGCACTTAAAGTTCCTACCATAGCTTTGGCTATGCTAAAAACTTGAAGCTTGATAAACGAAAAAATATTTTGAATTTATAGTGCCGCTTGGAACTGTAATTGGTATTAAACCCTGGACTGTTGAAGCGCATTTAAGGCTATCTTTCATTTAAACTGCAAATGACGTTTGCTGTGAAATGCTGCGCACGTAGTTGTTTCTATTATCACTTAGCTAGCTTTCAATTAAGCTGCATGCCCCTACCTAGTTATGACAATTCGTGAAATAAGCGCAATTTGCGGTTTGTACTTAAAAGCCTCTGCGCATTTTGCGTACCTCTGCGGTTTAAAAAGTTCTTGCAAATCATATAGTGTTGGTGTTATAGTAATGTAGAACACCAAAAGAGGTGAAAGAACTATGAACTTTGATCAAAAAACACCGATCTATCAACAACTGGCAGGATCTATTCGCCAGGACATTCTCTCTGGCGCATTATCCGAGGAAAACGCAATTCCCTCTATTCGCCAGATATCAAGCGAGTATAGTCTGAATCCTCAGACCGTACTCAATGCTACCCAATTATTAATTCAGGAGGGTCTCTTGGAAAAACGCAGAGGACTGGGATTGTTTGTTCAGAAAAACGCCCGGACACAACTTAATAAAGTCGCCAGTGAACGTTTCAAAGGTGAAACCATTCAGGCCCTGATAGAAGAAGCCCAGTTGCTCTCTATCTCCAAAAGCGACCTGATCAATCTGATTCAAACTAACTATGGGGAGGAAGTCTGATGGCTGCCCTGATCGAATTAAAAAATATTAGCAAGACCTACGGTACTCTGAAGGCTTTGGATAATGTGAGTTTAGAAATTCCGGCTGGACGTATCGTTGGTCTGGTCGGTCCCAATGGAGCAGGGAAAACAACCTTGCTCAGAGCGTTGACGGGAGAACTCGACTATAGCGGTGATGCAAAAGTATTGGGATATGAGCCACGTTCCCAGAGAGCTGAGCTCATGTTGGAGACAGGGGTAATCCATGATATTTCTGTATTGCCTTCCTGGATGAAAACCAAAGAGCTACTCGCCTTTATGGAGGGGATCCACCCAAATTTTGATCGCGCGAAGGCTGAGTCATTTCTAAAAACAACAACCATCCCAATGGACAAGAAGATCAAATCACTGAGTAAGGGTATGAAAACGCAGCTCCATCTGGCTGTGACTCTGGCCACAGATACCAAGCTCTTGATTCTCGATGAACCTACCCATGGATTGGATATTCTCTTTCGTAAACAGCTCTACTCAAGTGTTCTTGAAGATTATTTCGATGATCAGAAATCTATCCTGATATCTACCCATCAGATTGAAGAAGTTGAGCACATTTTGAGTGATGTCATTTTTATCAATAGGGGTAAAGTTCTGCTCTATGCATCGATTGAAGAATTAGGGGAACGCTTTACGCAGCTGACGATTCCTGCTGATCAGGCAGATGACCTGAGATCAGAGCTCAAACCCCTGAGTGAATATGGGATACTGGGACGGCGTGTCTTTCTCTTAGAGGGGGCTGATCATGGAACCTTAAAAGGGAAGGGAGATATTCAAACGCCTTCTGTCGCAGATATTTTTGTAGCTCTTATGGGAGGTGAAGTATGAAACCGATAATGATTTTATTGAAACGTGAATGGTTGGAATGGAACCGTGTAATCATAGGTACCGTTCTGGTCGTGACCTTCCTGAATTTACTCATGCTACTCTCTGTGTCCCGGGGTTCAACCTGGTTCCACGAGACTCTGGAGCGTGAGGGTCACATAAATATGGAAAATGTTCAGATCGATGAGGAAAATGTCGGCGATGTTGATATCCGGAAAAATGGCAGTGAGATAGAAGTCTATATCGATGGATCGACCTCAGACAAAAGTTTGAGTGATATCATGAACCAGGCGGCCAAACCAGTCGTCATAGGACTGCGAATAGGGATGCAATTGACGTTTGGCTTTGTTCTCTTTTTAAGTTTGTTCTATTTCTCAGATGCGATCTATAAAGAGCGTGCCGATAGCTCAACCCTGTTTTTCAGAAGCTTACCTGTCAGTGACCACCATATACTGACGTCAAAGGTTTTGGCTGGTCTGATTGGCGTGATGGGACTTACGATATTTCTATCGATAGAGTATCTCATATTTATGAAAGTTGCTATTATGCTGATGGGTGAACCCGTCAATGCACTGGCCTCGGCTGTACTGTCAAAAATATCCTATGTTAGTCTGATGTGGGATTGGTTCGCTTACCTGATTTTCGCTGTGATTCGTATGGGACCTCTCGCCCTTTTCCTCATGCTGGTAGGAACTTATGTCAAGGGTAGACCGCTTCTTGTGGGTATTGGCGGTCCGATTCTCTTGGCTATCAGTTATTCAATTATTTTCAGGAGTGCTGCACTATTCAGGTCGATTGGTAGTTTCCTGTGGGGCTTTAACCAAAAGCTGATTGAACAATGGGATATGTCTACCAGTGGGATGGCCAATGGACCGATTGTCTATGGCAATTTTTGGGGATATATCTTCAATCTGGAAACCCTGTTTGCATTGATGGTATCGGGATTGCTTTATACAGCATTATGGATGACATACAAAAAAAATATTCCTGTGGGATAATGGAAAAAAGAGTGGAGAAAAAGATGAGATTGATGAAAACAAAAACCGTATTAATACTAGCCGTATTTCTGGGTCTGTTTGCTTATAGTTTGCCTCTATATGCCAGTAATACAGAATACCATATTGAAGAACTGACGGTCATCGATATTCCCATTGTGGGAAAGATCTCAACCCAGACCAACAGTTATCTGTCAGGTTGTAAGTTAAAAGAGACGACAATCTTTCGAATGCACAATATGCTCATCAAAATGATGAGTGAATCTGCCGGAAAGACGCGCGATATTATGCTCTCTGATTTATGTGAAGAAATCCAGTGGAAGTATGATGAAGAGTCTGCTGAATATCAGAGTTATTCTTTTGCAGAAACCCGCGCACAACTGGCTCAAGATGATGAGAATCGCGAGGTTCAGATTGATATGGAGTCAGATCAAAATGATATAAAAAATGATCCAGACATTCGCCATGAAATCCTGGGCATTGAAAAAAATATAAATGGTTTTAAGGCTCGTAAAGTGGTCACCACTGTCTCTGGAGACAATCAGAACAATCCTGTAATTATCGAGGAATATTATAGCACAAAGGCAAAAGCGTTAACAAAAATTACTCGGACGAGAGAAAAACTTGCAGAGGAGCTGGGCTATGGTGAGGAGAACATTGATGGTGTGCCAAGCTTTATCAACAATGCGTATGCAAGTATATCCGAGGATGAGGATTGGCAGCGTCCCGAGGGAGAAGTCATCCGCTTTGTTATTTCGCTCATGGATGATGATAATGACCCAGTCTTTACCATGACTTATGATGTGATTACCGCTGAGACAACTGGGTATGATGCGGATCATTTTAGCCTGAAGTAAGTTTGCCTATAAAGGTTCATGGAGAAATTAAAGTTTGATCTAAACAAGTAAGTACAATGGCATATTGATTGCCCTAGGAAACCAAGTTCGTATAAAATGGGATCGGCTTTATATGAATGAATTAAATGACACTCAATCCGATCCGTAGATTTAGGGGTATCCTGATGGATAACGTTTCGCCGTTACAACGCTTTGTTGACCTGTTTTTTACACCCAGCCGCGCATTTGATGCTTTCCGAGAAGGTGTGTCTTATAAAGACTGGCTCATTCCCTTAGCTATCGTTTCATTAGGTATCGTGATCTTGCCTCTATTCTTCCGAGATGTTAGTTATTATGAAGGTGAGCAACGTCTGATCAATGCTGAACAAAGCTTGACCAGCAATCCTGATATTCCTGAAGAAAACCGGGCGCTCATCGAAGAAAGGCTCTATGATGCCCGAGAAAAGGTCCGTGATTCTCGTGAGAACCCTTTTGCTTTTCGAAATATGTGGGGCTACGCTCTGATTCCAATCATGTTCATGGTTATGGCAGCTTTCTTTTCTGCGATTCTACTTTTAGTGGGAAATTTCGGGATGGGGGGCCAGGTTAAGTTTTTCCAAATATTTTCCATGGTGATGATGACCTACCTCATCGGTGGGAATGGATTTTTTATGAATATGATGCCCGGTGTTGGGCTCCTTGAACTCATGGTCAAAACACCCCTCATCGTTATCAAAGAATCTACTGACATGGTGTTTAGTCCAGGCCTCCTGTTTGAGAATGTCGATTCATTCTTGAAGCAGTTTTTAAATCAACTCGATGCCTTTCGAATTTGGGGCATGGTTGTCATGGGCTTTGGGTTTGCCAAACTCTACAACAAACCAACTTCAACAGGGATGTTTGCCGTCGGCATTCCCTGGCTAATCATGGTTTCTCTGGGAGCTGCTCTGATTCAGGCCAATTCCAGGGTTATGGGATAATTCATCCAACAATTACATAAATCTATCGAAATGATGATGGGAACTTCAATGCGTATCAGATTATTACGAACAATCATTATGACTCTTGCGAGTATACCTATAATGACATTTGGGCAATCAGTCCAAAAACTTAGCCTCGATGACTGCATTCGTATCGGGCTGGAAGGCAATCAGTCCTTATCTATTAACCGCTATGAAACAGACCGCAGCGTTTCTCAGGCAAAGAGTAATGTCAGTCTGATTCTACCTGATGTCAATTACTCGCTATCAGGTTCTACCAGCGAAACGGGTGGAGGCACCTGGAACGATGGATATTCAACTTCGTTGCGCATCACACAGAATATTTGGGATGGTGGGCGTTGGTGGAACACGTTAAAGTCAGCAAAGGTCGCCCAGGATGTGGCTAATATTCAACTCAGTAGCTTTGAACTCAGTACGGTCTATCAGGTTAAAGTTGCCTTCTATAATTTCTTGTCGACCCGTAAGCTCATGGATGTCTATCACGAGAATTTGACGACCAGTACCTATCAACATCAACTAACCTTGGAACGGTTTAAATTAGGGGCCGCTTCTCAGAATGATACATTGCGTACGCGTGTAAATATTGAGCAGTCAAGGTTGCAGATCATTAATGGCGAGGCAGATTTGCAAGCGCGCTCTCGTGATCTTAATATTATCCTTGGACGTGAATGGGATACACCCCTGGCACTTGAAGAGCCAATCTGGGAAGTAGTGGAAGTACCATCTATCGCTGGTGTTATCGAGGTTGTGTTAGCAGAAAATCCTCAAGTAAAATTATTAGATCGAAATAAAACGGTTTCCAACTATAATGTGAAAATTGCCAAATCTGGATATATCCCGTCATTAGGTCTGAGTGTATCCTATAGCAATGGTGGACTGGATATCGGGGATGTTTTTGGGCAGAATACGGCCTCACTTTCCACGGGTATGAGTCTTTCCTGGAATTTGTTTAATGGAACCCGTACCAAGCGAACGGTAGAGCAAAGTAAGATCAGTGCCAAGATTGCCGGCGAAAATTTTGACTTGAGTAAACGCAATCTACGAAAAGACGTCGCTCAAACTCTTGAGCGAATGGGAACGCTGAGTGAATCTGTGGACATATCCCAATTGATATTGAATGCTTCTGAGCAGGATTTGCTTCTGGCTCAAGAACAATATAAAATTGGATCACTTTCCATTTTGGATGTGTTGCGTATTACTGCGAGTTATGAAGATGCCAAGTCGAATCTGATTCGGACTCAGTACAATTTGAAGATCGCTGAAGCAGGATTGCATCAGCTAATGGGAAAACATTAAGAGGAAGTCATGAGTAAAAAGAAAATAATTATTATCGCCAGTGTTGTCATCCTCCTCGGGGTTGTGGGCTATTTTGCAGTCAATAAGGATAAAGGCAACAATAAAGATGTTCAGGCCTCCAAAGTTGAGCGGGGAGAGGTTGTGCATAAGGTAGCCGCATCAGGAAAAATTCAACCAGTGGTTGAAGTTAATGTCAGCGCGGATGTTGCCGGTCGAGTTATTCAGATGGTTGTTAAGGAAGGCGACTGGGTTAAAAAGGGAGCCTTTCTTGCTCAACTAGACGCAACGAGGTACAAGGCCGATGTGGATCGGGCAGTGCAGGTAGTGGCCTCCGCTGAAGCATCCCTATCTCTTGTTGAGCTTGAAAAAAATCAACAACACGAACTTTTTCAAAAACAATTGGTGAGTGAGTTAATCTATCAGTCAGCCCTTGTTCGCTATCAGCAGGCCCTGGCATCAAGTAAGCAGGCTTTTGCCGCTCTCACACAATCCAAAGACAATTATAATAAAACAATGATGTTTGCACCCATGTCCGGGACCATCACTCAGGTCAATAAAGAAGTGGGTGAAATGGCGCTCGGATCGGCCTTTAGTCAAGATGTTATCATGATTATTGCCGATCTTAATGATATGGAAGTCCTAGTAGATGTGAACGAAAATGATGTCGTTGATGTTGCCCTTGGAGATACAACCGAGATAGAGATTGATGCCCTGCAGGACACTACGTTTATTGGAATTGTTACAGAGATAGCCCACAGTGCCCAGAATAGTAATCTGGGGAGCTTGGACGCCGTGACCAATTTCAAGGTGCAAATTCGTTTGATGGAGCCTCCGAAGGAAATTCGTCCCGGGATGTCTGCAGCTGTTGATATTCGGACTGATGTTCAGCGGGAAGTACTCTTTGTACCCATCCAAAGTATAACCATGCGAAAGCCTAAACAGCTTGAAGAAAAGCAGGATAATGAACTGAGCCGAGCGGATAGTACCCTCGATGAAGAAGAGGAAGATCTTGATCCAGTAGAAGTCGTTTTCGTACTCGTTGATGATGAGCACGGTAAAGGCAAAGTCGTTGAACAACGTGAGGTTGTTACAGGGATCATTGGAGATCGTGACTTTGAGATTATATCAGGTTTAGAGCTGGGTGACCAGATTGTGACTGGTCCGTATAAAGAAATTAGCCGGGGTCTCAATGATGGGGATCAGGTAAAGATTACCAAACGTAAAAAGTTTAATGCCAGTGAGAAGAAGTCATAGGTAAGCGGAAAATACAAGAATGATTTTAACTGTAAAAATCATCTTCATCATCCTGCGTGTCATACTGAGCGGAGTCGAAGTACAAGGGATGATAAACGCATGAAACAGGGCCAGGTTTATAGTCTACTCTGTTCTGCTGAATCGTTGTATACCGGTATATCCAGCGATCTGGAGTCACGAATTGCTGATCATCAGGTTGGCCAATGCTACGGGTACACCCGCTCAAGACGTCCCTCGACTCTACTCGGGATGACGAAAAAAAACATAAGAATCAGAAGCTAAATACGGAAAAACTATGTCTCTAATCCATGTTAAAGATCTTTATAAAATATACCAGATGGGAACCACTGAAGTGCGAGCCCTAGACGGGGTGTCTGTTTCGATCGAACAGAATGAATACATCTCTATTATGGGACCATCAGGTTCGGGGAAATCGACGCTCATGAATCTACTAGGGTGTCTTGATACACCGACCAGTGGGGATTTTTTCATGGATGGCGTTAATGTCGCCACGATGACTGATGATGAGTTGGCTCATATCCGCAATAAACAGATCGGGTTTGTATTCCAGACTTTCAACCTGCTACCCAAATCAACCAGCCTCAGAAATGTTGAATTACCGCTGATCTACAACGGCTCAATCAAAGCTGCTGATCGTAGAGGGATGGCCATTGCTGCGCTTACGCGTGTGGGGCTGGGTGACCGAACCCAGCATAAACCCAACGAGCTTTCTGGAGGGCAGAGACAACGTGTGGCCGTTGCCAGAGCTTTGGTGAATGATCCAGCTATTATTCTTGCCGATGAACCAACAGGGAATTTGGACTCAAAGACAGGTGAAGAGATAATGGCCCTCTTTGATGAGCTTCACCGACAAGGGAATACAATTATTCTAGTAACCCACGAAGAACATATCGCTGCCCATGCCAATCGGGTGGTTCGCCTTTTGGATGGAAAAATCGCAGTTGATGAACCGACTGGACGAACGAAATAAACGCTTACTAGTTTTTGAAAGTAAAGCCTCTCGCAGAGATCGCAGGGAGCGCAAAGATAAAACTACGATAAAATAAGTTGAAGAAGGTGCGATATGATTGAGGAAATGAGTAAACTTGAAAGACGGGGACAGTAATAAGCGGTTGATTATGCACGAGAATGAAATTTCAAAAATAATTTTAAGCCTTTGTATAAATATTCATAGAGTGCTGGGACCAGGATTACTTGAGTCTGTTTATGAAAGGGTTTTGTGCTATGAATTGGAAAAAGCTGGTTTGCAATATGAAGACCAGTTTGAAGTGCCAATTGAATATGATGGGAAATTATTTAAAAAAGCATTCACAAGAAGCAACTGCTTACCTATTTAAGACTATCTGGAAAAAAATTAGGACTTTTAATAAATTTTAATGAAAAACTTCTAAAGCATGGCTACCTACGTATTGTTAACAATTTGGATGAATCATAATGGCCGTTAAAAAAGCACTTGACCTACAAAAGTTGTGTAGATCAAAACATAATAACCACCTCTGCGCCCCCTGCGATCTCTGCGAGAGGAGAAAAGTTCGGTTAAACCTTGGTGACTTTACTGCGCATAGGACACAGACATGAAAAGTTTTTTCTGGGAAAATATGCGCATTGCCCTTTCTGAGCTTTGGGCACATAAAACAAGAACCATTCTTACAGGAACAGGTATCGTTATCGGTATTATCGCAGTCTCCCTGATGTCCACTTTGATTAGCGGGGTCGATGGGCTGTTTGAAAACAGTATGAAATTCCTGGGACGAGATAATCTGTATATTGAAAAATGGCCCTGGTTTGGTGATGAGGACTGGTGGACTTTGCGTAATCGGCCACGAATCGATTTTGATATGGTTGATGAGATTGAAGAACGTTCTGAATATGCTCTCGTGGTTGCAGCTGACCGAGGGCGTAGCGCCAACCTTAATTATAAAGATTTATCCGCTGAGAATATTTTCATACACGGAGTCACAGCAAATTATCCTGAAGTATCCACAGTGGATGTGGAATATGGCCGATTTTTCACTGAGTCAGAAGATCGTACTGGGGCTCAAATTATTTTGCTGGGATCTGAAGTCGCTAAAACCTTGTTTCCCATCGAAAATCCCATTGATAAAATGATATTTGCTGGTTCTAAGCGGTTCCGAGTGATTGGCGTACTGACTGAGATGGGCAGTTTTATGGGGACATTTTCTCAAGATACTCAGGTATTGATTCCCATGGAGACCTTTAATAAAATTTTTCACGGTCCCTGGGGAATGCGTCGCATTACCGTCAAAGTACCAGAGGATCACATTGAAGAGGCAAGGGAAGAATTGCGTGGTGTAATCCGTGTATTAAGAGGACAGAAACCTGGCGATAAAGATAATTTTGCAGTTAATCAGCAAGAATCTTTTCGACAAACTTACCAGGGAATCAAGATGGCTATTGGCGGAACTGGGTTGATAATTACGGCGCTGTCTCTCCTGGTTGGTGGGATTGGTATTGCAAATATCATGTTTGTTTCTGTCAAAGAACGCACGCGTGAGATTGGTGTTCGCAAGGCGCTTGGCGCCACCCAGTCTCAAATTCAAGGGCAATTTCTCATAGAAGCGATGGTTATTACAGCCACCGGAGGTTTGGTGGGATTACTCATTTCGACCATGGCTAGTTTTGCCATTAGTAAATTCCTATTTCCAGCCACCATGTCATTTGGTGTTGCATTCATGGCCATTGCCTTGAGTGTCGGCGTTGGTCTTTTTGCCGGGTGGGCACCAGCTAGGAAAGGTGCCAAATTAGATCCCATTGAGGCACTAAGGTATGAGTAGTCGTGTTGAGTTAATATTGAATGAATGCCACCAAGATACGATGACACGAAGAAGCTTGTTTTGTCTTCTGTGGCGAATGTAAGTGAAGATATGAACAATGTAACTCATCAAGTACCGTCCGAGAAATATGCGCCACTGACAACGCGAGAAGAGTCTTTTGCAACGCTGATTGTAGATGCTGCGTTCAAGGTACATAAGAGATTAGGACCTGGATTGCTTGAGAGAATTTATGAGGTTTGTTTCTGCTATGAATTGGAAAAACTAGGTTTGAATATCAAAAGACAGGTGAATATTCCAATTAGATATGATGACCTAGAATTCGATGAAGGACTTCGCCTGGATGTTTTAGTCGAGGACTCAATAATTTGTGAATTAAAAGCTGTTGACAAAATGAATCCAGTCTGGACTGCTCAGGTTCTCAGTCACTTGAGAATGTTGGACAAGAGACTGGGCTTCCTCATAAATTTCAACGTCCCCAAGATAAAGGATGGTCTTAAAAGGATCATTTTATAAGGTTGACTATGTTTGAGTTTACGTTAGGAATGAAAGTTACAAGGATGGAATTATTAAACAGTACAACTTCGTGTCTTTGGGCCTTAGTGGCAAAAAGATCATTTAAAATGAGAAATGATTACCAATGCATATAAGAACCTCAATCAAAACCCTAAATGACGCATTTTTTATGGCGCTGGAGGCCATCCGTGATAACCTTTTGCGTTCAATTCTTACGCTATTGGGAATCGTCATCGGTGTCTTTGCCATCATTGCAGTTATGACGGCCATTCGAACACTTGAATCATCCATTAGCTCTGGCCTGAATGTTTTTGGATCTGATGTAATCTTTGTCCAAAAAACACCTGTGATCCAAATGGGAGACCATAGCAGTCGACGAAAATACTGGAGCCGACCCAACATCACCTATGAAATGGCGCTTGAACTAAAAGAGCGCGTGTTGGGTGCTGAGTTTGTCAGCGTGGCTGATGGTACCGGCGGTAAACTTATCAGATATCAAAAAGAGAAGACCAATCCCAATGTGGGTGTTCAAGGGATTGATGAATGGGGTCTTGAGTCCTTAAATCATACCTTGGACTATGGCCGGAACTTCATCCCTGAAGATATTGAGTACAATCGTAGGGTCGTGGTTCTTGGAACCGATGTTGTCGAGAAACTGTTCCCCTATGTGGACCCCGTGAATGAAACCGTCACCATTAATGGAATTGGATTTGATGTGGTTGGGGTTCTGAAGCGCAAGGGTGAAATGTTTGGACAAAGTCAGGATAATCTGGTCGTTATTCCAATCACTTCATACCTGCAATATTACAGCGGGAGGTGGACTTCATTAGGTATTTCTATAAAAGCCCCTGATGCTGAAAGCTTTGACGCTGTGAAAGAAGAGGCGATGGAGCAAATGCGTATCGTCCGCGGATTGGGTCCAATTGAAGAAAATGATTTTGAAGTAACCTCAAATGATGCCCTCATCGAGACTTTTGGTTCCTTCACTGCAGGTATCAAACTGTTTGCAGGAGCCGTCAGCATTATTGCCCTGGTGGTTGCCGGAATCGGTATTATGAATATTATGCTGGTTTCAGTGAGTGAGCGCATCAAAGAAATTGGGATTCGCAAGGCCATTGGCGCCACTCGAAATAATATTCTTTTTCAATTTCTACTGGAAGCTGTCTTCCTTTCCCTCATCGGAGGGGTGATTGGTGTATTGCTGGGGGTGGGTGCAGGCAATATGATCACTCTGGTCTTGAAGAGTGTTGATACTGTGATCCCGATGGACTGGGTTTTTATAGGACTGTTTACCTGCTCTTTTATTGGGGTTGTCTTTGGTATTTATCCCGCTTACAAAGCAGCCGGTCTGGACCCGATTGAATCCCTCAGGCACGAATAACTGAAACCGCGAATTTCACTGATCGTTATATCTAGCTGAGCACTTTTTTGTATTAAATAGTCCACCCCTCGGGGAGGTCCTCCGAAGGAGGGGAGGGGGTCTTCTTCCAATCAAGATTTATAAGGTTTTAAACCTCCCGACCAGCCAATAAAAAAGCCCCCATCAATCTGACGGGGGCTTTCGTTCATTGGTTTTGGTTTGTCCATTTATAGATGGACGGCCATCCATCACCGTTGAAGTTCTCGGGAGAAAACCAACCACTTGATTCCTGAAATTCAACTTCACTGGAATCGTAGTACAGATAACAACTAATTGAGTTTGGAACTGAAGAATGTGCGCTACCGGCTATGGTTAGAACAGCAATATTATTTTCATCTGAGTGGACATTTTCTTTTGAGATTTTAAGGCCTGCCGTGTGTTGATTACCAGAACCAGAATACCCATGGCGGAGATCCGCTGAGAATTCAAGCGACTTGTCTAGGTTCAGATATGGAAAAGTTTGAATTGATGTAGCAAAGGTGCCGTAAGACCCAAAGTCATCGAGCAGTAAAGATGGGGCCGGATTACCATCAGAATCAGAAATTTCGATGTTGTATGAAGTAACTTCATGATGCCAAATGTTCCACTTTGATAAATCGGAATCAAAAGTTTCTACAAAAAATTCCCTACCGAGTCATCAATTCCATCAAAATTGAGTGCGTTTGCTTCAATATTGAATCTATCCGAAGTGAAAGCAGCACCAGAAATGGTTGCAGTATTTTCGTTTCCACTCCCATCAAGGGTATTGCCAGCAAATGAATATTGTGCAATTGTACTATCCTGCCCAAAGATTAAGGCAACAAAAATGGTAAGTACAAGACCGATGCGTAACATACTTCTCATAACATCTCTCCTCTGTTGGTTTTACAATAGCAGCTTCACATACGTGATTTTCTCCATGCTCTTGTGTTTAAAGGAGGATTATCGTCAATAACGGTTGTTGCAGAAAATATTATTAGGGAGGGGATTATTTTAATTTGTTCTTACGCGAATCCAGATAACCAGAGTTTACCGAAAGTGTATCTGACCATTGATTTCCATCCCAATAGCCAATATTTGAAAAATATTTACTCAGCTATGGATCACTTGGATCAAGTGATTTACCTTCAGAAAAATATTTTTTATACATTAAATAATACTTATCACCAGAACAATTTGAACTTAATTTACATAATGATGCAGCATGACTTCTCGGTTTGTCCGTTTTATTGTTGCAACTCCACAACCCTGCGACTTACTTTTCTCCTCTGGTAAAAGAAGATTTCCCGATGTGCCTCAAGCTCATTGATATGGGAGAGAAATACTAGTTTAAGGTCTCTTAATGGGAAATCAGCTTGTAGGTCTGACAAACATTTTTTAGCGAGTTGCTGATGAGAGGCAGGCAGGATCACTGTTCGAGCAGAAGAAAAGAAAGCAGCCTCCAATTTGTGCTTGAGCCGCTGGATCAGTGCATCGGGGAGTTGCAATGCATGCATTTTTAGAAAACCGTGCTGCAATTCAGGTAGATTGATGGCTGCGACTATCTCACTCTGACCTTCCATTTGCATATACCACTGGCATTGACCCAGAAAATTTTCCAACTCTTTTCCCGAACCTGTTTTAAACCAGCTTTCTATGATCAGGTATTCAAATTCCTGACATGTGTTACGCTCCAGGCCGAGATGAAATTTTTGATAAAAGAGTTCGAGATGTTTGGGATTTAGACCTTCCAATGCGCCTGGCTCAGATATGATCTCTATCGCTATCATCTGCGCCATCCCATTCAGTTCCATTTTAAAGGGTAACTGCTGGGTTTTTGCTAACGAGTCTTCCAGCAGTGTGTGCAGGTGATTGAGCTGCTTTATCCGCAAAATCAGCCAGGGCGTCTGCTCCAAAACAGCCAATATCTGTTCGAACTGTTGGTTGAAATTTAAAAGATCAGATGATGGCATGGTTCAGCATGTTCCCAGGCAATGGACTACGTAGTTGCTGGTGTATGGATCTGTTTATGGTCCCCCAAATCAATGCTGTGTCCCAACCTTTATATGTACACAGGTCTTGGCTGTGCAGTTGGGGGCATCTGTGGACAGGCAGTAAGCAATTCATGTTTGAAAGTGGCGCGTTAGCTGTAAGTGCACAGAGTGATACCAGAAAACTTGTGTTCAGAAAAGTCCATCTGGATAACAGCCAGCAGATTCCGAATTGGGATGAGACGTACCAATGGTCCACCAGAGTTTTCAGTGCTGAAGATTAACTTGGTTGGAGCATCCCGGTCAGCATCTGCAGGGGGAATCTTAATACTGAGCTCCGATCGTGCACTATCAAATAATAATTCAAACCCGTCTACTTCCAGAGGTGCCTCAGTATCAGGTAAGCCGTTCAATTGAGTGACCTGTTTTGGAAAAGCTAACTGGAAGATAGTGGTCAATGGGTCGATCGCAGTTGAGTAGGGTATTTCAATCTGGCCGATTTGTGTGACAAACTCGCTAATGAAGTAAAATAAAAATCATCGGCCAGTTCTGAATTGGGATGCGAATCAGTTAATATTGTCAGATTCTGATCCGTTTTTGTTTTTGTCCAGCCCGGATGTTTGCTTAAGACATAACGGAGACTGCGATACAGAACCTTCCCTATCGGATCCCGCTCCTGAAATAAGCGGATCATCTCTTGCTGAGTATTCCCAAATACTAATCTTTGGAATACCATGTGCAGTTCAGCGTCTGATTGCTGCATCTGAAATTGGAATTGATCCTTAAGGATTACAAAAACACCTTGTTCATCTCTCGCGAACAGAGGAGCAATAAAATCGATTGCAATTTGATCTAGTTCGTCGGTGTGAGATTGGCTGAAATTTCGAATGTTCCAGCCCAGCGCTTCCTTTTAAATCATTAATCTTTTTGTTTCAGCTGTGAATTTTGTAACGACTTGAGCAACATTCTTGGCTGAATAATGACCTTCTATCAGAGCAAACAATGATTTCCTGAAATCGTTAATGACGAATGTCCCCTGTGTGAATAAAGTTGAGCAAAGATTGCGGCTTGAGGGAGAAAATTCCAAATGTTTTTTTAGGTTAGAAGAATGGAGAAAATGAAGAATTTACCGTGCGTTTTGAGGTGAAACTGATATTATAACTAATGTATGATAATCGACCCACGATTGAAATCATGAGTTTTTCATTGATGTAGAGGAACCACAGAGCAACCCACGATTTCAAGCGTGGGTATTTACATCTCTGGAATAACCTACTTCATTAATAAGCTTTCGCAAAAATAACCAGCTGTGAGCTCTCTTCACCGCTATAAACACATTTCCCAGACTCAGTCGGTTGATCAAAAGGAATACAACGGATGGTTGCTTTAGTTTCCGCTTTAATTTTCGCTTCGACTTCTTCTGATCCATTCCAATATGCTTTAATGAAGCCACCCTTATGCTCCAGGACATCCTTAAAGTCAGCCCAGTTATCAACGGTGTGTGTATTCTCTTCACGAAAATCAAGGGCACGTTGGAAAAGTTCATCCTGAACAGTGATAACCTGTTCGCTGAGGAAACTCACGAGGTCACCGAGTTTGATAAAGTGTTTGGCTCCAGAATGGCGGATAGCCACTACAGCTTGATCCTTTTCGATATCTTTCGGACCGATCTCTACGCGCATTGGAACGCCACGCATTTCCCACTCGTTAAATTTGAAACCCGGTGAGGCTTTTTCATCATCATCCACATGCACCCGAATCTCAGCTTTACGCATATCTGCAACCAGGGCTGCAACTTTTTCCATTACCATCTCTTTGGTATTATTGCGAAAAATTGGAATAATAACAACTTGGTAAGGGGCTACCTTGGGAGGGAGAATAAGTCCTTTATCATCTCCATGAGACATGATAAGTCCGCCTACGAGACGGGTACTTACACCCCAGCTTGTAGCATAGACAAACTCTTCCTTATTATCATTATTTTGAAAAGTCACCTCAAAAGCTTTGGCAAAGTTTTGTCCAAGATAATGACTTGTACCAGCTTGGAGCGCTTTTGTATCTCTCATCATTGCTTCAATGGAGTAGGTACTCACAGCGCCAGCAAATTTCTCAGACTCAGTCTTTTTCCCTGTTATAACGGGCATGGCCATATAGTCTTCTGCGAAACGACGGTACACTTCCAACATAGTTAGCGTTTCTTCCTGTGCTTCTTCCTCTGTAGCGTGGGCAGTATGTCCCTCTTGCCATAGGAATTCAGTGGTCCTCAGGAATAGGCGAGTGCGCATCTCCCAGCGAACCACATTGGCCCATTGATTGATCAGTAAGGGAAGGTCACGGTAGGATGAGACCCATTTTTTATACATGTGCCAAATAATGGTCTCGGAGGTGGGTCGAACCACAAGTGCTTCGTCTAATTTTTTCCCACCAGCATGAGTCACAACAGCTACTTCAGGAGCAAAGCCTTCAACATGCTCAGCTTCTTTCTGCAAAAAGTGCTCAGGGATAAACATGGGGAAGTATGCGTTAACATGCCCTGTGTCTTTAAACATTTGATTGAGAATGGCTTGAAAGTTCTCCCAGATGGCATAACCATACGGTCGTATCACCATGGTTCCTTTGACCGGACCATAATCAGCCAGTTTGGCTTGTTTGACCACATCAGTGTACCATTTTGAAAAATCTTCGCTTTGTTTTGTTACGCCTTTTGACACAACTCGCACCCTTTCAATCATTCTGGACCGCCTATTCGGCACAGTCTATTATCATAACATCTATAGCCCCCTGACACAATGGGGAATACAGCAAAAATCATGACCTGCTTTTAACTATAGGACAGTTCAAAATTCGTTAATCGGTGTTCCATGTTCATAAATCAAACCACCTTGAATATTGAACAAGGATTAATAAATACCGACTATAGCGGTTCCTGGCTCGTTTTGCAAAAATTCACTTCAAACATCTCCCAGATCTGGCAAAGAACGTAGAGGTTTTATTTCTAAAAATTGATAATCAGTGTTTGCCTGGTTTAAGTTCGATAAGGACGAAGCCCTGTTTGAATTTCACAATCCTATGTTCCCTCCCTTCTAAATCTCAGGTTATAGACATAGTAAATTCAGAGGTCGCCATGTCGTGATGACTGCATTATTACGATTTTCAGGATTAGCCTTAATAGGACTGCTTGCTATTTTCTCTCTACTTTGTTGTAATTAAGCGATAACTACCCTCTGCACTCTTTGCCAGCTCTGCGAGTGAAAAAAAGATACTCGGTTATCGTTTTTACAATAAGAGTGACCCTGCGCAAAGTAGGAATGTTCTGACTAATCTCAGCTTGTCTAGAACGGTGACAAATACTACAATATCAGCTCAATTTAGAAAGGTGCGATATATCAGGAACGTACACCTCATAGTATCCATATTGGTCATGATGAACCTGGGTTTTGCCAATCCAAAACCTGACTCAACTATCTTTGATAGGGCGACCCTGGGACGACCTTTTTCCCTTGAAGAATTTATTGAAAAAGTGAGTGCCAAACCATCTGTCCTCGCTCCCGATGCCATTCCTGAATGGGTCCAAACTGAAGAAATACCATCTGATAAATATTACTACGGTATCGGGAAGTCAATAGAGTCATCTGATGCTGCTGATGATGATGCCCGTCTCAGGTTTGCTCAATATGTGGAAGTAAGCGTTCAGAGTATCGCTACCCAACAGATTGCGGAGAATAAAGATCGGCTTGAAGAAAACTATAATTATGAATCTCTGGTCTCCACCAATATGAATTTACGGAGTGTTAAGATCACAGATCGATTCATGACACCAGATTCAAACTATTACAGCTTAATTAAATATGATAAATCGGATTATCATAATTTGGTTACTCAAGAAATTCAAATATCCCTGGAAACGGATATCCGGAAACAGGAGTTGGCCCATCAAGCAACTGAAGCATTAAGTGCTGACTCCCTCCGGCATAAATTGATGATGGATAGCCTTGCCTTGGGTCGCAAGCAAGCTGTGATTGACTCTCTGGATCACATTCTCCAGATGGAAGAGTCCAGACAGCGTCAGGACCAGACCCGGGTTGATCTTATCAAAAAACAGTATGCCGATTTTTTGAAAATTAAGCCGCGATACCAAATAATTGACGTCCCCAGCGCCAGCACCCCTGAAAGCTGGGTGTATGCCAGTGGGCGTTGGAACCCGGAAGCGGGACATATCAGACAATTGAAAACTGGGGTTTCACTCTGGCTCATTACGGCAGAAACCAGCGTTTGGGCTAAACGATCAATTTTGGACCAAGGGGAATGGTCTGTGAAGCTAGAAGTCTTGCCCAAAAGAGGTGACGTTTATCCGGTGAGCCTGGCATTGGGATATATCGAATATATTGGAAAATATTCTGAGGGCGCGCATCTTGACTTAAGAGATATTAAAAGCCTTCAAACGATAAGTGATCTCCAGCGTGATGAAATAGCCAGTGAAGAAAATCGTAATTCATCTTTCCTTGTTGTAGGAACAGTTGGTGTTCCACAGATTAATTCTCATGTCTCTGTTTATTATGACAATCGAAAAATTTCTCTCGCGAGTATTTGGTACCCCTTTCTCCGTAATCTTGGGGATGCGATTAGTGTCTTAAATCAAGTCGAATACTTTACTGATGATGATTATCGAAACCGATTTGATGACGCGTTTCAATGGCAACTTGGACTAAGATTAATTGCCATTCCCAACCGGTTCGCCACTTCGGTCAGTTATGAGGATCATGAAGTCTGGATGCTGAATTTTGAGTTTCAATATTAATTATTCTGACTTCTAATTACGAAATGCACTTCCATTCAGCCCATAGAGCATAAAGAAATGTGCACTAGATAATGATTACCTGTACTTTTTCCTTAGCCACCCCTCTACGCTCGATGAGCTTCGCCGTGGCGGGCTAGATGAAACACAGATAGATGGAAAGGCAGTCTACAGGATAGTTCCACGTAATTTTTTGTGGTTCCATTATATAAAATCAGTGAAAATCCGTGTGTATCTAGCCTACCAGAGCGTAGTCTTACGAGGCCTGGTAGGCAAAAAAACTTTACGCATAGAATGTATGGAACTGAAATTGGTATAATTTCTGATTTCAAATCTTCACAAAAATCTTCTTACTATAGAGATACCAAAGAATTCCTAGCCAAACCAGAATATTGGTCAATGCGAAGAGCAGGGAGCCATTTAAATCCCCAGCCAGGGGAACATAAAATCCGGTATAAATGGCATGTTTGATAGAAATGATATTGCCTTCAGCATCCGTAGTTTTCATCATATACATCAGTCGTCCGATTATCCCCGATCCCACAAAGACAACCAGTGCATTGCTTCCAAAAACGATGGCTGGCTTGATCCAAAAATCCAACTTTTTCACATCGATCATAAAGGATGAGAATACGATGACCAGGATGGCCAATCCATCCATGACGATCACGTATGAGACGGTCCACAATTGTTTATTAATCGGCTCTAATAAGCTGAGGATTGATCCCAACATGAACATACTAATCCCGATGACACTCAGGTTGGTCAATTTCTCTTGATGGTCAATCGGTCTACTCAAGTACTCGCCTAACCAAAACCCACTCATGAGCGTGGCCACAGCAGGTAGAGTTGATAAGAATCCCTCTGGATCAAAGGGCATTCCCGTGCCGCCATAGAGGTGAGCTTCTCCAAAAAGCAGCATGTCCATATAGCGAATAAAATTATCCTGAAGCGCAAAACTACCAGCACCCCAACCATGAATTAGAGGCACTCGCATAAAGAATTCATAGATTAAAATGAGGACAGCAATAGCCATGATCCGGTGTCGGTTTTTGGGAAGGTAAAGAATGATCAATCCACCAATCAAATAAGCCAAACCAATTCTTTGTAAGACGCCCCAGTACCGCAACGATAAGAAACGACGAGGTATATCCATAAATTCGAAATTTGCTGCCATCTGAGCATTCACTGGAATATTGAAGGGAAAGGCGTTCAAGAAGAGACCGAGACCGATGATAATAGCTCCTCTAGACCAAACTTTTTTCTTCAAGTCCTCAACATCAGCTCCGGCCTCCACCCGTTTCCCGAAACTGAGAGCCATCGCTACACCTACGATAAATAAGAAGAATGGGAAAACCAAATCTGTGGGAGTCCATCCATGCCATCTGGCATGTCGCAGAGGTCCATAGATATGTGACCAGCTACCAGGATTATTGACCAGAATCATCAATGCCACGGTTAGCCCCCGGAACACATCCAGTGATATCATTCGACCTTTCATGCCAGCTCCTTATTCTAGTACTTGCGGAAATATATGGATGCAAAATAAGTTCAAAGTCGATAATAGCTACTTTGAATTTCGAATGCGGAAAGAGCTTGCTTGTTTCTAAGAAACAACTCTCTTCATCCTCTACATTAGGCCAGACAGGCAGATGTGACACGATATACAGGGCGACGACCCAGCGTAACGGGTCGAATATATAGAAAATAGTGTGGCATAAATGAGAGGAACAGGTCTGTTCAACGCCTGGTTTCAGGAATCAATTAAATTCAAAATAAGTTGGGAATTCAGTAGAGGTTGAGATGATACAAATTCTGTAAAAAGATAAATATTAATGGTTTCGTTATCGAATTATTGCAGCTATATACCAATCGTTAAACCATCTGCCTGGATTGGTGATTGAAACAAATTAAGACTTAACCATAGAAACTAACTTCATATACGGGCAACTGGTTTAATATTTGCTTTGAGCAACCATGAATAATTCACACCAATTTGCTAAATCAGTCTATGATGTGATGAGTTCTTACTTGAAAGTTGGATTGGGAAGTTGATATTTATCCCATGCAAGATCAAAATCGAAACGGCAATTTAATTTAGCCTTAACCATAGATCGGAGCTAGTATCGTGACAAGTATTGATACTGAGTTATACCCGAAAGCTGAAACTCGACACAGTCAAAAGAGTAGCGCTTTCAAAAAAGCCAAAAGAGCCTTACTGGACGAACGCATCAGCGGTTTAACCGGAGCCTTTCTGGCCTTTTTTATTTTAGGTCATCTTATCCTGGAGAGCAGCATTCTGATAAGTGCTCAGCTCTATGAGGATGTCGCTTATTTTATGGAACACACTGTTCCTATGGCCCAACCCCTGGTCTTCATCGTAAGCATCGCTTTCTTTGTTCACTTTGTCTGGGCTGGCCGTAAAATTCCCGGCAAACTACGTGACCGTAAGAAAATGTTGGAATTGGGAAACAAGCTGGAAGCCTCTCGTAAGGGTTGGAACCAGGATCCAAAATCTGATATTAAGCTTCGCAATCATTTTGAGACATCACTTTGGATCACCCAGGTTAGAACAGCTATGATTGTCTTAGCTACAGGTGCCTTCCACCTTATCCTCATCATGTGGAATATTTTTACTGATATGGGAGTGGTGGGTCAGACGGTTGGTTTAACAATGGAAGTTGCAACTGCTCGAGTTGAAAGTGGTCTTTGGATTCTTTATGCAGTTCTCATGATCAGTGTTGTGGCCCACATGGCCATTGGTGTGTATCGTCTTCTAATCAAATGGTTTGCTGATACCTGGTTTGTTCGAAACTACGCCAAAGCCCTTTTCTATATGTTGTTTTGGTTTTATACAGTTTTGGGAACGGCTACCGTTCTTGCTATGGCTGGTACACTGGAAGGAATTCTCTCATGAAGGTCATAACCACAGAAGTACTCATTATTGGTGCCGGTTTGGCTGGAGAAAGAGCTGCAATTGCCAATGCTCAAGCTGGACTCGATGTTACTATGCTGTCATTGGTACCACCAAGAAGAAGTCACTCAGCTGCTGCTCAAGGGGGCATGCAAGCCTCTCTTGGTAACTCAGTCAAAGGCAAGGGTGATAATCCTACCGTTCATTGGTTAGATACTGTGAAAGGTTCTGATTGGGGCGCCGATCAAGAAGTTGCCCGTATTTTTGCTGACAATGCTCCGATTGCTATGCGCGAGATGGCTCACTTTGGTGTCCCCTGGAACCGTGTTGAAGGCGGTCCTCGAGACGTTTATATCAAGGGCAAGAAGGAAACTATCGTTGAAGACTTTGATAACGAAGGTCTGATTACTGCCCGTGATTTTGGTGGTACAGCTAAATGGCGAACCTGCTACACCGCTGATGGTACTGGTCATACCGTTCTTTATGCCATGGATAATCTGGCGATTCAATTGGATATCACGATTCATGATCGCATGGAGGCCCTGAGCCTCATTCATAAAGATGGTGTTTGTATGGGTGCCATTGTCCGTTGCCTGAGAACCGGTGATATTATTGCCTACATGTCTAAAGCTACAGCCATTGCCACAGGTGGATATGGTCGTCTTTATGGTGAATCCACCAATGCGATCATCAATGAGGGTACAGGCTCCTGGCTAGCATTACAGACTGGAAAAGTTCCTCTTGCAAACATGGAAGCAGTTCAGTTTCACCCAACCGGAATCGTTCCCACGGATATCCTGGTGACAGAAGGATGTCGTGGAGACGGTGGATTATTGCTCGATGTTGATGAATATCGTTTTATGCCTGATTATGAACCTGAAAAACAGGAGCTGGCATCACGGGATGTGGTATCACGACGGATGAAGGAACATATCCTAAAAGGCAAAGGTGTAAAATCCTCATACGGAGAACACCTCTGGTTGGATCTTCGCCATCTCGGTGAAAAACACCTCACAACAAAACTTCGCGAAGTCTATGATATCTGTATGTACTTTATTGGTGTAAATCCTATCACGGAATTAATACCAGTACGACCTACTCAGCACTACTCAATGGGTGGAATTCGGGTCAATAAAGACGGCCATGCTTATGGTATGAAAGGTCTTTTTGCTTTGGGTGAAGTTGCTAACTGGGACATGCACGGTTTTAACCGTCTCGGTGGAAATTCGCTCGCTGAAACCGTAGTTGCTGGTATGATCGTTGGCGAAAAAATGGCAACCTATACCAAATCAGCTGAATTAATTGCTGATGTTACCTTAGCTGAAAAGTTTGGAAAAGAGCAAACTGATCTTATCACGCATCTGCTAGAGAATGAAGGTAGTGAAAATGTCTATGAGATTCGGGATGAGATTGCTGAACTCTTAAAAGATCATGTCCATATATTCAGGACAGGTGAGAATCTTGAGAAGGCTGTCAATGGGCTTAAAGATGTTCTGGGCCGGATCAAAAATGTGAAGGTTAGGACCAGTGCGCCTGGTATGAACCCAGAACTTTCCCAAGCCCTTCGTATTGAAGGTATGGCTAAACAAGCCTACATTATTGCTAAGGGTGCTCTTCTGAGAACTGAATCTCGCGGTGCTCATACTCGCGAAGATTATCCTGCAAGAGATGATAAGAATTGGTTGAATCGGACCTTAGCCACATGGGCAGTTGGAGCTGATGAACCTGAATTTAATTATGAACCAGTAGGTCAGCTGGATTTACCGCCTGGTGATCGTGGTTATGGCGGGGGACAGATGATCGATATGGATCTAACTGTGAAAGAATACAATGCCAAAGTTGATGCAGAACAGACTGCGTTTGGTAAACACCCAACGATAGAACCCATGGGAACTCGTATCCCTAAAGAAGCTTGGCGTGAAGAATCACCCTATAAGGATGCAAAATAATGGCCCGTACATTAACCTTTAAAATATTTAGATATAATCCAACCAAAGATAACGATGAACCGCATATCGAAACCTATGAGCTGGAGGAAACCCCACGTCTTAATATTTTTACAGCGCTTCATAGAATTCGGGAGAAACAAGCTCCAGATCTTATGTATGATTTTGTTTGTCGAGCAGGAATCTGTGGTTCTTGTGCCATGATGATCAATGGTCGACCTACTCTGGCTTGCCGGACATTGACATCTGACCTTACTGATACGATTGAGCTTTATCCCTTACCCTTTTTCAAACTATTGGGTGACCTCTCAGTTGATACCGGTGTTTGGTTCCATGATATGGCCAAACGGGTTGAATCCTGGGTTCATACTCAAAAAGAATTTGACCCAACAGCGCTGGAAGAGCGCATGGACAATGATACTGCAAATAAGATTTATAACTCTGAACGTTGTATCGAATGTGGGTGTTGTATTGCCGGTTGCGCCACTGCTCAGGTTTATCCTGATTTTCTGGGAGCTGCAGGTTTAAACCGTATTGGGCGATTCATGTTTGATCCTCGAGATCAACGGGGTGAGCAAGAGTGGTTTGAGCTTGTCTCTACTGATGTTGGTGTCTTCGGCTGTATTGGCATGATGGCATGTGACGATGTTTGTCCCAAGGACTTGCCACTATTAGAGGTTTTTGCCTATATCCGTCGCAAGATGAATTCCGGCGTTAAAATAGCTGTAAAAGACCTAGAAGTTGGCTAGTTACTAGTAAATACATCTTTCTAGTGTCTCCCTGAGGAGTCCCCAGGACGTCTCGAAGGGTAAGTATAGATATAACCAAAACAGGGCTGACAATTGTCAGCCCTGTTTGTTATAAGGAGGCTGAGTAATCGAAGCCAAACCCACATTTCATAGAGGAGTGGCCACTTTGGAGTTTAATTGGTATAAGGAGTATGCTGAAGAATTTCTGGGAACCGGGTCCTTTCGGCAGGCTCAAGGTCCAGATCTTTTTTATTTCAGATAGACCAGCTTGTCGGATCGATGTTGTCGGATTAAAAGGGTTGGGATGCGCAGGATAGAGACGGGTATTTTGTGGTTTGATATGATCTTCCTTGATGCCCACAACGGTCAGGTTCTCGTAGTAATTGAAAGTCCCGTCATAGTTACCAATTGCTAGGTCTAAATCTCCGTCATGGTTAAGATCGGCCAAAGCTGGAGTGGCATTTTGACCCGCTGTCAAGCCAGCAACAATTTCGGGGTATTCAACCCAGCTACCATTATCGTAACTGAAAAATTGAATTTCATGGAATAAATCACCTGTGATAATATCTAGATTATGATCCTGATTCACATCCCCTATACTAAACACAGCATTGCTGCCCACATCAAACCCACTAAATAATCCAGATTCCTCAGTCCACTGTGGAGGGGATGAGTTGCCCGTGTTTTCGTAGTATTTTATATCACCCATTTGGCTGCCGCTGAGTAAATCTAAATCAGTACACACACCATTTCACTGTCTAAGGCCGCAACGGGAGCAAATAGATCAGCGCCGCTTTGAAAATGAGGGTTGGTCAGGGTACCCGTATTCTCAAAGTATTGAGGACCTGTACTTATGCTTCCCAGAATTAAATCGAAATCACCATCATTATCCAGATCTGCAAATCTAGGCTGGGAAAAGGGGAGAGACGGGATACCGCTGGGATTAAAGATGTTGTCATTCTGTTCCCACATCTGAGCGTAACCCGCGCTTGTGAGATATAATGTGAGGATGAAGGATATTCTAAAAATGGACATGTGTAATTCCTTAATAATTATGCAGACTTGGGTACTTCCGTCACGCTGATGACAAGCTAATTCAGGTCACTCAAAAGTTGTGGCTTTTACCAGAAGCTCATTCCACTCTTCTTGCCAGTTCGAATCAATGGTGATGCCGCCTCCACTTCCTAGTGTGAGTGACGATCCCTTTTGAATCAAGGTGCGAATCGCGATGTTAAAACTAAAATCTCCATCGGGATGAAAATATCCAATAGACCCAGTGTATAGCTCTCGTGACGATGACTCCAATTCATCGATTACTTCCAAAGCTCTTTGTTTGGGACACCCTGTAATTGATCCACCGGGAAACATTGAGAACAATGCATCCAGGGGCTGTAAATCCAACCTGATATTCCCAGATATATGGGAATATGTATGCCATACTTTGGGTAACTTACTTAGAATTTTTAGGGCATCCAATTTGACGCTACCGATTTTGCTAACCTTTCCCAGGTCATTTCGCAGGAGATCCGTGATCATATATAGTTCGGCCTGTTCCTTGTCACTATTCATGAGCTCACCACTTAATTGATCATCCTCTAATTCACTTTGTCCTCGAGGACGAGTTCCCTTGATCGGCTTGGTTGTAAGTTTACCATCAGAGTAATGCAAAAACAATTCAGGTGAGAGTGAATGAATTGCTAAATCAGATGTTTCCATATAGCAGCCATATTCTGCCGGATGTTGTTGGATGAGTTTAGCATAGAGTGCTCTGGATTGCTCATTAGATTTCGAATGGAGCTGCTGAGTATAGTTGATCTGGTAGACATCGCCGGCCCGTATATAATCATGAATCTTACCGATATTCTGGGCATAGATTTGTTGCTGATCAGAAGTCGTAAAGTGGAGAGCTGGTTTACTCTGCGATTGAAGAGCTGTCTTCTCGAATAAATGTTTGAGTGATACTGCGAATTCTTCACCTGGCCTGGCAATACGGATAAATCCAGAATCCATTTCTAACCAATTGTTATAGGCCTGAAAAACGGCTAGAGGGATCTGACTATTATGTCTCGATACAATCTGATGCATTGCGAGACCGAGATCATAACTTAAGTACCCCGCACAAAGGTTATCACGGTTCTTGTTAAGAAAAGATTTGAGTTCATGGACTTGATCTGCAGAATCGAGGGTGAAAGTTTCGATAGGATCGAAAGCCAATAGACGACGCCAGGTTGGTATTCCAGGACCCTCTGTTCGAAAAAGAACTTGAGCATTCTGGGGTAGATTTGACCATAGAGTTGCTAGCTCTGTCTGGGTCAGGTTTGGAGTATTCTGTGACATGCTAGATATCCAAAAAATTGCGAATGATCAAATCGCCAGTCGAATCCATAAGAAAGGATTCCGGATGAAATTGGAGTCCAAATATAGGTAAACTCTGATGTTCAATGGACATGATATCCCCCAATGCATCACGAGAAGTGACAATAAAATCCTTGGGTGCATCATTTATAACCAGCGAATGGTAGCGAGCAGCCTCAAAGGTTTGGGTGAGTCCCTGTAATATTCGAGAACTCGATTGAGTGACAGGGGTAGTTTTGCCAAAAATGAGTTGCTGTGCTGCAATGATCTCCTGTCCAAAAGCCACCGCCAGACATTGATGTCCGAGACAGACACCCAGGAGTGGTGTATTCTGGAAAAATGCTTTAATGACAGGAATGCTCACCCCAGTATCGGTCGGTGTCTTGGGACCAGGACTGATAATGATTTTGCTGGGTTTGAGCGCTTGAATCTGGGCTAGAGAAAGCTCATCATTTTTGATTACCTTAACCTCTCCCCCCAGTGAACAAACTTGTTGATAGAGATTATAGGTGAAAGAATCATAGTTATCGATGAGGAGAATCATTGGGGAAGGCTGTACACCAGTCCTTAGTTTCCAAGGTTTTTTAGGCGAGACAGTCGTTTAGACTCATTCTTTTGCAGCCAGGGATCTTGAGCTAAAATTGTCCAAGCCTTAAGAAAATAGGGGGCTGCCTGCTTGGCTTCATTTTTTAGAAGGAGACATTCACCAATTTCCTCAAATACATAGCCATCCTCCACATCACCAGATTCTGCTATTTCTTTTTCCAGGTTAAGCTGCATTTCTAAAGCCAAGTCAATATTTCCCAAAGAACGATGGGTTCGGGCAACGGTCCAATCGGCAATTTGAATTTCTCTGACCTGTCTGTTCATCTGACGCCAACGCTGAGCTTTTTGAAAAATTACCAATGCCTGTTCATAGTTACCTAAATCATGATAGGTCCACCCGATATTATTATAAAGGGACCCCAGCCAGCCTTTTGTCCTCGAATCCATGCTGCTTTCAGCCAGGGTCAAAGCTTTTTTGTTCCAGGCAAGTTGCTCTGCTGGTTCCATAACAATTCCCAGCATGTGAGCAGCATCCACTGCGTAAAAGTCAGAATTTGAATTTTTACCTAATTCCCAGGCTGCTAAAAAGAAGGACTTGGATTGTCCTGATTTTCCTGAGGAGTTTAAGACACGACCACGTTCCAAATTGTAACGAATGGTTGCGACAGGGTATAGGGGTGATAAACCATCTTCAACTTTATCGAGCAATGCATGGGCTTCCTCAAATTTCTGTTGTAACCCGAGAGTTCTGGCAATTTGAGTCTGCAATTCAAGATAATATTCAGGATGTTCACCAAATTCTACTTCAGCAAGAATTTCTAAAAATTTTAACTCAGTGATTGCTGGATCAGAATAATCCCATTGTTTATCAAAATCTTGCAGATCACTCCTGGAGCCTGCCACTATTGTGCCCAGACAAACACTGAGGATCATGAGTAAGGATAGTATTTGATTTAGATATCGAATGAACATATTTTACCTCAAATAGATTACACACTTGAAAAGATCATTTTCCATTAACAAATTAAAAGGAATGTTTGTGAATGTTACAATAAAGCGATTATGAATAGGTACGCCACTATTAAAGAGGGATTAATTATGAAAAAGATTATCGATATTAAGTTTTCAAGGGGAGCCAGTTGGCTCTTGATTATCTATTTATCTGTCATGGTAAGTGGCTGTACCTTTCGTCCGACAGTAATCTCTCCAGAAGAGGCTCGAATTCTCCAAACCCGTGAATTTAATGCTAGCCCAGAAGAGGTTGCCAGAGCTTCTGTGGTCGTACTCCAGGAAATGCACTATACATTGGGAAATGTTGATATGGGTTTGGGGCTGATTACGGCTAACCGAACATCTGAACGCAGCTTAGCTCCAATAAGTCGTGAGCTGGTCAATGACTCTGAAATATCAGATGAACTAGGTACATTTTGTGTCGTTGCCGGAACAGTGGCTATTATTGGGATCATTTTAGCCATCATATTCGGTGATGATGAAGAAGATGATGACGATAACAATAGGCGCTCAGTCAGACATCATCGACCCAGAGTTCACCATCCAGGTCCCGTCTATGTCGATTCAAATGATTCAGGAGATGAATCTTATCATTACTCAATGACCATTACGCTGGCAGAAACATCACAACAACATACCAAAGTTCATGTTACGGTTCAGGGGGAACACTTCGAGGGTTCTAGTATAAATGCATCTGGCCCAGTCCAAGATCAACAATTTCACATTGATTTCTTTAATGGTCTTCAAGCGGCATTAAACCGCTAAGCGTTTGATTCGCATTTTGTGGTAAATATCGGATTTGGTTTTATTTCGATAGAACAGTCCATCAATAAGGAAACTTTTCTCAGAAGGTCCTAGATTGCTGGGAGTGTTTTTGCTTGGGACGGATATTCTTTTGGGAAGTGGGTTGCTAAAAAAGACAATCTAGAGCGGCCTGTAATTTTAAATTACAATGTTCGTGCAATAATTGTGATTTTAGTTTCTGTCAACATTCATGGTCCCCCTTGATACCATTAATAACCGTGCACATGGTTTGGTAGATGAGGGCATCTACATCGAGTTCAACCATAATTTGTTCTTCAATCAACAAAGACGCCAGGCCATGTACTGCGCTCCAGGCAACATAAGTTAAGACGCGCGTATCTTTTTGAACCGATCCAGTTTCAATCTGAAAAGTTTGGATTGCATTTCTAAGTAGTGCAAAGAGAGCATCACCAGATGATCGTAAAATTGGCTCATTTCGACGACTGGGTGCAAGAGTACTGGGTGAAAAAATTGGAGATTTAAATAGCTACTATTTTGGCGAGGGCTTCATGGTTATTCCAATTATTGGAGGAAGCGAACTGAGTAACTCTGACAAAGATGAGATCCAAGATGCAACCGATTTGTTCGGCATGAGTTTCGGGTCAGGAGTAGAATACTACTTTTCAGATTCATTTTCGATTGGTGGTGAGCTTTCCTTCAACTTGTTATTTCACTCAACTACGTATGAAGATGAAGGTGGATACGATTATTTCTCTTATAAAAGAGAGTACAATACAAGACTTGGAGCCACTTTAACCCAGATCACTTTCAACTATTATTTCCAATAAAAGAATACGTGAATCCAGTTAGTATGAATAACATAACATTATGAATAGTCAATAATAGCAATTATAGTAATGGCTTGAAATATCCAAATCTATGAAAAGAATAAGTACACAAAAAGGGAGGCTTATGATGAAAAACGGAATGATATTATTGTTGGTTTGCGCAATGGTTGCTGGGGTGCTGGGGCAGGATGCCAGTATTATACCAGCCCAAAAATCTGCCATTGCCAATCTGGCTACTCAGAACGGTTTTAGCCAGCTTAGCCTGGATAATTACCTTCAATTTAATTACAATTCAAATTTACAGAATTTGTCTCAAGACAATGCTGTTCGCGTGATACAGGCTTTTCAATCTAACAACAAACCCACTCCTGCACTACAGCGGGAACAGCCTCGAGTGAGTATGCCAGCAATTGTGGCGAAAAGCCCATCCTCTGAGCGTCCAACGGCGAGTATTCTTGAAGTCGGAATGGCTAAACGTTTTTATCTGATTGATGGTAATATTATTGGAGGTGTCATTCTAAACATTGAAGGTAATGTTTGTGAAATTGAGACACCTGACGGGACCCTCAGGATTCCCAAAAACGATATATTAGAAGAAACGGCAAAAATCACAAAAAAAGATGATACCCGCTATGTCGGTCCAGTACTCAAGGATAGCATGCAAGAAATTGTAATCCGATCCAAGTATGGAGATGTGGTCATCAACAAAAAAGATATCAAAGAAATGGATCGCTTTCATGGTGGAGAGCGGGTGGCTTGGGCTGAGGAAAAGAAAACCTTCTACCAGGGAGAAGCCGTTCTTACCGATATTTTTATGGACCCCACGGCATTTCCATTGCCAGCAAACACATTTTACATCAGTGGTCTTTCATTGGGATATGGCTTTACCGACCGCTTTATGTTACGGACAAAATTTGGCAGCAATTTTTCCGGTGATCTGAATATCCAGGCTCATTGGCGTTTTTATCACAGGCCCACAGCTGCGAAGGAATCAGCAGCAGCCGTTGGTGTGAGTTTACATCGAAACTACCCCATGAGCAATCTTGTTGCACGTTACTCACAGTTTGTTGAAGTAGACCCAGTGAGCAAGGCAACCCTGAATGATAGTGAAGGTCTGGGAACGGCTTATGTGATGGACGATCCAGATGCAGTTGGCATCTATGGTGAACTCTATTATGTCATGTCCTATCGCCGGACCATGGAAAGTGGACGTGGAAAAGTGGGTGCACATTTTGGTGCAAGAACCAATACCTTTCCATTTTTGAAAGACAACTTACTCAATCAAGACAGTAGCTTTCAGTGGCTAGACAATGGTGAGTTTGCCCTTCCCTTCAGGTTATTTGCCGGGTTCGAGTATGATCTTTCCAAAAACATGAAATTCTTAGCAGAGGTTTGGGTCGATAATGGTAATAAATATCGAACTTTCTCAGAATCCTGGGATGACTATTTCGGAGATGATACCAATTTTGTTCTAGATGGCACTGACGGGAAATATAGTATGCTGGATTTTGATTTTGGATTCCTGTATGCCATGAGCGAAACCTTCAGGGTTGGGATTCATTTTCAACAGCCATACTTGGTCTTTTATTGGGAATTTTACGAACTTTAAGTGAACTGACGAGGTAGATCATGAAAAAGAAATCATACCTTGTTATAATTGGCCTATTTATCCTGAGCCTGGTATTAAACAGTACTTTGGCTCAGGGTACTGAAACTTTCGATGACCAGGCAAAATTGATTCGAATTAAGAAGATCGCCAATGAATGGCAGGGAGCTGTATTGACCCTGGAAACGCGTAATGGCCAAATAATCAAGGGCCGTCTAATCGAGGTCTCTGCTGGCAGCTATCACCTGGCAACTGGAGCCACGAAAGCCCACCTATCTCTCGTAGATGTGGTTAAAGTGAGCTACGAACCAGGTATTCCAGAAATGCTGCTTAGTTTTGGCTCAGCTGTCATGGGGAGTGCCTTTCTGACAGGTGCAATTCTTATCGCCAAGGATGACGCCAGTGATGCTGATGTGAGTAGAGCTGCCTTATTAGGATTGCTTGCCGGTGGATATTGGGGGGTATCAACTTTTTATGAAAGTGAAGTCATTTATGTTGAATAAACACTCTCAAAAATTGATGGTTCTTCTCCTGAGCATATTTCTTATCTCAGGGTGCTATAACAACAGTCATATCCGGACACAGCGCATTATAAAAAAAGATGAGCCGGTTGTCTCTGCCCATGCAGGGTTAAACGTGATTTCTCCAGACTATTCTGATGGCTCGTACGAGCTAAGCAACAGCGGAGTAAGTGGTTTACGAGTGGGAATTTCTTACATAGGGTTACACCGTGGCTTTGAACAAGGTCTAAATATTGGGCTGGGGAGTATGGAGGATGGTGTATCGGACTTCATCCTAGGATATGATATTCGAAAACCAAAATACAATAGCAAAGGTAAGCCCTACCGTTATGGTCTTTATCTGGAATCAAACTACAGCTATAACGACGAAAGCGATTATGGGCCACAGGGTGGTTTGGTTTTCCAAATACGACCCTACATAATCACAATTACCTCTGATCAGAACAACTGGTACGGCGGTTTTCATGGCTTAATGAGTTTCGGTTACCTTACAGCGTTCTATGACAGTTGGGAGTACCTCGACTATAATATTTCGTCAATTGGTGCAGGGATAACACTGGGGAATGAATTGCGATCTGGAAAATTTATGTTGCAGTCACAACTTGATATCAGTGTGCTGAATCAGAACCATGTCTTGAACAATGACGACATTCAGTGGGATGATTGGCAACACCCGCCACAACCATTGGACAATACAGGGTTAGTGGTCTCTATTGGTCTAGCGATACATAGGGCACCAAAAGATGCTCATCCAAAAGCGAAACGGATGTGGCAGCAAACCCCTAATCTGAAAGTTACGCCAATTCCAATTGGCGCTTATGATCCATTGACTGGACACCTTAGAACTCCCCTGAAACAGCCAACCAAGGTGTCGTTTGATCCATTGACAGGTGAAATTATCCAGGAATCTAAAGCACAAAATTATGATCCTTATACAGGACAGACAATTAAATCACCCGCTCCAATCGAAAAGATATCACCCTATTCTTTGCTCAGTGCACAGGAACAATCAAATCTGCTTATTAAAGGACTCAAAATAACGACCCTTAATGGAACCTCAGTTGAGGCAAGGATACTTGATGTTTTGGACCAAGGGCTATTGATTGAGCGTCAAACTAACGGGAAATCGATTCAGGAGATTCTTTTCTATAATCGCATTAATCGAATTAAGTTTGAAGGACCCCGAAAAGGTTTGAAAGGTGGGCTTCAAAGTGCCATGAAAGGATGTGGTTTAGGAGTCGGTCTTCCGTTGGCGTTATCAATTTTTACAGCTGAGCCAGATTTCATGTTATTTTCTTTCCTTGCCGTTCCACCTGCTGTTCTTGGAGGACTTATTTTTGGCTCAATGAATAGTGAAAGATATGATCTAAAAATACTTAAGGGAAATTCAGATCAATCTGATTCTGAATACAGTAAGCAGTTAATTCTGAAAGTGATCACATTGTACCTTAAGAGTGGATTCCCAAAATACGATCTAAACCAACAAGTAATTGGAGCAAAACCCTGACCCAAATCAAATGTTCCAAGATACCCATCCTTTTCCTTATCATCATTCTAGGTGCACCAGAAAGTTTTGGACAAATGATGACCCCAGTGGATTCACTCTATGCCAGTGATTCATTGGGTCTTGGAAAACGAATCATTCTTAAGCCAATTCAATGGTGGCAACACCTCAGTTATTCTTCACCTGCTATGAATTGTCAATTTGAAAGTTCGTGCTCTAACTACATGGTAGAGGCTATCCAGGAGAAAGGGATTATTCGGGGGGCTATTATGGGAACCGATCGAGTGGTGCGCTGTAACCCGGCTGCTCGTCACTACCACTTGCAACTTCCCGATTCTAAATTCCAATATGATGGACGCCTGATTGATCCTGTAGCTTGGGAGGGCAAAACAAATCCAGGGAAGAGTCCTACACTCGCTGTAACACTGTCACTTATTCCTGGGCTTGGACGGACTTATGCTGGACACCCTATGGATGGTTTTCTTAGTTTCCTTTTTGTGAGTGGGTTCGCCTATAATGCCTACAATCAAGAATCAGCAGGGAATCCTATTCGAGCGGGCATTAATTTTAGTTTAATGACCCTATTCTGGACAGCAGATATATACGGGGCCTATCGAACTGCAAAGATGTCACCGTCCCACCGATACAAACCCTAATAGATCCTTCAATATCCATCCACTCAAGAGCAGGGACCATTCCTCTTCTCAAAACAAGGTCTAGGATTGAACATGCCATCCCGAAGAGATTACCACAGTCGCTGCCTATGTTTTCTACACATCCCAGTTATTGCGACGAATGTAGTCAGAGTTCATTCGTGTTTCATTTAGCCTGCCACAGCGAAGCTCATCGAGCGTAGAGGGGTGGCTAATATGCGGTTGGGCTGAACAGAAGCGGTTTAACGATTTTTGATGGATTGTAGTATTGAACTGGCATTCACTTTACAATAGATTGGTCTCTTAAACATAATGTAAAATCTGGCGACCAATCAAACGGGCCATATTCTCTCGAAGGGGAATCATGAAAAGAATAAAATTAGCAATACTCACTCTCTCTCTAATCGTATTCGCAAGTCTCTCAAGTACCTGTAGCAGCAACCCTTATGTCCATGAAATACCAAAAGAACAATACGTCGTCATGCTCTCCCTAGATGGTTTTCGGTGGGACTATCCTCAAATGGCAGACACACCAAATCTGGAATCACTTGCTCGAAAGGGCGTCAAACTGGAATCACTCCAGCCTTCATTCCCCAGCAAGACGTTTCCCAATCACTACAGCATGGCTACAGGACTCTATCCTGACCACCACGGTATTGTACAAAATTCTTTTTATGATCCTGATATGGATGCTTACTACAAAATTAGAGATCGAGAAGCAGTTGAGAATGGGGATTTCTACGGAGGTGAACCAATCTGGGTTACTGCCGAACAGCAAGGTCTCAAAACAGCTTCCTTCTTTTGGGTTGGCAGTGAAGCCCCGGTGAAGGGCACCTATCCCTCACGCTGGAAACCCTACGATCATAATTTCCCCTATGCCGCTCGTGTGGATACAGTGATTGCCTGGTTACAATTACCTGAGCAGGAACGTCCCCGTTTGATCACCTGGTATTATCCAGAACCCGATGGTGTGGGTCACCGGTTTAGTCCAGAGAGTCAGGAAGTCATCGATAAGGTGGAATATTTGGATAGTCTCGTTGGAGACTTTCTCACCAAGCTTGCTGAACTGCCCATTGCTGATCAGGTAAATGTGATTGTTACATCAGATCATGGCATGGCTCGAATAAGTGGGGATAAAGCAATCTATTTTGACGATTATGTCGAATCCACCTGGTTAGATACGGCTTTAGGATCCAATCCAATTTGGATGTTTGATCCGAAAGAGGGTTTCGCAGATTCAGTTTACCTCAATCTTAAAAAAGTCGATCATCTCAGTGTTTGGAAAAAGGACAGCATTCCAGAAAATCTTCATTTTGGAAGTAATTCACGAGTTATGGATATAGTTGCAGCTCCAGATATTAACTGGAGTGTTGGCTGGCGAAATCGTGAGCTGCCTCTAGACTTTGTCGGTGGTACACATGGATATGATCCACACTATAAAGAGATGCACGCTATCTTCTATGCGGCCGGTCCAGCTTTTAAGATTGGCTATGTTCATCCCACAGTGGAAAACGTTAACATCTATCCCCTTATTGCTAAAATTTTGAACCTCAAACCAGCCAAAACAGATGGTAAGCTGGAAAACGTAAGTCGGATGTTCAAACCGAAGATGATGCAAGCCGACTGATATGTTTGATCTGGTGTTTCCCCAGGGCCTTTATTTCTTTTTTGGGGTGGTCGTATTATTGATAACCTTGTACCGGTTGATCACGAGGGAAGATCGAAGAGGTTGATCACACTTTATAACATTCTTAGCAAAGCACAAGTGCTGCTGATTCTTGCACTGATGAGCTCTTGTTCACTCCCTGATATAAGCGTCCGTGAATTTCTTCGCCCTGTTCGAGTTCTTTTTAATCAGGAACAAAACTACTGGACCGACCAGATCGAGTTAAAAGGCGAAACCGGTATTGAACGTGTCTATTACAAAAATGGGCGACCCGCTCTTGAGAGATATTATGATGAAGAGGGCTTACTCAAAACTATCACTTATTTTGGACGGACAGGGGAACCCATTCGGCTTGATTCACTGGTTTACTCTGGAGATGTTCTTATTTCAGGCTACTATTTCTCGGAACCCGACCACCATATCGTCTTAAAATTTCTGAATTATAAAAAACAGGGACAGTTGAGCCAGCGCTCATGGTTTGGAAGTGTCGGTGAACTTCTGAGTCGTGAATTATTCCTGTTTGACCGGAAGGGTCAGCGCCAGTCGCGTATGATCTTTGATGGAAACGATTCCTTGTTGTATTCGGAGACATTCAAGCCAGGCACAGGCGATCTTGAAATCCAAAACATCTATACCTTAGATGGACATCTTACCAGTCAAGTGCGACACCATGGAATTCGACCCACCGTTCGTTATGAATTCGACTTATTCGGAACCATCTCCCGTATTTCTCAATTGTACCCTACCGGAACACCAGCTTGGACAAGCGACCTCCTTTACGGAAAAGATGGTAAGTTGGAACGAAGTAATTTTAGTGTTAATGGTAAATTCCTCTTTACCTATTTAGGTGATATGGAATTCAATTGGCAAACGGTGAGAACCTGGAAACATCCCGCTCAACCTGGTCACACTGATGTAGGAGTTATCGTGGGCCATCGCGATCCCTTCGTAATCGAAACTGGAAGCGACACTCAAAATAATACCACCCTGGAATATCGTCTACCGAAGAGTGGCGCACTTTTTAAGCGGAGTATCAGCGATAAGTGGGGACAGCCCCTTTCAGACACACTCTATACCAATCAAGGGCAGCTCCAACCTGCAAATGTTATCTCTTATGATGATGAAGGGCGCTTGAAATCTGAAGTAACATATACTAGCCAGGGTTTAGCAAAATGGAAACATACCTGGTTTCGCGATGATGCCGGCAAGGTCATCCGGGAGGAGCTAACCAGTCTTCCAGATACTTTTGAGTCTGCCGTAACTCGCGTTTATGACACTTTTGGATCCCCTGCTTTCTCGGAGCATTTTATCGAACCAGACTCACTTGATGGAAGCTGGGTCTTCTATCATGGAGGAGGGGTTAATAAGACGCTCCTCTATAATGATAAGTCTGAATTGACAGAATCCTGGTTGTTTAGACCTGCTGGAGATACAACCCAACATTCAAGATTTGTAAGTCTAGCCTATATCAAGATTGAGTCAAAATATGGTAGACGGGATTCCCTTCTTTCACAACGTCGTTTTACTGAGGATGACATTCTTGATTGGGAATTATTCTTTAACAGTGCAGAGCAGCTATCCCAGGAGACATATCGCAAGAAAGATGGATCCATTTATAGGGAAGTAAGCTATGATCACAATGCAAGTTTGATCAAAAGTAGTACCTTCGCTCCCCTTGAATTATCCGTCATCGAGGAAGGTGACGAACTCAGAGGAGAGTTGTCATCCCAGGTGATTACCCGACTTAACCCAAATGGGGAAATTGTTCAGGTAGTATCGAGAAACTCAAGTGGTGGAGTTGAGTGGGAGAAACGTTATGCTTTTCGGGGAGGGCGTCTGGTAAAGTCTGCCCAATTGGGCTCTGATGGCAAACCTCATGTAATTTCAAGTTATAGCCACACCGATCAGGGACAAATTCTTGAGGAAACAGCCCTGGATCCTGAGGGCAATTTGATTCACACTGTCGAACACCGCTATAATGAGAAGCAGGAGCTGATTTGGCGGATGTTTTCATCGGTTCTCACAGGCACAGTGAGTTCTAACCGTTATTACTATGATGATACAGGTCGCCTCCAGCGTGATGAAATTATCGAATCGAAGCATTTTATTGAGGCTGTAGAGTATGAATACTTCCCGCAATTCCATTTACGAATTGCCACTCATCTTGAACCGGGTGGAGAGGTTATTCGACAGGAAGTAGAAAACTATTTTGAGCAGAATGTTTTTGCTTTAAGCACCATAGAATAGATTGAGGATCAGTGATATGAAGAATACGTTTAATATTATAATCATTTTATTGATGAGTGTTTTAGGGATGTCTTGTTCCGGTAATCGGCAGTCTAAACCTGACCCCGTTTCCCATGAAGTTGGGATAGCCTACATGAATCTGGAAACGGGTGAGGTGTTGGCATACAATGCTCAAACCATGTTTCATGCAGCCAGTACTATGAAAACCCCAGTCATGCTTCAATTGTTCAGGATGAGGGATAGGGGAGTGATTGATCTCAATAATCGAGTTCTGGTATCCAACCAGTTCACGAGTATCGCAGACGGTAGTCTCTTTAGTTTACCGATCCATTCAGAAGCAGATAAGATATTGTATCCCTCACTTGGTAAATTCCTGAGTTATTCAGAATTGATAGAGAAAATGATTACTAAAAGCAGTAATCTAGCAACCAATATCCTCTTTGAATATGCGAGGGCTGATTCAATCAGCAAGACCATGAGAGAAATTGGAGCCAGTGGAATTTTGGTAATGCGAGGTGTGGAGGATTTAAATGCTTACCGGATTGGTTTGAACAATGTGACCAGTGCTTACGGCATGATGAAGGTGATGGAAGCCGTTTATCGTTCTGAATTAGTGGCTGATTCATCACGTCAGGAGATGCAGGAAATTCTTAAGCGTCAAGCATACAATAAAATGATTCCAGCGGGATTACCTCAAGATGTTGTGGTTGCTCACAAAACAGGTTCGATTACCCGCATTGCTCATGATGCCGCCCTGGTCTTTCCTCCAGATGCAGCACCTTTTGTCCTTGTGATTCTCACCCGTGGCTGGGATGATCAAGGCGAAGCACAACGTGTAGGTGCCAGAATTACCACAGAGGTTTATGATTACCATCTTGGAAAATTAGACCGTACAGATATAGTCATTCCCGACCTGCTGGAGCAAGTGTCCCCTAGTACAGAAGCTCCATAATTTACAGGGAAGAACCAATAGACTTACCTCGTTGACTCCCAAATTCTGAGTAAATCCGAACTGGCGCCAGGGGGTGCAAAATGTTATGATACACCCATGCTAAATCTACACAACCTCGCTACCGATGCAGCTCACAAAGCTGGAAAAATATTACTCAAGTATTATAAAAATGACTACGAAATCCAGGAGAAAAGCTATCACAATCCTGTGACAACAGCAGACCATGAGGCAGATGCGTTCCTCAAAGATTTCCTGATGAAAGCCACTCCCAGTTTTGGTTGGCTATCTGAGGAGACCGTTGACTCTGACCATCGTTTGTCTAAGGAATATGTGTGGATTGTTGACCCTTTGGATGGTACGAAAGAATTTATTGAAGGGGTTCCCCATTTTGTGGTTTCCATCGGCTTGGTTAGAAATGGCAAACCGATTCTGGGAGTTCTTTACAACCCGGTTCGTGATGAAATGATTCGTACTGATGAATCTGGTGGGGTTTGGTTTAAGGATAAGGAAGTCAGTCTCTGTCAATCAAAACAATTGCAGAATGTTAGCTGCCTCAATAGTCGATCTGAGACCCGCAAAGGTCTGTGGGAACCATGGGCAGAAGAGTTTAAGGCCTTGATTCCCATCGGTAGTGTTGCCTACAAACTGGGACTGGTTGCGGCTGGTCAAGAAGACTTCTTTGTTACCTTGCGCCCTAAGAATGAATGGGACGTTTGTGCAGGGCATGCCCTCCTACTTGCTAATGGAGGATGTATGAAAACCATTACGGGAAAAGAAATAATATACAACCAGAAAGACACGATTATTGTACCAGGTATGACAGGTGGAAATCCTGATTTAGTCGACGCCTTTGTGCAGCGATATAATGAACGTGAAGGGAAATAGCATGAATGCGGATTTAAATAAACATGAAGCTTTTGATGTACTGGGTGATGGAATCAGTTTTGTCCGTTTGATCAACACCATGGGTTCTGATGTCGAGATTGTAAATGGTGCTCGGGTATCATTTGGGAAACGCCGAGAGGTATTGGATGAAAAAGACCAGGTGTTGATTCAGTATTTAGCCGATGAGCGTCATACATCACCTTTTGAACATGTTGCTTTCACCTTTCATATAAAATGCCCCCTGTTTGTCACTCGACAATGGCACCGTCATCGGACCTGGTCCTACAACGAGATAAGCCGACGTTATACTTCAATGAATCTTGAGTTCTATGTTCCACAGGCGTACCGTCAACAAGCGAAAAACAACCGCCAGGCCAGTATCGATGAGTTGGTGGAAGAGACAAAAGATGGTCGCAACATTCATGATATGGTCGCAACCCACACAACCGAAGCTTATGAATTTTATGAATCACTTATGGAGCAGGGTGTGGCAAGAGAACAGGCTCGTATGGTGCTTCCCCAAAACATGTATACCGAGATGTATGCGACTGTAAATTTACAAAACTTAATTCACTTCATTGAATTAAGAATCCATGCTGGGGCTCAGTGGGAGATTCAGCAATACGCTTTGAAACTTCTGGATTTGGCTGAGGAAGCTGCTCCTTTTGCAATCAAAGCCATTCGCAAAGCTCGCAACTGGTAGATTTGACAAGTTAGGCTTCTCAGGGTTAGTCACTCTGAGTGCAACGAAGAGTCTCAATGTATCCCGTTAGTAATTTATTCCGCTTAGCGGTACATGAGACAGTTTCTGGTAATCTTCAGGTAGGATGCAAGAGATACCGACCAAGACAATCCTCTGCGCCCTCTGTATGCTTTGCGAGAGGTGCTTTTAAAAACATAAATGAAACAATGGAGTTAAAGAATTATGGCTAAAGCAAACGCGATTTACGCCCAGTCAGGTGGGGTAACCAGTGTCATCAATGGGTCTGCCTATGGAGTTATCAAGGCAGCTCAAGAATCTGGTATCATCGATAACATTTACGGTGGCCTATATGGCATCAACGGTATCCTTGAAGAAAAACTGGTAGATATTGCACAAGAATCTCCTGCAGATATTGAACTACTTCCATTTACGCCTTCTGGAGCATTTGGCTCTTGTCGCAAAAAATTACCCTCACTGGAAAAAAACCGTGCCGATTTTGAAAGGATCATCGAGGTTTTTAAAGCCCATGATATCCGTTACTTTTTTTATAATGGTGGCAACGACTCCATGGATACAGCCTATAAAATTTCTCAACTTTCCCATGACATGGGCTACGATGTAACTTGCATTGGCGTGCCGAAGACAGTTGATAATGACCTACCTGTAACAGATAACAGCCCCGGTTTTGGTTCAGTCGCAAAATACAATGCTGTTTCATTGCGAGAAGCCTCGTTTGATGTGGCCTCCATGCACCGTGACAGTACCAAGGCATTTGTAGCTGAAACTATGGGTAGACATGCCGGTTGGATTGCAGCATCAACTGCCATGGCTGGTCGTGATGAGACTGAAGGTCCTCACATCATTCTATTACCAGAAATTGCTTTTAGAGAGGATGCTTTCCTGGCTGAAGTTGAGCGAATTCGCACAAAAATTGGTTACTGCGTAGTCGCTGTTTCTGAGGGATTGCAGAATGAGGCTGGAAAGTTTGTAGCGGATGCAGGGACCGTGGATATGTTTGGTCATACCCAACTGGGTGGCGCAGGTGACTTTATCGCGAATCTGATGAAAAATAAATTGGGAATTAAGGTTCACAATGCCCTGCCAGACTATTTCCAGCGTTCAGGTCGTCACATCGCCTCCAAAACGGATTTAGAACAAGCGATTGCTGTTGGCAAAGAAGCAGTTCGACTGGCAGCTGAAGGTCTCAATGGTCAGATGGTCACGATTGTCAGAGAATCAGATACACCATACTCCTGGACGGTAGGCCATACGGATATCGAAAATATTGCCAATAAAGAAAAAGTTCTTCCACCTGAGTATATTCGGGAAGATGGTTTCCATATTACAGATGCCTTCAGAACCTATTGCCAACCTCTGATTGAGGGTGAATTGTGGCCTGAATATTCTCAAGGAATCCCTAGATATGTCAAGCTAAAACGGAATTTAGTTGCCCAAAAACTGGGTTAACATATCACTTGTTCAATTGTCCATTCATCTGGTGGAGGTTCAAATCTTCACCAGATATTACTCAAAGAATAATCAAGATTTGATTCAATAAAAGCGGTTGGAGTAGCTTTCCCGTCCGTATATATTGACCCGCTTTTTAAAGGATACATGGTGGGCGTAGCTCAGTTGGTAGAGCGCGCGGTTGTGGTCCGCGTGGTCGTCGGTTCAATCCCGACCGTTCACCCCATTTTCATGGCGAAAATATGATTTGTGATTCATTTGAATTATTATAGTTTCGCTGCGCTTTATGAGTCGGCTCCTTCGTCTAGTGGTTAGGACTCGAGATTTTCATTCTCGCAACAGGAGTTCAATTCTCCTAGGAGTCACAAAAAAACCCGATCATCTGATCGGGTTTTTTGTTTTTACGCTATTTCAGGTCTAATTGGTAATATACCATATTCAGTTCCAAATTCTCCATTTTGCGAGGAATAGCGGTTACCCTTTTTTTACATCTGTGCCAATCCGTGTTGATCTAGCCTGCCGAGCGTAGTTTTACGGAGCCTGGTGGCTAAAAAAAAATATTTTCTCATTATGACTAAATTGGAACTGTAATTGGTATTATTACAATAACCCTCAAATTCTCAAGCCTCAAAGTCAATGTAACCAAACTTTTAGACCACAAATGTTAGGCCTGAGGAAAATCCACAATGGTTAAGATTCCAAGGGCAGCCAGCAAAAATATGGCACAACCTATAACAGCGCCAACACTGACTGACCAAAGGGTTTGTTTATTGGGAAGGTTCATAACTTTGGATAGAGCCATCCCAGTCCAGACACCACCAGAGAAAGGCACGGCTGTGATAAATAAGGGCCCAAACCAACCAATTTTAAGGAAACGGGAAGTCCATTTTCCTTCCTTGAGGTGGATTTGGATACGGTCAAAGTGGTCACTCAAAAATTGAGTCCAACGGAACCGGCCAAGCGAGAGAGTAAAAAGACAGTGTATGAAAACGATCAACCCAAACTCACAGATCACAACAATTACAGCTATTTCATAAGCCGAAATTCCCAGGACCATTCCCAGCGGAAATGCAGCTTTCTTTCCAAGTGTATATTGGGCAACGACAACCGATAAGATTGAGATAATATCAGGAAAGATCAGAGGTGACTTTCTCAACTTGTCTCACACCCATGAGACATTGATTGGCAGTATAATTTGCACGAGTTATCAATGTGACAATGGCGATTTCAAACACAATCACAAAATCCCAATTCGGGTATAATTAATCCCGGTTTTCTCTGTGGTGGCTTGTTAACCATAATACTGCCTCTCAATAAAGTTAATTCTATATTGTGTAAAATAAATCCGAAGGGAAAGGTAATCTGACCACCAGATATTTCAAGACCTTGATCGAGCCGGAAGGCAATCGCTCTCACAATTATGAGCTGGTTGCAGGCTTCATTTAGAATATCTTGATTCAAGTGAAAAGAAACTGAATACGAGAGTAACAGGTATGTCTGATAAAATAAATATTGCGATAAACATTATCGAGGGGAAACTGGATCTGGCAGATTCACGGGCAATCCGTGAAGTTGTATTTGTGATCGAACAACAAGTGCCACCTGAGATAGAATATGATGAGTTTGAAGAGTCATCCACCCACATTATTGCCAGAGTCGATAAAAATGCCGTGGGAACAGCCCGTTGGAGAAAAACAAAAAAAGGATTTAAGCTGGAACGTTTTGCTGTAAATCTAGATTTCAGGGGAAAAGGAATTGGCAATGCCATGGTCCTATTCATCCTAAACCAACTCAAAGCTGATGACTATATCTCATTAAATTCACAGGTTTCAGCAATTGGTTTCTATGCAGGAATCGGTTTTCAGGCTGAGGGTGAAATCTTTTATGAAGCAGATATTCCTCACCGAAAGATGATCTATAAACCTAAGCTCTAGAATAACCTCATCTGATGAGATCAATGGGGGATGCCAACGGTGTCATCCAGGGCCTGCATTTTAAGTTTATCTAATATCCCCGATGTTTTCTAAAATGTAAGACCACCCTTTTTTATACAGGAGTTCAGACATATTTCGATATCCTACTCCGTAATCGGGATCCTGGCTGGCCTGCATATTCTGCAACCGGAATTTGGCAAATTCAGAGCGCGTATTTTTGTAGACCATCTCGCTCCCTAGATTACAGAAGCCCTCCCGGATATCAGACCTGAGATCAAGATCATGTTCAAACAAATAGACATGCAGTAACTCATGTGCTAAGACAGCTTGAAACATGATCCGTGGCAGATGAGAGAGGATGTAAATATGGCTTTTTCTAGAAATTACACTCCCATTGCGTGTTTGGGCATTTTGGTCAGTAAACCCCTGCATATTCTCGGAATAGGTTTGCGACAATCTTTTTAAAGTCGGTTTATCAACCAGGGAGATGGGAATATCATTGGGGAAACCAGTGATCCCATTCGAAGTAAAAAGTCTTAAAACATTATCCATGGAAGATTCAATGGAATAATTATCTGTTACAGCAGTTTCATTGCAGATCGAACAAATCGCTCTAGCATCACCTAGCTTGAAACCTCCCTCGGTCAGCTGTTCACAAATGAGTCGCCCACACACACTGCATTCGGGTAACTCGTGGGTATGTTCTATATGATAATCATTTCCCCAATAGTCGCTTTGATAGCTTCCTTCCAGGGGTTTTCCACAGATATCACACTTGGGTAAAATATGGTTTGTCAGGCAACTCGGGTGGTACTTTTTGTCATCGAGGATGTTGTACGGCCCATCGATCACCTCTTTGCAATAGTCACAACGAGGTCGAATATGATCCGAATAACAGTCCTCATGATAGGCCTGACCATTAGAAGTCACATAAGTCCCTGTGATATTTTTCCCGCAGTGATCGCATGAAAGTTGTCCGAAGACTCCGGAAACCAGGATAACCAGCATCATCAATAAAAAAGAGTATTTAGGATATCTAGTCGACATGCCCTCAATTTTGAAGAGAAACCCGAGAGATGAAAGTTTAATTATTTCATCCTGAATATAGGATGGCTGCTAATTTCGGTATGCTACTACAAAATCTGAGACGAAACCCATTATTGCACATTTTGCAACGGGGACTATCTTTTTTGCAGATAAACCATAAAACTATAGCCCCATTGTTTGGTATTTGCTGTTAATGAGAAGGATCGTAGCCCCTATGTTCAATATTCGCGAGTTTGACCCCAGCAGAGATACGAAAGCAGCTCATCGTATCTGGCGGGAAATTGATTGGATCGAGGAAGATGACCAAGAAAAACAGTTAGACCTGTTTATGACTGAGGGTAGAGCACTTGTCGCTGAACTAGACCAAAGTGCCGAGTGCCTGGTAACCTCAAAAGTGGGTGTTTTGCGTTATCTAAAAGAAAATCTCGATATTTCGATCGTGACCTCAGTGGGTACCAGCAGAATTGCTCGGAAACAAGGCTTGGCCAAAAAACTAACTGCAAAACTAATTGCAGAAGATGCTGAGGTAGGGGCTCTCGTGAGCACCTTAGGTATTTTTGAGCAGGGTTTCTATGATCAATTAGGCTATGGCTCTGGAAGCTATGAACACTGGGTAACTTTCGATCCTGCAGATATCAGACTTAACCAAGCAATCCGGCCACCGAATCGATTGTCTACTGATGATGGAGAGCTTATTCACTCCGCCCTGCTGAATCGACAACCCCACCATGGCATGGTCTCAATTCTACCGAGTTGCACCACGAAATCTGAGCTGGGATGGTCTAAGGGAGGATATGGATTAGGCTATGCTGATGGGGTCAATGGAGCATTAACACACTACTTTTGGGCAACCAATAAGGGGGAGCACGGCCCGACGACAATTCATTCCATGGCGTATCAGAATCGCAGCCAGTTTCTAGAACTTATGGCTCTGATAAAAACGTTGGGGGATCAGGTCAGACTGATAAAAATGAGAGAGCCGGCTGGAATTCAGTTAGAAGATCTGATAAAAACCCCTTTTCGCGGTCGAATCGTGACTGAAAAATCTAGATTTGAACATATCAACCGAGCTTCATCCTACTGGCAGATGCGTATATGTGACCTCAAGTCTTGCCTTGCTGTGACCCACCTAAATTCAAAACCATTACAGTTTAATCTTAATTTAAGCGATCCTATCGAGAAGCACCTCGACGAAAAATCTAGTTGGCGAGGATGTGCTGGGAAATACACGATTAGCCTGGGAACTGAATCAAAAGCGATTCATGGTTTTCAAGCAGGGCTCCCCATTCTGGTTGCTGATATCGGAGCATTTACCAGATTATGGCTCGGTGTACGACCTGCTACAGGTCTTAGTGTCACCGACAAGCTCGCTGGATCCATATCATTGTTGGAAGACCTAGACGAAGCCTTTTGCCTACCAGAGCCGCACCCTGGCTGGGATTATTAATCAATCGCAAAGCATAGAATGAAAACGCCATCTCGCTCTTTTTCCAACCTCATAAACCCAATAACCCAATAACACACCGGTCGTTTCAGCAAAGCTCAACGTCCTTTCAACCACCATAAACCCATCGAACCCATCGAACCCATAAACCCATCGAACCCATCGAACCCATCGAACCCATCGAACCCATAAACCCATAAACCCATCGAACCCATCGAACCCATAAACCCATAAACCCATAAAACCCATAAAACCCATCGAACCCATAAACCCATAAAACCCATCGAACCCATAAACCCATAAAACCCATAAACCCATAAACCCATAAAACCCATCGAACCCATAAACCCATAAACTCATTGAACTCAGAAACCCATTGAACCCACTCTCCACGACACTATATTTTCAGCACTTATCTCAAGTGAATAACACTACGGGAATATAGAAATGCATCAAAAAATATTATTTATCGGGTTTATCATTCTGGCCACGCTGCTCAACTCTTGTAGCTCTCAAAAAGTCGGGGTATATGACGATTTGAACAAAAAGAAAATGGAGGAATCCTTCGATCGTTTCAGGGGAACTCCCTACAAATGGGGAGGTACAGAAGCTGGTCGTGGAGTGGATTGCTCCGGCTTCACCTCAGGTGTTTATCAGGATCAAGGTATCATTATTCCCCGCACATCTCGCATGCAATACACTGTTGGAGATGAAGTCGCTAGAGATGACCTCAAATATGGAGATTTAATATTTTTTGATACCCTTGGAAAAGGGATTAGCCACGTTGGTGTTTACACCAAGGGAAAGAAAATGATTCATGCCAGCTCATCCAATGGGGTGGTTGAGGTTCCCGTGGCTACCGATTACTGGATGAAGCGATACATTGGTGCCCGGCGTCTGACTGGATCAGACTTACGTTCTGGTGAGGTGGGAGGTGAGCTTCATTTATTACCTAAAGCCTATCCCTTTAGAATTCGTCGTCTCATCGATGTACCCACCGCTAATATTATTGAAAATCGATTTATTGGCCTAGATATCCAAAACGATGCCGAGGGGAATCTGAGGGTTGCCAGTGCCATCAGTATCTGGAATCGTTGGGAGTGGGGGCTGGAATTCCAGGTTAATCAGTTCCTGGGACATAATGTGGATGATTTTGGATTTGAGATACCCTTTGTGAATACAAAATTTAGAATCTGGGAGCAAAAGGGTAAATTTATTCCTTCCCTGGCCATTGGCGCAGAAAGTAACAGCCGGAATTGGACAGTGACCACGGAGGATCAAGACAGCACCATTGTTTCCAGAGAATGGAGCCCACCCCGCAATGCATACATTGTTGCGACCTATAAATACAAGCGGGTTAAAGCTTTACATCTGGGACGGGGACGTATCAGTGGTGGAATGGCCATGACGGATCTCTATGCCTATCATGATACCACTGCCACAGCTGATGGGATTGATGACGCCTTTCTCTTTTTAGGTGTTGAACAACAAATTACAAGACGTTTGATGACCACCCTTGAGTTCGACCACATGTTGCTCTCAGATGTCGGTATCACCTGGAATATGGGTTTCCATTTTGCACTGAACAATTCATCCAGCATAGCCTATACCTGGCGTAATATTGGCGCGACTGAAAGGTCTTTGGAGCGGGCGATGCAATTCAGTTATATTCTAGAGTATTGAGTAAGAAGAAGTCAATATATTGATGTAACAGAAATTATGGAAGACCTCTAAAAGGAGTTGATATGAAACATAGTGCCTGGCAATGTCCAAAATGTAAAAACACAGAATATGAAACAGACCAGTTTGCTGCAACCGGAGGTGGCTTAACCAAAATATTCGATATTCAGAACAAGAAATTCAATACGGTGACCTGTACCCGCTGTCAGTTCACAGAAATTTATAAAGCCGGAAAATCAGGTACCATCGAGGATATTCTGGACTTCTTTACCACCTGATGAGGATTGTCTGAAGTTCGTGTTGTGGGGTAAAATTGATTGGTTTCATTTAAGAAACGAGTCTGTGGAAAACCTAAAACGCTTATATTTATTCTGGTCCCTTCGATACGATCTTCGATTTACTCAGATCACTCAGGGGCCAGAAAACTCACAACCCATCAAACCCAAAAACCCATCAAACCCAAAAACCCATCAAACCCATAAACTCAGAAACCCATAAACTCAGAAACCCATAAACCATTAATTCCCCAGGACCATCATGAGTATTGATCTTAATAAAGTTTTCGACCTGAACCGCAATGTATTCATTGAAGCCTGTGCAGGAGCTGGAAAAACCTGGCTTTTATCCAAACGCTATGCGGCAATTATGGATGATTTCGCCCGGCAACATGCTGAGAATCCTCAATCGTTAAATGATGCTTCAAATATCTTGGTGATCACGTTCACTCGGAAAGCTGCTGATGAGATGTCTGGACGTATTTATTCTGACTTGAATCAACTCCTGAATGATGAATCTTTGGATCATGCGCCTGATAATTTTGGATCCCACCTCAGGCATGCCTCAAATCACTATAAAATGCATTTACGTTCCACCTATTCCAGGAATGCCATCTCAACCATAGATTCATTTTGTACTCAGATTCTACGAGATCAGGCTGAAAATATTGGGTTGGATCCTGAATTTAGAATACAGGATGAAGCAGATACACAACGCATGGAGCTGGAAACCTGGGAAAAGTTCCTGAGAGAACGATCTCGTAACCAGGATGAAGACCTAAAATTATTGCTAGACAACCTATCAGTCTATCATCTCAGCGAAGCAATCAAAAAACTTCAGAATCATTCACAACTTATGTCTGAATGGTTGGAGCATCAATCCTCCCATACCCCTGACCAGCTACAGGACGAATTTCGTGCTGCACACCCCTTGCCCACATCCCTGAAACAAATTGAGCAGAGTCTCATCGCTCTGATTGAAGGTTTGCCGAGTGAAACCGAGATGCTCAACCCCAGTCATCAACATTATCGTAATTTTACTGATTTGCTGACTTTCTTAAGTGCACCTATTGAAGATGACTATCGATATGGCCTGGAGTTGATGGAGTTTGTTCGTCGATTTTCACTCACCAGTACCCGCGATAAATATCTATCCAGGGTAAGTATCCCAACAAAAGTATGGACACCTGAGTGGACTGGGGAGATTAGAGAACGCTTAAAAACCTTTATAGCTAACATTTCTGACCTGCTGCCAATTGATATAATCATGAATGACATCCCAAATAAATGGGATTTACAAGCTTGTGTCGTTCAACATCATCTGGCAAAATTCTTCTTAAATTATCTAAAGGCACTGAACCTTCGACTCAAACGAGAAGGTGTCCTCAGCTTTAATGAGGTCATCGTTCAAACCCGCCAACTCTTGCAAAACCCCAAAACAGCCGCTCACTACGGGCAACGGTTTAAGCATATCTTGTTTGATGAATTTCAGGATACCAATGATCTTCGTTGGGATATTGTCCGACTAATTGCTGAGGGTGGACAATCTAAGCTGAGAGATCGCGGTCTCTTTATCGTAGGAGACACCAAACAATCCATTTATCGCTTTAACCAGGCGGATGTTCAAGTTATGAATCGGGTCCAGCAAATTATCGGAGAAGACCGAGGCCTGATTTTGACGGCAGATGAAACCTATCGGTCATCGAAAAAGTTTGTCGAGACGGTCATCAATCCCATCATGAGTGTCGCATTTCCCGGGGATGATGAAAAGGTTGATATGAAACTTTATGAAACACCGTTCAGGCCCACAACTGCAGCCGAGCACAGCCCCCTGAGTGATGAACAACACCAGCTTTCCCGTTGTGTCCTCAGCGCCGTGTTAGAGGATGAGGAATCGCGTGGAACTGCGGCTGATGTTCTCCATGTAGCTGACCTTAGTCGTGATTGGTTGAATTGGGTAGATCAACATCCAATCCCCCAAGGCGATGGTCCTGTGATAGGAATCTTACTCCGATCATTTACCCATATTTTGGACTATATCCGTGTTTTTACAGCTCGCGGTCTTCAATTCGAGGTGCTCTCCAGTAAAGGTCTTTATGCCCAACAGGAAAGCTTTGATATTTACCACCTGTTAAGTGTTCTGGTAAATCCCTTAGATGATTTGGCTTTGATTGGTTTGTTGCGAAGTCCCTTCTTCATCATGACGGATGCTGAGATACAGGCATTGCGTGAGCACACCGATGGAAAAAATTACTCAGGTTGGGCCTGGAATAGCTTGATGCAAGTTCAGCCGGAAACGGCTGACATCATCAAGTTATGGCAGCGCAGGATGGCTCGTGAACCTGTGGATCGGATGATACAGGGCATTCTGGCTGAAGGTGAACGGAGTCTTGGGTGGATTTCTGAAACAGGAGGTGTTCTCCGCCTGGCCAATATGGATCGCATGATCCTCACCATTCATCAGCTCGCTCTCGATGGTCTTGGTCTTCGTGAAATCCTTGAATACTTCAAATTTCAAATTCAGCATGGAGATGCGTCTCAGGCTGAATTGCCAGGTAAAGCTCAGATTCAGATTTTGACCATCCATAAATCAAAGGGATTGGAGTTCCCTGTTGTGATCCTGCCCAGCTTACAATCTCCTGCCGTTGCAGAAAAAAGTGGACTATACCTGGGACGGGAGGCCGAACAATGGCAGGCGGGGATTACCCTGGATTCACTGACAGCAAGCCACAAAACATGGATGTTTGAGCGAATAAAATCCCAAACAAAAGCTGAAGAAGAAGCTGAAGATAAGCGGTTATTTTACGTTGCCCTTACCCGAGCCCGGTATGGTGTCAGCTTTGTAGCCAAAATCAACCCCAGCAGACAACCGAGTAGTAATACCAGATGGAAACGCTACTTAGCACCCGTATTTGATGTCGATTTAGACAAAGACATGGCCCTGAATGACCCCCGGTCCCTACAATTCGAATGGAAATCGCGATCAACTCCTGGGCTTGTTTATGACTTGGTCCTTGGATCAGATTTATTAAAACAGGAGATATCACACCAATCTAGCATTGACGACCAGCATATCCCTCTTCCTGAGACAGGTTCCAGGCTTGTTTACGAAGAGATTTCACCCCATACAATTATGAGTTGGTTTGATCATTCCAGTTCGGTGGGAGCAGATGAGCGAAAACGGGGCGACGATCTGGGGCTTGAAACATCACCCTTGAAATTCGGTCGTTTGCTGCATCGCGCCATGGAAATGGAGTGGTTTGATATAGATAAATTCGAGGAACCCATCCGACTCTTTTTAGAGGATGAGGGCATTGGTGATAAATCTGACCAACAACCCTTTATGGATGATTTACAGCAATGTCTATCCATCTATAGCTCAAGTCATTTGGCAAAAAAACTGGCCACGCTTTCACATAATGATAAACTCCCAGAGTTACCCCTTTTTGGCTATTTGCAGAGTGACACCAGGGTTTTTAAAGTCTCAGGCATCATTGACTTACTTTATCAAGATGGTGATGATTGGGTGATCCTGGATTATAAGACTGATAAAGAATTACCTGTCCAGCCTGAGCAGTTTGAGTATGCCTATTGGTATCAGATCCAGTCCTACCAGTGGATGCTGAAATTGCTTTATGGCATCGAAGCACGTGGAGAAATTTATTTTAATCGATTTGACCAGATAATCAACATTGAGTACAATGAACAACTGTATTTCTCCCGGCTGGCCAAGTTAGAACAGGGATTAGGTCTTGAGGCCATTCTCCCTGGGGGCAAAAATCTTTCACCTGAATTAAATAAGATTTTGACGCGTTTACAACCGAGCGACCAAACCATTATCATAGAGCCAACCCAAAATAGTGGTGAGCAACTGGCTCAATCATTGAATCTGTCAGGAGTGTGCAATCCTCGACTTCAGCTAATGACAACCAATGAGTTTCGTAAGCTGACCGAGCTGGGGGGGAGAAGATTAACCCCTTACCTCACTCGCTTGGGTATTGCACGCCTTCTTGGAAAACAATCACCATGGGGGGTCGTCAATCGTTTAGCCATCGCCTTCTATAAGGCAACTCAAGGTGAACAAATATCACCTGGTAAAGCGAAACTCTATGCAGATTTTTTGACCTGGTGTGATACCCAAAACATCCGCCTGCCCGGTCAGGATTGGAATGCAGAATTGTTGCCTTCGCAGTTGAAAATTATTGTCAATTCCTTTCACTCAACCACGCCATCAGATTATGAGTTTCTGACAGAGTTATCTGAGAAACGGGATTTGGTTTTCCTTGATCCACTACAAGAGGGTAAAGCGGTTTCAGGTTTTGCTATGTCACGAGCTGATTGGATGAACCAGACAGAAATGCCCAGAAATGATGCCCAGCACAACTATACCCCTTGTTTTTCCATACATGAAGAGGTGGTGTTAACAGCATCAAAAATTCTTGAATTATTGCAGACGGGAGTAGCTCCAGCTCATATCCTGATTGCTGTGTCTTCCATGGAACGCTATGTGCCCACCATCAAACAAGTATTTGAGCAGGTCGGGATTTCAGTTCGCCTCAGCAAACGCGAACCGGTTATGGAAAGGCCAGTGACTCACCTTGCCTTTGCCTTGATACAGGGACGCTTAGCCCATCATTTATCCTGGGATATGGCCATGTCAGTCTGGCTTAATCCTCTGGTGCTACCCAGTGGTGCCCTGGGAAGTAGCCGCCAAAAGTTGGATATTGAGGCACGTAAATTGGGTATCACTATTTTGGATGATTCTCTGCCTGAACGCTTTACAAATTCAGCACTGATCCAGGCCTCAAAAGATCTTCTGAAGTTTGTCAATCAACAGTGGCATAAGGGGCGGAACAATGGCTTGGTCCAGGAAGCTGTTTGGCTCCAGGATACGTTCAAACGCTTCAAACTTACCCAAAGACTTGAGCCAGGTAGTGTTGCCTCAAAAGCGTACACCTCTCTCAAAAACGCAATCGTGGGAACCAGTAATGATTGGGCCAGATATCTGAGCCGCAAGGGGACCTTAGGCGATCTAAATCGCGAAATCAAGGAAAGGCTCAAAGGGGTTGAGGTTTCGTCCACACAGCAAGGTTTTGGCGTTGATGTCATTTCCTTACTGGATAGCTTGAATATGAAAAGTGACCATTTATTTGTGATGGGAATGACTGAAGGCCAATTCCCGTTAGCCCCCGATAGCAACCCCTACTTGACTCAATCCACGCTGAATCCCTGGTTTCTTAACTTGTATTTATTCAAGCGATGGCTGTCCCGACCTTCAGGTGGTTTACACATAACTGCACCCATGAGAAATAGTGATGGAGCTTCACTTCAAGAAAGTACCTTTTGTCAATATCTTAAAAAGCGGGACTATCCAAAGCTTCCCCTGATTAGTCGCAGTCAGCAACTACCTGGAATGACCGGTAAATTATTCACTACGCCGAAATCAAAGTATCAGATTCGTCACAATGAATTATCTCAAAATCCGGGGCGGGGAGACTGGTATGGTCAACTAACGCCTCATGATCTGCGTGCTTTTGAGAAATTGTCGGCCTCCGCTTTCGATGAGCTGATTAAATGTCCTCAACGTTATTGGTATAGTCGCAAACTCCGTCTTGAGCCTGCTGAAACTGACATCGCCGAGCGTCACGAAATCGAAGTTGGCAACCTCGTACACAAGGTCTTAGAAGTGTTTGGTAAGCAGGGTGGTTTTTTATTAGCAGCAACAAACTTACCCGCTGCAATTGATCAGCTTGAAGCATGTGCCTTGACCTGGTTGGATGAACAGAAGATTGATCCAGAAGCAACTTTGTTGGACGGTAAGTGGAGTGAGCTTTATTTCCAGAATTTTCAAGATCCAAAACGAAACCTGCTTACTTCAATGCTTGAAATTGAAGCACCCGTGCTAACGGAGTATGCTACCGAAGGCTTACATGAACAGGCTTTTGGCTTTCCTGATGATAAGCATTCCTGGCCTGCCTGTGAAATTGAAAATGATTCACTTAAGCTTACCCTCCGTGGAAAAATTGATCGGGTAATGGTGAAGGGGGACCAGGTTTGGGCGACGGACTATAAAACAGGGAGGGTTGATATAAAGGATAGCCGAGAATTTTGGACCAGTCAAATGTTGTTCTATTATCTCGTTCTAAAATCACGCTTCCCTGAAAAAAATGTGATTCTTACTTACGAACAGGTCAAGGCCTTTAGAGAGAATGCTTTTGGCTTCAAAGGCTATGTGGGAGATTTATCTGATGATGACCCCGTTATGGCGACCAAGCCATCCCGGGCAAAACCCTTTGTCAGTATTGGTGAAAATGAGGATTGGAGTGTAGAATCAATCACGGAGAAGACCATGGAGTATGCTCAGTTCTTAGCGGATAACTCATTTCCACTGACGATTCGGGATGAGTCTAGGGCTTGCGCCTACTGTCCCTTTGATAGAATCTGTCGAAAAACGGCTTTACCACGATAAATTTCTCTGCGTCATCCTAGAGCGTAGCGAAGGATCTCCCGCGAGATTTGTAGTCTAGAATTACGGGTTAAAATTATTAGTCAACCCACCGTTTCGTCATCCCGAGCGGTTCGGTAAATCTCGGGAATTTAGGCCCCCTCGAATTCTGCAATCTCACTTTCTAAACGTTCCCATTCTTCAAAGAGTAGGTCAATTTTTGATGTGAGTTCATCGATAGCAATTGCGTATTCCGACAATTTGCCAGGATTTGTGGCGTTGTTGGGGTCGTGCAGTTGAGTCTCGAAATCTGTTTTGCCTGTTTCGGCCTTCTCGATGTCTCGTTCGACCTTGGCGAATTCTTTTCGAAGTGTTCTTAATTGTTGATGACGCACTTTATGTGATCCAGGAGCTTTTACCTCAGCCACTTCAATTGGCTGAGTTTGAGACTTTTGCCAGCTTGTGAGCTGATAAGTATCAGCAAAGACTTTTACCGTACCATCCCCAGCGAGATAGATTATTTGGTCACAAACCCGATCCATGAGAAATCGATCATGGGTGATCAGTACCAATGCTCCTTTAAATTCTGTGAGGTTGTCTTCCAGTACTTCTAAGGTTGGAATATCGAGATCATTGGTCGGTTCATCTAGAATCAAGATTTCAGCGGTTTCCAACATGAGCCTAGCAAGCAAAACACGTGCTCTTTCCCCACCTGACAATTGGGAGACAGGTAGTTCAAGTTGTTCTTTTTGGAAGAGAAAACGCTGTGCCCAGGCACTGATGTGAAGTGCATTCCCATTGAAAATAACCGTATCCCCCGCTGGACTCAAAGCACGTTTCAGGGATTGTTTGGGGTCGGGAAGTTCACGGGATTGATCCAGGGTGATCATACGGACGTCCTGGGCAATCTCAATTTCACCAGAATCTGCTATTAAATCCCCTCGCAATATATTGATTAGACTACTTTTGCCGCTGCCATTGGCACCCATAATTCCAACTTTCATCCCTGGAGATAGAAAGAGTTCTAAATCTTTGAATAAAAGTTTACCTCCCCGGCTGATACTGAGGTTTTTAGCATGGAGTAACTTTTTGGAGCGCTTATCGCTGGCTTCAAATTTGATTCCCGCTTCACTGGGTAAATTGTTACGGTGCTTGAGCTCGGCAAGCTCATCAATCATCCCGTGTGCTTTATCAATTCTATATTGGGCCTTAGTCGTTCGAGCCTTGGGACCTCTGCGCAACCATTCAGTTTCCCGACGGACCTTGTTGGAGAGGGACAATTCTTCTATACGTTGCTCGCCCAGATATTTCTCTCGGTCTTGAATGAATTTGGAATAATTCCCATAGACCTTCAAATACCCCTGTTTATATCGTCGATCAAGATCCATGATGTTATTGCAGGTGTTTTCTAGAAAGAATCGGTCATGACTAATCAGAATGAAGGCAAAAGAGGCATTTTTTAACAATGTTTCAAGCCACAAAATACCTTCCAGATCCAGGTGGTTGGTGGGTTCATCCAGCAGGACCAGATCACAACCTCGGGCTAGAATAGCTGCCACGGCTACTCGCTTTTTCCAGCCACCTGAAAGTGCATTTACCTGCAGGTCAAGATTTGAAAATTGGACTTCCTCTTGAATTTCGTTGAGCCGTTTTTGAACTTCCCAATCCTCAAGATGTTTAGGCATGTTATCGAGCAAAGTATCCCGTATAGTTATGCCGTCCTCAAAGGCATCGATCTGAGATAAATACCCAATATGAGTTTTGTTGGTCACTGAAACTTCACCTTGGTCAACCTGCTCAATATCAGATAGAATCTTTAGCAAAGTTGATTTTCCAGCTCCATTGGGACCAATCAAACCAACCCGTTCTCCTGAATGGATATTCATGGAAAGATTCTTGAACAATACGCTATTGCTAAAGGATTTATGAATGTTTTGCGTGCTTATAAGAACATTTTGAGCCATGAAGTTGTGATTCCAGTCTTAGAAGGATTGTACGAGCATTTTATAGAAAGTTGATGATTTCCCACCATCTAGTCGGAGTCCCGTATCTATAGCATTTTTTAATAAGTGATTACGTTTCCCAGATAAATGGGATTTATGGGTATCATCTAAAAGGTCAGTAAGGCTATTTGAGAAGACATCCAAATCATGGATATCACCAAGAGTTTGGCTGAGGGTATGGCTTAAACTTAAAGCATGATCGGGATCTTCATGGAGGTCTCCAAAAATAAACCTTAACTGATACCAAAGTTGCTTCGTCTTTTTTCGCCAGATGTGAATAAGCTCGAAGTCAGAATTTTGCCTGGCCCGTTTAAATGCCTTTTTCCCTGTTTGGTGGCTGGTCTTCATGCCCTTATAGATGTGATCTGTTGATGGATCAAAAGGGTGTCCCTCAAGTTGCGATTTGAAGGACGCCAATAGCTGGTGAAGTGTGATAAGTGCCGCTGAATCTGGGAGTTTCTCCATGAGGAATGAAGACTTTTTCAGCCTGTCCTCGATTGTGATTTTGCGTAGTTCTGCATTGTCTGTAACGCAGGCCTGATAGGTGTCCCACATAACTTGGGCATCTCGGTAGGGAGCTAAAATATTGCTCAGAGATTTCAAAGATGCTTGTAGTGCTTTACCCTGTGGGTGAAACCTGAGCAAAGCCCGTATATATTTTGTTCGTTTACGTAACTCGTGGATAGCCATGACAGGTTGCATCTCAATAGATTTTAAGGCGTTTTCCATATCCTGGTTGAGAGATGTCATTTTTTGAGAGACCATTAACATGATGCAATATAAGCAGCGACTTGAGTGATACTATTAGTTGAAAGAATATTCCATTGATTTGGGCGAAATCAGATTGAGTTGTATTAAGACTCTTACAATAAACAAATCCATATTAAGATTAATTCGCACTCGAATATTATCCATTATCCCAATCGGTTATGCTCAATAATGATGGACAATTATTGATACAGAACTACCTTTCTGCCATAATAAGTACAGGAGATATGATATGAAGAAGCTGTTGGTTGTATTGATCATAATTATTGTAATATCTGTCATAATTGTTGGCTGGCTAAAGTTATTCTATCTTAAAGGTCCCCTGGCCGTTCATGAGGGACAATTAAACCTGCCTCAACTCTCAGCTCCGGTAAATGTGTATACGGATGACTATGGTATTCCCCATGTTTATGCTGAAAATGAAGAAGACCTGTTTTTTGCCACAGGTTATCTGCAAGCCTCCGAACGTCTTTATAAAATGGATGTGATTGCAAGAGCAGTTGAAGGGCGTTTGGCTGAAGTATTTGGACCAGATCTTATCCCAGATGATAAATATCTACGCACCTGGGGCTTTCATCGTATCGCAAAGAATGTGGTTAAGACCATGTCTCCTGAATCGATCAGTTTGTTAGAGCGAAGCTTGGAGGGGATCAATACCTATATTAATGAGCACTCCGATGACTTGCCTGTAGAATTCAAAATTCTTGGTCATCAACCTCTTCACTGGACAATGGAACATGTCGTCGGTTATGAGCGACTCATGGGACACGATCTTTGTCTGGCCTGGATGCCTGAAGTAATCTTTGGTGGCGTCTTGGACAAATTAGGGGATGAAAAGGCCAGAGAATTGTACCCCGTTTATCCCGATACAAAACCATATATAGTACCCCAAACACCTAAAAATTTCAGTGATGTGGCAGAACAACTCTTTAACAGTGAGCAGCGAATTCGGGAGATTACCGGTGCTGTTGGGTCTCATATTGGTAGCAATTCTTGGGTTTTGAGTGGGGATATGACGGAAAGTGGTAAGCCAATTTTGAGCAATGATCCCCATCTGGGATTTTCCCAACCAGGTGTGTGGTATGAGATGCATTTAGTCGGTGGCCGATTCGATGTCTCAGGTGTGACACTGGCAGGAATTCCGTTGGTGGTTTTGGGACAGAATCAACACTATGCCTGGGGTTTTACCAATGTCATGGTTGACGATACAGACTTCTACGTAGAGGTCACAGACGAAGAGCACCCCGATCAATATTTTCATGATGGTGAATGGCGAGATATGATCATTCATGAAGAACTTATCCCCGTAAAAGGTGAAGATCCTGTGCTTTATGTAGTGCGCGAGACACATCATGGTCCCATTATTAATGATGTTCACCAGGTTTTGGCAGAAAATGAATCGCCACCTATTTCAATGTCCTGGGTTGGTAATTATATGACCAATGAAGTCGATGCATTTATCGATTTAAATCTGGCCAGTAACTGGGATGAATTTTCATCAGCTGTTGAGAAATTTTGGATACCAGGTCAGAATATGATTTATGCCGATCTTGAAGGGAATATTGGCTGGCGTCCCGCTGTTGCTTTACCGATTAGAACCCCCGGCACGGGTTTGGTACCTTTACCTGGAGATGATCCACAGTGGGATTGGCAGGGTTTCGTCCCATTTGATGAGATGCCTTATCAGCTAAATCCTGAGCAGGGCTATATTGCCACAGCCAACAACAAAACGATCGGAAATGAATTCCCTTATTACATCAGCGCCTATTGGGAACCACCAGCGAGAGCCAATCGGATCAATGAGTTATTGAGAGTTCCAGATAAGAAATACACAGTAAAAGATATGCAAAACATTCAACTGGATATTTTGTCAGATCATGCCAGAGACTTAACACCTTATTTCGTTGCGTTGCTCAGGGATGCTGATCTCAGTAATCCTAAAATGCAGACCGCTTATAACGCGTTGAAAAATTGGGATTATATCCAGGGAAAGAACTCTCTGGCCGCTGCCGTATTCAACTCACTTTGGGTGAAGTTTGCCTATAACCTGTATGGTGATGAGATGGATTCTATTGGTCCTGCTTTTAGGGATGGTTTCTTTAAGTTGGCCAATATCAGTATTCGAAATGCCATCTTCCTTTTGGAACATATTCCCGAATCAAGTTGGTTTGATGATATTACAACACTGGATATTACAGAAACCCCTGAAATGATCCTGGAAAGGTCTCTGGCGGAGGCAATAACTGATTTAGAGGATCGCTTTGGAGATGATTTACGTGATTGGAAATGGGCTGAAATGCACACGCTGACTCATGAACATCCCATGGCAAAAGTTAAAGTGCTGGACTGGTTGTTAAGCCTGAATGTAGGTCCTTTTCCAGCTGCAGGGTCAGGAACGACTATCAATAATATGGAATATCGCATGTATGCCCCCTTTGATGTGGTTCTCGGTCCCTCAGTTCGTCACATCTATGATTTTGCAGATTTTCAAAAGGGTGGGCTGAGTGTCTTACCGACAGGACAATCAGGCAACCCCAATTCACCCCATTATGCCGATCAAGCCGTTTTGTTTAATACGGGTCAATACAGAGTAATGCCAATTGATGAGGAGATGATCAAGACTTCAGGGTACAAGCATTTGGTGATGACACCATAGTTAATTGGCTTACCACTATATCAGTAACCCACAACTTAAGTCGTGGGTTACTGATAGCTTATATAAGGTATAACCGTTTTAACGGTTTAACATAATTTCGTTAAATTATGACATTTTAGACAGACTCTAATTAGATTGTGCACATGTTAAGTCTGTTCCTCTTTCTCGCCCTTCTTGGATTGCTCTTTCTGTACCATTTGATGAGTTGGCAACCCCTCGATACATCTATTCTGTATCAGAACCATGATTTTCTATTATTCGGCCACCGGGGGAGTCCAGAGAAACAACCTGAGAACACTATCTCCTCATTTAAACAGGCCGTAGCTGATGGATGCAATGCCGTGGAACTTGATGTATTCTGCTCTAGAGATGGACAATTGGTTGTCTTCCATGATGAAACCCTGGAACGGACAACTGACGGAACTGGTGAAGTTGTAACCCACACATTAAGTCAGCTTCAATCTCTGAATGCAGCCAAGATTTGGCCTGGCCGAAACGAGACAATTCCGACTCTAAATGATGTAATAGACAGTTTGCCTGATGACATCATTGTAAATATTGAGATCAAGAATTATGCGGTGATCTCGAAACAGAAAATTGAGGAAAAACTGGTCAGCTATATCCGTGAAAAAGGACTCGATAATCGGGTCATCATCTCTTCATTTAATCCAGTAAATTTATGGAAGGTGAAACAGGCCGATCCATCACTATTTACGGCCTTACTCTGGTATGAACCTAGTTGGTACTCACCTCGTTATGTTTTTGGTCTGCACATAGCCCACCCTGATATCCTTCATCCAGCTCAAGAGGATATGAATTCAGCCCTAAGGTTTTGGGCTCGATTCAAAAAATTACCTCTCCACGTTTGGGTCGTCAATGATGCTGAGAAGATGGACCAGTTAAAAAAGGATTCCATGGTTAAGGGAATTATGTCTGATGATACGGAATTGCTTATAAAAACAGTGGCAAATAAGGCGGTATAATGGAACTCGCTAAATATTTCATGGAAGTATTCTCAGCAGTGATTGTGATTCTAAATCCCTTTGGTGCAGCCTTGATCTTTGTATCATTAACAGCAGGCGATACAAGAAAAGACCTCATTAAAAAGTCCAGAAGAACCGCTCTAACCGTCATCATCACTTTATTTACCTTCATGTTTGTCGGTCAATTTATCTTTGATCTCTACCAGATAACTCTGGATGCCTTTCGAATTGCTGGAGGAGTGCTCCTCTTTGGTATGGGGCTGAGTATGATTCAAGGGCAGCACCCCCAATCCAAAATTACTGATAAAGAACGGGCTGAGGTAGTTGACCAGGATGATATCTCCATCATTCCTATGGGTATCCCCGTGCTCAGTGGGCCAGCCAGTATTGCGGCCATGATGGTCTATCGTTCTGAGGCGGAACAGACATCTGAAATAGTCATGTTGATCACGGCAGTTCTTGTGGCCGGAATCATCGTGTTCTTTACTCTAAAATATGCCCATATCATGGTAAACCGTTTTGGGAAAACAACGCTTAGGATCATCTCTCGTATCATGGGTCTTTTGGTTGTTACAATGGCCGTTCAATTTATCATCTCTGGTATGACAGCTGTTGCACATAACGCTTTCCCTGGAATATTTAATTAACTGATTTCTGATCTGAAACGGATAAGGCTTACTTCATAATAATGAGCTATGTCATCGTCTCTATCATGCTTTTGCTGGGATCTTTTGGAGCTTCACACCAGTTGTATGGTCAAAAATTTCGATTCCCACCTGTAGAAGCATTCATATCGGACACACTATACATTCAGGCTGCACCGGACTCAAGTGTGGATCTGTCATCAAGCCAGATGGAGGTGATAGATTCCAGACCCGTAGGGGAATCCATCCTGGGGATTCGTCAAACCAAGAAATACAGATATATACCGGTTGATCAATATCTTGCATTGGATCAATCCCTACCAGATCTCTTTAAAACCCAGTTTTTACTGGATTCACTTGAGTTGTCAGGGACTTTACACCTCTCAAATCTAATTCTCTGGACAGATAATCTTTCACATCAGCAGAAGGGTTTGACCCTGAACGCCTACACCACTTACCATGACAGTAGTGGAAATCCTGTGAGTGACTGGCTGTGGGAGTTTCATATTGAGAAAAAGAAGAAGAAACAAGCCGAAGATGAATATTTGAAGCAAGTTGTTCAGACTTTTGTTGAGGCCCAGTCCAAAGCGCTTTTAGCAGGAGATTTTAATCTGGAGTTTTACCCCTACTTGTATCGTCGCCAACTGATGATCTGGTCTGAATTCATCACCCTCAGAGATGGATTTGCCATCAATGCCCATTTTACCCTGGATTTTCCACCAGATCAGGAAACGGAATGGAAACGTGGCTCTCCAGGTATTTTCTTTAGAAAATCCGATGTCCATGAATCGATCGCCATTGGTGGGAAAGACCGGATGTGTTTTCGGCGTATAAATTCAAATTGGATTTCCAAGGTATCCGGAACTTATCGATTCGGGTTTAACAATTTTGAGGGAGGGCATTTTGATCATCTGGAATACTGGAACCTTATTTATTTGAATATTTCTGGTCAGGCCACATTGGAGTACCGTCCGGTATACCACAAGGGACTCTATGGTGGAATTGGGGTTTATGCAGGCTATAATATTCTTCCTGATGTAATCCCTCAGACCGAGCTGGGATTGCTGTTGAGCGTGGGTGTGGTACTGCCATGATATTCCTGAAAAAAGTAATCATCGCTGTTATGGGTATCCTGCTTGTACCTGGAATGCTTTTCGCCCTGGATATCTCAGGCTTTGTGCATGATGACCAATCCGGGGAAAGTATTATTGGTGTAAATGTCTTTCTCCTTGAAACGGGACAAGGTGCTGCAACAGATCTCCATGGTTTCTTTATTGTGCGGAGTGTGCCGGCAGGTAGTCTGGCGTTAACCTTCTCACACATTGCCTATGAAGATGCTGTCCTGATGATAGAGGTGAGTTCCCAAAATCATTTTATTCAAAGTGTTTCCCTTGAACCCCATGCCATCGATACCAAAGCGATTGAAGTCGTTGGCCAGCGTTCGACGATTATCAAGGATATGGATATTTCAAGCTTTCAGGTGGATCCTGTCATGCTTACTGAAATCCCACAATTGAATAAAGATGTGTTTAAGCTGGTGCAATTTTCGCCCAGCGTGACCACCTCAGACCCCATGTCACCCCAATACTATGTTCGGGGCAGTGATCCAGGTGAAAATTTGGTTCAAATCGATGGAATGACTATTTACAACCCACAGCACTTCATGGGATCCAGCGCCATCTTTAATCCTTATGCTATTAAGAATGTGGAAATGCTGGTGGGAGGATTTGATGCAGAATATGGAGGCCGTAATGCTTCCATCATGAACATATCCACCCGAGAAGGACACAAATCTGAGGTTCATGGCGAGTTTCGTCCCTCAATTTCAGGTCTAAGTGGGGCCATAGAATTTCCAGCAGGGGAGCATGGGACTGCCATGCTATCCGGACGGATATTCACCGATTTTATGATGACCGTTTTATTGGGATCTCCCAATCTGATGATGGATTACAATGCCGCCTATCTGGTTCAGAAGGGCAAAACACGTCTCAGGTTTTCAGGTTTTTTTGCCCGTGATTATATGGATTATAGTGTAGATAATATTATGCTCTTCTTACCGGAAAACCTTTTTGACTCTTTTGGTGAGGGCTTTGTAACCAATACAACCAATCGTGCCCTGGGTGTCAAATTGAACACAGTATTATTGCCTAATCTCATCTTGGAGGGGCAGGTCTATCATTCTGCTTCCACTGTGGACAATTTAACCTACTTCAACTATGTCATATCAGATACAGCAGGCGATGATGAAATAGTCGCTCTGGATTACAAAACGCATATTGAGAACACCATTTCTGAAAACACGGGGAAAGCTAACCTGGCCTGGTATACTTTCTGGAATCAGACGGTCAAACTTGGAGCCGAAGTGAATAATATTCACTTTGCCAATGAAGTTGGCCGCTTTGATACAGATCCTGACCCCAATGAATCCAGTACTCAGTTTCAATCTGTCTTTATCCAGGATAAAATTGGATGGGGACCTCTCCAGTTAAAACTTGGCTTACGAAACTCACGATCCCTGGCCCAGGGAGATTGGCGCATGGAGCCACGTGCCTCCGCCAGTCTGAAAATTCCAGGTGGCCATTTATTCAAAGCAGCTTATGGGAAATATTTCCAGTATCTAACCACCATGGATTCCAAAGGCGATGAATTTATCCAGTTCTTAGACTATTATCAGTCATTAGAGGATCGCGATCCCTTGAACTCCATCCATTATATACTGGGACTTTCAGGACCTTTGTTGGGCGAGATTGAGTACGAAATGAGTGCCTATTACAAAGACCTCAAACAATTGTACCGAGCAACCTACAGCAATACAATTACGGCAGGTGAGCGCTCCGCACTTATTGAAGGTGGCTCTGGTGAATCATACGGCTTTGAGATTCTTTTGAAAGGATCCATCGGTCGCTTATCCGGTTGGCTGGGTTATAATTATGCCAGGGGGTATCGAGAGTATCCTTCCATTTTAGATGGCGAACGAAGTTTGTTTGATGCAGACCAGCCCCACAATTTGAAATCGATTCTGCTGTTCAAACTGACACCTGATATCGTAGCCAGCACAACCTTTCAAATTACATCAGGTTTCCCAAGAACATGGGAAACGGGGATGCGTCTGCATGGATCTTACGACCCGTTGACCAACACAAATAGTATTTTTGCAACCTACATTACTCCCGAAAGAAATAATGTTCGATATCCCTCCCGATTGGTCTGGGATATAGGTTGGAAGAAAAAAATGCGCTACGGATTTGGCCATAATCTGGCTGAATACCTGGGTGGTGTTGATGCCTACATGACCATGACGATTCGAAATCTATTATTCTTGCACCGTAACCCAATTTACTATTTCTACATTCCCGACTATGGATACTACGGAATGGGGACAGCCTATATCCCTGAAATTTCATTCGGTTATAGTTTGCAATTCTAAGGAATGTTGAGATGAAATATAGCCTATCAATATTACTGTTGGTCTCACTTGTACTCTTCTCGGGGTGCGACTTGCCTCACCAGCCCGGTCCTATGCCCACTGAAATTGTAGAAACAGAATTCGAACCCGGCTTAAATATCCTGGGTGTGTTGCGGGCAGATGATAAGGCTGGTGCTTCCTATATAAGCGTTAACCGGGCCTTGACCACTGAAGAGATATATTCAGACTCCATTGATAATTTTTCTCCAGATTTGGATTTTGTAAAAGTGAGCCCAATCGATTCTAGTGAGGAATATTTATTTTCAGAAGCGCAAGATTCTACGGCTCAGGGAACCTACCGGGACTCTACGCTTACGGTACTGGCTGGAGAAACTTACGAATTGGAAATCAGAGCCGCAGGTTTTCCCACATTAACGGGAGAAACAATCATCCCCATGAAGCCGCTGCTTATGGATAATACACTCCTAATGGAGCCAGGGAAGCTTTCATTCACATTTCGAAATGATGCTAGTGCTTTTGAGTATAAGCTGTACATTATTTTTTCCAAAACGGCTCTGGAGAAAGTGATTCAACCTGGGGATCAAACCACCATCGATGTTGTTTGGGTATTTGATTCTGAAAAGGGGTTGCCGCAATATCTCATGCTTAGCGCGCTCGATGAAAATCTAACCCGTTATGGAAACAGCCCCATCTCATTCATACCCAATACTTACCATCAGGATGGATCAACAGTTTCAGGGGGTTATGGTTGTTTCGGATCCGTAGCCATTACAATGATTGAGCTTTGATTAAATTAATATCTATCATATCAATCGAAGCCGAGAGTTGGCTAATACGTTGGGCTGTGCCTCTTTTCGAACGAACCAGGACAAGCTGTGATGTCTTCCCGAGGCCGAGTTTAGCGAGGAAACTCGAAGGATAACACTTTCAGGTGAATTGAAGTCTAGCATCTATAATCTCTACCCATTGCATAGCTATTAAATTGGCTCTGGATAGTCGTATATGTTAATGTTCGTCATCCCCGAGCGGAGTCGAGGGATAACAAGCTTATGTGGGGGAAACGAAAAACCTGATATTACGAATACCCAAGGCCAGCTAAATAGCTGATCTCTTATACCAATTTAACTTCCAAGGACACGCATTGCATCTGCGTCCCAAGAACATCCCTGGGATGGCGATCTGCAAATTCTGAATTAAGCATTGGAGATTGCCACCCGTCATCATTCTTACAGAATTACGCCGTGGCAGGCTGTCCCTGCGGTTCTCGCAAAGACAAGCCCACCCCATCCCAAATGGTTACATAATTCGTTCAATTCGCGTCATTCGTTGTGGAAAATGCAGTACCCTATTGGGTAGTGAGCATACTATGGAATAAATTTGGTATTATGGCCCACGACAGGTCGAAAGGACTCACCATCTTCCTTGCATTCCTCCCTTTCCCAGTCTAAGATTTACGCTTATGAAAACGACTGATCTAAGTGAAACAAAAATAAAATCTGAGACCATCTTTCAGGGTAAACTTCTTCATGTAACCCGTGATGAAGTGCGCCTCCCAAATGGCAAGACCAGCATCCGAGAAGGCATTCTCCATCCAGGTGCTGTTGTGATTATTCCCTTTTTAGATAAACAAACCTTGATTATGGAAAAACAATTTCGCTATTACCCCAATCAGGTCTTTTATGAGTTGCCAGCAGGGAAAACAGATCAAGGGGAAGATTTTCTGACCACGGGTAAAAGAGAGTTACGAGAAGAAACTGGATATGTCGCCGCTCACTGGACCTTCCTCAGTCATCTTTATCCAGCCATTGGTTATGCCGATGAGAAAATGGCCATTTTTGCTGCCCAAGATCTTACGATGAAGGGTATCGATCAGGATGAGGATGAATTTCTTGAGATCATTGAGGTGCGCTTGGAACAGGCTATGGAAATGCTACGCCGGGGCGAGATCACTGATGCAAAAACCATGGTGGGCCTTTTTTGGGCAGAGAAACTAGCACGGGGAGAATGGGAGCCGCCTCCTGAGTACTAAATACAAATTGGCTTGTATCCAATCTGAGATTTCAAAAGGTGCAGCGAAGAATGTGAATATAGATGGCGTTGAAATAACTATTTTCAACACGCCAGAGGGATTTGTTGCCCGGTCAGGTGTGTGTAAACACAATGCCTTCAAGCTTGAGCTGTGTGACATCTCAGGCGATATTGTTACCTGTCCACTCCATGGCTGGAAATACAAAATTTCCACAGGCAAAGGGATCAAGCCCAGTTGGACTTGTTTAGAGTCTTATCCATTGGAGATCAGGGGTAAGGAAATATGGGTACAACCATTGGCAGATGATTCAAGCAAGGATGATTTCGATACATCATCCTACCAGTGGTAAAAAAGGGGAGAAAATTATGATTAATGTTGCAGTGGTTTTGTCAGGATCAGGATTTCTAGACGGTGCTGAGATTCAGGAAAGTGTTATTACGCTTCTGGCTCTTGATAGAGCAGGGGCAGAATATCAGTGTCTGGCACCAGATATGGACCAGATGCATGTGGTTAACCACTTAACGGGTGAGGTGAGTGATGGAGAAGTACGTAATGTTTTGGTGGAAGCTGCCCGAATAGCGCGGACCAAAGTAATTGATATCGCTTTGGCCAATCCCAATGATTTTGATGCTGTTATATTTCCAGGTGGCTTTGGCGCGGCCAAAAATTTATCAGACTTTGCTGTGAAGGGTGCCAATAGTAAAGTTCAAGCAGATGTTTTGAAATTTGCACGGGAAATTGCCAGTCAAGGTAAACCGATGGGCTATGTTTGCATTGCGCCTGCTATGATACCTCATATTTATGGTGCAAATGCTAAATTGACAATCGGATCGGATCAGGATACGGCAAATGCCATCGTTGAGATGGGGGGGCTGCATGTCACCTGTCCCGTTGAGGAATATGTTGTTGATGAGGAACGTAAAATTGTGTCTACGCCGGCCTATATGTTGAACGTGACAATTGGTAGGGCAGCAGAAGGAATTGAGAAATTAGTGAATAAAGTGTTGGAGATGATCGATGGAAAGTGATGTTAAATATTTGAAACAGGTGGCCCACTTCTCTGAAGATGCTGCCAGTATCAATGCCATGTTTAAGAGTGATCAATTGCAAATGGATGTACTGAATTTGAATGCACATCAGTATATATCCCCACTTGTTGAGCCTCTTTCAGATATGATCTACTTCGTCCTTCGCGGTGAAGGGGTGTTTGAAATTGGTGATGAAGTTTTAGTGCTTACCCGAAATACATCCGTTTTGGTGGAGACTGGTGTCAGTGCTGGTGTGATTAATGAAAGTGATGAGCAACTAACCGTTTTAAGAATTCAGGCGCCTCCAGGTATTCATCTGACTTAATGAATAAAGGAAATCATACACTACACGCCCCTGTATTTCCTCTGCCTACAGTTAGCCTGTTCCCAGAGACAACAGCCAGCTTCCATATCTTTGAACCTCGGTACATTGAGATGATCAAGAGTGTGTTGGAAGGGGATGGTCTTCTGGCCATGGGTATCTTAAAACCAGGGTATGAAAACGAGTATTATGGGAATCCAGAGCTCTATCCTGTGGGTGTACTTGGGCAAGTGCAGTCCTACGAAAAACTGGAGAATGGTAATTATAATATTGTCCTCGAGGGTTTGTACCGTGTAGGCTTTGGTGAAATTGTTAAGGATAATCCATATCGTGTTATGGAACTCCACGAGTTATCCGAAAATGATATTGACGAAAGTTTTTCAGATGAGCATGATGACTTGATGCTCAGATTAAATTATTTAGCAGAACATTCCCCAGATGACCATGATTTCTCACCTCTTCTGGGCAGCGAAGAGTCTTTTGTCGCTCTCGTCAATCTTGTGGCTCGGACGCTTCCCCTCAAAAATGATGAGCATTATAAGCTATTAGCGATGGATTTAATCAGGGATCGAGTGAATCAGATACTCTGGTACATCGATGACCAGATTGAAACGATAGAATTATTCAAACGAGTAGATCCAAAAATTTCAGAAGATATCACTTATAATTAGTACAGCCTGATAAGTTCATCATCCTGAGCGAAAGCAAAGGATCCCCACAGCAAATCGTAGTATTAAGGTATCTTTTAGAGAGATTCTTCGGTCGCTGCACTTCCTCAGAAAGACTCTCATGCTAGTCATCCTGGAGTGATAGGCGAAGGATCCTCAAAGTAAAATGTGATCTCAAATTTCTGTATTCTACAGAGTTGGCGATTGCCACCCGTCTTCATTCTTGCAGAATTACGCTGTGGTAGGCTGTCCCCGTGGATCTCACAAAGAGTAGATCAATCGTATCCCGTAAAATACCTGCAAGGCAAAACTAATACAAAAGAAGACTACTGCTTACCTGTAGTCGTTTACAGGGTCGGTTACTGACTTGGGCAGCTATACTTAATATTCTTAAGTATTGCTAATGGGAAAATCAATCAATGGCATGTGCTTTGCATATGCCATAATAAAATGTTTATGCAAAAATATATTAACCGATCATTTACAGAAGGATGCCATCATGGAGTGTTTTTCTCTACTACGGACTGATGTCCCTACCCTGATCGACCATCTGGGGGTCTATGGGGATGTTGTTGCTCCTCATAGAAAAGGGGATGTTTCGTATTCATTTGAGACTGTTAAGGATAGCAGTGAAGTTATCCTGGACTATAACAGAACCTTGTTACCGCTAAAAAAAGCTTTTCTGCCTCCAGTAGAAAAATTACTCAGTTTCTCCTTAAAGGAGAAAACCTCTAGCCCAGAAGAAGTCGCCATTGAACCCAAGGTCTATTTTGCGGTTCATAGCTATGAAATGCAATCGATCCTGCGACTTGATCACTCCATGCTTTCTGGGAATGTTGAATCTAATTATCTTAAACGGCGTACAAAATCTCGATTTGTAGGCATTTCGTTTAACCCTGATGAATTCCATTTTTCGGAGAGTGTGGGAATAGCGATCGAGGAAATGGAAGGCTTTGACCTTTTTCTCAATGAAGTAGAAGGCGAGTTTCAGCTTTATGTTTTGACTGAAAATGGTCGTCTTCTGATTCATGGCTTTGACAAACTTAAAACGGCTGAACCGGAGATTGTAGAAGGACGGAAATTTAAAAAGAAAATTCGTTACCACTATAATCGACTTCCCCGTGTTTTTCAATATGCCTATAACTCTGAAGTTTGGGCAGATGTCACATCACGGTGTGTGGGTTGTGGTGCCTGCAATCTGACCTGTCCCACCTGTTTTTGTTTTGATGTTAGTGATGAGGTAACGGTTACCGCTGAAGATGGCTTGCGACAGAGGTCATGGGATAGTTGTATGTTAAGTTCCTTTGCCGAGGTTGCCGGAGGTGAAAATTTTAGAGATAAAATGGTCAATCGAACCAGGCACCGTCTGTATCGAAAATTTAAATATATCACGGATGAAGAGGGTTTGCCCTGGTGCGTTGGGTGTGGTCGCTGTACAGCATTTTGCCCAGCCGGAATTTCATTACCTGATATCATAAATGATCTTATCCGTGAAGATGAAAAAGCTCAACATCACCAACGAGTTTTGGTTTAAGGAGGGAGGGTTAATATGAAACGTTTTGAAGATGTCAAGTCGCAGGAAGCCCAGGATCTCTACTTCCCAACCATGTGCAAGGTGACTCAATCCAAACAGATCACATCCATGGAAAAATGGTATGAGTTGGAAATGCCAGCAGGTCAAGATTTAGGCCACAGCCCTGGTCAGTTTGTAGAAGTCTCGGCCTACGGTATTGGTGAGGCACCAATCTCTATCTCCAGTTCGCCCAGCAAGAAGGGGCGCTTTGAATTGTGTATCCGCCAGGTTGGGACACTCACCAATGTATTGAAGAATTACGAAAAGGGGGATTTGCTTGGAATAAGAGGGCCCTACGGTAAGGGATATCCCATGGAACAGCTCCTTGGAAAAGATATTCTAATTATCGCTGGCGGAATTGGCCTCGTACCCCTGAGATCACTGATCCATTATGTCTTGGATAATCGAAAGGATTTTGGTCGTCTAATTATCCTTTACGGAGCCAAGACGCCAGATGAATTACTTTTCAAGGAAGAACTGGCGGATTGGACCACCCGAGAGGATGTTGAATTTCACATGACAGTTGATCAGGGTGATGCAGCTTGGACGGGCAAAACGGGTGTGATTACCACCCTTATCCCCAGCTTAAAACTGAACCTAAATACCACCTTCGCTGCCATCACTGGCCCACCGATTATGTATAAATTTGTGATCATGTCCTTAAAATCAAAACAGCTTGGGGATGATCATATCTATGTCTCGTTAGAACGTCGCATGAAATGTGGTGTTGGAAAATGTGGCCATTGTCAGATTAACGGTGTGTACTGCTGTCAGGATGGCCCCGTATTTAATTATGCAGACATTAAACCACTGGAGGAGGCCCTGTAATGAAACCACAAGTAGCTTTCTTCGATTTTACCAGTTGTGAAGGTTGTCAGCTTAACAAACTCAACCTGGAAAATGACCTGCTGGATATTTTAAAACATGTAGATATTGTCGAATTTCGTGAGGCCATGGATGATAAGGCTGACTTCTATGATATTGCCTTTATAGAAGGTTCCATCTCATCACCCTCCTGTGTTGAGAGAATCCACGACATCCGTAGGCGGAGCAAAATATTGGTCGCTATTGGTTCCTGTGCCGTAAATGGTGGGATCAATGCCATGAAGAATTTGCACCCCATCGATGAAGTTCGGGAAACTGTTTATGGTGAGGACAAATATCTCTTTGCAACTATACCTGCCATGGCTGTATCGGCAGTGGTTAAGGTGGATTACGAAGTGCGTGGATGTCCCATGACGCAACAAGATTTCCTCAAACTATTGATCGCTCTCGTATTAGGCAAAGAACCGCAGAAATATGGTTCTCCAGTCTGTGTTGAGTGCAAACTGAATGAGAATGAATGTCTTTATAATCGGGGCATGGTTTGCCTCGGTCCCATCACGCGCGGGGGCTGCGATGCAATCTGTACTGGGCTTGGACAATTTTGTACCGGGTGTCGCGGATTACTTGATGATGCAAATCTCGATGGTATGTTGGAAGTTATGACCAGCCATGGGATCAGCCTGGATGAGGCGAAAAAACGTATGCTACTTTACAATTCAAATGAGGTCCAACTATGAGTCGTGATCTAAACATCAAAGTCCATCACCTGACCCGTGTGGAAGGTCATGGAAATATTGTAGTGAACATGAAGGATGGAGTCCTTGAAAAGGCTCACCTTAGTATCGTGGAACCTCCCCGCTTTTTTGAAGCCATGCTGAAAGGACGCAGTTTTCATGAGGCAGCCATCATCACCTCCAGAATTTGTGGAATCTGTTCATTAGGTCATCAGTTGACTTCTTTGGTAACCACTGAGGATGCCCTTGGGTTGGAGATTTCTGAACAAACCAGATTATTACGGAAACTCCTGGTTCATGGAGCTACCTTGCAATCAAATATTCTCCATGCCTATTTTCTAGCTGCACCTGATTTCTTGGGTGCTGGTAGTGTCTTCCCCTTAATTGCAACCCATAAGGATGTGGTTTTGAGAGCCCTTCGCATGAAACGTGTGGCCAATGATATTGGTGATATTGTTTCTGGTCGCGCTGTGCATCCCATTACACCAGTCCCCGGTGGATTTACACGAATTCCTGAAAAAGCTGAGCTCTTAGAGATCAAACGCAAACTGCTTGAAGAGGCCTTGCCAGATGGATTGGAAACCGTCAATACCATGAAGGCTCTTGCAGGTGCTATCCCTCAATTTGAAAGGGAAACTGAGTACATCTCTTTGAAGCACTCTGATGAATATGCACTTTATGAAGGTGATATCTTTTCATCAGATAGTGGCCTGATACCAATTGCAAACTATCTGGATGTAACCAACGAATTTGTGGTTAACCACAGCACTTCTAAACATGCGAAGTACAATCGAAACTCATACTTTGTAGGTGCCCTGGCTCGTTGGAATAATAACAATGCCCAGCTTGGCGAAGAGGCCCATGCTGCTGCTGCAGCCATGGGACTGAAACCAAACTGCTATAACCCCTACATGAATACCATCGCTCAGGTTGTGGAAGCGGTTCACTGTATCCTGGATAGTGTTCGCATCATTGATAAACTCATTGAATTAGGTCTCAAAAATGAGAAACCTAATCAAACACCAACCCGCTATGGCCGGGGAATTGGGTCAAATGAAGTCCCGCGGGGTATTTTATTTCATGATTACACCTATGACAATAAAGGTAACATCGTTGAAGCCAATTGTATCATCCCGACCGGGCAGAATTTGGCCAATATTGATGATGATATGATGAAGCTGGTGCCAGAAATTATCGAAAAGAGCAAAGCAGAAATCACCCTGAATCTAGAAATGTTAGTCCGGGCGTATGATCCCTGCATCTCTTGTTCAGTACACATGCTTGAAGTGGATTTTATCGAGTGATATGACAACAGCATTGACAGTCATTGGTGTGGGGAACAGACTTCGCGGAGACGATGCTGTCGGACCCCTGCTGATTGATGCCCTTTCAGCTTCTCAAGCAGATGCACTTGAACTCATAGATGCAGGCAGTGATGCCTTGGGAATCCTGGAATATTTTGAGAATCGACAGGAAGTCATTGTGGTAGATGCCTGTTCCATGGGACGCGATCCTGGGTGTCTGGTCAGTTTTTCACCCTCACAAGCTGATCTGGTTCTTGAAGAAGACCCGCTGTCTTTACACGGTTTGGGATTGGCAGAGGCTCTGCGTATGGCCGAATCTCTAAAAATGCTCCCAGAGCACTTGAAAATCATTGGTATTGAACCTGATTCCATTCAATTTAATGGCACGCTCTCACAACCCGTTCAACGGGCTTTGAAAATAGCCATTAAAACAGTTCAAGACGAATTTCACCGGGTCACGAAAGACTCTGAAATTAAGTCCTAACTTGGTTGGCGTTTACGCCTAGGAGGAAAAAAACAAAATGGCAAAAAAAGTTTTGATTATAGATGATGATTTCGATTTGGTGGAAGCCATGCGAATCACACTGGAAGCTGCTGGGTTTGATGTAATTGATGCCCAGGATGGTGAAAAAGGATTAGAGAAACTCAGAGCAGAATCTCCCGATCTTGTCCTGTTAGACGTGATGATGTCATCCATGGATGAAGGTTTCCATGTTGCTTATAAGATTCGTGAAGAAACCGCTATCAAAGATACACCCATAGTCATGCTCACAGCGGTGGGTAATCAAACTGGATTTCAATTTGATCCAGGCAAAGATGCTGATTTTCTACCCGTTGATGCATTCCTTGAAAAACCAGTCAATCCTGGAAAATTGGTTGATGTGGTAAGGCAAAATATCAAAGCATAATTCGCTTACTCAATTCGATCTAGATGACCCTCTTTCCTGAAACCCCAGCATTTTCGAGCGCGTCCATGTTGCGACGTAATAAGTGGCTGATCCGACTCCGGTGGGGGGCAATTTTAGGTCTCCTTGCAGGTATATTACTACTCGTAGTTATTGACCTGGGGCCCACATTGAGCATCCGCTGGATGGGAATCATTGCAGCTGTTTTAATTGCTCTCAATCTCATATACATTGGGTTGGCGTTTACAAAAAAACAGCTCAGCATGGCCCGGTTGGTTACCTTGCTCAATGTCCAGATGGTCATGGATCTCCTCGTCCTTACATTCCTGATCTATCTCACGGGTAGCGAGGAGAGTCCGCTTTCCTTTTTCTATGTTTTTCATATTATTTTGGCGAGTATCATTTTTCCAGGAGGTTTCTCCTACTTGTACTCCGCCTTTGTCGTTGCTCTATACTCGGGATTACTCCTTTTAGAGCATTCGATCTATCTTGATCATATCTGTTTTTTCCATGAGATACATTTGGGAGAGGATACCCGTATTGTGATTGCCATTTGGTTTATTTTTGTGATCACAATGGTAGCCTCAGCTTACCTGGCTCAGAGCGTGACTGAGAGACATCGACGGGTTCGTGAAAAATTAGAGATCGCCAACCTGAAGCTTCAGGAGGTTAATGAAACCAAAACGACCTTTTTTCGCTACGCCAGCCATGAAATGAAAGCCCCGGTTGCAACAGTACAATCCACACTAATGGTGATTGAAGATGTCTTGGGGGACAAGGTTGATAGCCGCGTCAAGGATATGGTCCACCGCTCCATAACCAGAACAGCTGAAATGATCGAGATGCTCAAAGATTTAGCTGATTTGACCTATGGTAATTTTCAGGAGCGTCAAAAATTTGAGAATCTTGATCTCAACCAACTTCTGTCCGAACTGGTAAGCGATGCTCAAGCAAATTCACAACGGAAAAATCAAACCCTGCAGTTTGAGTCACCTCAAGGAAACTGTGAATATTTTGGTGATGTAATTGCCCTCAACAAGATTTTCTTAAACCTTATTTCAAATGCATTACGTTATACGCCAGAAGGTGGAATCATCAACGTTGTCTTAAAGAAAACAGATGTGAGTTACTCAATTGATGTTGTGGATAATGGCCCTGGGATTCCTAAATCAGAACAGATCAATATCTTTAAGGAATTTTACCGAACCCCATCAGCAAAAAAACATGTCGCCGAAGGAACTGGTTTGGGTCTGGCAATAGTCATGCGCATGGTTGAACTACATGATGGAAGTATTCTTGTGAAGAGTGAGGAAGGGCAGGGGAGTCAGTTCATCGTTGAGTTGCCAATGGAGGAGCGCCTGTGATAAAGGAATCTATTGGTGGTATCATCGTTGATGAGGAATTAACCTTTGTTCGCATCTTCGATTTACCTGATGAACCTGATGCAGGTGGATCTGCATTGGAAGAATTTTGTTTTTATGGACAAACGGTCAATTTTATTGCCGAAAACGTTGATATCAGAGGGAAGGCGAATCTAGCTGTGACCCTCCATCAGGGTGCTCTTGAATCATTTAATAAAGCCGTTGATGCTATTTCTCATCTGTATGATGAAGTCAGCCTGGAAGTGATTGATGACGTTTGTCTTGTGACCGTTTATGGTCCTCATTTTAAAGAACGGTGTGGTTTGGCTGCCACCTTTTTTCGTTCCTTAGGTATTCGTGGAATAAATATCCTCTCAATCTCAACTTCCATTAGTTCGATCTCTGCCATTATTGAGAAAAAACACTTATCCGATACGCTCGCTGCCTTGCGAGAAGTATTTGATGTGCCATAGATCTCGTCTCACAAAACCACATTCCCCCTGATCGTCTTGAGGCTCTGGGTGGTCTCTATTCCAGCGCAATCTCATCCCGAAATTAATGAGGTCCTATACTACTTTGTGTTTGTTGCAGGAATCCGAATGACATTATCTTTTGCCTAGTCATCCCTTAGCCTGTCGGAAAATTCCCGCTAGAATGATAGGTCAAATTTCGCCAGATATGGTGAAGGGGATGGATCAGTTTGGCCTTCAAACCGAAGATAAAAAAGTTAATTAGTAACAAGGTTTAGCTTACTTTGTCTGAATGTCATTATTTAAGGAGTAGATCACGTGGATTTTCATAAAGAACTCAGCGAAAAGTTAATAATTGCGATGAAGGCAAAGGATCAAGACGCTCTTAAAACGGTTCGTGATCTGAAAACGCGAATAAAATTAAGAGAAATTGAAAAGGGTGATCCACTCACAGAGGCTGAATTTATTAAGATAGTTCGAACGGCTGCAAAGCAACGTAAAGAGGCCATTGTCCTTTATGAAAAAGGTGGTCGGGTCGAACTCAAAGAAGCAGAAGAGGCTGAACTTGCCATCCTGGAAAAATATTTACCGCAAATGATGACAGAAGCTGAAATGGTTACTCTAGTTGAGAACGTTGTTGCCGAAACCGGTGCTACAGGTATGCAGGACATGGGGAAAGTGATGGGTCCCATGATGAAAGCCGCTGCAGGCCGAGCTGACGGAAAACGTCTTCAAGAGATAGTGAGAGGAATGCTTAACTGATGGCCATGGGTTTTGATTTAATTGGCATAGTCCTTATCCTGGTCATGGCCATGAGTGGTCTGAAAAAAGGACTGATCGACGGTGTTCTGAAAATGGTGGGTGTTTACGCTGCCATTTACTCTTCGATGAATTATAATCAATACGGCACAATGATTCTTGAGCCCCTCATTGCTATCCCCGATGCTTATAAAGTTACAGCGGGATTTATTTTGGTATTTTTGGTCGTTATGTATTCAATCACCTTCGTTTCCTATTTATTGAGGAAATTAGTGACCACCATGAAGCTGGGGTCACTCGACCGGATTGGGGGAATCACTTTTGGTGCAGTGAAGGCAGGCTTAATCTTATCAGCTGTTGTCTGGGCCTTCGCCATGGTTCCGGTTGAGATGCGGGGGAGTTGGCAGAAAGAATCCAAACTTTATCCCATCGTGGAAGTGTTCGCTGCCAATATGGTTCAGATATTTTCTTTGGAAGATGAATTGGCACTATTACAAACCACTGTGGGATCCTTGATGGGTAAAGGCCAAGATAAAATCATGGAACAAGCTCTGGGTAGTGTTGGTGATCTTGGCTTAGATATGGATGCGATTACTGGGGTAGGTGGGACAGGTGAACTTTCAGCAGATGGTCATAGCATCATCCCAGGCGGGGAGACCGATATTCTACAGAGTGAAATGATGAAGAAGGCCATGGAGTCCCTTGAGGGTCCTCAAAAGGCAATTATTGAACAGGCTTTGGAATCGCTCCAGTCAGGGAATGCAAGCTCGCTCCTAGAAGGTGCAATTAATAGTAAAGATGCTTCTGGGAAATCGCTTATGGATGAAGCCATGAAGTATATGGATCCTACCCAGAAAACAGATCTGCACGATTTGATTAAACAGATGGAATCAGAAATTAAGACTCAACAAAATAGCCCGAGATGAACACGCTAAGTTTGGATTCCTCCCCATATCAACACCTGGGCTTTAATGATGTCAGACATTGGTTAGCTGATGAAGCAGCCGGTGAAGCTGTTCGTGAGCAATTTGCAGAACTAGAACCTGGTCAATCTCATAACGAAATCACTGAACGATTTTCTCGGATTGCAGAATTTCTACAGCTGATTGAGAAAAGCAGTAGTTTTCAAGTCTATAGCTATGGTGATCTCCACGATATCCTACGATTGCTGGCTCTTGATGGGAGCACACTTACTTCAGACAATCTTATGGCGATCAATAACATTCTGGAACAGAGTCGCATTCTTCAAAAATCATATTTTAACAGTCAGCCAGAAGCAGATGCCATTTGGAGTGCCAAATTTAAAGCAATCATTCCTCTGCCTAAACTGGAACAGGATCTTGCACATACCATAGGACCAGACGGTGAAGTGCTTGATAATGCCTCCTCAGCCCTTTCTTCTTTAAGACGAAAACTGCGCAAATCAGGTGGTGCTGTCCGCTCTCGTATGAATGATCTGGTAAAAAAGTATGGAGATAGTGGCTATCTTAATGAGTCCCAGGCAGGGATAAAGGGTGGGCGCCTCGTTTTGCCCGTCGTTAGTAGCTATAAACATCAGGTAAAAGGTGTTATCCAGGATATGTCAAATACGGGTACCACAACCTTTATTGAGCCTTTCGAAATTATTGATTTGAATAATCAGATCAAAACAATGGAGATTGAGGAGCAACAGGAAGTACAGCGTATCCTGAGAGATTTGACCGCCCGGTTTCATACTCATACCGATGACATTGAGAATAATTATAAGCTATTACAAACCATCGATTTTTACATGGCACTCACGAAATTTGCCAGAACTTTTAACTGTTCGATTCCAATCTTATCTGAAACTCGAGAATTTCAACTCAAGAGCGCTCGCAATCCACGCTTGGCACTTCAGCGGAAGGTTGTGCCTTTGGATTTGCGTATGGGTGAAGAAACGACAACCCTCATTATTACAGGTCCCAATGCTGGAGGTAAAACGGTTGCTTTAAAAACGATTGGTCTTCTGGCTCTGATGGCCAATGCTGGAGTGCCTATTCCCGCCGATGAGGGAAGTACCATTCCATTTTTTGATAGAATCTTTGCTGATATTGGTGATCAACAATCTCTGGTGAATGATCTCTCCACTTTTTCTGCTCACATTGGTACAATCATCAATATTTTAAATGAGTCAAGTTCTCAAAGCCTAGTGTTGTTGGATGAATTGGGTACAGGCACTGATCCGGCAGAAGGGGGTGCGTTGGCGCGATCAATTCTTGAATCCTTGAGTGAAAAGGGCGTTAAAACAGTTGCGACCACACATCTAGGGGATTTGAAGGTCTTTGCTCATGAGGCAGAGCATGTGATGAATGGCGCGATGGAGTTCGATCAGCAAGGACTTAAGCCAACCTATAAATTTCAAGCAGGTGTCCCTGGAAGTAGTTATGGATTTGAGATTTCAAAAAGGTTAGGTCTTGCTGAAAACATACTCAAGACTGCCCGTGGATACATCGGGTGGGCTCGGGACAGTATGGAGAAATTATTACGTTCGCTAGAATCCGAACGCGTTTCATTGTCAGAATTGAAGTCTGACAACAGTCAACTTCAACGTGATTTAAAACAGAAACAGCAAAGGATAGACTCAGCGCTTAATTCACTCACTAAAGCGGAGCGCAAAGCGGATCGGGATGCAGCCCAAAAAGCAGGTAAAATTATATCAAATGCCCGCCAAACTGTGGAAAAAGTGATTCGAGAGATCAAAGAATCAGAGGCTGGGAAAGATAGCATTAAAGAAGTCCACAATACTCTGGATGATGTCGAATCTGAGTTAGAAGCAGTGCTGAGTTCAACAGAAGAGCCGCTTCAATTAACCAGGATTGAGCCGGAAGAAATTGTTAAAGGGGCAGTTGTTACCGTATTAAGCCTGGATCAAGAAGGTGTCGTCTTGAAGCATCCAATCAAGGGGAAGGTTCTGGTTGAGGTTGAAGGTAAACGGATGCAAATTCCGTTGGATTGGTTAGGGCAGGCAAACAAAAAAATATCAGAACCAGCAATATCAACCACAATTGTCAAAGTTGCTAAAGCAGGGGGCAGCAGCTATACCTTGGATTTGCGGGGCTATCGGGCAGATGCTGCGATTGAGGAATTAAATCGGTTTATTGATCAGGCCGTTTTGAGTAACTTGTCTCTGTTTCAAATTATTCACGGTAAAGGCACTGGGGTAATCAAACAAATTGTCCATGAGATCCTGGAAAAGCATCCGAGTATTGGCAAAAAACGTTTGGGTGGACAGGATGAAGGTGGGGCTGGTGTAACTTTTGTGGAGTTAAAGTAAGGTTTGAATATAGAAACTGACGTTTTCTCATTCATTAGGTGGTCAGGCAATTATCGTGAATTATTGTAAAAAGGAAGACGATAGAAATCTCACGATGCAGCGAGCTTCAAACTTCAAGAATCAATTGTTATCCGATCAACGTTTATTGTCGGATCATTTGTGTTATCTTGATCGATAAGGATATGACTGGAAATGGCATTAATACCTGAACATACAATCGAACAAGTCCGCGAAGCCAATGATGTTGTGGAGGTTATCTCTGATTATGTCCAGCTCAAGCGGTCTGGGCGAAACTGGTTTGGTCGGTGTCCTTTTCACAATGAAAAAACAGCTTCTTTTAGCGTAAGTTCGGACAAGCAGATTTACCATTGCTTTGGTTGCGGGGCTGGTGGTAATGTGATCAACTTTATCATGGAACATGAGCGCTTTGATTTTATTTCGTCTGTAAAAATGTTGGCCAGCCGGGTTAATATTACGATCGAAACTGATAATCGAGAGCCTCAGAAGAAAGATGATCGAGCCTCGATCTATAATATGCATGAGGTGGCCTGTCGTGCATTTGAGCGGCAATTGGGTGGCCCTGCAGGTGAAGCGGCAAAGTCCTATCTACTTAATCGTGGTTTAACTGAAGAGACCTTGAAGCTTTTTCGAGTTGGCTTTGCTCCAGACCGCTGGGATACAGTGACCCTAGATGTGATGAAGCTGGGTCTTTCTCAAGAGGTCCTATCCAAAAGTGGTCTATTGATGACCAAAGATAGTGGTGGCTATTATGATCGGTTTCGAAATCGCATCATGTTCCCTATTTCTGATATCAATGGCAAGGTGCAAGCATTTGGAGGACGTATTTTTGGTGATGCCGAAGGTGCTAAATATATGAATAGCCCGGAAACTCCCATCTATCACAAAGGTCGCACCCTATATGGTTTGAATTATAGTAGAGATGAAATTAGGAGCACAAGAACGGCGATCCTGGTAGAGGGCTATATGGATTTAATCCGCCTCTATCAAGAGGGATTTAAAAACGTTGTTGCAGGTACTGGTACGGCTTTTACTACTGAACAGGCCAGTTTGGTCAAGCGCTTTGCAGATAAAGTCCTGGTGTGCTATGATGGGGATGCTGCCGGTCAGAAAGCGGCTCAAAAAGCTGGATTAACTCTGCTGGACAAAGGTCTAGATGTTCGCATAATCCACCTGCCCACTGGAGAAGATCCTGATTCCTTTTTTGATGGGAGTGATGCGAAGGCATTTGATGCACTGATTGAGAACTCACTGGAATTTTTAACTTTTGTTCTTAAGATTAATCAGGATAAGATGGGATCTCCAGTGTCTCGAACTGCCTTTCTTGAGAATCTTGTGTCAGAATTAGCACTGATGCAGAATGAGATATTACGAGGGATGTTGGCCAGTCAGTTGGCAGATGAGATGCGTGTTCCTGAAGAAGCAGTGATGGGGCTCCTAAGGAAACAGACTCGGAGAAGTAGCCGGCCTAGTTATGAACCTGAGCCCACAAGACAACAGGAAAACCGTGCGCCTGCTTTCCAAAATCGACCAGAAACTGTAGGTGATAAGGCTGAATTCTCCCTACTCCGACTGCACTTGAGTGACAATAAGGATATTGTAGACTGGTTGCTGAGCAGTATTTCTGCAGAGGATATTGAATTGATGCGGTTTAAAGAAATTTTCTTTTTACTGAGGAATAGACTGCATAAGGAATTTCCCATCAAACAGGCATCTATTCTGGATGAGATTATTGAGCCAGATATCCGCCGGTTTCTCTCCAAACTGATTGTCCAGGCAGAGGCGATCCCAACTTCTCTTGATGATGCCGTGGATAGTTTGAGAACAACTCGCAAATCACGATTGCAGGGTAAGATTGACCTGCTCAAAACTCAGATTCGTGAAGCAGATGTAAGTGGAATAGATTCAATTGAACTCCTGAAAAAGAAAGTTGAATTGCAATCTCAAAAAGCAGCCCTCTAGGTTTCCTGGCTAGAAACCAATCACCCTCTTAAGACCCAAAAGTGGCGTAAAATTGAAGGCCTTACCTTATGAAACTAGGAATCCCTATTTTCTCGGGAGTTAAATGTGAGGAAATATTTACCCTGCGTACGGTAAAAGCTTAAAAAAACAATATGATACGATGCCAAATAATGTGGAGTAAATTTTTACAGCAGGCTTGACTTGCTTTTGGTTTGAGCCTAAAATACCAGTGGAAAAATGACAGCGAGAAGTCCCTTATTCAACCGAACAAGGGACTTTTTGTATTTTTGGAATAGTCAGGTCTTTACACACCAACTATCAATGTTTACCCCTATTTAAACTTTTTTGGATCTACAATTGAATCCGAAGTGGAATGCTTAGGCTGGTGGTGTGGGCCTGATCAGTCGCAGGTATCGTGGATGATTCCTGAGGGGAGCATAATATGGATTCAACTTTATCGTCCAGGCTGTGACACCACTTATGAATGAAAGCAGGTACTCTAACTGGTCAATGGCCAAGTCGACTTCACCAATGATAGAATAGATCTCACCAAGTCTCAAGTAATGAGTAGGCCCACTTAAAGCATCTTTGTCAACTTGAGTCAATTCAATGGCCTGTTTACCTGCGGTAATAGCTTCAACTTTATTTCCGGCAAAAGCATGCATGATGCCGAGACGACCCAAGACATAAGCATTGTCCAGGTTTTCCTGCAACAGGTGTTCAAGGTTCAATATTGAGTGTTGTACCTCAACGGCCAACTCAGTTTCCTTCCCCATTCCCTGGTTGACCTGAAGCAGCAATCTCAAACTCTTTGATAGCTGATTCAGAATCATCAAGACACCAATCATAATAGATTCCTTGGGCAAAATGAAATTCAGGATGATTGGGATCAAGCGTTGTGCCTGCTCCAAAGTATTTCGGGCTAATTCTTTTCGCTCGGGGGATGCATCCCAATTCGCTTGCTGGAAAAGAACTGAATGGGTAATTGATTGGCGGGCATAGGCCAGCCAAAATCAGGGTCAAGCTTGATGGCTTCATCATGCATGCCGTCGGCAAATATTTCATCTTCACGATCATCTGTAAATGAGGTAAAGGGAAGGACAGCTATAGATTTTGGATCAATTCTGTTGCTAAGATCTTGGCTTATTGCATTAGTATCCAAACCAATAGTAGTGATGCGAGGATAAACCAGGAGTACAACGATGAGAGTAAGTAAAATAACAATGAGTAGATTACTGGTTAAAGGCTTGTGATGGGGAGTGTGTTTTTCACCTGATTTAGGAGAGCGTCTCAGACCTTGTTCCGTCATTTGGAAGTGCCATGATAAGGTTGTAGCAATCGGGAATCCGATCATAAGCAGACCAAGAACGACCAGGACAAATACATCGGGCAGCCCCAACATGGGCATATAGCCAACAACGCCAGCATAACTCATGGTGCCATCACCTTTGTCTGACTCAACAATGCTGGCATCCATATCCAGGACATACCCATCTGCTCCAGATGTTGCCTTCAGGTATAGCGGTAGTT
>Ga0307988_1000032_pt1 | contig 122780 bp, 108 predicted proteins | sample EllFjometagen183_FD_203166 | JGI IMG/M metagenome (GOLD analysis project Ga0307988, IMG submission 203166) | Marine microbial communities from Ellis Fjord, Antarctic Ocean - #183 | ecosystem: Environmental > Aquatic > Marine > Unclassified | place: Southern Ocean | collected 2014-10-08 | reverse complement strand
TGATTTTATTTTTGGAGTATCCATAGAATTTACAAGCCGCATTATTCGCTTCAATGATAGACCCGTCTTCGGGGTTTATGATCAGCTTCACCGCTGGATTTTTCTCAAATGTGTGACGATACCGTTCTTCACTATCAGCAAGTTTTTTCTCTGCTTGCTTGCGGTCGGTAATGTCATTCTCTAGCTCCTCATTAATCCGCTCCAATTCCTCTGTTCGCTTTGATACAAGTTGTTCCAGATCATCACGTGATTTTTTTAATATCACCTGCTCCTGCCTACGAGAAATATAGAAAAAAGAAACAACGATAATGATAAACAGCAGCATGGCAATTAATGTTGTCTGGATGTAGTATCGTATGCCTGACAGAAGGATGTCCTTACCAGATCTCTCAACAATGATTGTCCATCCGAAGTTTTTTAATAATGATGTCGTCACATAGTTTTCCCAGCTACCTCGTTCAGGGTCGTTTATTTCAAAGACATCTTTCTGTTCCAGAATTGCTTTTTTAACATGTGACAAAAACGGATATATGACGATTGATTTTCCCGGGGGGTTTGTATTGCTGTAAACGATATGCCCTTCATGATCGATGAGAGTGACCTTTGCATATTTGTCGAAAGGAACTCGCTCTATTAAATCTTGTAGAAAAGAAATACGTTGCGTGTTTCCAATTATAGCAATTACCTGACCTTCCTGGTCAAATACAGGGACGCATATTGCAATGCCAAGTTCTTTGGCACCAACAATCAGTTTGAACACTGCTGATATGTAAGGTTTCCATTCTTTTCTTACACCCTTGTACCAGTCACGGTGCGACAGATCTTTGCCATGAGCTATCTTAGCAACAGGGTAGTTTGCCCAAAGGATACCGTTTCTATCTGATAGATATAACCAATCTATTCCATCGTTGTTGTTTTTTAGATGGGCGAGCTCGGAAAGTATATTCTTTTCATTTCTTTCTTTTATATTGTTCACAAACTCGGGGCGGTTTGTGTATGATCTTAAGAGCGATACGGAGACTCTTTGATTTCCTATGAGGAGCTTTTGAAGGAAGTTTGCTGTAGTTTTGTCTGAAGTTAATGCAAGGTATTTAATATCCTTGTAGTGATAATAGCAGTTGAAAAAAATGCCTGTCAGGGTTAGAAGAAAAAGCAATGATATTACGACTATCGTTTTGTAAGACTTTCCAAACGAATCATTCATCAGAATTCCTGTTTAATATACGATTTTCGATATTCATATTATCTATTGGCGATATTTTGAGGCAATCCGCAATCACACATACTTGCACTATTCTTGTCTGTCAGAACCGTTCCCATAGTGTTCTCCTTACCGCATCAAACCTGGGTTTTATTTTGTTTGAATATTTGTTGCCTGTCTTTAATTATCTGGATAACTTCTCTATTAAACGCACATTCACAGAGAGCATCACAGCGATTAAGTTGTGTTCCGTCAAGACAATAACCAGGGCATTCTTTTTTACCTGTTCGTCGTTCTGTATATTTTTCCCCTGAATACAGACTCAAAAAATCCTTCGCCTCTATTGCCATTGTTGAAAAACAACACTCTTTTTTGTGTGTAAAATAAAAAAGACCCCTTTCAAGATTTTCAAAATCTAATTGATAGCCATCTATTTCAAGGGATTGGTCATCAATGAACTTGTCACGAGTTTCCCATTCAGTTGAACACATTGGACATATTTTGAATATTGTTCTTTCTGCCATTATCAACTCCTATTCGAGTATTCCCCATCTTTTGAATTAATATGCTACGTTTTTTTCAATTGTTATGGATAGCATAAAACTCTGTAAATCTTTTTTTATACATCAGAACGTTTCCCTTGAGTAAAAGAAGTGTTATTAAGTTGTGGTTGAGGTTTTGGCTTCATCCAGCACTTTCCGAACCGTTTTTGCCAAATCAGCTTTTACAATGGGTTTGTATGCAAACGCTTTGATACCAATTTCTACTGCGCTTTTTTCAGATATTTTTTTACTGTATCCGGTACACAAAATCACAGAAATATCAGGCCTAATTTTCATCAGTTCAACGGCCAGTTTATCGCCGGTCATGTTTGGCATAAAGGTTCTACCTATACAGCGAGATAGCTTTACCCCATAAATTTTCGATATAAAACACCTAAAGTCACCATTATTCAGATTTGGAGAATAGTGGTTTTGGATCGACCGGTTTTGGTGGTTAATGGGCCAGTGAATGTTCAAATAGCCCTTTGATACAAGTTTCAGAGAACCAAAAAGGATTTTACCGAAATGGTTGAATTTCAGGTGAGGTCTTTTGCCCCCTTCGAGGGGGCTTCATCATACCACGTCTTATGGGCGTGGTTGCTGATTGGTTTGATTGTGCAGTCGACAGCAGTTTGAGCATCTTTCTTGCTATCAAGTACTTCAGAAACCTTGTTAATTAAATTTTTTTTGTTCATTTTAATCATTCCTTTTTTAAAATTTAATCATTTTTTTTGTAAACAACTTCATTCCCATCTGCAATTATTAATTCCTGGCAATGATGACACAACATATTTAATTTTTTGACATTACCTTTAAAAAGGAATCTTTTACAATGAGGACAGCGATATTCTTTAAGATTCGGGTTGCCCTGTATTTGTGTAATCATCGGCCCTGGTATATTTGAATTACTCATTTTTATCTAATACTTTCCTGACTATTTTTGCCAGATCGATTTGAGAGAATGGTTTTTGGATAAAGGCTACTCCCTTGCCCAGAACGCCGTGATGGGCGATGGCATTATACGTGTGTCCAGACATGAAAATGTGTTTGAGGTCCGGGTAAAGGGGTTGCAGGCTTTTTACCAGCTTATCCCCGTACATTTCAGGCATGATCACGTCGGTTAAGATTAGATGAATTTCGTTCGTATATTCTTTGGCCACCTCTATGGCCCCCTTTGGTGAGTTAGCGGCCAACACATTGTAACCAAGTCCTTTGAAGATTTTTTGAGTTAGTTTCAGGATTGAGATATCGTCCTCCACCACCAGGATAGTCTCGCCACGTCCCTGGGGGATTTCCTCTGTACTTTCCCGTTGGGTTTCAACAGCTTTGCTATCTTCCCGGGGCAGGTAGATCGTGATGGTTGTCCCGCTGCCCTTTTCGCTGTATACATTGATAAACCCGTTGTTCTGTTTTACAATGCCGTAGACGGTAGACAGGCCAAGGCCAGTGCCTTCATCTATATCTTTTGTGGTAAAAAATGGTTCAAAAATATTGTCTAATATTTCTTTATCCATTCCGCATCCATTATCGCTTATTGCCATCAAAACAAAACCACCGGGGATAAAACCGGCATGATCGGCGCAGTAAGCTTCATCTAAGGTCACCATATCTGTTTCGATTGTAATTTTGCCAACTCCATCGATGGCGTCTTTAGCATTAACGCACAGATTGGCAAGAATCTGATCAATTTGGGAGGGGTCCATCTTGATCGGACACAGGTTTTCTCCTGGAAACCAGTCAAGATCAATGTCCTCACCGATAAGATGTCGAAGCATTTTAGACATATTTTCTATGTTCATGTTCAGATCAATCACTTGAGGGGCTATGGTCTGTTTGCGGGCAAAAGCCAGCAATTGCCGGGTAATGTCTTTTGCCTGTCTTGAAGCCTTGAGAACTTCATTGAGATCAGCATGCAAATGCCCGTTGGGATCTGCATCGGTCATGGCCAGTTCAGTGTAACCCATGATTGCCGTGAGTGCATTGTTGTAATCGTGAGCCACACCGCCTGCCAGGCGACCGATGGATTCCATTTTTTGTGATTGTTGGAATTGTTTTTCAGCTTTTTTTTGTTCTGTAATATCCATGTTAACGCCATATATTCGCAATAATTCTCCAGATTCGTTAAGTTCGGGAACCACCACACCATGTAAAATAATTTCGTGGCCATCCTTGGTTATGGCTCTGAATTCCATAGAAATTTTTTGCTTACCACTTAAAATTTTTTTAAATTGATCAGACACCTCTGTCTTATCCTCAGGATGGACGATGTGTTTAATGAAAAATCGATGTGTATCCTTTATTTCTTCTGGTTTGTAGCCGTACATTCTGTATAGATTAGAGGTCAAAAACGTCTCCCTTGAAACAGCATCATACTCCCACGCCCCTAAATTGCCAATCTCCTGAGCCTCATTTAATAGCCTTCGTGTCTGCTGCAATATCAATTCATTTTCTTTGCGTTCGGTGATATCTCGCCCCACAGATTGGATTTCCATCAAATTCCCGTCATCATCGAAAAAACCTTGATTAGCAAACTGTATCCAATGAATGTCACCTTTACCGGAAGCCATTCTATTTTCGATATGAACTGTCGGATTCGTCGGAGATAATGATGCCAGTTTTTCCTGAACATATTTGAGGTCATCTTCTACAAGTACTGGGTCCCATTTGCTACCAATTATTTCCTTTTTTGACTTATTAAAAAATTGGCACCACATATCATTGACAAAAATAAATGTCCCGTCGGAGAGAAAACGGCTAACAAAATCTGTCTGGCCTTCAATTAAAGACCGATATCGTTCTTCACTTTCTCGCAAGTCCTTTTGTGAATTAAACTGAACGATTGCATTGCCTATTTGATTGGCAATCGTTTCAAGGTTAAGTTTTGATGACTCTGAAACCGCATCTTTACTTTTTGAAGCAATATTTATACAGCCAAGGATTTGATCTCTATATTTAATTGGAACTATTGCTATGGCTCTTATATTTTCATTTAATTCAGTTATGTCTAAAGATACTTCCAATTGTTGGTGCGTTGTGTAGATTGGTTTTCCTTTCATTACGAGCGCTGTATGACTGGACTCTTTCTTGAATATAGAGGTGCTTTTCACAAAATTTTTTGACAACCCTTTATGAAAAACCAATTCCAGATCTCCACAAGTATAATTGACTAAATAAATTCCGCCACAATCCATATTTGCGGCAAGGAGTGTAGCATCCATGCAAAAACTCAATCCATCCTTGAGTTCATCAACAATATTAAAGGCCTGTGATAATTTATATCGAGCTCGTTCTAAATCTTCTCGTTGTTTACGCTTAGTGATATCATGTACCAATGACGCCATGCCGATAACATTGCCGTTTAAATCTTTCAAGGCAGTATTATACCAATCGCATATAATTCGCCTGCCGTCCTTGGTTATGTTCTCATTTTTGCTACGGGCACCTCCTTTATCAGATATCACATCCTTGAAAATGCCATCAACCAGTTCCTTCATATCGCCGGGAAGAATAAGTTCAGCAACACGCTTCCCTAAAATTTCTGCCTTAGAATAACCAAAAATAGCTTCTGCTGCTGGATTCCATTCAGTAATCCTGAAGTTCAAATCCCAGGAGATCGATCCTATTGTAGTGTTTTGGAGATGTGTGTTAAGGTTGTATTCACTTTTCCGAAGTTGTTTTTTTGCTGTAGATTCCTGAATAATTCGATATTCGATTGCCTCGATATGGTTGATACGGTTGAGTAGATATGAAACAAAAATAGCAGTTAAAATTAAACCGACTAATAAAGAAATCCAGTTAGCCAATTGAGATTGATCTTCTATAAAGCTTTTGGAGGGAGCAATGACAATTTTCCATTGCCGACTTTCAAAGTCAAATTCAGTTTGGAAGTAAAGCCCTTTTCTCGATTCCGGATCTTTAGCAATTATCTCTGATATTGGTTTTTTATCAAAAGGAAGCTTGTATAAAAGATCCGCTTTTTCTTTTTCTGTGGTATCAAATAAATACAGTAAAACATTTTGATTCCTGAAATCTTTTAGTGCGTGATTGACTATATCACCAATACGAAGAACCACAACTGCCAAACCTCTTTTATTTGAACGACGCTTTTCAATTGTATCAATTGCATTCGCATCACAATAAATTGGATTCAACAAAAGCGTACCAAATTGATAACCAGTTTCCTGAACCAGTGTGATTTTCGCTGTGGCAACTGGTTCTCCAGTATCAAAAGCAGTATCAATAGCCTGTTTACGAATAGGATTTGATCCAATATCATAACCGAGTGCTGGTCTATTTTTTTTAATCGGTTCGATATAATAAACGATTACATATTCATCTCTGCTTTTAGCAGGGACAAGCACCCCTTTATCTGAGCGTTCTGTAAATTGAAATTCGTTAATTCCATCGATTCTCGCATTGGTTTCATAATCTGCACGAAATTTATTCTTGACGACCGGATTCCACGATAAAGCCTGAAGACCAGAATGCCTGGACAATATATTTGTTGCATATAAAGAGAATTGTTTTCTATCCAAATTACCAGAAAACAATATGTGATCTTTTAAAAACTCAGAAATTTCTAAATATTTACGAAAAGAATTTTGAATGGCATTTGTATATGCTTTGGCCCTTGATTCAAATTCAGTTTTTAATCGATTAGTATTCCGTTCTTTTATAATTGAATTGACGTAAACAGATAGCAGCACCCCAATAAATAAAACGCAAATGATTGGGGTAAACCGTTTGAAATAATAAGTGTACCCATCCTTATTTAATGACTTAATATTTTTCAAGCATCGTCTCCCTTATACATTTGATGATATTTGAAGACTTTGCGAAGGTATTGTCTGGTTTGCTTGAACGGAGGGACACCGCCGAAATTTTTTACCTTCCTGCTTCCTGCATTATATGCAGCCAGACCCAGCTTGATATTTCCGTTAAACTTATCTATCAGAGTTTTTAGATAAAGCGTGCCACCATATATATTGTCCTCGGGATCAAAGCTGTCAACTACACCGAGCGACGTTGCAGTGGCCGGCATCAACTGCATCAGTCCCCTGGCACCGCATTTGGAAACCGCATTCGGATTAAAGCTGGATTCAACCATGATAACGGCTTTAATCAGTGCCGGCTCAATCTTGAACTCCTTTGCTATTTTGTGAATAATAGTTTTAAAGGCCAGACTTAATTGTTGGTGTTTGGCTTTCTTTCGAGTCTGGGAACTGGGATATGGATCTTTGACGACACTTTCTTTTATAAAAGAAATGACCGATATATCTACTAATTTTTTTTTAAAGTTTTTATCAATGACACCGTTACCCTTTAGATATACGCTTGTAATATAGTGAGGGCTTTGATCAGCCATAGATACTTCAACTATAATTACACTAAACATGAAAAATAATATTAACGATAAGATATGTTTAATTTTTTTCATTAAATAGCTCCATATACTAAACGATTTTGATCTCCCACTTTATACAGAGAGGAAGCTATGTTTTTTATTAAAAGATCAGAAGAATGCTCCTGATATTTAATAATTTCCAAACGGCTTGAAAAGCAATGACTATAGCCATTCTTCTGGTCCTTAAATTTTTTCTTTACTTGTCAAGCACCACTCTCACCATACGCGCCAAGTTCTCAGGTAGAAAAGGCTTTTCAAGAAAATTCAATCCTGGTTCCAAAACACCATGATGGGCTATGGCATCATCCGTGTACCCGGACATATAAATCACCTTTATGTGGGGATGAATAATTGTTAATTTGTCAGCGAGTTCCTGCCCGTTCATCTTCGGCATCACCACATCCGTAATCATTAATGAAATCGACTCTTTGCTTTTCTTAATGATCCTCAAAGCCGTTTCCCCATTTTCAGCCGCAAGGATTGTGTACCCGTAGCTCTGAAGTACTTTTTGTATAAATTTTAGAAGACTGTTATCATCTTCCACAACCAAAATATTCTCTGAACCGTCATACCGGAATAAAGGGGGTTGTTCTTCTTGTATGGACGTTACATCTCCCATTTCCCTGGGAAAATAGATTTTAATTGATGTTCCCTGGCCAGGTTCGCTGTCGGCCCACACAAAGCCATTATTTTGTTTGACAATCCCGTAAACCGTGGACATACCCAATCCTGTTCCCTTGCCAATTTCCTTGGTGGTAAAAAAAGGCTCAAAGATATGGGATAAGGTTTCTTTGTCCATTCCAATGCCAGTGTCTGTGACAGATAGCATCACATAAGAACCAGGCCTTTCTTCTTTAATGCTTTTTTCATGGAAATAATTCTTTTCCAGATCCATATTAGCTGTTTCAATGATGAGCTTACCGCCTTTTGGCATGGCATCCCTGGCATTGACCACTATGTTCATGATCACCTGCTCCATTTGGCCTGAATCCACCCGAACTGGCCACAATTCAGGTTCTGGAACCATTAAAATTTCAACATCCTCACCAATCAGGCGGTTGAACATTTTATTGATGCTCATTAATAAACTATTAAAATTATTTATTCCCGGCTTGATAATCTGCTTACGGCTGAAGGCCAAAAGCTGATGAGTCAAAACGGCTGCCTTATCCCCATATTTCTTAATTTCCTCTATATTTTCCCTCAAAGGATCATCCTTGCCCATAGCCATTATCGATAGATCGGCATTTCCAATAATTACAGACATTAAATTATTAAAGTCATGGGCAATTCCGCCGGTCAGGGTGCCAATGGCCTCCATTTTCTGGGCCTGCCTATATTGCTCTTCCATCGTTTTTTGCGCACTAATGTCACGGGAAACAGCAAGTAATCTTTCAACCCTCCCGTCTTTATCAACCATAGGACTGATGACAGTATCCCACCATTTTACAATGCCTTTTTCTGTGGGGCAACAGATCTGAAATTGATTGCTATAACCCTGTTTAGCCTTTGCAAAAGCCTCAACCATAATTTTATTATCTGAACCTTTCCAAAGATTAGTCCAAGATTGATTCAAATAAAGACCAATATCCTCGATTCCCATTAACCGTTGCCCATTTTGGCTTATAAACATAAGCCGTCCCTTAAGGTCCAATATTTTTATACAATCGTTGCTGTTATTGATAATGCTCTTATTAAATTTCTCACTCTGGCGAAGGATTTTTTGGGACTCTTTTTTACTTAGCTCTGATTTTATTACATGGAGAGCATAAGCAATTTCTCCGGCAACTTCCTTGAAAAAGGTTTGTTCTTCATCGTCGATTCTCATTTCAGCAGGAGCGCTAACCTTTATCGTACCATAAACCTTACCTTCATACGCCAGCCGGGTAGTCATCCCTATTTTACAGTCATAGGTTTTTGCCAAGGGGCAATCCTTGCAGGGTTCTATCGATTTTTCAATTTTTGTAACACTATGCTTTTCAAGAGCTTCCCGGCAGCACATCACTGGTTCACCTCTTTTAAATCTTTTCATAATTTGGGAGAACTCTTTTCCCACGCCAGCCTCAGCCGCAGAAACAAAATCCCCGGATTCGTCAAAAAGTGCTATCCAAGCGTTATGGTAACCTCTGGTTTTCACAAAGCTGTTGCACACCAATTGAATGAACTGCTGAGGATCTTTTTCTGTTAGCATCAAGTGGTTGATATTCCGAATCAACCGCAAAACGGCGTTCAAATTGTAAATTTTTTCTTCTGCTTGCTTGCGTTTGGTGATATCTAAACTCTGGGCAACCGTTGAGATGATCTTACCGTCGTCTTTTGCATAAATATTAGTCGAGTTCCAAAGTACTATTCTTACCTCTCCATCGAAACGCAGAATCGGAATTTCCAAGGACTTCCAGGTGGAACTGCTCAAAGTGTCAAAAATTTCTTGTAATATTTTTTCCCGGTTTAATTCAGAAAAAAGCATTTGCAATTTTTGACCCACAATCGCATTGTCTTTATAGCCGGTAAGGCGTTCAAATGCATTATTATAACGGGTAATCCGATTCTCAGGATCCCAGACAACAATAGGTGCACTTGTAGAATTAAACAGGTTGTCTAAATAGTCTCGGGTCTTTCTCAATGTCTCTTCGGTCTTTATCCGTTCGCCAACCTCTGATTGTAACTTCCCATACGCAGTTTTAAGCCTTTGGTTGAATTTTATGCGAGAGTTAAGAAACCAGCCCATAACCACAAGTGCGGCAAGATCAATGAATATAAAAAACCAGTACTTTTTAAAAATATCTATAAGTATTATTTTCCCAAAATCTTTATAAGGTCCGATTTTTAATTCTTTCATGCAGGCATGCACATCCTGGTAATTCAGGGGAATTGTCCATCCAAATATTCCAGCAGCTTGTGCAGCCACAGAATCTTGTGGCATGTCTATCAATGCAATGGCAACCTTTTCCGCCAATTCAATGGGGGTGTTTTTGAGTTTTGCCAAAGGTCGTTCCGGGTAGGATCTTGTGGAATGTACAAAGGGCAGGTACCTTTTTTCCCCCCCATGTTCATGAATAATCTTGAAATCAGCAATTTGTATTTTACCTTCAGCCTGCATGCGTTCAAGCATGTCCGTCCGCACACTCCCTGCATCTGCCTGTCCGTCACGCACAGCATATACGACCGCATCGTGGGTTTCTCCAAATTTAAGAACCATAAAATCTTTAAATGGATCAATCCCGGCTCTTTTGAATTCCCGCCAGGCCATGATCCATCCCCCAAAAGATTTTTTGTGGACAGCCATGTATGTTTTCCCTTTAAGATCTTTGTATCCTTGGATGTCCTCACGATTTTTTATAGTAAACACAACACTGCTGTATTCTGTATAGGATTTATTAAACACTTTGTTTTTTAAAGTGGCAATTTGGCTAATTTTGTACAAAGCTTCCAGTTCCACATAAAATGCCGGGTTGGTCAGGATGAAATCAATCTCATCGTTTTTAACGGCATCATATATGTTTTTATAATCAAGGGGTAGGATGGTAAAGGTTTTCCCCTGAATCATCCGGGTTAGATATTGCGCCGTTGACGTCCATTTTTCCCGGCAGTCTTCAGGGTCTCTTGTCGCCAGCAATCCGATTTGTATATTCTCATTCTCTGCCAAGGCCAAATCCGAGGCAATCCCACTGGAAAATAATAATATGGAAAACAAAATTATAATTATTCGAAACATTCCTGTCCCCATTTTTTTGCCATTTTTTCCAGGCTTTTCAACCCCCTTACATCAAAGGGATATTTCTCAACTTCAACAATTTTAACGTCTGAAAATTGTGAATATATGCGAGCCCTGATTTTTGATTCTTCCTTAACTTTTTCTCTACAAAATGCGCAATTCATATTCTTGGGACAAATCATATTGATGACAAGATAATCACATCGAATACCTGACCTTTCAAGGGAATCTAAAAGATCCTTTGATTCCAGCAAACCCATTTTTTCCGGTATGGTCACTGCGATGAAACTTGTTTTTAATTGGTCGGTCAAAATTTCCTTGATTCTTCTTATACTTTTGGACAAAGCAAGGGCTTTTTCTGCTGAAAGGGTCAGTTTGATTGCTCCCTTGTACTTGATAAGGAGCTTAAAAAACGCATTTAACCACTCCCGTATCAAGTCCGGCAGTTCCAAAAATCTCAAAAGATGACCCGTTGGGGATGAATCAATTACGATAATATCATGCTCTCCATTTTTCATGAGATCCATAATGGAATCCAGGGCCATAATCTCATCAAGCCCCGGAGGCGCCATGGACATAAGTTCGGTCATGACGTCACGGTCAAACTTGACATCCATATTTTTTTTAAGGAAACGGTCAAAAAGCGTCTGGATGTCATTTTTGAACTTCTCTTTAAATTCCTTGAACAATCGGTCTGCATCTATTTCCAGGGCATAAAGATTTGGAAGAATGGATGTAATGGTATCCCCGATGGAAAAATCAAAAGAATCAGACAAAGAATGGGCGGGATCTGTGGAAAAAATAAGGATTTTTTTATCCGGATACGCTTTTGCAAGGTTAAGGCTGATAGCCGAGGCCATTGATGTTTTACCCACGCCTCCCTTTCCGCCCAGAAAAATAATCTTGGTATCTTTTCCAAATTTAAAAAATTTTTCAGAACTTTTCTCTTCTTTTTTTTCAAAGTCCTTGCTTAGCCCGGGAGTGTTTGCATCCCTTGATATCTTTTGCCGCTTTTCCTCCCATACGGATCCTGATTTTGAAATAAAATCACCAAGTCGGTACAGATTTTTAAGACCGGAAATCTCCTTTGGAAACAAATTCACAAAAACAAGGTCGTAGCTCTTAAAAACTGTTTTAATTCTTTTTATATGCTCTGTCTGTCTTTTTTTTTGTTGAGCACAGAAACTGCAATTGTTTGTTTCAGCATGTCGGTTGACGATGATTTCCTTTACAGGGACTTCCTTCTTTTGAAGTGCGGTTGTGAGTTTTTTTGTCTCATTTATGACCATGGGCTCAGCCAGGGTAACCGGCACAAAACAGGTATGTCGTGTATCAGCCATGAGGTATCTCACCCTTTGTATATCCCGGCTAAGGCTGTCCAGAAAAATATCACATTGATCCTTGATATACTTTTTCCTTGAAAACTGCACAGACAAAAACCGATGTTTCTCCAGCATCAGGTTCATCAACTTGATCCATTGATCCATTTGACCGGGAAGATCAAGCATTCTTAGAGTATGACCAGTGGGCGCTGTATCCACGATAATGACATCATAATTTTTTTCAGTCACCAGAAAAGAGATCTCAATTATTGCCATAACCTCATCCATACCGGGTAAGGAGAGTTCAAAAAATCTGCCGATATCCTCTTGGTCAAAAAATGTGCCCCTGTCTGCTATTTTTTTGATACTCTTGCCGTTCTTTTTTTTAAATACTTCCAGCAGTTTTCGGGCATCCATCTCCATTGCATATAATTGTACACCATTTCTTAAAGGAATTTTGGTAACTTGATCTGATATGGTGTGGCCAAGGCTGTCTGAAAGGGAGTGGGCAGGATCTGTAGAGATAATTAAAACCTTTTCAGCCTTTCGGGATTCTGCAATATAAACGGCCGTTGCAGCAGCCATGGTTGTCTTCCCGACACCGCCCTTGCCGCCAAAAAAAATCAGTTTGAGGTCATGGTTATTAAGAAAATCAGGCATCAGGGCACATTCCCGCTCCTTTACATTTCATACAATAACAACTGGAAGCATCAAACCCAGTCCCCTTGCATTTAGGGCATACAATTGCATTTTCTGATATAGATACCACTCCCATTCCATGGCATACTATACAATAATTGCGTGATGTGCCAAGAGAGACACCGGTTCCCTTGCAGCAAGGACATTTTTTTATTGGTTTTTTGACCCATTTTTTTTTCTCCCCATTGCACGCATAACATTTGGAACGGTATGACATAATTCCAAAGGGGTCTAAACCTTTTCCCTTACAGAAAGTACAATCCATAAGGATTTTATCCTCTTTTTCTTCTAAAATTTTCATAAGCAAGCCCCCTCTCTTGAAGATTTTAATTTAGCCTTTATAAAATTCCATTTGTTCATTAAGCCAGATTCGATGATCTCTTCGGTTATTTAATTTTTCATCCTCAAAAGATAGCCGTTGTGTTTCAATATCTTTTATTGATACTCCTGTGCGACTGTTTGATGATCGAAAGCTTCTTGTATTTTTTGAAGTTTTCGTATGCTTCATCCCTTTAATTTTCGGCGTTACATTCCTCTTAATTTTCGGCATTGCTGTCCTCCTTTTGTTTTGTTTTTTTACATATCTTTAAATGCAGCCAACAACCTTCCTGTATTCATTTTTCTTGCGTGGCGCATTGCTGTTCTCATTTTTTTTTATCAGTATCTCAAGAAGCCCGTTTTTAAGGTGGATCTCGTTGTTATTGTGGTTAAATCTCTGGGGAAGCTTGAAAATTTCACTCCATTCATGACCAGTTTTCCCCGATTCCACTATAAGCTGATCATTGTTCAGGAAGACATTAAGGTCGGATTTTTCAACTTTTTTCACCTCAAGAATAACCTGGAAATAACCATCTTCATCAAAAATGCTGAGCAGCCTGCCGCTCTTTTTCTCTTGCCCCCCCTCGCCAAGGAGCCACCAGCTGAAACAGATAGGGTTGCCGCTCTCAGGGTCCTTTCTGAATCTTTCAAAAGAGAGGATGGGACATCCTACTACTCTTTGAGCAGCCGGGTTGATAGCATCCTTGATATCAGTGAGCAGATCAATGTGGTCTTTTTCGTCACAGAGCAGTGACAGCTCATTGATTGTGGCGTGCTTTTTCTCCCACAGATACCACAACACGGTACTGGAATCTTTATCCAGTCTGTCTGCTATCTCCCTGATCAACGCCTTGGTGATCTTCAAAAGAGCTGACTGGTATATCTTCTTTTTCCAGGTATCATGATTGTTGGCAATGAGAGAGAAGTAACCTTTTTTGCCGTTTTTTAGATAATAGATCTTGATGGCCTTTCTTACACGCAGAACATAATAGTGCTCTGAAGTTTTAAGCTGGTATATCTGTTTTAACTGCACCTGCAAAATGGGCCTGTTCAACTGCCAGAGAATGAGCCGTTTGTTTGTCAGATAGCATTTTGCAACTTTCCACCCTGATATGGTATTTTTTCTTATCCCTGCCTGGTCCTTGAGGATAATAAATTCGCCATCCTGTAACACAGGGCTTTGGGACTTTGAAACCGGAAGCGTGCTTTTTAAAGGTATAATGCGCATATCATTTATTTTTCCAGGAGTTTTTGTGAATCTTCTTCCATGGCTGTCATTATTTCATTAATTTCATTTAAATCCTCTTGTTCAAGCGCGGATTGCAGTTCAGTAACAAAAACTTCAAGGGCCTGTATCCGGGATTCCGGGATTCCCTCAGATTCAAAATCAAGGAAATTCTCAATATCAGTTACCTTGTTTTCAGCAGTTATTATGATTTTCACCTTACTTAATTTTTCCCTGTCAGACCTGGCATAGGCGGAAGCTTCCTCTACTGCCCGTTTTACCTCCACATCAGTGAGCTTATGGATTGAATCAAGCTTAATCCCTTCTCTTTCTTCTGTTTGCAGATCCAGGGCCGACACATGGACAATACCGCTGGTATCAATTTTAAAACAGACCTCAACCTTGGCCTGTCCCCTGGGAAGGGGCTCAATTCCTGCAAGTTGAAAACTGCCGATGGTGACATTGTCAATCGTCATCTTCCGCTCACCCTGAAAGATATTAAAATCCATGGTCGTCTGATTATCCATGGCTGTTGTAAATATCTGGCTTGCCAAAGCAGGGATGGTGGAATTTCTCTGGATGATCTTTGTAAAAACCCCTCCCTGAGATTCAATACCTAAAGAGAGCGGAGTGACATCGACCAGGACAATATTTTTAATCTCCCTTGTCAGAATACCTGCCTGGAGAGCTGCACCTATGCCAACAACTTCATCAGGATTAATCTTAATATACGGCTCTTTTAAAAAAACTTCCCTGGCAAGCCGTCTTATGCATGGCATCCTTGTTGAGCCGCCAACCAGTATGACGCGATCAATCTCATCTTTTGAAAATCCGGAATCTTTTAAAGCAACTTCTGTAGGGAGAATCAGCTTTTTGGCAAGATTTCCTGTCAGCGCCTCAAACAACTCTTGTGTCACTGTTTTTTTAAACGCCTGAAATTTTCCATTTCCCAAAGGGATTTTTGGCAGAAAAAGAAACGCCTCATCTTTCATGGAGAGTTCTCTTTTAACCTGTTCACATGATATTTTGAGATAATGATATAAATTGAGGTCTTTTTTGATATCAACACTGAACTCACTTAGAATAAGATCTGCCATGTGATCAACCAGCTGCTGGTCAAAGTCATCCCCTCCAAGCATATTGTCACCGTTCACAGCGATAACTTTAAAAAAGCCCCTGTCAAGCTCCAGAATTGAAACATCAAAGGTACCGCCACCCAGGTCCCACACCAGGATTGTTTGGATATCCTGACGGTCAAGACCATAGGCAAGGGCTGCGGCAGTAGGTTCATTTATTATCCTCATCACGTCAAGCCCGGCTATTGCACCTGCCTCTTTTGTGGCCTCCCTGGCCCTGTTATCAAAATAGGCTGGAACCGTAATAACCGCTCTGTCGACTATTTCTCCCAAAAAATTTTCAGCATTGTTTTTTATTTTCTTCAGTATAAAAGCTGAGATCTCCTGGGGCGAGTAAGATCTATTGTTTATCTTTACTCTGAAATCCGTACCCATCTTTCTTTTTATGGAAAAAATGCCTTTTTCCGGGGTATGAAAAGTGTGCTCCAATGCCATTTTACCCACCACACCTCTCCCCTTATCAAGCTCGGCATAAACTGAGGGCAGAAGGTTTTCCCCTTCCTGGTCAGGTATTATTTTTGCACCGTTTTCATAAGGAAATGCTGCAACACAAAAAGTAGTTCCTAAATCTATGCCAATAGCTCTTCCCATGATAAATCTCCCAAAATCTTAGTCCATTTTTCAATTATGCTCTTGTTTGTTACTCCTGTTGTCAACAGGGCCAGGCACTCCTTACTATCCTCACGATAGGACACATTGAGGATATCCCTTTTTCCCAGGAGCTTTTGCCTGGTTACAAAGGAATCTTGGATCATCTGTCTTGGTATTTTAAAACAAAGTTTCCTGTCAGTTGCAGACCAGAAAAACAGTTCCTTTTTGGTGAGGTACAGGGTTCCAGGGGTCCAGTTTTCCCTTTTCAACCAGAAATTATCGAGAACAATGATTTTTTCTTTGCCCATGATAAGGGAAAGGGAAATTCCATCCATATTTTTTCCCATGGTTTCAATTTTCAGATCCAATCCCCTGCCGGCTGCAATCTCCTTAAGTATCTGTGTAAGTTTTTCCCCATTCTCGGATCTTAACGCGATGGTTTCATCTTTTCCCATACCCAGAAATATCTGTCTTGAATCATCCTCTTTTATCATTATATTTTCAATTTCGTTTATTTGCCTGTCAAGCAAAAGGGTCTCAAAAAAAGGCTGGAAAAGGAGAATTCTTTTTTCTGTGACATGAATCTGCCCACGGTGCCAGGCATTGCACATACCTTCAGAATCCCAGAACGTGCCGGATGCCTTAAACAAAACCTTTTCTTCCTGGAGAAACTTCTCTGGAAACGTTGCTTCTCTCTTTTCAGCCTGGGCCCTGATTTTCATATCATCCTCCACCATCAAGCCGTACTTTTGCATGGTTTCCATCCCGGCCAGGGCTGCCCGCAAGTTGACACCTATCAAAGGCACCCCTGCCACTGACACAATCAGGTCGGCATGGATGACAAGTCCCTTATCCAATACCCTGTCTAGAAGATCAACCAGGGTTGCTTTGGTATTTCTGACAGGTTCCATAGCTGTCACGCAAAACTGTAAGGAGGCCACGGACCGGTAAAACGCACATGGAAATGTTCCATCTGATTGATCATCTCCAACTCATCTCCCAGAAGGCTGCTTTTCTCTTTTGGAAGCAGGCAGGCTAAGTTCATAATCATCTGCCTGTCTTTTTCATCTATGCTTTTTGTCTTATCAATTTTTATCTCCAGGGCATGAATAGCAATTTTCTTATAAAATTCCCGGAAATATCTGTCAGCTCTATTTTCCAATTCTTTTCTGATGAGGCCTTCAAATTTCTGTTTGTACATATAGGCCGTCCCTTTGGATTTTGACTTGATCTTTTCTTTCATGTCCCTGATCTCTTTGTTATCACTGGAAATTATGTCTGCCATCTTTTCTAACTCCCAGATCACCTGAACTCCGTATTCTGCGCATCCCTGGAGTTTTTTCATCTTTCCTTTGAGAACATCATACTCATCCTTGAGCCATCTTCTCACCACTTTGCTTGAGCTTTCACCGTTTTTCCCGGCAATGACCGTATCAAAGGTAGCCGGAATAACCACCCCGAAATTATCATATGCCTTGTCAATTACATTCTGATGGGCAAGGACCCACTCCCTGACCTGATCCTCATCATCGGACTGATAGGGTTTGGAGTCACAGTCATGCACAACAGCTCCCAGGTCTTCATAAATCACTGTAATTACCTTTTCCTTATTGATACCCTTTGCTTTAAAATCGGTTTCCGCCTTGTTCACAACACAGTACAGGTACTTGCCTTCTTTGCTCGGAATTTCCCTGCCTGAGACAGGCTCTGATATAAAACTGTTCTCCAAAACTTTTAGATCTTCCACTGGGACCACGGGTCCCTGGCTTGGGATACCTTCTGCACTCTGCTTTTCAACAACTTGCCTTAATTGATTTTCGATCTCTTTTATGGCAAACCTCCTCATCTCCGGCAGAAGCAAATTTTTTACACTCTCCCTGATCTTGTGCTTGCTGCCTTCAATAATCCCTTTGATTTCTTCTTTAACAATTCGATCTAAAATATTCTTATCCATTTAACTCATCCTAAATTTATAAGAAAATTATCAGCATTATATACTGGTTTCGGTCTCATGCTCATGGTCGTTACATGGAGTGATCATCCTGCCTATGAGCTGGTCTACCATGTCATCCAGCCCCTCCCTTACAGATTTGACAGATTCTGAAACACCCTGATCAGCCTTGATCTCTTCAATCGCTATGTCCAGCTCCAGCAAGGCATTTCCAAGCCTTTCGATCTCCCTCTCAGTAAGACTGTTACCTTCCATGCGCTTCATGGCCTGAAGCTTCAATGCATCCTGGATAATCTCCACCAATGCAAGAACCAACCCAAGAACCCCGTGCTTCAAATTTTTTTCATCAATGTCAATGGGCATCTTTTAAATCCTTAAAAGCGCAGACAAAGCACCCTTTTTCCTCAAATTCCCTTGTTATAACTTGTCTCCCACAGCCCGGACAAATCATCCTGAACCCGTTTTCCGCTCTGGCTGTGGAATCCGGATCCCGTCCAAATCCGCAGGCATAACACCCCTTGCTTCTAAGTTCCTTGGTGGCCACTTCCCTTTTGCAGCAAGGGCAGACGGTCCAAAAAGGACTGGCACTTTTTTTTTTCTTCTTCTCCCAAGCCTCTTTATTTACCCTGTCAATAATTGTTTTAAGCATGGTCTAAGGGGTTTGATCCCAGTTGCCTTGCCTTGGCACTGATCCAGCCGCACCAGGGGCATCCGGTTGTAATCAACTCCTCAACAGGTATATTCTTCTCACACTGGGGACAGAACTCCTTTGCCGTCAGGGCTTGCTTCCACGCCGGCTTGTCCTGCTGGGTGCCTGACGGGAATTCCAGACCGTATTTTGCAGCTGTTTCAAAGGATGCAATAGCTGCCCGTATTCTAATCCCAAGAAGTTCAACACCAGCCACTGACACCGCAATGTCAGCATTGATGACAAGGCCCTTGTCCAGTATCCGATCAATGACATCTGCCAGGCCCCCATTGTTTTCTCTGGTTGGTTCAAGTGACATAAAATCCCCTCTTTTTATTCAATATCTTCTGTATCTATTCTCTTTCTCATTCTCACCCTGTCAAATTTCAGCATGTTCCCCTCCTGATCAAGTATGGTTTCGTAGATGGCAAGAATATCCATATTGTCAGGAATGGATTTTTTTTCAATGGCTTCCAAAGTCACCTTCCACCCGTCTTCATCCGGTTTCGCACTGATGGTAGATGAAATTTCCAGACCGGTAAGCATGTTCAGTTCTGAACGGGCTTTTTTGATAACGTCAACAAAATTTATTTTCATACTTCCCCCTTTACATAAAAATTACTTTTTTTATTTATATCGTAATTCAAAAATCTCCATTATAAAATCAGGCAATAGATCTCCTGGTTCACATTAATTTAATTTAGTCTTGCTATTATATTTCATCTTTAAGTTTCCTCATCTCCCGGAGTCTTTCAAAAAGCACTGCCTCCCTTTTTTCATACTCCTGTTCCGTGATCTCCTCCATCTCCAGCTCCATCTGGAGATGGAGCATCTCTTCGTGGATCTTAGAATCATCTGTCATCTCTTCAAAAGCTGCGTCCTTAAGTTTTTGGGCAACCCAGACCGTGAACTTAAAAGGTGAAAGAAAAATTGTATCCAAAATTATTGCCATATAAAAAACCTGTTTAGATTGAAATTGTAAGTTCAATAAAATTACAAGGCGGCACAGGACCTATATACTTTATTTTTATCCTCTCCCCATACTCCTGATCCAATTTTGCCACTGCCCTGTCAAAATTCTCTTCCCTGGTTTTCAAAACAAGGAAAACCGAGTTAAGTATCATCTGGTCGCCCATGAGCTTATTTCTCTTATGCTCAGCAAACAAGCCGTCAAAGCGATTTAACATCATTTTGCCTTTCTTTTCTTTCTTGCTCTCCAATGCCTTTACCACCATATCTCCGAGCCTGATCCGGTCCCTGTGCTGCCCGCCTTTTTGTGAATTCAAGCGGTCCTTGAGCTGTCTGATCCGCTTGTTCTCTGAGATGATCTCCTGAAACACCTGATCCTTGTCCTTCCACAATGCCTTTAAGCCCACCTCATTTTTATCTTTTATATATTCCAGGTTTTCTTTAAATTCGCGGCACCTTTTTTCTAATACCTTTTCCCTGATCTCATTCTCACTTTTGGCAATGGTTCCGAACCGCACAGGCAGCAGAGGAAAAGTCCCCATGGCTTTTTCCATCACCCTTTGATGGGCCAGGGTGTTTTTCCTGTTGATTTCATACTTCTTAACCGGGGATGGGCTGACAATAACCCCAATGCCGTCATGACAGATTATTTTCACATCCTCTTCCGGAACAATACCCTCAATGTCCAATCCAGCATCATTCTGTGCTGCCACAATCCCATAAATATATTGTCCAAGTTCCTGCATCATTCTTATATATCCCTGAAGTTGTTTTTAAAATCATCAATTTTACCCCGTCCCATAAGGGCCTTATAATATTTTCTTACCTTATCCAGGGACTTTACCTCCACAATCTGAATATCTTTTTCAAGATATGTATGGGCATCATGAAGCAGGCCGATAAACAAAATTCCGATTTCATCCTTTTTCAGTGTGGTGTTTATCTTCCCGGCCATAAACTTATCTCTTAATTTTAAAAGGTTTTTTTTCTTAAAAAGGTATTTCATGTAAGCCAAGGCCTTTTTTATCAATGGGCCGGGCTCAAAAATGTTCATCAATAAAGTGTGCTCCTGTTTAACAATAGATATATTTTCGGTCTTTCTGATTGTTGCGCCTTGTTCCATGAGATCGGACACCAGTCTGAAATTCCTGCTCCCAAGGGATGCCCCCTGCCTGATTATCTTAGCCCCAAGCTCTCCATCCGCCACGAGTCCGTCCTGGTAAATAACGATTTTTTTTTTGTCGATCCCATCCATATAGTGCTCAATATCACTCCAAAAAGTTTTCATCATTTTGTCATGCAGGATGCTTTTTTCTTTATCTGCCTTTTTTCTGATGCGGGCCAGGATTTCACCTGTTTTACCAAGATCTGCCCTCGAATGAATCAAAGGAACCAGGAATAATTTTCTCATTGCAGTACCGATTCGTTCGTTTCCACGAATCCGATTTTGACCCAGTCCTCCACATCCTCTCTGGCAAAAGAGCAGTGCTCATTAAAAGAGAAATCCATGAGAACCTGATAGGCTTTTTCAATGGATAAAAATTTTTTTTCGCCATCCTTGTCCTGAGGGGTTAAATCCGGATGACAGGCAAGACAAAGCCTTTTGTATGAATCCTTGATATCTGACCGGGTGGATATTTCAGGAAGGTTTAAGGTTTTCCTTGCTGCATCAATCTGATCAAAACTGATCCTGCTGATCATGAGAGTTTTAAAGCTGTAATAAGGCAAGGGTCCGGTGAGCCTGAAGTTCACCCTGTCTTCAAATTCCAGATCCACGGCATCAATTGCTTTCTCAAAAAAAGGCTGGTTCTCTTTTCTTATTAAAAATGCGCCATAGAAAATCATATTGTCATTATTAAAATCATAGACTTTCAGGTCTTCGGATATGCTACATAGATTTTTTGAAATCCTCTGTGCATATGCTTTTTTCTCCTTGTCCAGTATTTCCTTGACCATCCTGCCCAGAATAATTCTGGTATGATCAGTAGTCTTTTCAAGGGTTGCCATTTCTTTAAATTCCCTGATCTGTTCGGATTCCCCAATCTCTTTTAACACACTATCAATATTGCTAAACTCAGCTGCCAGATCAAATTCTATTCTTCCCTTGAGCAGGTTCATATTTTTTTTTATAAGGTCATATCCCCTTTTGATAACCTTAATGATTTCCTGATCGTCCTGTACCATGGTGCCGAAACTCATGGGCATAAAATCATGCTCTTTAATTATTTTTTTAGATACACTCTGGTAGTCACCCAGGCAAGTCATAAGCTGATCCTTGGGAAGACTCTTAAAATCGGTACTGCTCAGATTACTCGCCACCATTGACACATTACCATAAGGAATTGAAAATATATCTTCTCCATTAATGCCTTCAGATTTCCAGGAAACTTCCTTTTTCCCATCAATTAAACCGTATAGATACTTCCCCATGGAATAAACTCCTCTATTGCTTTTTAGAATCTAAAACTGCCTGCTCAAAATGACTGGATAAAATGGAAAATCCTGAATAATCATCCTTTTGTTCTGCATAACCATTTCTTGTGATATATTCCCGTAACGATATAAATGCTGCTGTTTTACATATCAGCTCAATATCCGCACCAGCAAGGCCTTTTGTTTTTTTTGCCAGTTCAGCCAGGTCAACATCATCTTTAACAGGTTTTCCCCTGGTATGGATCTTAAATATGGCTTTTCTTGTTTCAAAATCAGGTTTTTCAATAGTGATATGGAAATCAAACCGACCTGACCTGAGCAGGGCGGGATCAATGATATCTATCCTGTTGGTTGCAGCAAGCACAAGAATATCTTTAAGCTCTTCCACTCCGTCCATCTCAGTTAAAAACTGGCTGATCACCCTGTCCACTGCACCAGATGAATTGTCACTTCCCCTTTTGGGAACAAGGCTGTCAATTTCATCAAAAAAAAGGATACAGGGAGAGGCAAGCCTTGCCTTTCTGAAAAGTTCCCGAACCCCCTTCTCACTTTCGCCTATCCACTTTGAGAGGAGTTCCGGCCCTTTTACGGATATAAAATTAACCCCGGCTTCAGTTGCAACTGCCTTGGCAATAAGTGTTTTTCCGCATCCGGGAAGACCGGACAGGATAATCCCTTTGGCAGGTGAGGTGTTTGCGTATTCAAACAGTGCCTGGTATTTAATCGGCCATTCAACTGTCTCTTTTAAAAGCGCCTTTACCTTGTCAAGCCCGCCTACATCGCTCCACTTCACATTGGGTATCTCACTGAAAAATTCCCTTATGGCCGAAGGCTCAATCCCTTTTATGCCTTCAAAGAAGTCATCCATTTTCACTTTAAGATTGAGCAGGGTTTTTGTCGGAATTTCTTCCATTTCAAAATCTATGTTTGGAAATAGAGTTCTCAAAGAAACCATGGCAGCTTCCCTGCACAAAGCTTCAAGGTCGGCACCAATATAGCCATGGGTTATTTCAGCAAGTTTTTTTAAATCCACATCCTCAGACAGGGGCATGCCCTGGGTATGGATCTCTAAGATCGCAAACCGTGCATTCTTATCCGGAATGCCGATCTCAATTTCACGATCAAACCGTCCTGGTCTGCGTAAGGCAGGGTCTATAACATTGGGGATGTTGGTGGCACCGATCACGATGACCTGCCCTCTCAAAGAAAGTCCGTCCATGAGTGCAAGCAGCTGGGCAACCACACGCTTCTCCACCTGTTTTTCCCCGCCCATATCTTCCCTTTTGGGCGCAATGGCATCTATCTCGTCAAGAAAAATTATACTGGGTGCCTTGGAAGAGGCCTCTTCAAATATCTTCCTAAGATTTGCTTCGCTCTGACCATAGAGTTTATCCATGATCTCAGGGCCGCTCAAATGGGTAAAAAAGGCATCTGTCTCATTGGCCACAGCCCTTGCTATCAATGTTTTTCCACAACCCGGAGGTCCATGGAGAAGAACACCTTTAGGCGGATCGACACCCAGTCTATCAAATACCTGAGGATACTTCAAAGGCAGTTCTATCATTTCCCTGATCCTTCGGATCTCATTGTCCAGGCCTCCGATCTCTTCATATGAAACCCTGGAAGACCTTGCCTCACCTTTTTTACTCTGTTTCCCAAGTTCAATCCGGGTGGACGGCCGGATAATGACAACCCCGGCCGGTCTGGTGTCTGTGACCTTGAAATCCCTGGTCTTTGCCCCGAACAGTTTGGCCCTGACAATGTCATCCTTAATAACGGGAATGCCTTCAAGCAGGCTGCCGATATATTCCGAATCAAAAGACCTGACCGGAAGAAGCGGGTTTACAACAATTTTCAGGGCAGGTTTGCACTCTGCCGGGACTATTGTCACCTTTTCGTCAATTCCAGCCTGGGCATTTTCCCGTGTGGTGCCGTCCATGCGGACCAGACCTTGGCTCCGGTCCTCCTTATAGGCGGGAAGTACCTTGGCTGCGGTTTCTTTTTTTGCATGAATTTTTACCACATCCCCGACTGAAACACCTAAGGAACTGAAATCCGACGGGTCCATGCGGACAATGCCACGTCCCACATCATTGGGGAGTGCTTCTTTAACTTTGAGTACCAGTTTGTTTTCAGTCATAGATGATTCTTCTTATATACATGAGATTATTGTCAATGGATCACTGGTCTTTTTCAAGGCCCTGGATAATAATTTCCAAAACACCATTGTTATAGGTCCATTTAAGGTCCTCCTCTTTAACTGATCGTGACAACAGAACCTCTTTTTCGTATTGCCTTTTTTTGCCCCTGGCCTTGATCACTACAATGTCATCCCTGACTTCCAGGAATATATCTTCTTCATCAACCCCCGGCATCTCGGCTATGATCTGGATTTGGTCTTCCTCTTCAAAGAGATCAACTAAGGGTTCCCTCATTTCCTTAACCACAGGTCCTTTAGGGGATGTCTTGATATTGCCGAAGGGTTGAACTGAGTGTGAACCGTCTGACATGGTACGGATATTTACCCCGTAAACACCTTTTAAATCCTTGAGCCCTTTGATCTTGCTAAGCCCGCCAAAATCTATTTCACCGCTTTTTTTAAACGCCTCACCCTGTTCGGCAAATTTCGCACAGGCATCGACAAAACCGGAAAGGCCTTTGAAGATCCCTCCAATTCCCTGGCCAAAGCCTGTATCACCCTTTTTTTTCTTGTCATCCATATTTTTACCCCTATGATTTAATTTTCAGGTTTACAAAATTGTAGGTTGGCGCCGGACCGACATATTTGAAGCGAAACCTTGATTCATGCTCTTGTGACAACTCCTCAAGGAGGAAGTCAAACTCTTTTTCAAATTTGCGATCTATTAAAAATGCAGCATTTAAAACCATCTCATCCCCTTTGAGATCTTTTTGTTTTGCCTTTAATGAAATCCGTCTCAATTTGTTGAAAATGGAAAAACTCTCATCCTTTTTTTTCTCTGTCAATGCCCTCTTTACTGCCTTGCCGAGCGCCATCTTTACCCCTTCATCACCTATGTCAACGGCTGATCTTTTTTTAAGATCTGTTACATCCCGGTCTTTTTTAGCAATTTCCGAAAAGATCTGTTCCATATCCGTCCAGAAAACCTTAAGACCCATCTCTATCTTGTTGTCCAGATCTCGCAAGAGGTTTTTAAACTCAGAATACCGCCTTCTGAGCAGGGTCCTTATCTCATCCACACTGGATGCTATGGTGCAGAACCTTACCGGAAGGACAGTATAGTCTTCCATGGCCTTTTCCACCACTTTTTCATGGTCTATGAGATTTTCACTGGAAATAATATAATTTGACATGGGGGTATTGGATATCACGGCGCTGATATCATTGTAACCTATTGACGAAACAATGTCGTCCCGGCCCCCTATGCCTATGGGACCGAAATTTCGGCCGTCATTGGAATTGATTATGCAATAAACATATTTTCCTTCTTGGTGCATCTATTCACCTATAATCACAATTTAAATGAACATAAATAATATAAAATCCCAAATTTTCAAGTTTCTTAAACAATCAATAATCAAGGGGCATACTTTTTATATTCTCTATCACCTTGTCTTCCGCTATGCCCCTATGGTCAATACTGTGAATATCATGCTCAACAACAGATTTTCTTTCAGCAAGCTCCTTGTCTATGTGGGCGATTTCTGCATCAATTTGCTTGACCCGTTTACTAAGGTTGGCCTTTTCCTGTAAAAGCCTTGATCTGTGTTTATCAACAATGAACATCTCCAAGTACCCGGATCTCATGGGCCTTGATTTGGTGCCCAAATTGTGTTTTATCGCTGTTTTAAGATTCGAGCACCCTTGCCTGTGTATATCCCTCGACATTATTTTTTCCTTTCTGGCTGCAATACTTGTCAATCAATTCCATGAGAATTTTTTGAACCCTTTTCTTGTTTGATCTGCTTCCGATGCGGCTTGTTTCGGAAGAAAGGATATCAGTGCAGATCTGTACAAAGGTTTCATCATTCCCGCTCACTTGTCTGTTAAGTGTCCTGACTGTCTTGGCTATCATCAGGGATCCCCTTACTGTGGGCGCAAACTCAAACACATTAGAATCCCTTAAATCCCTTACAATGCAGACGATCTTTGCGGCATCTCCATGGCCAAGACCGGACTTGTTATGGACGATATTGATTTCCGTCTCCTTGTCAAAATAGTCCAGATCCAGGGTGACCATCCTGTCCCGCAACGCATCCTGGCTTCTGTGTACCCCAGCATATTCTTCAGGATTGCTTGTAAATATGGCAGTAAAATTATCATGGACTTTAACGTAGTTGGAACCATTATAATTGGTTGTTGGAAGATCCAGAAGTTTTTCCTGCAATACCGACAAAAGGACATTATTGGCTTCGGGCCTGGAACGGGTGAACTCGTCATAGACAAGGGTAAACCCGTGTTTACAGGCCAGCGTAAGTCTGTTATCAACCCATTGCTTACGCATATCTTCTTCGGTTTTAAGCACGGAGTGGATAAAATTGTCCCTCACTTTGCGAAAACTGTACCCATGCTCGTCTCCCACAAGGTCTGAGGTTGAAAACTCATCATCACCATGGATCAAGACCATGGGCCGGCCCAATTTTGAGGCGATGTGGATGGCCAGGGTGGTCTTGCCTGTTCCGGAAATACCGCGAAGATGGAGGGGGAACCCGGCATTGATGTATCCCAGAGACCTGGCTGTAACATCCTTTATATAATCTGTTTCAACAAAATCCGGCATAGAACTCGGTTCCAGGACAGTGCTTGGGTCTGCTATGGACATGGCAAACTCCTTTTTTATTTAAAATTGTTTAAAAAAAAGTAATCATATAAAATACAAGGACCCTTCCTTTTTAATTTCGCCTTCATCCAGAAGTTCACGTATAACAGGTATCAATGTCCTCCATTGATCCAGACCCAGAATCGTTGCAATCTCGGTCATCTTTAAGCCATCGTCCTGACGATCCATCAGGTCAACAATCTTTAATTTTAAATCGTCAAGGCTAATTTCAACATCTTCGACTTCAGGCTCATCCTGGACGGTCTCGTCAGAAGGGGCAGGTTCAAAGACCTCTTCTTCAGGCTCAAGCGCTTCGCCTGTTTCCTGTTCTGTTTCAACCGCGGCAACAGAGGCCTCAAGAGGTTCCGGTACCATCTCCTGTTCTATTTTTGTTTCCATGACTTGCACCGTTTTTCCTGATGCAGTAAGCTCTAAGAGTTCCTGCCATGCATCTGAGGTTGCTTTAAGTTCTCTTTTTAATGAACCCATAAATTCTTTGGCATCTGATCTCCTCTCCTTGTCAAATGACTTTAATGACGCCCTTAGTTCCTCACCCATACTATTGTGCTTTTCTCTTATCTCCTGGCATTTTTTAAGGACATCGTCCTTGAGCGCCTTTTTCCCCTGATTTCTCAAGTTTGAATCTTTCAACGCACTCTCTGTGCGCTTCTTTTCCGCCTCCCTGAGAGTCGGTCTGTACCCGGAAAGTTCATCCATCAGGTTGTTCCGCATGATATTTGAAGCTTCATCAAGCTCTTTAAGAAAAGACTGACAATCTCTGAGAAGACCCTGGGTCACATCTTTACGAGCCTTTATCTCCTTTTCTGACATTTGCTGGCGATTTTTTTCACCGTCAGACAATTTGTATATATATTGTTTAAGGTCGAGATTAAGCCCTTTTTTCATCTCAAAGTGGAGGACATTAAGCTCTTGCCTCAGTTCTTTGATGTCTGCTCTTCGCTTATTAGTTAGTCCCTGTCTCTCCTTTTTGGATGTTTCAGCCTTTTTCTTCCTTTCATTCTCATTTTCATCCAGGCCGGCCCTGAGATTCTTAGCTATTTTTTTATGCCCATTCGCCAGCGACCCCATTAAACTTTTGGTATCTTTTTTTAAATCATCCCTATTCTGTTTGATATTTCTTCTCAGGTTACTGCGTTCCTCCTGTTCTGTTACAATCTCCCGGGCAAGTTTCTTAAAACCTTCGACATTTGACATTTCATACCTCCATAGTTAAATTAATTTTTTGTTATTGGGTTAAACTAATATTGATGGTGTTGTATAAAACAATCATTCTATAATTTTTTATGTTTTTAAATTAAATTTCACAGGTTCACTCGCTTTTTGATACAGTTTTCCACTGCTCCAGTACCGTAGTTCTTATCAGATCAAACCCATCCAGAAGCGTGCTCATGTCCTGATGATCATTTTGATGCTGAGTTTTGACAGCACTGAGAACTGTTTTGAAATCTCTCAACTTGATTGCCTCTCCTTTATCGATGAGTTTGCTTAACCCGTTTTTTAACTCCTCAAAATGGAGATGATAATTCTTTAAAGCCCTTATTATACTATGTTCACGCCTCTTCTGCCTTATTATGATATCCTCGCGAATTGCCTCAATCCCCTTGATCCCGGAATGACTTTTGTTTATCAAACTTCGCAAAAGCTCTGTCATATCCTGTTCCTCTTTTTGAAATTGTATCAGGCTCTCTTCTGCTGCCCTCTCATTTAAAGAGTTGAATTCAATGAGATCCTTGATCATGGCATCGAAATCCTTGCGCCTTAAATTCTCTGATTTTGCGAGATTCGAACGTACCTGGCCAACGATCTGTTCAAGTTCTTCCCTAAAGTCCACCAATGATTGGTGCGACTGAACCATAAGTTTTTTTACGGCAAGGACCCGCAGGTCGTAAGAATCAATTATGGTATTTGCTAGGGCTTTTAGTTTATCTCCACTATCCATTATTTCCCTTTCTGCATCAGCAAATATTAAAATTTTTTATTATCGCAGCCTTGTTACTCTTGCTATAAAAGCCATTAATAAATCAGACAATTTAAAAAAACGGATAGTTGGTATTAAATGAAAAATTATCAGATTGATTAATGGTTTTTAATCATCGGAAGATTGCCATATGCTTGAGATCTGGCTTTATTAAAGGGGATTTATCGCCTTTAAACTCTCAAGGATACAGGCACTCCTCCTCGTTTTTTTAATTACTCAGCAGTTGCTGTGAGGCCTACGGCTTCAGCGTATTTCAGAAACGTGTCAACACCTGCAACTACTACCCTTGCTTCCACAGCCAAAAGCTCGATTCCCACAAGAGAAACCCTGGCCCATGCGTCAATAACAATACCCTTGTCCAAAATACGGTCGATAACTTCTACTAGACTTGATGATGCATTTGTTTTTTCTACAGCCATTTTAAATCTCCTTAACTATGAATTATATACAACAAATGCGATGGAACCCTTTGCTCCATCACATAGAACGACGAATTAAATTCGTATTTGTTTATTTTAAACAAAAAGCAACCTTTCTCTAAAAACAATTTATTCAATTGCGTAAAAATCAATTTTAATAAAATAGTCATCATTTACTGTCCTTTAACACTTTTTCCAGTACGCCAGCCACGTCCTTAAAATCGCTACAAATATTACTCATAAACAAAGGATAGAGTTTGAGACCTTTGTCAAGAGTTTCCTTGTCTTCATCAGGAAGGATAAGAATAATGCGGGCATTGGCAAGCAGGTCGCTAATAGCCAGCAGGTCGTCCAGATCATTATTTCTGACAACCAAAAGAAGGACAAGGGCATTATAGGAATTGAAATGATTGAGGTTGTAGGACAAATCCGCTATGGACCCGCTGGTTTTAATATTTTTTTCAGGAACAACTGATTTAATTGATTGTTGAAGTCGTTTTAAATCATCACCGTTTTCCCTTGCATAAAAAAATAATTGGATAGTTTTCATTAAAAAATTTAATCCTTTTTAATCGTTACAAATCCTTTTTTCGTTTGTACCCCAATAACAATGCCATAACCGTGCCACAATTCATAAAATAAACATAATACTTATTATTACAGTAGGTTATAAAAAAAATTAACAATAGACCTGACACCTAAAGCCAGTTTTTTTCATAAAATCTGGACATCTGTCCAAAGAATTTGGATTTGCGTTTAACTGTTAGGCTGCCTAAGGGGTAGGGGACCAACCGGTCCGGTTGATATGATGTTTTTTCAGGAAATTGTAAATACTGGAGCGGCCTAAACCCGATATCTTGCAAGCGTCATTTATGTTTCCATTTGTAAAATGCATTAGTGATAAAAAATATTTTTTTTGAGATTCTTCCATGATGTCCGTCCTGAAATCCTGAAAGGATAAAACCGTATTCGCACAAACATTTTTATCTTCTTGTTTATCTTGTTGCAGCCTCTCTTTGGTATTAACCAAATTTTTTGTCACCTTGATCCGAATATGCTCTGGTAGATGCTTTTGAAATAAAAAGGGTTCATCAGGTGTTTGAAGCATTATGGTTTCCATGGTATTGAATAATTCTCGGATATTACCCGGCCAATTGTAGAGGGTACAAAACTCTAAAAAATCGCAAGAAAATTTTTTTGGTTCCGATTCCATTCGCTTGCAGGTTTTGGACATACAATGAAAGGCCAAGGGCTTAATATCTTCCAAACATTCCCTAAGCGGGGGCAAAATAATTGAAAATGAATGGAGCCGATAAAAAAGATCTTTCCGAAACAAGCCTTTTTCAACAAGCTCCCGGAGATTTTTGTTGGTTGCTGAAATCAAACGAAAATTGCTTTTTAGCACATTTTTGCCACCGATACGACGGAATTGATGGTCATCAAGCACTCGAAGAAACGCTTTCTGACTATCCAGGGGAAGTTCGCCCACCTCATCAAGAAAAAATGTTCCCTTATCCGCCTGTTCAACCAAGCCAACCCTATCTGTTTTTGCATCTGTATAGGCACCTTTTTCACTACCGAATAACAGCGCTTCCACAAGTGAATGGGGGAGTGCTGCACAGTCGGCCACCACAAAATTCTCATCAGCCCGGGAACTATTTTTATGAAGTATTTTTGCAAAAAAACTTTTGCCAGTTCCCGTCTCCCCCGTAATCAGAACATTTGCATCGCCTTTGGCTGCCTGGGATAGAACCTTCAGACAATCTCTCATTGCGGGACTTCTGGATTTAACTCCTTCCAATTTAATGTCAAGGGGTTCTTTTGAATCCGAATCAAAATTTTCGCGATATTTAATGACACTCTGAAGCGTTTTTGCCAAAGCTTGAATCGAAAGCGGCTTTAAATGGTAACCCCATGCCCCCAAACGGATAGCAGTTTCAGCATCACTTGGGTCCCCATGGCCTGTCATGACAATGATTTCAGGAGAAGGCAACATTTTTTTTATTTGAGGTATCACCTCCAAGCCGTTTCCATCGGGCAGCGCCACATCCAAAAAAATGATATCAAACCCTTGTAATTGAAATGCCTCTAATCCTTCCTTCAAGGTTGAAGCGGCCATGACATCATGCCCTTCATCCTTTGCCAACAGGGATAAAATCCGACATATTCCGGCATTGTCATCAATGATCAATATTTTCGCCATAATGCCCCTTAACCTTCATATGTTTATTCCAACACCCGCCGCTTGGCCGGCAACCCTGATATCATCTGTTTCCGAGAGCAGCTGCACAATTGTCCGGCGTACCGCTTTTTTATCATCCAATAATTAAAACGTTTATCATTGGTGGAAATCCTTCGTGGTGTTTAATCGGAATAAGAAGATCAAATTCCTATAAAATCGGAAATTCATCTATTACACCCTCAACACTATATACGAGCAAATTTTTAAAAGATGTCAGCAAATGGATATTTATATTGTAGGGGATTGCGCTAAAATTGTGTAGGGATATCCCTACACGGCTGTCTGTCATGACACTTGCATCAGGATTTGACAGGCAAGGGCTCGACTAAAAAAAAATAGGGTTATATTCCAATCAAAGAAGCGTTACCATTAATCAACCAATTTATTAGTGGCTGCGTAGCGTGCCAATTCAGCGTTTGTCTTTATGCCCATCTTTTCAATTAGCCGGGATCGATAGGTGGTGATGGTTTTATCACTCAAAAATAATTTGTTGCTGATTTCTGAAATAGTTCTCCCCTGGGCGAGTAGTACAAACACCCGATATTCACGATTCGAGAGATTTTTGTGTGGCAATTCTGCTGCTGGCTTTAGCAGATCGGCTGCCAGTTTTTCCGCCAGAGAAAGTGTAATATATCTGCCGCCTGCCGCAATTTTACGAATGGCAATGACCAGTTCATCCGGAACAGCGGCCTTGGTCAGATATCCTGAAGCGCCTCCCTTTAAAGCACGTATCGCATACTGCTCCTCAGGATACATGCTAAGCATCAGAACAGGTAATTCTGAAAATTCATGTTTAATCTGATTGAGAATTTCAAGTCCGTCACGATCAGGCAAAGAGATGTCCAGCAGGACGATATCAAAGGCCTGCTCCCGAACCAATGTGATAAGTTCTGAACCACTACCGGCTTCTCCTGTAACTTTAATGTCTGGTAAATCTGATATAATCTGCCTGATCCCCCGGCGCACCAAGGGATGGTCATCCGTAATGATTACTTTGATCATGATTTTAATTCCCTTTGTTTATCGGGTATGGAGATTTGTATTGTGGTACCTTTTCCGGGTGTACTCTCAATTGAAGTTTTACCATTCAGTGCCCTTACCCTTTCGCGAATACCCGTAAGACCGTATGTTGACAACATTGATTCTTTATTGATATCCATCCCGATGCCATTGTCTATCACTTCTAAATTCAAACGCTCATTAACCCTATCCAATCGCACAATAACTTTTTTGGCCTCTGCGTGACGAATAATATTTGTAAGTGCCTCCTGCAGAATCCGGAAAACTACAGTGGAAGAATCCGGGTCAATCCTGATATCTTCATTCTCAATTATCAACTCACAGTTGATACCGGTACGTTTTCTAAATTCTTCTATCTGCCATTCGACAGCCGAAAATAGCCCCAGATGATCCAGAATTCCAGGACGCAGTTCTGTTGAAATACGTTGAACAGCGATAATGGCCTGATCTATGTCCTCCATTATCCGCAAAGATTTTTCAACCAGCTTCCTGTCTTTTATCTTGTCTCCAAGCCAGGAGACATCCATTTTCAAGGCAGTCAGCACCTGCCCTAACTCATCATGAATCTCCCGGGCAACCATTGTGCGTTCCTTCTCAATAACATTCTGAAGATACAGGGCAAGATTCCGCAGTTCCGTTGTCGTAATCGCCAGAGCGATGGCTTGACTGTGCGACTTGAATAGAAATAATACTATGTTAAATAAAAGCAGGCTGATAATGAGGCCGAGCACTAAAATAAAGTTTGAACCAACAGACGAGATGTTTTCTTCGAAATATTTTGAGGCAACGAAAGATAGCAGCCAGTTATGGTTGGCAGAGTCCAGGATAATTTGGTTAGCGACAAAATGGCGACCTTCGGGGTGGTTGTAAGGTTCTTCTGCGCTATCGCTTTGATATAGAAGGGTTTCTTTTAGCGGCTTATCGCCATCAAAAATCTGAAGGTCAACATAGCCCTCTTTTTCAGCCAGAATACCCTTCATGAAATCATTCATACGAAAAGGGCTGTAAACATATCCCAGTAAGGCCTTACGCCTCTGTTCCGGTGTTTCCTGCGGTTCTCCTTTGCGGTAAATCGCCTGGTAAATGAGAAATCCTGCCTGTATGTCCTTATCCGTTTCCTGGACCAGGGTGACTTTGCCGCTTAAGGCTACTTTCCCGGTGTCACGAGCTCTGATCATGGCTTCTTTACGGGTGGCTTGAGAAAACATGTCATAGCCAAAAGCCCGTTGATTCCTCCAATCGAAGGGCTCAAGGAAGATGATAGAGGTGTATTCCGGCCGCTCCCCGTCAGGGTAGATAGTGTATTGAGGGAATCCCTCGCCTCGAATCTGACGAATATGAGCCTCCTTTTCAGAAGGAAGAATTTGTTTGGCAAAACCAACCCCCTGAAGTCCCGGATAATATTGATCAATCTGCAAGCTGTTTACATAAGCCCGCCAATCCTTGCGAGTGACTTCGTTGGAAATCGAAAAGAGACCGCTTCCCCCCTGAAGCAGAAATTCATAGGCCTGGAGGCGTTCGGATATTCCAGTCTCTACTATTGTCGTGACCCGAAAGTTAAAACGCGTTTGGGCCCTTTTGATTACTTCACCTCTAACGAAATACCAGGTGGTGAAAGTTAGTAGTACGGCTACCGAAAATACTATACATGCAGCCCATCTGCCCATAGGGCCAAGAAGGTGGAAAGTCGAAAACATGCCGAACATCCGAGTGGATGGTTGACCAGACAGTTCCGGTTTAATCTTATCTTGCATCATTTATAACCTCTGCCATCTTCAAGAATGACCACTGTATGATTGAATTTATACATATCGACAAATTTGGCATTTCTTGCATGAAGTTTAGCAGTTATAGTATATAGTGGACCCCAATGTCAAGACAGTTTTTTGCCCAATTTAAGCGTCAAATTAGGATTAAATTTCCGAGAAAATTTAATCCGGCTCTTACAACAATTGCTGATTTACGACTCACGCTAGCGCAGGTAGAAGTCAGGTCCGAGAATGGGCCCCCAACTAGCCACGTCGGAGGAGTTGACTTTTGCCGGAGCGGGTTTGAAGACATTTTTATCACCCCACCAACCTCAATTGATTTTTTCCATAATATATTTCGGCTGGGGTTTGCCCATTACAACTCTGGTGAGGTCGTTCATTGTTGTAAAAATTAAAGTATTTTTTCAGGGACTTGCGCAGCTGCTCAACGGATTGAAATTCGTTTACGTAAATTTCTTCATACTTCACACTGCGCCATAGCCGTTCGATAAAAATATTGTCCATACACCGGCCTTTCCCATCCATACTGATTTTAATTTCCTTATCTTTTAATACTTTTGTAAACTCATGACTTGTGTATTGAGATCCTTGATCCGTGTTGAATATATAGGGGGTCCCATGACATCGCAGTGCTCTTTCCAGAGAGGATATACAAAATTCCTTGTCCATGGTTATTGAAAGTTCCCAAGAGAGGACATAACGACTATGCCAGTCTATGACCGCCGTCAAATAAACAAAACCACCAGAAAGTGGGATATAGGTTATATCCGTAGACCACACCTGATTTGATCTGATTACATCAAAATTTCTCAAAAGATATGGATACACTTTATTTTGGGGATGAGCCTTGCTGGTATTCGGCTTCGGTGCAATGGATTGAATGCCCATTTTCCGCATCAATCGCTGAACCCGTTTACGGTTAATTTTATATCCTTTACGTCTCAGAACATTGCGAATTTGGCGGGTGCCATAAAAAGGATGATCAGTATATTCATTGTCAATGAGTCTCATAAATTCAAGATTTTTAGGAGTTTCCTGTCCCGCCAGACCTTCACGGTAATAGCTGGAACGAGGGAGTCCTATCAGTTCACATTGCCTTTGAATACTGAGTTTGGGGTACTTGGGTTGAATCCGCTGTTTTTTCGCTTCAATACTCATTAAAGGTGCCCGGTGTTTTTTTTTAGCCAATCCAGTTCTACCTGGAGTTGGCCGACCTTTTGATATAGACGGTCCCGTTCAATCTCGGTTTCTTTGGTTTGTTTTGCCTGGCTATTGCCAAATACCAATGGAAGGGCTTCTATTGCTTCCTTTTTCCATCGATTTACAAGGCTTGTATTAATACCGAACTCAGAGGCAATTTCATTGACAGTTTGATTCCCTTTTATAGCTGCCAATGCGACCTTGCTTTTTAATTCTTTACTGTAGTTTTTCCGTTTCAAAATGAATCCCTTTCTGGTTTCTGGACTGTTATATTTTATCTTAACATATTGTCCAGTTTTCGGGGTCCACTATAGTATTCAGAGATTTAAATAGTAACTGCAAAAGTTTCTAAAATGAACGTTACATGAAATAGCAAAACCTATTCATAATTTTAACAGTTTTCCTTGTGCGTATAGATGTTATCATAAGAGATGAGTCAAATCAAACAAAATACCGAAAATAGTCAATCCAGCCTAAGGGTCGACTCAAAATTAAATTAACATATTAAAGGGTAATGATATCATCCCCGTCACGCATTCAATTTTCTCAATATTTTTTATGTATTTGATTTTAATATATAAAAAATCGAATCAACCTATTTACAACAAATATCAAATCTGGTATAGTTAGCCTAATATTCTTAAACATAGGGGGAACTATATCATATTATGGCTTCAGAAAATACAGATTTAAACACAGTAATAACTTATTTAAAACGCAATAAAATTGGAACGTTAGATCAGCTCAAAAAGGAGCTATGTACGAATAGCACCATGACAGTTTTCCGAAAACTTAAATCTTTGGAATATCGTTCCAGTTATTCGCATAGAGGGAAGTATTACACACTCAAATCAATTGCTGAATTTGATGAAACCGGGCTATGGCCCTTCAACTCTATATGGTTCTCTAAATATGGCAACCTGATAGAGACAACCAAAGAATTTGTTGACCAATCAAAGGCTGGTTTTTCTGCTCAAGAACTTTTTCAGGTTCTAAATGTAGAAGTGAAACATCCATTATTAGCGCTTTTTAAACAGAACCGGATATATCGAGAAAAAATATCAAACATTTTAATTTATTTTTCACTGGATAAAGATAAAAGGCAACAACAAACCACCTTGCGAAAAAGTCGAGCCTCACTCGCCGAATTTGATCAATCTTATGAGATCGATGTCTTTCGGGATGAATTAAAAGCAGCCATTATTCTTTTTTACAGTCTGCTGAATGAAAAGCAACGTCGCCTGTATGCAGGGCTTGAATCATTTAAGTTGGGACACGGTGGTGATAAAAAAATAGCAGACCTTCTTTGTTTAGATTCTCATACCATTGCAAGGGGGCGTAGAGAGTTATTGGGTGAAAATATTCAAATAAAGGGTGTTCGGGAAAAAGGCGGTGGTAGAAAGCCTGTGGAAAAAAAATTCCAAAAATCATCAACAGAATCAAAGAAATCCTAAAATATGAAACGGCGGGGCATCCTATCAGTGGACTTAAATGGACCCGCAAAACAACTGAAAAAATTACCCAACAATTGAAAACCATCGGCATTGATGTTAGTTCAAATACGGTGTGCCGCCTTTTGAAGGACATGGGATTCTCTCTTCGGGTTAATTCTAAAAAGATTGAATCTGGGATGGCAAATCCTCCAGATCCCAAAAAACGAGATCAACAGTTTGGCCATATTGGGAAGCTCAGAGAGCTGTTTGCCACACAAGGACTTCCGACCATCAGCGTTGATACCAAAAAAAAAGAATTGATAGGAAATTTTAAAAATAATGGGCAAGCCTGGCAACAAAAATCGACAGAAGTTTATGACCATGATTTCCCGACATATGCAGTGGGCAAAGCAGTTCCATATGGCATTTATGATACACAGAAAAATTCAGGAACAGTCTTCGTCGGTTATAGTGCCGATACGCCATCTTTTGCAGTTGAGTGTATTGAAACATGGTGGAAAGATTATGGGAAAACGCAATATCCTGATAGCAGGGAATTGTTAATTATCGCTGATGCTGGCGGCAGCAACGGTTATCGATCAAGGGTTTGGAAATACAAACTTCAAAAACAGCTCTGTGATCAGCACGGATTATCTGTGAGAGTTTGTCATTATCCCCCGGGTTCATCAAAATGGAATCCAATAGAGCATCGTCTTTTCAGCGAAATCAGCAAGAATTGGGCTGGCCGTCCTTTGGACTCTTTTGAAACTGTTTTGAAATATTTGCGAACAACAAAAACCTCAACCGGCTTAAAGGTCAAAGCGCATTATGTTCGGAAAAAATATAAAAGAGGAGAAAGGGTTTCTGATAAGCAAATGAAAGGGCTTAAAATAGAAAAGCATGAAACTCTTTCTGACTGGAATTACAAGTTAACACCATCAAAAATGTAAAGTTATTTTTGAGTCGGCCCTAACCATTCGTTACCACATTCAGTTTATTATACATCTTGGAATCCTTTAGGGCTTCTCTTGTTAATAGATGTCCCCTGGATTATCTTCCACAAGTAAGATTTCAATGGGATACGGTGGACCCCAAAGCCTGAACAGGTTCGTTGCTGAAATAAGCTCTAAATCGTTTTTAAAAAAAATAAAAATAATGATACTTCAATGTCCACCATAAACGTTCAATAAAAATATTATCCTGAAAACGACCACGACCGTCCATACTTATCTGTATCTCATTGTCTTTGAGAACACCTGTAAATTTGTCACTGGTAAATTGGCTTCCTTGATCTGTATTGAAAATTTCAGGACAACCATAGTTGTGTATGGCCTCTTCCAGGGCCTCTACACAAAAGTCACTTTCCATTGTATTCGATACTCGCCAGGCAAGAACTTTCCGGCTGTGCCAGTCCATTATGGCCACAAGATACATAAAACCCGTTTCAAGTGGAAGGTAGCTGATATCTGCTGCCCATACTTGATCTGGATGATCAATGCATAGATTACGGAGCAAATATGGATATATTTTATGTGCCGTATGCGGGTTGCTGGTTTTCGGTTTTGGATATATAGCTTCCAACCCCATAAGTCTCATTAGCCGTTGAATACGTTTTCGATTATTGTCATATGCAACTCCAATAAATCGGTGAGAATCAAGTTTAGCTCACTGGTTGCCAACCCATTTTGCAATGATGCTCAAATTCTTCAATTATTACAAAACCGAAGCGATCATACAAACGCTTTGCAGGACTACTTGTAATCACAGATAGAATTATTGGTAATTGCATTTTCTCTGGCGAACTTTTCAAGGGCTTTGGTGATGGCTGATTCTTTTTCAACCAGGTCCGGATTAATCCATATCTCAAATTTCAGGGATGATATTTTTTAGAATCCTGAAAGTATTTTTTCAAAACTCGTTGATTCCATAAAAAATAATCCAGCCTATCTTAAATTTTCAGGAGTTTGCATTTTCAAAATACTTGGCAAGTGCTTCTACGATTTTTGACGGACTAAACGGCTTTTCCATAAACATGGTACCGTACCTCGCAGCTTATCGGCAGTATCCCACAAGGTTTGTTCAAAACTTTTCTGTTTCTTATTGGCTATTTTTTTTGCCATTTCTTTCCTTTTGCAAGTATCAATATATAATGACCCAATCGAATATCATATTCAGAACCCTTTTGATAATGAGCAATTGTTCAGTTTCAGTTAAGGTTTTCTTTACATAAAGGACAGGTTTATTCAAGAAGTATTTTGGCCAACCAAACTCTCTGCTCAGAGATGTTTTTTAACTATGTTTTTGCGTATTGATCTTGTCGCTTCACACTGCAAAAGATAAAAGTTCAGTTTTACAAAAACGCTTTATATATATAATGTAGTTGATCATTTTTCCTTTGCAGGCAAATTATATTCAAAATAAGTCGCCGCATGGACAATGCAGGGATTGGAGAGAGCGGAGCAGAAGGTAGCGATGGTCAAACTTCAACCAGGAGACAAGTTGCCCTGTCTGTCTTAAAGAATGAAGAAACAGTAGCACAATCATATAGGGCAGAAACAAATTATTTTGAAAAATGGGAAGCTTGATATCTGTTTTGGACAGTTGCCAAGGTATGATATGAATATCCTTTTGAAATATAAATAATTTTCTGAGATTAGGTGCCGCATTACAGAAGAAATTTTATTTTACCGGGAATTACCCCGATTTTATAATGATGGGTGGGGGATATTGGTGGGGGCCACTCATTTTTAGAAAATAAAAAAGCCCCTGACAAAATGCCAAGAGTCTTGCTGTTCTATGTGGTGATCCCACGGGGGACATTGGGAAGCGTGGAGTAGGTTGTGGGTGACATAGGAGGCAACACCTGCCTGTCTCATCCTGACCGTCGTTGGTGGGTTCGTTGCTTTTATTCGGTGTCAGGAAATAATGTCCTCGAATTTTGAAGCGGCTGTCTTGATCCCATCCGGTAAGAGATGGGCGTATCGTTCTGTCTGCTGAATGGTTTGATGTCCAAGCAGTTCTTTTAATTCGTAAAGAGAAACCTCCCCGGATTGAGCCATCCAGCTGGCGTATGTGTGGCGGAAAGTATGGCATTTAGACCTATGTAGGGGGTCTGACACGCCAAAATTATACCCCAATTTGGCAATTGATCGGGAAATGGTATCGCTGACCGCTTCGATCTTGGTTCCAAGCCTGCTCTGAAATATCAGTTCCTCTGGGCGCTGATTTTTGAACATAGTTCTCAAAATATCGGTTACCTGCTCGGTAAAGTACACATGGCGAGTTCTACCGGAGGACTTAGTATCCCTGGCTGTTCCCGTATTGGTCTGGAGATTGACATCTCCCCAAGCCAGGTGAAAAATCTCCCCCATACGCATCCCCGTGTGTAGTGACATAAGGCACATGTCGTGCCAGGCTTTTGATCTCGATTTGATTTCCGCGAAGAGATCTTCGACCTCTTTTTTAGAATAAAATCTCAGGGATTTATTATTGACCTTTGGCCGTTTAATCTCGGCTGTTGGGATAACCCCGATCACAAGGCCCCTCTTATTGGCAAGCCGCCAGGCATGGCCGAAAGTTGTAAATACGTATTGAATTGTCCTGGGACTCCGGGGTGCGGCGATCATATTTTTTTTGACCTTTTCAAGATGACCCTCGGTCACCTCTTTAAAAGGCAAGTGGCCGAATACCGGATTTAGCCAAAGGCGTATATTACGCTCCTCTTGTGACCAGGATTTTTCTTTGGTATTTGTTTTCTGTAAGGGCACATACTCCTCAAGGCAAAAGTCCGCAAACGTAGCCCCATCCTTCCTAAGCCTCTCAATTTCTTTTCCTTCAAGCAATTTTTTTTCCTTCAGGGTCTGGTACCCCTCCCCCGAAATATGATTTTTCCGCAGGGCTGCTCTCAACTCATTTGCCACATCCCGTGTGATATTGTCCGAACTCCACCCAATCCCTTCGTTTATTGATTTCCCGTGGAGTTTGTAATAAATAGCGTAATAACGATCGGGCTGCTTACCGTTTTTCCTGGTCGGGTGTTTCCGGTAACGTATACCGGGAGTTCCAGATGGATACCATTTTCTTGACATTTTCTCGCTCTCCCTTGGTTTAAAAACCAAATCGGCTGTATCCAGGTGGAGAACCCGTTTTTTTATCGGTACACCCATGGTACACCCTTTTCCAAGATTTCAGTTGATAGCACAATGTATCATTGTGTACGTTAAAATGGTCTATGTCAAGGTTTTCCATTCTTTTATTGCTTCACATAATATCATTGAGTTTCACACGCAAGCTGACTACGAATCAGAAGGTCGTGAGTTCGAATCTCGCCGGGCGCACCATTCGTATCAAGAGTTTTCAGCTTTCGGGTTGAAAACTTTTTTGTTTTGTGTGAGAGTCAGTGTGAGAAAGTTCACCCAAACTCTGATCCAGGTACCCCACGGCGGCACGCTTCCCGTCTCCAATCAAATGAAGATAAATTTCAGTTGTTAATCTGTTTTCATGCCCGAGAATACGTTGAACAGTCCCTATCGGCACTTTGTTATTACCAAGCATGGACGCTCCGAAATGCCTCAATGTGTGATACCGGAAATATTGAACACCGGCTTGGGCACATAGGGCTGCCATTATCTTTTTACAGTCGATATGGGGACCTTCAACCCAATCCCCTATATTTCGGCTTCCGTAGATTGACACACCCGTGTCAAAGTTTTTTTTCACACTTAATCAAAATCGAAATAAGAAGAAAAAAACTGCAAAAAAGAAAAAGGAGGGGAGGAATAACTATTGGGTTGCAAAAAAATCTTTTTTTAAAAAAAACGCCCAAGAGAAATTCCCCTTGCAGATACCTTATTATATAAATGTCAGTTTATCATGACAATGATGGTTCTGTGCTTGACGAGACCGGGGTTTATGTCATAAAGGACATACCCTAAAGAGCAGAAACTGAATTCAGGTGCAAGGCCAATTTTGGGGAATGCCCCTTTGAATCAACTTGTTCAAAATTCAGAACCATCCCATTCGATAATGGATATTTCCAGCCAATGCCGACATTTCATAGTACTTCACAAGCAGCAATAGAAAATCGAAAGAATTGTGAACCGTCTAAATTGATAAGCCTATTGACTAATCCCTTTCACAAGATTTAGGATGTGAGGACAAATAATCAATTCCAATTCTCAAAGAGCGAAATGTGAGTTATAATTGTTTTGAATATAAGTCACTTATTGCCTTCCGGAAAGAATATTGATAATTTCAGGCAATAAAATCCTGATAGTGATTTGATTTATACGATAGCCAGCAATTTTTCATTTGAGCAAAAGGGGGAAATGTGCAGGAATTGAACAAGAAAACAGCATTGATAACCGGGTCTGGTAAAAAAACCGGCATTGGGTATGCCATTGCCAGGGAATTCGCTTCCATGGGGGCAGATATTATTATTGCGGATTTTGGCACTGGGGGCGAAGTAAAGTCGGATGTGGGAACAGGGTCCCTGGAAGAGATGGATCTCATCGCATCTGAGTTGACCGAGGAATATAAGAGTAAGACCCTGGCTGTGAATTTGGATGTGACCCATACAAAAAGTGTTACACAGATGGCTGAAATCATAAAATCTGAGTTTGGAAATGTGGATATCCTGTGCAATAATGCCGGAGCAACCTTTGGGGTGCCCAATGGAGTTCACACCTATGATGAGGATGCCTGGATAAAAACCGTTGATGTGAATTTGCACGGGGTGTTCCGGGTGTCCAAGGCCATTGTTCCCTTGATGCAGGAAAAGGGTGGATGTATTATCAATACAGCATCCAGGGCCGGCAAGGTTCCGCCATTGTTCAACGGGGCCTATGCCGTTGCAAAGGCAGGGGTAATCATGCTGACCAAGGTCATGGCAAAGGAGTTGTCAGGGTTGAAGATCCGGGTGAATGCCATTTGTCCGGGGCAGATCATGACGGATCTTGAAAAATGGCGGTTTGGTCTGGAAGCGCAATTTTTAAACACAAGCGTTGAGGAGCAGGAACGAAAAATGTGTGAAACCATTCCCCTGGGCAGGATTGGTTTGCCCCATGAAGTAGCGGATATGGCGGCATTTTTGGCCTCGGATGCCTCGGCCTATGTGACGGGGCAGGCGTTGAATATCTGCGGGGGGCAGGTGATGGAATTGTAAGAGTTCCGGGTAAATAAAATTCAAATGACTTGATTCAGATAAAGGAGTGGAAATGGAGACGATCACAGGAGCGGAACTTGCGGCACAGGCATTGATAGACCGGCAAATTCAATATATATTTTCCTTGAGCGGGGGGCATATCACCCCGCTTTATCAATATCTTGAAGGATCGGATGTTAAAATTTTCGATACCCGCCATGAGCAGTCCGCCGTGTTTATGGCGGAAGCCTGGGGGAAAATGACCCGGAAGGCAGGGGTTGCCATGGTCACGGCAGGACCTGGATTTACCAATGCCTTGACCGGTGTGGCCAGTGCCCATTTTTCCAATACTCCTTTGGTGCTCATCGCAGGGTGTGTGGGGCTGGACAACAAGGAAAAGTTGGATCTCCAGGACATGCCCCAGGAAGATGTTATCAAGCCCATGGTTAAAAAAGCCCTGGTCTGCCAGAAACCAGAACGGGTGGTTGAATATGTGGACATGGCCTTCAGGATTGCGGAAAGCGGAAGGCCCGGCCCGGTTTATCTTGAATTTCCCATTGATGTGCTCAATGCAGAAGTTGATAAGGCTGGGGTGCGCCATACCCATACCATTGTAAGCTCACATCCTTCCGATCCGGATAAGGCCAAAGCCATGATGGAGATGATACAGGCCGCTGAAAGGCCTGTGGTAATTGCCGGTACCGGCGCCTGGCAGTCCCATGCAGAGGAGGAAATTCAAGCATTTATCGAGGCAACGGGCATCCCCTTGTTTACCTCTTTGTCCGGACGGGGAATTTTATCCGACGATCATCCTTTGTGTTTTGAAGGGGCTCTGGCCATTCGTCCGGGCGGTGGGTTTGCCGCTTATATTGAAACCGATCTTGTGATAATTCTTGGAACCCGCATTTCCCTTTATTATATGTTTGGAGATGTGTTCAACCCAGAGGCCAAAATTGCCCAGGTGGATATTGCAGCGGAAGAGATGGGAAGGAATCGTAGCGTTGATCTGCCCATTGTCAGCGATATCAAGGGTTTTTTACGGGACTGCAATGCCTGGATTGAAAAACAAGGTGATACAAACCTGCTGAAACAGCGATTTTTACCCTGGATTGAGAAAATGAATATTGCCCATGAGCAGGGCAAATCTTTTTCCCAGAATGACTGGGATTCGGAAAATATCCCCATCCATCCCATGCGCCTGGCAAAAGAGATCAATGAATTCATGGACCGGGAAGATGATGTTGTGGTGGCTGACGGGGGAGACACGACCACATGGCTGGGCATGACCCGGACCATGATAGTGCCTGGTAGATATCTGGATTATGGAATTTTTGGATCACTGGCTGTGGGGCTGCCCTATGCCAATGCTGCCAAACTGCTGAACCCGGACAAGCGGGTTATTCTCATGACCGGTGACGGGTCTGTGGGATTTAATTTCATGGAGTTTGAAACAGCCATCCGGAGGAATCTTTCCATTGTTGTGGTGATTTCCAATGATCTGGGAATGGGGATGATCCGCCACAGTCAGGAAATTAGGATCGGCCACGCCATAAAGGACGGCACCTATATCGGGCGGGTGGATTACCATAAAATGGTGGAAGCCATTGGTGGAAAGGGATATTTTGTGGAAGATCCCAGGGATATCCGGCCGGCACTGGAAGATGCCTTTGCTTCGGGCAAAGTATGCTGTATCAATGTGATGACAGATCCGACCACTGTGAGCCCTGCCAGCATGGCCCTTGCCAATGTGGGGGCTTATAAGGCTTAAAATGTAATTCTGGTATAAATCTCTAAGTTGAAAAGGGGGAGGATTATGGATCCTGTAACAATTGATCAGGTTCGACTGAATTTCAACCCGACGGGCATTGCCATCATTAATGCTGCCATTGGGCTAATGATGCTTGGGGTTGCCCTGGAATTAAAGCTGGAAGATTTTAAAAGAATCGCAGCCAGCCCCAAGGCTCCTGTGATAGGCCTTGCTGCGCAATTTTTGCTGCTGCCAGCCTTTACTTTTTTATTGGTGCTCCTTATCAAACCCTATCCCTCCATTGCTCTGGGCATGATGCTGGTGGCAGCCTGTCCAGGGGGAAATCTTTCCAATATTATCACCTATCTGTCCCAGGGGAATTCTGCCGTGTCCATCAGCATGACTGCAGTATCCACTGTGGCGGCCATTGTTATGACTCCCTTTAATATTTCCTTCTGGGGCGGCATGAATCCAGGGACCCGGGCTATTTTGCAACAGGTCAGCCTGAATCCCATGGATGTGTTTGTGACGGTTTTTTTAATTCTCGGGATTCCCCTGATTTTGGGCATGACCATGGGCCACTATTTTCCCAGGCTTGCGGAGCGAGTGAGAAAACCTTTTAAGATTTTTTCTCTGATATTTTTTATTATCATTGTCTGCGGTGCCCTGGCCGCCAATTGGAGTAACTTTATCACCTATGTGGGCATTGTGATTTTTGCGGTACTGATCCACAATGCATTGGCATTGAATGTCGGGTATTGGTCAGGGAGGATTGCAGGGCTGAAGGAGAGGGACTGCAGGGCCGTATGTGTGGAGGTGGGTATCCAGAACTCCGCCCTGGGTCTTGTGCTGGTTTTTAATTTTTTTGACGGCCTTGGGGGCATGGCCATTGTGGTTGCCTGGTGGGGGATCTGGCATATTATTGCCGGGCTTGTCACGGCCTTTATCTTCAGCCGGAGGAAACTATTGGATAATGAGATGGCCCATGGCTAGGAGAAATTTTTCTTCCAGGGTGATTCTGGTCACAGGGGCTGCGTCGGGAATCGGGCTTGCCACCTGCCGTGAGTTTGCCAGGGCAGGGGCCAGGATCGCCATGCTGGACATGGACAAGGCTATGCTGGATCTGAGGGAAAAAGAGTTTGAAAAATCAGGGTTTCCTGTTTTGTCCCTGGTTTGCGATGTCACGGATGAAACCGCATGTCAAAAAGCAATAAAAATAGTAATCGATCATTATGGGGCCATTGATCTGGTTTTTAACAATGCCGGCATTACCCAGAGGGGATTGTTTGAACGAACAAAAATTTCCGTGATTAAAAGGGTGATGGATGTTAATTTTTACGGATCCCTGTATATTACCAAGGCTGCCATGCCCAGCCTGATCCAGCAAAAAGGAATGATCATTGTTAACGAGTCCATAGCCGGAGTGGCGCCTCTTCTGGGCAGGTGCGGGTACAGCGCCAGCAAGCATGCCCTTCACGGGCTTTTCACCTCTTTGCGGTGCGAGCTGAAAAACAAGGGGGTCCATGTGATGATCATCTGTCCTGGATTTATTAAAACCAATCTCCAGGAACGCGCCCTGGGTTGTGACGGGAAGATTGCCACCACCAGACAAACCAGGGTGGGCAGGCAGCAGACCCCTGAATTTGTCGCCCGGAAGATTATTTTGGGTGCAGAAAAGGAGGTTTCTATGATGGTCTTTACCTTTTTGGGTAAGATCGGCTACCTTGTGTCCAGGCTTTATCCTTCCCTGTATGAACGCTTGATGACCCGGCAGTTTCGCCAGGAGCTGAACTGATTGCAAGTTTTTTTCATTCTGTTTTTTTCAAGACTTCTAAAATCAAATTAATTGTGATAAAATTAAAAGTTCAACTTGTTGTATAAATAAAGGAGTTCCATGGAAGAGAAAGCAAAAAATATCCCAGGACGACCAGATGAGTCCCTATGTATTCACCTTTTTGGTGCTGGGTTTTGGTTTCTGGTGTTTTTGGGACGGATGGCTGACCTTGGATACTGAAATGGCAGACCATGCTTTTTTTAATCAGGTATTGAGCATAATACTTATTCCCTGGGCAATCTGGGATTTTTTTAAAGTTAAAAAAAAATATAAAAAATCAAACCATCCCTGAAATTTATATTATACCCTGCCATCCAGAATCAATCGAACCTTATTCATTTAGAATACATAAGAAATTAATTTATAATACCAAAGGATTTCCTTTTCATGGGATCAGAAAACCTAGATAACAATATTGATCAAACTCTTGCAAAAGAGATAAACAAACGCAGGACCTTTGCCATCATCAGCCACCCGGATGCGGGCAAGACAACGCTGACGGAAAAACTTCTGCTGTTTGGCGGGGCTATCCAGCAGGCAGGAGCCGTAAAATCCAGAAAAGCTGCCAGGGCTGCAACTTCTGATTTTCTTTCCATTGAGCAGGAAAGGGGAATCTCTGTTTCTTCCTCAGTGATGAAGTTCAATTATAAGGACTATGAGATAAATCTTCTGGATACGCCAGGGCATAAGGATTTTTCAGAAGATACCTATCGGGTTCTCACGGCAGTGGATTGCGCAGTCATGATCATTGACAATGCCAAAGGTGTGGAACCCCAGACCCAGAAGCTCATGGAAGTCTGCCGCATGCGTAATACTCCCATTATTACTTTTATCAATAAGCTGGACAGGGAAGGGCTTGAACCCTTGGATATTTTCCAGGACATTGAAGAAAAGCTCCAGATCGAATGTGTTCCCCTGACCTGGCCCATTGGAATGGGAAAACTTTTTAAAGGGGTATACAACCTGGAACGAAAAGAGCTGGGAATTTTTTCTCCTGGATATACTCCCAAAGACAACGAGGGTATTTTGATCCAGGACCTGGCCGATGAAAGATTGAAGGGTTTGATATCCGAGTCCCAGGCAGCTCAGCTTCGGGATGATGTGGATCTTATTGCAGGGGCTGCAGAGCCCTTTGATCTGGACCTGTATCTGAACGGTACCCAGACTCCGGTATTTTTCGGATCTGCCATCAATAATTTCGGGGTTAGGGAAATGCTGGATGCCTTTGTGAAAATAGCGCCTCCGCCGGGTATCCGTCCCACTGCCACAAGGGATGTAAATCCTGAAGAATCGGCATTTTCAGGATTTACTTTTAAAATCCAGGCCAATATGGACCCGGAACACAGGGATAGGATTGCTTTTTTTCGCATCTGTTCGGGAAAATTTACCAAGGGCATGAAGGTGAGACACCACAGGATTGGAAAGGATATAAAAATATCCAATGCAACCTTTTTTCTGGCCCAGGAGAGAAGCAATATTGAAGAGGCCTATCCCGGAGATATTATCGGGATTCACAACCACGGCACCATAAAGATAGGGGATACTTTTACCACCAAAGAACCTTTGAAATTTCTGGGTATTCCCAATTTTGCTCCGGAGCATTTCCGGCGGGTACTGCTAAAGGATCCCATGAAGGCCAAGTCCCTGACCAAGGGATTGACACAACTGGCAGAAGAGGGAACAATTCAGGTGTTCAGGCCGCTCATGGGGAATATGCAGGTCATCGGTGCAGTGGGGGTTCTCCAGTTTGATGTGACCATGGCCAGGCTCAGGGCAGAGTACAATGTCAAGGCCGGGTATGAACACATTGATCTTTCCGTGGCCAGGTGGGTGACCAGCGAGGATGAAACAATTTTAAAGCAATTTATTCATCGCAATGAGTCCAGCCTTGCCAGGGATGCGGAGGGACGGCTTACTTTTTTGACTACAAGCGAGTATCAGTTGGGGTTTGCCCGGGAAGAATGGCCCGGGGTTGAGTTCCATAAGACCCGGGAGCATAGTTGAGTTTTTTGAAATCCTGCACAAAGACACCATGACACCAGGAGAGGTAAGGGTTTTGCGTTTTTGCGGCTTTGTGCAGGAATAATATTTTTTTCAATCATCCAGGAGCGGGTCAATTTTGAAGCAAGCTTTATAATTTTTATGGAAAGGATATACAAATGACAGATCAAAGAATTTATAATTTTAATGCCGGTCCTGCAGCTCTTCCTTTGTCTGTTCTGGAAGAGATCCAGGCATCTTTTTTAGATTTTAATGGGTCAGGCATGTCCATTATAGAAATTTCTCACAGGTCTTCCTCTTTTGACGGGGTGATCAATGGAGCTGTTCAAAGGGCAAAGCGACTTTTAAAACTGGATGATCGATTTCATGTCCTGTTTATCCAGGGAGGGGCTTCCATGCAGTTTCCCATGATCCCCATGAATTTTCTATCCAATGGCAGATCAGCTGATTATATCAATACCGGGACCTGGTCCACCAAAGCCATTAAAGAAGCTCAGATCCAGGGTAAATCCATCCATATAGCTGCTTCCTCTGAGGACAGGGATTTTTCCTATATTCCCCAGGATATTTCATTTACCAGGGAAGCATCCTTTGTTCATCTGACCTCCAATAACACCATCAAGGGAACCCAGTTCCATGAATTTCCTGATACAGGGGGGATTCCAATCATTTCAGATATGTCGTCTGATGTTTTTTCTCGGCCCCTGGATATGGAAAAATTCGGCATGATCTATGCCGGAGCCCAGAAAAACCTGGGTCCTTCAGGCACCTGCATGGTTATTATCCGCCAGGATCTTCTGGATTCAGCTGAAGTAGATTTGCCCTCCATGCTGAAATATTCAACCTATGCAGACAAAAACTCCATGTACAATACCCCGCCCTGTTTTGGTATTTACACCATTGATCTTGTTCTGAAATGGATTGAAGAGGAGATGGGGGGACTTGAAAAAATGGAGGAACACAATATTCAAAAAGCGGATCTGCTGTACGAGTTCATTGATGCCGGTAATTTCTACAGAGCCACTGCTGAAAAATCTTCCAGATCATTGATGAATGTTACCTTTCGTCTGCCCAGTGAATTTTTGGAAAAAAAGTTTATTGAACAGGCTACCCAGCATGGGCTTGGCGGACTTAAGGGGCATCGTTCCGTTGGCGGTTGCCGGGCATCCATTTACAATGCAGCCACCATGGAAAGCATGTATGCATTGAGAGAATTCATGGAATCCTTTGAAAAAGAGAATAAGTAAGGAGAATAATGATGAAGGTTCTTGTCAGTGATAAAATGGATGAGGCTGGCATTGATATTTTTAGGAATTGCGAAAATATTGATGTGGATGTCATTACCGGGCTTTCTTCGGAGGAACTTAAGAAAATTATCAGCAATTATGATGCCCTTGCCATCAGAAGCACCACAAAGGTGAGTAAGGAAATTCTGGATGCTGGTGTGAATCTTAAGGTGATTGCCAGGGCGGGAATCGGTCTGGACAATGTGGATATAGATGAGGCCACAAAAAAAGGGGTGGCAGTCATGAATACTCCCGGGGGCAACACTGTTACCACGGCAGAGCATGCCATTGCCATGATGATGGCCCTGACTCGGAATATTCCCAGGGGAACGGCTTCCTTAAAGGCCGGGCGCTGGGATAAAAAACTGCTCCAGGGAAAGGAAATTTTCAACAAGACCTTGGGGGTTATCGGGTTTGGAAATATCGGGTCCATTGCTGCCGGTCTTGGCAAGGGCCTGAGAATGAAGGTTATTGTCTATGATCCCAATATTTCTTCTGAACACATTGAAAAGGCAGGATATGAGTATGTATCCCTGGATGATCTTTATGGAAGAGCTGATTATATTACCATCCATGTGCCCAGGATGGATGCCACCATTGATCTTCTGGATGCGGAAGCCTTTGATAAGATGAAAGAGGGTGTGATGGTGATCAATTGTGCCAGGGGAGGTATTGTCAATGAGGCAGCTCTGTTAGATGCCATAAAGGCGGGAAAGGTGGCAGGAGCTGCCCTGGATGTTTTTTCCACGGAACCTCCGGGAGATAACCCCCTGCTGGAACTGGATCAAGTCATTGCCACCCCCCATCTTGGAGCCTCCACCCAGGAAGCCCAGACCAATGTGGCTGTGGCAGCTGCCAACCAGATCATTGCCTATCTTTTGGAAGATACAGTGATCAATGCGGTGAATCTGCCTTCTGTGACTGGAGAGGTTCTCAAACAGCTGGGGCCCTTTATCTATCTGGCGGAAAAAATGGGTAAGATGCAGGCCCAGATCACCCAAGGCGGCATCAAGCAGGTGGACATTGAATATATTGGCCGATTTCCAGATCTGGATTTGAAACCCATTACCATTGCGGCCATGAAAGGGGCTCTGGCGGAATTTGTTAAAGATGATGTTAATTCTGTCAATGCCATCTCCCTTGCCAATGAGATGGGAATCAAGATTACAGAATCTACCTCCCAGGAAGCCGGGAATTTTTTGAACCTGATCCGGATCACTGTGATTTCCGAAAAAGAGACCAATATTGTGGAAGGAACTTTGTTTGGAAAGGATGACGCCAGGATTGTCAGGATCAATAAATTCCGGCTGGAGCTGGTGCCGGAAGGGCATCTGGGACTTATTCACAATGTGGATAAACCAGGCTCCATCGGTTCCATAGGGGTGACCCTGGGCAAACACAATATCAATATTTCACGGATGATGGTGGGACGAGAGGAGGACGGCCAGAGGAATATTATATTTCTCCAGACCAATATCCCCTTGCCGCCCCAGGTGGTTGAGGAAATTATTGGCCTTGATCTTGTTGTGAATATGACGACATTTGAATTGTAGCCTCGCACAAAGCCACTAAGATGGTTACAGGCTTTGTTTCTTCGTGGCTTTGGTGCTGGAATATTATTTTTAATCATTTAAGAATGGGACAGGTAGAATAAACCCGTATTGTAGAATAATGAAAGATCCAAAAAGAAAGATTCCTTATAATTATACTTCCGCAGACGACGACCAGATTATTGATCATCTTTTTGGTTCTGAATTTTTAGGAGAGATAAACGCCCTTGAGGCCAGAAAGGGAACAGGAAGATCCTCCCGCCTGCTGCACAGGTTTATGGGAGATCTGTTCATCATCCAGAGAAATCCTTTTTTGTTCCAGGAATTGGTGGAGCACCCTTTGCAGCGCAGACGGCTGTTTTCAGAGTTTGAAAATGATCTGCAGACCATTGAAGAACACGCAGATCACAAGGCAGTTCTCAATGTCCTTGAAACCTGTAAATCAGCACTGAATTCGCTGTGTGGCCAGATCAAGTCAATTTCTTCGGAACAGCAGCGGGCTTTACGTCTTCTGGGGTCTGTTATCGGTAAAGACAATATTTACTTTGATCCCTTTAACATCACAGCCCATGTGACTGATGCCACTGACTGGCGGAGATTTTCTCCTGTGGCGATCCTGAGACCTGACAAGGAATCCCAGGTCCCTGAACTTGTGAATAAAATTAAAACTCTTGGATTTAATATCATTCCCAGGGGTGCCGGCACTGGATTAACAGGAGGAGCAACCCCCCTGACCCCTACCTGTGTGATTATTAATTCGGAAAAACTCAACCACATATCGGATATAATTTATCAAACAAACCGCAAGGGCCGGACCTTTGCCAGTATGGAAGTGGAAGCAGGGGTAGTTACCCAGGATGCCAAGGATGCGGCAAAGGCCCAAGGCCTGATTTTTGCGACGGATCCAACCTCGGCCTGGGCCTGTACCATTGGGGGGAATTTGGCAGAGAATGCCGGTGGAAAAACAGCCGTGCTTTTTGGTACAGCCATTGACAACGTTCTGTCCTATAAGATCACCATGCCGGATGGGATTTCCTATACGGTGAAGCGCAAGGATCATCCTTTGAGAAAGATCGGAGCCAGGGACAATCTTGAATTTCATATCCTGGATGAACGAGACAATCTTGTGGATATTATTCGGCTGACCGGGTCTGAGATTAGGAAAAAAGGACTGGGCAAGGATGTAACCAACAAGACCCTCAACGGTCTTCCCGGCATACAAAAGGAGGGGTGTGATGGGATCATCACTTCTGCTGTTTTTATTCTTTATCCGGAGTATAAATATAAAAAAACCTGCTGCATTGAATTTTTCGGCAATGATATGACAGAGGCGGGTCAGGTAATTACAGCCATTTCCAAAGGCTTTGTCGGCCAGGAGTCTTTGCAGGATGAGCTTTGTCCTGAAGTGCATTCACCCGGGGCACCCGCTTCCATGGCATCTGATTCCACGGCGCCTGCTCCCGGGGCATCCGTTTCCACTGCGCCCGCTGCAATGGCGCCATCTCTTATGGCATTGGAACATTTTGATGAAGAATATATCAAGGCCATAAAATATAAGACCAAGCAGCCTGTGGGGGATCGGCTAAAGGCGGTGCTGCTGGTTGATATGGTTTCCAATGATCTCCCGGCCCTGGATCTTGGAATAAAAAAGCTTGGTGATATTTTGGACCCCTATGACAGGACCGGGCTCAGCATTGCCAGGGATGAAAAAGAAGCCGCACGGTTCTGGGATGACCGGAAAAGGTTGGGAGCCATTGCATCCCATACCAATGCATTTAAGCTTAATGAGGATATTGTCCTGCCCATAGATTCTCTGGCAGACTTTGTCCGGTTCATTGATGAAACCAATCTTGGGGAAAAAAAATACAACCAGGTTCAGATTATCCAGAATATTGTCACATACCTGGACAGGGCTATCCCCTTGTCAGACCCGGAATGGCTGATCAAAAAAGTGGGAAGGGCAAAGGATCTTGCCTATGCAATTCGGAAAAAACTGGAAATTGCCTCCAGGGATGCCCTGGAAGCTTCCATCCATTCCAGGAATTTTTTCAATCAGATCACTGAAAGTCTCAGGGGCTACAGCCTGGTCTTGGAAAATGTTGAAAAAATATATAAAGACACAGGTTCCCGTTTGATTGTTATTGCCACCCACATGCATGCAGGCGACGGGAATGTCCATGTGAATATTCCTGTTTTGTCCAATGACAGGGAAATGATGGACCGGGCAATGAGAACAGCTGACACGGTTATGGAAAAGGCTGTTGCTCTGAATGGTGTGGTTTCCGGAGAGCATGGAATCGGCATTACCAAGTTCAAGTATTTGGACCAGGATGTGATTGATGAATTTACTGCCTATCGGAAAAGGATAGATCCAGGCGGTCTCATGAATCCAGGTAAGCTCAGGGAAAAAAATATCCATACCCGGGTGTTTACCCCTTCCTTTAATTTGCTTGAACTGGAAGCCAGGATATTGAAGCACGGCTCATTGTCCGACCTGGCCATGGATATTGCCAATTGTGTCCGGTGCGGAAAATGCAAGCCCCAATGCCCTGTATTTTATCCGGCACAGAACATGTTTTTCCATCCAAGAAACAAGAACCTGGCCATTGGAGCCCTGATTGAGGCTTTGCTGTATATTACCCAGCGGACCCAGTCCACTGGCTTTCAAATACTTAAAAACCTGGAACAGATTGCCGATCATTGTACCATCTGTCATCGCTGCCTGATAAAATGTCCGGTGAATATTGATTCTGGAAAGATCTCAATCAAAGCGCGTGAAATCTTGAAAAATATGAAATTCAATGGCACAGCACTTTCCACCCGGATGACCTTGCAATATCTGGGCACCAGAAATGAGACTTTGAACCAGGTGCTCCGGCCAGCTCTTCTGGGTGGGGGTGGTTTTCTTCAGAGAAGCGGATCAAAAATTACGCCTTTTTTTTCATTTATCCGCCCATTGAAGAAAACCAGAACGTTTCAGCTTTTGCGCAGTCCGATGCCCAGACCCGGAAATGTAACCCTGGGATACTATCTTCCCAAAACCTCTAAAAACCAGGCCATACTGCTGGAACCAAGGGGTCGGGCAGTATCCACGGTTTTTTATTTTCCAGGATGCGGCAGTGAAAGGATCTTTTCCAGGATATCCATGGCATCTATTTTTCTGCTGCTCTCCCATAACCACAGGGTTGTCCTTCCTCCGCCCTATCTATGCTGCGGATACCCCCTGAAGGTCAATGCCAGGAAAAAAGAGTTTGATAAAGTTTTCCTTGAAAATATTATTATTTTGACCCAGATACGGGATATGTTCCATGACCTTGAATTTGAGGCCTGTATTGTCTCCTGCGGCACCTGTATGGAATCCCTGGAGGAGCTTGGGGCATCCCAGGTGTTTGGCTGTGGGATCAAGGATATTTCAGGTTATATTATAGAAAACAGCAATAAAAATAATTTGAAAACTAATTTAGAAAACAACCAGGATATTCCATGGGATTTGCCCTGTCTTTACCATACCCCCTGCCATGATTCGCTAAAAGAAAAGGCCATGCCCATGCTTTTGGGCCAGGGCATGGATGTTCAGGCCGTACCCCATTGCTGTTCTGAAGCCGGGACCCTGGCCATTTCACGGCCGGATATCAGCCATGCCATGCTTCTTCGGAAGCAGCAGGCCGTAAAAGAGGCTGGGCAGGGTATTGCCCCGGGAAAGGGGCTGGATGCAGGACCGGGTTCCGGTGGTGGTTCTGGTGGTGGTTCTGGTGGTGGTTCTGGGCCGGGCCAAAAAAGGAAAATTTTGACCAACTGCCCTTCCTGTATTCAGGGGCTTGGCAGGCAGGCAGACCTTTTACCGGTTCATCTGGCAGAGGAACTGGCTTTGCTGACAGGGGGAAAAGACTGGGTTCAGAAGTTCAAGGACCTGGTAAGCTCCTGGGAAAAGGTGAGTTTTTAAAGATGAACTTGATGCTTCTGGAGAAAAATGATTTTACAGGGCCGGGCAGGGTTATTATTTTTGGCCGCAGGTTTGACCATGTTAAAAATGTTCTTCAGGCTGGAATAGGCGAAAGCCTTTCCTGTGGTATTGTTAACGGCAAGATGGGAACAGGCAGGATTATGGCTGTTCATTCAGATTCCCTTGAAATGGATATCAGTCTGGAGATTGAACCTCCGGAACCGCTTCCCTTAACCCTTGTTCTGGCATTGCCCCGACCCAAAATGCTGAAACGGATTTTTGAAAGCGTCACCAGTCTCGGGGTAAAAGAGATCTATCTTATTAATTCCTGGCGGGTTGAAAAAAGTTTCTGGCAAAGTCCGGTTCTGGAAGCCAGGGAACTGGAAAAATATTTGCGCCTTGGACTGGAACAGAGCAAAGACACCATGATGCCGAGGATTCATCAAAAACGGTTTTTTACAAAATTTGTAAAACAGGAATTGCCTGTCATTGGGAAAGACAGTTTTTGCATGACAGCTCATCCAAAGACTTCAAATATATGTCCAATGGGTGTAAATAAAAAGACATGTCTGGTCATCGGACCTGAAGGAGGGTTTATTGACCTGGAAATAAAAACCCTGGAAGAATCTGGGTTTACAACCTATAATATAGGCCAGAGGATTCTAAGGGTAGAAACCGCAACTACTTTTTTGATTTCGCGATTATTCGCATGGGGATAAAAATAGAACAATATGGATAAAAAAACAAAAAAACAAAGACAAACAGCCTTTGAAAGCCTGCCTCCGTCGATCCGGGAAACTCTTTCCGAAGAGGAAAAGAAAGATTTTTTAACTGCAGAAGAGTGGCCGGAAGAGTTATTTGCAAAACTGGATGAATTTATTATTAAAGAGTGAGGCGGTCTGTCCGGGACGGCTGGGGACGAATAATATTGTGAACGGATAGGATAAATCCAGTTATTGATTAATTTTACTTTTTTAAAAAGATGCAATGAAGCCTGAAATTAATAAAAAACTCAGTTTTGAAAAATATGCCAGATATGCCCAGATTTTGGAAAAAACCAGATGGGCCAATGAGTTTTCCTGGGATCATATTAAAAAAATATGTCAGTATATTGATCCGGTCATGGCAAAGAAAGGGGCAATAATTTTTAAAGAGGGCGATCTTGAAAGAAGCCTTGGGATCATTGTCAAAGGCTCCATCCATATCATGAAGGAAAAAACACTGGTGACTACCCTGAAAAGTTCCCAGACCTTTGGGGAAATGGCTTTGATCGATGGTGAGCCAAGGTCTGCTACCGGTATTGCTGCAGAAGAGACCATTGTTTTTTTTATGAAGGAAAAATATCTGCAGAGGCTGATAGAGGATGATCCCAAACTCGGGGTCCAGTTATTGTGGAAAATCTCCAAGCTTATAAGCCAGAGACTCCGCCAGACCACAGGGATACTGGTGGATTATATGGGGTAAAAATTTTATTTATCAACCTCTTTTTTTTCCTCCAGGACTTCCCACCTGGAATACAGGTCTTGAACCTTTGATTCAGCTTTTTCAAGCTGGGAACAGATATCAGTCATCAAGGCAGTATTGCTTATAACCTCCGGCTCCTGGATTTTTCGGGTCAGTTCCCGGGCAAGCTCTTCGGCTGCAAGTATATTCTCTTCCATGTGTTCAAGTTCGTATTTGTCTTTATAGGAAAAAACAGGTTTTGCCTTTGGTTTTTTTTCTTCCACGGGTTTTTGAGTCTGTTTTTTTTGGGGTTCCCGGCTGGTTTCTCTCTTCTTGAGTATCTGGTTAAAATCTCTGTAAAATTCGGCAGGGGAGTTGGGGGCCAGGTAAAGGATTTTATGGCAGACATTATCCATCAGGTATCGATCATGGGACACAATGATTACCGCACCGGGAAAGCCTTTGATGCTTTGCTCCAGCACTTCAAGGGAAAGGATGTCCAGATCATTGGTGGGTTCGTCCAGCAAAAGGATATCACAGGGCTGGAGCATGAGGTTGGCAATGATAATTCTGGCTTTTTCTCCACCGGACAGGCGTTTGACGGGCATGTCCAATTGGTCGGGCATGAACAGAAAACGTTTTGCCCAGGTGACCACATGGATGGGCCTGCCTTTGTAATTTACTGAATCTCCGCCAGCCGGGTTCAGGGCTTCTCGTAAGGGGAGGTCAGGGTTCAATTGGCTCCTGTCCTGATCAAATACGGAAATCTTAAGGTTTTCTGCCCATTTTACGGTTCCCTCATCAGGTTCCATGGTTTTTTCAAGGATGGATAAAAAGGTGGATTTGCCGCTGCCGTTTTCCCCTACCACACCCAGACAGAATCCAGGCCCCAGCTCAAAGGTCAGGTTGGAAAAAAGTTCTTTGCCCTGGAATGCTTTTCTAAGGTTATGACATCGCAGCAGTTTTCGGGTCTGTCGGCCCGTGGCAGAAAAATCAATTCCCACCTTGGCATTGTGCCTGTTCCTGTCTTTTACATCGGATAGCTCCGTGCGGAGTTTTTCGGCCTGGTCAATGCGATATTTGGCCTTGGTGCTCCTGGCCTTGGCACCCTGGCGCAGCCACTCGTCTTCCCTGCGCATTTTGCTGGCAAGGGAGGCCTGCTGTTTCTGCTGGGCAACAAGAAATTTTTCCCTTTCTTTTTCAAATTTTTTATATTGTCCCTGGATCTTAAAATAGCCCTGGCCATAGTATTTACCAATTTCCATGGTATTGACACAGACATTTTCAAGAAAGGTCCGGTCATGGCTGACAAGGATAAAAGAAAATAATGCGGTTTGAAGGATTTTTTCCAGCCAGAGGATTCCGGTAATATCCAGATGGTTGGTGGGTTCGTCCAGGAGCAAAAGATCTGGTTTCATGCACAGGGCCCGGGTAATGGCCAGTCTTTTTTTCCAGCCTCCGGACAGATGTCCTGCCTTGATACCTGTATCTGGAAATTTACCCCTGCCAAGGGCCTGATTTACCCTTTTATGGCGCTCTTTGTCATCAATGGTTTCATTGGTAAGGCTATCGTACAATATGTCTTCTATTGTTTTGTCTGGATCAAATTTTTCATCCTGGGCAAGATAAACAAAGCGCTTTCCTTTTTTTATACTTAGTTCACCAGTGTCCGGGGCTGTCATGCCCGAGATCATCTTCAGCAGGGTGGATTTACCACTGCCGTTCATGCCGATGAGTCCCAATTGTTCCCTTGCTTTAAAATCAAGGGTAAGATCGCTGAAAAGGGTGTCATCTCCATAGGCTTTTGACACCTGGTTTAAACTGAACAAAATAGTCATGGATGATATATTTCTTTTTCTGGTTTCAGGGAGTGCTCCGGATTTTTTTGAATACCCGGATCATTTTAATTAAAAAACTGATGGCAAGGGCCAGACTGATGAGAATAATAAAACTTGCTGAAAAAAAGGTCATTATAAAATTGAAAGGATTTTCAAGAGTATAGGATGCCAAGAGCAGATCAATGCCAAATACCAGGAAGAAAACAGAGACCAGCATCATAAGTATCTGAAAGACCCACCACCTGTATTGCATATTATATTCACTCCTTGTTATAATAAAATCCAGGCAAGGATATAGGTTTCCCAATAAAAAATCAAATCATATTGATTAATGGTCTGGGGTTCATATACTATTCAGGCACATTATTTAGATATGGCCAGGCCAATGATAACCATGGAGCGTAAAGAAAAGATATGAGACTTCTACTGGTTGAAGACGATGAAAAAATTGCAAAATTTGTTGAAAAAGGCCTTAAAGCCTCGGGATTTGCAGTGGATCTTGCCTGCACAGGTACCCAGGGCTTTGACATGGCATTTGAAGAACCCTATGACACCCTGATAATTGATATAATGCTGCCGGAAATGGATGGCTTTTCCCTGATCCGGAAATTGCGGGCCCATGAAAACAACACACCCATCATTGTCCTGAGCGCCCGGGGCAGGGTGGATGACCGTGTAAAAGGGCTTGAGGCCGGGGCAGATGATTATCTGACCAAACCTTTTTCCTTTACAGAACTTCTGGCCCGGGTACAGGCATTGATCCGCAGGGCAGGCAATGTGGCCGAACCTGTTTCCCTCTCCTATGGGGATTTGTCCGTGGATATTGTTAAAAGACAGGTAAGAAGGGAAAAAGACCTTATAGAGCTTCAGCCCCTTGAGTTTTCTCTACTGGAATATCTTTTGCGGAACAAGGAGAGGGTGGTATCAAAAACCATGATCATGGAGCATGTGTGGAACTATAATTTTGATCCCATGACCAATGTTGTGGAAGCCAGGATCTGCAGGCTCAGGGATAAAATTGATAAAGATTATCCCGTTAAACTAATTCATACGGTACGGGGTGCCGGATATGTCCTTAAAAAACAGAATGCCTGATTTGTTCAGGACAATTGCCTTTCGTCTGACCCTCTGGTATGCAGGGATTTTTACCGTGTCCTCCTGTGTCGCCTTTGCCTTGTTTTATGTTTTGATAACCCAGACCCTCCAGGACCGCCTTGACCAGGAGCTCATTGAAAAAACGAGGTATTTTTCCACTGTCATCAATCAGAGCGGACTCATGGGAGCCAGTAACCTGGCAGTGATAGAGGCCCAGGCAGCTGGAGAGAAAATGATTTTTTTCAGGCTTCTTTATCCCACAGGAGAGGTGTTTGCATCCTCCCACATGTCCTATTGGAAAGATGTACACGTGGACCATGATGTAATTGATATCCTGCTTCACAAAGGCGGTCATGTATTCAAAACCCTGTCCATACAGCCGGAAAACCCAAAGGACAGGATTCAGAAAGCCAGGATTTTATATGGGTTTGTAGCACAAAATGTCATTTTACAGACCGGCATTGCCATGGATTCCCATTCAAAGTTTATATCTGCATTTAAAACGGTATTTATCATCTCCATGGGATTTATTATTATTTTTTCGACTGTTTCAGGGCTTTTCCTGGCAGAAAAGGCCCTATCCGGGGTAAAGGCCATTACCAGAACAGCCAGCAGTATTTCCGGGTCCAACCTTGAAAAAAGGGTGCCTGAAATCGGAAACAAGGATGAGCTGGATCTATTGGCAAACACCTTTAATCACATGCTGGACCGCATTGAAGATCTGGTGAAAAGTATTCGGGAAATGAGTGATAATATTGCCCATGATTTAAAAAGTCCCCTTACCCGCATAAGGGGATTTGCCGAGATTGCCCTGGTTCAGGGAGATGATATTGACAGCTATCGGGGAATGGCCGCCAATACCATTGAAGAGTCTGACCGCCTTCTGGATATGATCAACACCATGCTTGTAATTTCCAGAGCCGAGGCAGGGGAGGGTGAGTTTGTTTTTAAACCCGTGAATCTATCTGCCATGATTCAGGAAGCCTGCGAGTTGTTTGTGCCGGCGGCAGAAGACAAGGACATTGATTTTACCTTTGGGGTTGCAGACAATATCCATATGGATGCAGATGTAAAAATGCTCCAGCGCGCCTTTTCCAATCTCCTGGATAATTCATTGAAATATACCCGGGCCGGGGGAAAAGTTCATGTTGATTTCAGGCCGGAATTGGACGGGTTCGTCCATATCCGTGTGACAGACACGGGTCCTGGAATAGATCCGGTTTACTTTGAAAAAATATTTGAACGGTTTTTCCGTGCTGAATCTTCAAGAACCAGCCAGGGAACAGGCCTTGGGTTAAGCCTTGCCAGGACCATTGCAAGGGAGCACAAGGGAGATATCAAAGTTCAAAGTGAATTGGGCAGCGGATCTGTTTTTGAGATGACATTACCATATCGTAACTTTGAGGTCATTTAAAAGTCATGTTTGTGTATTATTATGAATTCAGCAGCAATTGTTTATTTGCATTATTTAAATTCTTTTAAATAGGGAGAATAGCCATGAAATACATGAAACAAGTTTTTGTAACCCTGATGATCATCGGTTTATTTGCCATGCCGGCCATGGCAAATAAGAACGATCCAATATCCATGGTGCCGGCCAGTTTTTCCCAGCTTGCCGAGACAGCTAAACCGGGTGTGGTAAATATCCAGACAGTAAAAACCATCAAAGGCGGGGGGCAGGTGTACCAGCATTTTTTTGGATCACCCTTTGGCGGAAACAAAGAAGGCATGGAAGAGTTTTTTGCTCCTTTTTTTAATCAGAGACCCCGGAACCGGGAAGAAAAAAGCCTTGGATCCGGGTTTATCATCAGTGACAATGGGTATATCGTCACCAATAATCATGTGATCAAAGGCGCTGACCAGATAAAGGTCATCCTACATGATAAAAAAGAATATGACGGAAAGATTATCGGGACCGACCCCATGACAGATCTTGCCCTGATAAAAATTAAAGCCAAAGACCTTCAGCCTTTAAAATTTGGCAGTTCCTCCGATACAAAGGTTGGCTCATGGGTGGTTGCCATTGGAAGTCCATTCGGCCTTGAACAGACCGTTACAGCAGGTATTATCAGCGCAAAAGGACGGATTTTAGGATCCGGACCCTATGATGATTTTATCCAGACCGATGCTTCCATCAATCCAGGCAACAGCGGGGGACCTCTGCTGAATCTTGACGGAGAGGTCATTGGAATTAACACGGCCATTATAAAATCCGGTCAGGGCATAGGCTTTGCCATTCCATCGGACCTTGCCACGGGTATTATTGACCAGCTTACCGAATCAAAACAGGTGTCCAGGGGCTGGATGGGGGTTGCCATCCAGGATGTAAACAAGGAACTGGCAGAATACTATAGTATAAAGGAAACAGCCGGTGTATACGTAGCCAAGGTCTATGAAGGAAATCCAGCCCATAAAGCTGGCATAGAAAATGGTGATATTATCACCATGATTGATGGCCGGACAATCGAAAATTCAAGGGATTTGACCCTGACCATTGCCAATTTAAAAGTGGATGAAACCATAAAAGTGAAACTCATCCGCCAGGGAAAAGAAAAAATTGTTGAGGTAAAACTGGGGGAAAGACCGGATCAGAATCCCGAAACCCTTGCTTCCATTGACGGATATGATGCATTTGGATTTATGTTCAAGCAGGTAGATGATTCCATTGGCAAGCGTCTGGGATATCCGGAAGGGATTCAAGGCCTTATTGTAACCCAGATAAAGCCCGAGACCCTTGCAGCTAAATCCGGTGTTCGTGCAGGGGATCTGCTGGTTGAACTTAACCATAAAAAGATCACAACCCCCGGGGGATACCAGGATATTTTGAATAAAATCAGCAAGGGGGAAATTGCCCAGATTTTGTTTCGCAGGGGAAACAGCCATATATTTGTGGTTCGATTTGTAAAAGAATAAAAGATTGTTCTCGCACAAAGACGCAGAGACACTAAGAGGGGTATAAACTTAGTGTCTCTGCGCGGGAGTTTATAGGGTCTTTCTGCATCGGTAATCCTTATAACCGTTTTTTCAGACAAGTGCGTATTTATAATTATTTATTTAACTGAAGGCCGAAATATAATTATATTTCAAGTATAATAATAATTTTATGAGGTCAGTCCATGGAAATAAATGTTTTGGGAGATCGTTTTGCCGGGTATGCCCATCTTTTGGATAGACTTGAACTCACGGCAATGCATAATTGGCACATTTCTTCGGTTTCGGCAACAGGCTCTCTCCGCTCAAAGGTTCAGGGCAGAACTATTGAAGAAGTTTATCCTGCCAAATACTGGCCCGGAGATAAGATCGGGGATCATCTGGAGTTTGCACTGAAATATGATGGTGTAAACCTGGGTGCTTTGAAACTGATCGTCGAGCATGTGGGTGAGGATGAAATTATGGATTTCTATGTGAAGACCCGTTTCCCATTGAGGGTATTACTACCGGGAATTATGTGGAGGTGTTGGGACCGAAAATTTATTACACAGTCACAATGGGTGAGAAATCCAAGCGGCACCGGGTTTTGAATAACCTTCTTGAACCCAGAGTTTTTTGTCCAATTGTCAGAAAAACGGACAAGCTCAGAAAAATGGATGAGGCTGGTTTGAGGAAAAGAAGTGAAGATATCGTTATCTCATATCCGCCGGAACTAGTCCGAAGGGCCTTTCAAAAATCCAAAAATTACTTATGCAGGGGCGGCTATCTGATCGCCGGATAAATATATCCAGAGGTTGAAAGGCTGAAGCGATGAGTGAATCATTTTCGCCAATCTAATGGCACCCTCCATGCCCTATACACTAAATTTTCTCGACAACCCCTGGCAGTATTAAACCAAAAATTTGGATTTACATATTCCCATACAATTTCGCCATCCTCTGTAATTTCAAAAAGACGACCATAGATTGCATCACAGATCAAGGTATTGCCGTTAATAAGCTTTTGCGCACCCCCCGCAAAAGCTGAAAAAAATGAGTGTAAAGGTTCACCGGATTTTAAAGCATTATATGTGGCAACTATCTCTTTTCGAACAGGATTAATTTCAATGACTCTGGAATCAAGGCGAAACTTCTGTGGCCACCCCCCAGTTCCTCCATTATCAAACAACAAAATATTTCCGGCACCACGGAACCCAGGATCAATCAGTTGTGCATTATGTTGCCCAATAGTTAAAAAACAATCCGGACCAATCTTCCAGACAATTTGTCCTGTATCTTTATCTATGATAAAAATAATATTTGTTTGTCTTTGGCTGACTAGAATATTACTTTCCTTAAAAGGATGTGCATTTATTAAATTAAAGGATAAACTTTGAATTGAATTAGTATGGGCCCAATCCATCCCTTCATTTCTAATTAACATCTTTGCTTCATCATTAAACCCAAACTCATCATAATGATCTGAAGTATACCACTCCCATACGATTTTTCCTTCAGGAGTGACTTCTATGATACTATCGTCTAGTACAATTTCCGATGATATTTCAATGACATCACGTCTTTCGTTGCGCAGAATCATCGTATTACCATTACTCAATCTTTGAAAATCATGGTGAAATCTCTTTGTTCCTTCTTGATCGAAAAATTCCCATACGACATTACCGTCCCAATCAAATTCTTTCATAGATCTAATTCCTGTCTGTGTTGAGTCCACAATTGCCAACACGTGACTGTTGTTCAGTAATGGTTCCGCGTATACAAATTTATGTCCGCTGTATTCCCATTGATGAATTTCATTTCCTTCCATATCAATCAATACTATCCTGCTGCCTGGATCATACGAATCTGTATTCGGCACGGTATATAAAGTGTAGCCCTCTTGTGCTTTATCTAAGTCATATATAGTAGTATTGTAAGAATAGACAGTTGGAGATGCCAATGGGGATTGCAAAGTTGTTATAAAAAACATAAAATAACTTACAAGGAAAATAGTTGTTTGCTGGACTTTTTTAAAATTAACTGCAGCTTTTTCAGTAAAAACACTTTTCATCCTATTCCCCTCATTTTCATTAATAGAATTAAAATCGTCTATAGCCGAATTGTGCTTCGACAGTAGCCAGTAGCATTTACAAATACCATGCGATTTACATTGTCGATTTATGTCTTCGTGCCCACGAAGATGTGAATTTCCCTGTGCTTTTTGACAAATTTGAAATATTTCAAAATGTTAATTATTCACAATGCAATAGTAAATCTGAATGGATTTGTCAATCGAGGAAACTCTCCCAAATCCACCGCCTGATTTTTTGTTGACCCCTCCAAAGAGGATTCGGGGGATTTTTTTTAGGATCGAAGGCTTATTTCGGTGCTACCGTGGTCTCTGTTGCAAATTTGCAAATCCGGTAAAGTTGTAAAGTTTGGAACAGAATTCCGGTAATCGTAGCCATTGAAGCCTGGCCATGTGTGAGAACCTTTCTACGGGGATCAAGCTCGATATTTTCATCAATAATTTTGGCAATAGCGCACCACTCAAAATAATGCTTCAGAATCGGTGCAAAGCCTACTGGTACTGGTTGTTTTGTTACGGATTTTATAGCGGATTTTGTCATATGTAGTCTCTCTATGTATTTGAAATCATTCTACATATTGAGCATACTAAAGTATAGTTTTATTTTCAATGATTGCAGTAACTTAAACGCAAGTATTGCCCTATATGGTCTATTTTTATTGATTTCCTTTGATTTATTAGATTTTTATGTTATTTCTTAATTCACAAATTTAATATTTAAACAAGCGAAATGTGAGATACATGAAATGGAGTAAATCTTTTTTAACAGCCTGATTTATGCCCATCTTGAGGATGAGTTTTTCTTAGGGCCGAGTTAGACGACCAGCTCTTTGGATAATTTGATGCCGAATAGTATCCAATTTTTGAAATTTTCAGGCAGTCGGACGTTTTGGTTTAACCCGGTTTGTTGCAGGAAGGGCCACCATTTGCATTTCTCTTGAAAAATTGTGTGCCATCATGGAAGCAAATGTGAAAACCTGATTCGATGATACCCAGCGGTCAAATTTTAATTGCCATCATCACCACCGGTATAAGATCAAACCTCTTAAAAATATTTTTTAGAGTGAGTTGAGCTATTCAATTAAGCTGCGTTTGCCAAGTTAGAGCAAAAGAATTATCACGGAATACTCCTGGGAAAATTGAATAGTCTCATGGACATGGTAAATAATATTATTATATTGTCTTTATGAATTTGATTGTATTTTTGTTGATATCAAATATATGTCCTCCGGATAAAAAGTATACAATTGCGGTTCATGGATAGATAGAACTAAAACCAAAAGGAGGCTGTTATGTTCAGATCTCGTTTCAATAAATACAGAAAATTGACCATTTTTATCTTAGTTTTTCAACTCTTGGTCAGCAGTTTTTTCTTTTCGAAGGTTTTTGGAGAGTCCGCTTACGGTGTGTTTAGTTCCCATGTTTTGGAAGTTGAATTTCAAAATAAAACCGGATTGCAGGATATGAATGAATATTTTAATTATGTGGATCGGCAAATGCAGGACCTGGGTGCAAAATGGACCCGTCTGAATTTAATATTTCAATGGTCCCTTGTTGAACCGATCATCGGAGGCGGATACGATTGGGATTCCCCAAGTGGCGGCACCGATACCCTGATTAACGCAATTTACAAACCAGGAAACGATATCGATTTATTGGCGGTAATCCACCCGTGGCGAAAAGACGGAATGAATGCCCTAACGAACCCGATTGAATATGCCAGATTTGTCAATGATTTGGCAGAACGTTTTGACGGGGATGGTCTTGAGGATATCGATTCCGGTGCAAAGGTGGACTATTTCCAGTTGGTCAATGAAATAGACCAGATTTCCAACAGAGATGATCCTTTTACGCTTGCCCAATACGTCCATGTCGCAAATTTGACCCTTTCAAGCCTGAGAGCTTCGAATCCGGATGCAAAGCTGGTATTAGTGGCACAAATATCCGCCAATGAAGTCATCGAAGAGATGGAATCCATCCTCCAGATAGCAAAAAATGCCGGGATTGATTTTCATGCGGTTGATCTGCATTGGTGGGGGGACGACTCCCAATGGCAGGCTCCCGTGGTCGCTGATATGCGATCCTTCCTGGGATCTCTGGGGTTGGACAATGTGGAAATATGGTCCACGGAAAACGGAACCTATTCCGGTTGTCCTAATCAAACTATAGAACAAAGCGAAGCAGACCAGGCTCGTTCTTTGATTAAGCGGGCTGTTTACGGGAGGGCAAAGGGGCTGGATCGTTATTTCTGGAATAAACTCATCGATTTTTATCAGTTTAAGGGGTTTAACGATTCGGTTTACAACACCATGGGGCTGATCAGTGACGGAGAAGGAAGCTGTGATGATTCAGTGGTAGGACAACGACGACAGGCATACTACAGCTATCAGAAATTGATCCAATACACGGATTTGGATACGGCTATTTTAATGGGGGAAATTCAACTTTGTCAATCCGTTGGCCCCTGTGACGCCTATGGGTTCGAGTGGATCAACAAATTGGACGGCAGTTCCATGTATATCCTATGGAAGGAAGGGGATGCAGAAATTGTGGAATTAGATCTTTCCGGATCACGGATTGCCAACATAATCCCCTTGGTTTCTGAAAATTTGAATGGCAGTCAGGGGATTCAGGTACGCGTTCCTGACTACGGCATCCTTCAGTTGAAGATTGACACGAACCCCATACTTGTCATTGCAAATCCTTCGACCATCACCCAAAATTAATTTCGTGGGCGGGATAAACCTGGCAGGGCTGGGAATATTATTTTTAAAGAATAATTTAAAAAAGGCCGTGATTCCTCAGTAAGAGGAACCGCGGTCCCAGGGTTTTTTCTTATTATTTAAAATGACGCTTAAGCGGCATCCAGTGAATTGTCGTCGATATCCACGGCAAGTTTTGGGGTATCGATTTTCTGGGTTTTCAGGGAAATAATCAAAAACGGGGATCATACTCAAAATAACCTTTATGCCAGATCCTGAGTAGGGAATGGCCGAAGTGACGATCAGTTCATCTCCGGTCAATCCGTTTAAGACGATGGGGTTGATGTCTCTGGAAGTATACTGGGGTTCGTCAAAATAATCCCACCAGGCAATGTAAATTTATTTTCCATCTTTTTCGACCTGAAAAAGATAAAGATGATTGGTGTTCGTACCATCTTGCAATGTGGTTAAGGTTTACCAATCGGCACCTTCAAGCGCTTCTGTCATCTTCTTATAGGGATAATAACTATATTGAGTAAGCCTCCGGCTTTGCCGGAGGTATGGCGACTCAAATTTAATGTTTAGAACGTCAATTCCACATTGTGGTATTGTCAATTTTTTTGAATATTTCCGATTAGGACAGGCTCAATAGATCAGTATATATTGCAAAATAAGCATTTTCCCTATTTACAAAAAACGTTTGGATTGGTATCTTTCATTTCCATGAAGGGCAATCATGTTTTTGTAAAATTGTACTGTTTCAGCGATTAGAGTAGATTCGGTACTCAAGATATTTTATTTTCAGATATGAAGTTGTTTAGCAATGACTGTTGTAAAATCTGAGGCAAATTGTATGAAAAGATGCTACCTTATTTTCAGAGTGGAAAAAATGGATTGTGTTATATGGGGTACATTTCTTGGTGCTGAATCTTCTGTTTGCTCCTATAGGGAATGTTAGGCCTATCGCATTTTCGGAAACAAGGATTGATAGATATGATGCCTGGGAATCTGGTTTTCCAAACATCATTTTGATTGTCATAGATACGTTAAGGGCTGATCATTTAACCACCGCCGGTTATGCAAGGAATACAAGCCCGAATATGGATAGGTTTGCAAATTCGGCTGTTGTATTCTCAAATACTTATAGCTTTGCACCATGGACCCTACCCGCATACTCTTCCCTCTTGCTTGCCAAACATGCATTCAAGCACAATCAAAATATTTATAGGGGAGACAAACAAGAGGAGCCAAACTCCACTATACTGATAACACCATTGGAAGCATCTGGATATAAAACCGTTTCCATTCAAACAAACGGGTTTTTGGATGTATTGGATTACAACTGTGATGAAAGATATCGGCTATATAAATATAGCGAATTTTCTTTGGTGGATTTTTTAGCAAGCAACACTGCCCTTGAATGGCTAAATTCAAAAGACAATACCGATGAAACATTTTTTATGTCTTAGGCCTGCTGAGCCCCATTGGCCATACGAAGCTAACAGCGGTTTTCTTGAAGAGTTTTTCAAGGACGAAGCCTACCAGTCAGGGCCGTTGACCATGGTATCCTTTGATAACTATAGCGAGGATGGGTTGATAAACTATGATGATTTATCGGATGTGGCTAAGACAATGGTGGGGTTTCCTTCCAGTATCGCAACAAATTTCATGACTCAAGGCTTTATAATGCGGCTGGGAGACTGCCATGGATTTAAAAAACTTTATCCACGATCAACCCGGAATAAAAAAAACCTTAAGGAGAAGCAACCTCCATACAGGTGGGAGAATTAGTGTGTTTGTGTTTATTTCTTAGAAAGTTAATTTTTACGATATTGCCCTAATGAGGTGAATTTTGGATCTTCCCAAAAAAGAGAGCCCTATCATTTTTGCCGTTAAGAAGCCGGTGAATGGAAACCTTGACCTGGAAAACAATTCATATGCCGAACACCATAAATGGGGGAGACCCTGCTTGTTTTTCCTAGTATGCCTGGGAATCCTTTTTGCCGCTTCAAGTAGCTTTGGTCAGAAAGGTTTAGGCATCGGTCAGGTGGAAGGAATTAAAGCCAACTCAATCACGATCTCTTTTTCCGGATTGAGGAAGCGCAGTTTTGAGCGAAATCAGTTTTTAGATATCACGGCCCAGATACCAATTAATTTAACCGATTTTGAAATTGGGGATCCGGTCATGGTTCGAGGACATCGGCAGAGAGTTGGTCGGATAAAGGCCCTTGTTGTAGTCAAGCTATCTATTTTTCAAAAAAAACTCAGGGGTTATAGTACCATGACATTCGGCAGGGTAGTGAGTCTCTCCCCTTTCATCATTGAGACCGATAACCAGAACCGAATTAAGGTAAATATCTCAGATGTAACTTCACTTCTGGTTGAAGAGCGGTCTTCCTTTTCCCAGATTGAAATTGGATCATCGGTGGTGCTAAGAAACCGTTCACTGATAATCCTGCTCTCTTCCCTGAACGACAAAAATCGAAAGCACCATTCCAGTATACCCCGTGGTGCTACCAAGCCCATGGGTAAGTTTCCTTCTCCGCCTGAACAGTATATCTCTCATTTCGATGCCAATTTGGTTAAACGTAAGCTGGGTTCTCCCTTTGGTTTTTTCGATCCAAACCAGCTAAGATTTACCCCCCTCCTCTGGAACGACCATTTCCCTGAGACCATGAGAGATCTTGGTGTCCATTGGGCTTTAAGTGGTGCCAGTTTTTCATTCACCTGGAAAAGAATTCAGGCAAGAAAGAAAAACGGTGAACTCGGGTCCTACGATTGGCATCGGATGGACCGGTTGGTCGGCTACTATTTTGCTAACAATATCATCCCCGTCGGAATGATCATCGCCACAGAACCACTTTTCGGCGATGAGGAAGAAATTCGAAGAACCCCCTCTCTACCGGATGATTTGAGCGGTTATCAAAGGTTTGTGCAGGCGATTGTCGAGCGTTACGATTACGACGGGTTCAATGACATGCCTGGTTTACCCATGGCCATTAAAAACTGGGTGATTGAAAATGAACCGATCTCACCAAAATATTTTGAAGGATCGGGGGCAGATTATGCGGTGATTCTGAAAAATGCCTGGCAAGCAATTAAAGCTGCAGATCCCGATGCCACTGTTATTACCAGCATGGTCAGAGGCACAGGGAGGCATGCCAAGGTGGAAGACCCGCGGGCTTTCATGGTGTCATTTTTCAAGAAACTTGCCACATTGGGTGGTGAACGGCCCTATGATGCTATTGACCAGCACTGGATCGGTTTTGACCCCAAAAAGAGTCTCGTAAATCAGTACGGAATATACGAAAAATGGCTTACCGATATCACTGAGACATCTGCTCAATATGGGTTTGCCAAAGTTCCGTTTATGGCTTTAGAGATGGCTGGAAGGCAAAATGGTGAGCAGGAGCATGCCGAAGATATTCTGAAACGCCACGTGTACATGCTCGCTTTAGGGGTTAGGAAAATTTTCTGGTCAGGGATCAGGGCCGCTCCTGACCATCTATTGAGTGCCGAACGTCAAAATAGTTATTTTCGTCAGGTGGTTTTGATCAACGAGGATGGGGTCAAAAAAAAGGGATACTATACATACCGGTTTATGGTTGAAATGCTTGAGGGAGCAGATTGGAGGAAAATCCGACTGACTGCTGATGACAGTGGGTTGATTCTAGTTCGGTTTCAAAAAGAGGGACTCCCTCTTTGGGTTGCTTGGAATGATGGTTCAGGAAAAAAAAACTATAGCCTGACCCTACCTACCAGAGCACGAAAGGTGAGAATCGTAAAAGGAATTCCAGGCTTAAAAAGCAATGAAACATCCATGGAAAATGGTTCCGCCTTTGGCATTGTCGTTATAGATGCTACCAAAGGCCAAGTTGAAGTATCCTTAGACAAGACACCGATTTATATTGTTCCCTTGTACGAAACGGAGGAGAACTAGAAGCTAAGCGTGCATATCTGATGTCCAAACGATGGAGTTCACCGCAAACTTCAGATTGTGGCACACAATATTTTATCACCACGAATGCAAACTTTTATAGGAATTTCATATATCGGATCCATACATGGCATACTCGCCTTTCTGAGTAAGGCAAATATCCGGGTTCCCTTTGTGTGTACTTGCTTCATTGATTCCTTTAAGCCTTATGACAAAACAACCCGGTCAGATTCTTTGGCCGGGTTGTTTATATATCAGTGGATCATGGATCTTGTTATGGGAAAAATAATTTTAACCATTTTAGTTATAATGTCATGGTTGGTATCACAAAGAAAATTTATATTGCAATAACATGATTTTATTAGAAGATTGGTGGAGCTGAGGGGGATCGAACCCCTGACCTTACGGCTGCCAGCCGTACGCTCTCCCAGCTGAGCTACAGCCCCACAAGAGAAGATGATGATTAATAATCGAAACCAGGATTCATGTCAACAAAAAAATATTATTTTTTTTATAGAGAATTATGGATTTTAAAAGATTAATTAGTTGACACAAGGATTTATGAAACGATATTATGGTGTGTTTTTTTTCATAAATTTTTATCTTGGAGAAGTTAAGGAGAAAGTGATGCTGAGTTACCTGCGTGAAAATACTGGAAACTGGATTATCAAGATTTTTCTTGGAATCATAGTGGTTGTTTTTGTTTTTCTTGGAGTTGGGAGCATGAGTTCCAATAAAAACAGGAATATTGCCACCATTGATGATGAACCCATCACCTTCAATGAATACCAGGATGCCTATAAAATGGTTGTTGAACAGATGAGAACCAGGTTTGGGGATAACCTGAATGATGACCTGTTAAAGGCATTAAATGTCAAACAGCAGGCAATCAACAGCCTGATTGAACAAAAACTTGTGGAAAAAGAGGCTGAAAAACTCAATATTATTGTTTCTAACAAGGAATTGCAGGACTCCTTATTGTCCATAAAGGCATTTCAAATTAACGGGGCCTTTAACCTGGAACAATACAAAAAAGTCCTTGGATTTAATTCTACTAACCCTGAAATTTTTGAAGTGAGCCAGCGTGCCGCCATACAGGAGAAGAAAATCAGGGATATGGTGTTAAGCGGTATTACCGTATCTGACATGGAAGCCAGGGATTGGTATGTTTTCCAGAACACCAAAATGGCTATTGATTTTATCAAGGTGGATTCCAATACTTTTACCGATGTTACACCCACTGAGGCCCAGATAAAAAAACAATACCAAGAAAATAAGGATATCTATAAATCAGAACCCAGAATAAAGGCAGTTTATTTAAAATTTTCTCCTGAGGATCACAAGGGGAAAGTAACGGTCACTGGTGAACACGTTAAAGATTTTTACGAACGAAATCTGGACCAGTTTAAAATTCCTGAAAAAGTTGAAGCCCGGCACATCCTGATTAAGGTGGATGAGAATGCTGATGAAAATGTTGTGGAAAATGCCAGAAAACAGGCCCAGGATATTTATGAGAAAGCAGTCAAGGGAAAAGATTTTTCTGAACTGGCCAAGGAATTTTCCCAGGGTCCTTCCCGGGATAGCGGGGGGTATGTGGGTATATTTGAAAGGGCAAGCATGGTAAAGCCCTTTGGGGATAAGGCCTTTTCCATGAAGCCGGGTGAAATCAGCAAACCTGTTAAGACCATGTTTGGCTGGCACATTATTAGCGTTATGGCAAAATTTGAGGCTTCTGTTGAAACCCTGGCCAAGGCCACGGAAAAGATCCGATCCCAGCTGGAAGCCCAGGAATTTCAAAATATGGCCTATTACCAGGCTGGTGAGGCCTTTGATTCTGTTGTGGACGGAGATGACCTGGAACAGGTTGCCTTGATTACCAAAAGAAAAGTGATGGCCACAGAAAGCTTTTCCGGGAACGGGGTCGGCCTTGACCTGGAAGACTATGCAGAATTTGCCCAGGCTGCTTTTGCTCTGCCCAATGATGAAATAAGTGATGTAAAACAATTGGGGAAAAACTATTATCTGATCAAAGTGGTTGAAAAAATAGAACCAGAGCTCCTGCCCCTGGAAACAGTAAAAGAGAGCATAGTTGCAACATTGACAATAAAACTGCAGAAAGAAGCAGCCGGAAAAGCGGCCCAGGCTCTGGTTGAGAAAATTGAAACTTCCGGCTCCATTGAACAACTGGCCAGGGAAAATAATCTGGTCATGGCCTCCACAAACCTGTTTACCAGGAATGAACCCATTGAGTCCATTGGCAGCGCCCCTGGAGTGGTTAAAGCCGCTTTTACCCTGGGTAAGGAAAATCCCGTTTATCCCACGGTATTGGAAACCCCCAATGGATTATATATTATCGGGTTTAAGGAGAATCAGCTTCCAAAAGATGAGATGGTTGATGAAAATTTTCAGAAAACAAAAGAAGAAATTGCCTGGAGAAAACAGAAACAATACTACATGGCATGGATCGATGAACTTAAAACCAAAACCAAGATTGAGATCAATTCTGAATTTTTGAATTAAGAATTTTTAAAACAAAATTTATTTTAAAACAGGACTCTCTTTTTAAGACAGGATTATAGATTTTATGGAACACAAGGCCATTGGTGCGAAAATTAGAATTCTGGCTGCTATTGTTCTCATCGGACTGGTCATGTTTTCATGCGTGGCAAAACAGCCGGGCGTATTTTCAGGGGATAGTGCATTCCCAGAGAATCGCATTTTTCCGGCCAATGATATTGGAGGTGATCCAGCTCTGGTCCAGGGAATTCTGCCCAATGGTTTTCAATATGTGCTCATGGAAAATTTCACCCCCAAGGACCAGGTCAGTGTTCATTTGAATGTTTTTGCAGGATCGGTCCATGAAACCGATGAAGAGCAGGGCATGGCCCATTATCTTGAACACATGGTTTTTAATGGGTCTGAACATTTTAAGCCGGGAGAGCTCATTGAATATTTTCAGTCCATTGGCATGGATTTCGGGGCAGATGCCAATGCAAGCACCTCTTTTTTTACCACTGTCTATGATTTGACCCTTCCCAGTGGGGATAAAAAATACCTTAATGATGCCTTTCGGGTGATAAAAGACTATGCCGCCGGTGCTTTGCTGCTGGAAGAGGAAGTGGACCGGGAACGGGGGATTATCCTGGCAGAAAAAAGAGAGAGGGATTCCGTATCCTATCGTGCTTTTAAGCGGGAATTTGCATTTGAACTGCCCGGATCCATATTGAACAGAAGATTTCCCATTGGTATTGATCCCATCCTTGAGACAGCAGACAGAAAGCTTTTAAAAGGATTTTATGACCTATGGTATCGTCCGGATAACATGGCCCTGGTCATTGTGGGGGATATGGATCTAAACCAGGCCCGTGAATTGATTCAGAAAGAATTTTCAGGACTTCAACCCCGGAAAACTACATCCAGCAAGCCTGTGGACATATCCTGGAAATCCCATAAGGGAACTTTGGCGTTTTATTATTATGAACCGGAAGCCGGTAATACAGAAGTGACCATTGAAAGACTTTCCCACATACCCTTTGAACCCCAGACCCTTGAAAAGCTCAAGGAAAGCCTTGTTAGGAATCTTGGAGATTCCATTTTTCAAAACCGGCTTTCCCAGATGATTCGAAATGAATCTGCTGATTTTTCAGGTGTATCGGTTTATTCAGGCACTTTCTTGCAAAATATTTTTGCGGCTGCTGTGAAGGCAAGCTGCGAATCTGATAAATGGGAAAAAAGCCTTGGTCAGCTTGAAAAAGCATTACGACAGGCCCTGGTATATGGATTTTTCCCCAAAGAACTTGCCCGGGTAAAGGCTGATTTTCTTTCCATGCTTGATACGGACCTGGCCAAGGCCGATACCCGTAAAACCTCTTTTCTGGCCCGCTCTATTTTAAGGGCCATGAACCAGAAGAAGATGTTTCTATCCCCCCTTCAGAAACAGGAGTTGCTAAAGCCTTATTTGCAGGGATTGACCCTTGAACAGGTCAACCAGGGATTCAGGACTTCCTGGAAAGATGACCATAGACTGGTTCTGGTTTCCGGGAACGCAAATATTATAGAAAACCAAAACCAGGAAGATCAGGACCTGGAAAGTCAGAATATATCTGCAAGGGCCAGGATTCTGGATAGCTATCAGAAAAGTATTTCCCAACCTGTACAGGAATTTGAACGATTTGAATCCAAAGTGTTTCCATACCTGGATGTTCCAAAATCCGTCGGTAAAATTCTTAGCAAAAAAGAGAATGTCAAGGAGCTGGGCATTACCCAGGTTGAGTTGGACAACAATATTAAACTGAATCTCAAACCAACGGAATTTAAAAAAGGTGAATTTATCATCAAGGTGGTATTTGGCCGTGGAAAATCGTCAGAGCCTGAATCCCTGCCTGGATTGTCAGCCATTGCAGAATCTGTAGTCAGGCAAAGCGGATTTGCCTCCATGGATACGGATCAGATTGAAGATGCCCTTGCCGGAAAAGATGTGAGCATGGGGTTTCACATAGAGGACAATTATTTTGCCCTGGAAGGCACGGGTGACCCCAATGAATCCGAGATTATTTTTCAGCTTATTTATACCTATTTCAAGGATCCAGGGTTCCGGCCCCAGGGACTGGCCCTTGCCAAAACCCATTATGGTCAGATGTATGAGTCATTAAAAAGAACTCCGGATGGTATCATGAGCATACAGGGGAATCGGTTCCTGGCAAAAGGAGATCCCAGGTTCGGGATTTTGCCCCTGGAGGAGATGAACAGAATCACCCTCAAAGATATTGAAACCTGGCTGAAGCCCTTTTTTGCTACTGCCCCCATTGAGGTATCTGTTGTCGGAGATTTTGATCCGGATACAATATTAAAACATGCTGTCACCTATCTGGGCGCCCTTGAAAAAAGGAAAAATTTTTCCGGGCCTGTCAGGGCTGATAAAAAAGTTTTATTCCCCAAGGGTGAAAAGCTTGTTCTGAAACTTGATACAAAAATTGACAAGGGTATGGCCAGGGTTGCTTTTTTGACCGATGATTTTTGGGATATAAATCAGACCAGGAAATTGTCCCTGCTGGCAAGGGTTTTTTCAGAACGGCTCAGAAAAACCATCCGTGAGGAGCTTGGGGAATCCTATTCACCATACGTGTATAACAATCCATCCCTTGTCCATGATAAATATGGAGTCATGCATGTGGTGGTGAATGTTTTGCCGGGAAATGAAGACATTGTTTATGAACAAGTGGAAAAGATTGTCAAATCTCTTACGGCAGAGGGTGTTGACAAGAAAGAATTGCAACTGGTGAAAAAACCTCTTTTAAACCAATTGATAGTTTTACGGCAGAGCAACACCTATTGGCTGAATTCAGTAATGGCCGATTCCTTCAGACATCCGGAAAGACTGGATTGGGCCAATCATCTGGTTTCCACTTATTCATCAATTAATAATGAAGAGTTGACTGTTCTGGCAGGGAAGTATTTGAAAATGGATCAAAGTGCTTTTATTGTTATTCATCCGAAAGAGTAACGCACTGGCTATGACTTGTACTGGTCAGGAAGTTTTTCAACCTGTTCTGATACATTGTTGCGAAGATAATAATCCAGATCAAAAAGTTGCTTAAAACTTAAATCACTAAATTTGACATGGCGTTTTCGAACCTTCATGGAGCTGAAAGAGGGTGTATTGGTAACCTCATAATCGGCAATGATTTGAAAGGGCAGATCTCCTACATAATACCCCATGCTGCTTAAGAAAACTGCTGTTTCAGGTGTTTTTTCTGATTCTTCGTCACCATTGCTGGTATCAATATATTTAAATGAAAGTCCCCCCATACTGAGATCAATGATCTGACCCAGCTTGTGAGAATTAGGGCTGATTGCAGCATATGCGCCTTCAACCGCCTTATAGCGTTTGTTTTTACGTCTTTCTATCGTACGTTTTCTACCAACCATGAGACCGATTCCTTTAGAGCTTTAGAGCCTGATATACTATTGGTTTCTATAAAAATTTATGCATAATTTATACCATGGTATTTTTTTTTCTGAAAGAAGAGAATTATGTCCGTCAACAGGCAACAAATCAGTATAACCAACTGTAATAGTTCGTCATATTTTTTTAAAACCATAATCTGTTTATGTCATAGCATCGGAATATTGCATCATAAAATGTGGTTTATTGAAAAGAAAGTAATAAATTGAGAATTTTTTATCCTTAAATTGTGGAATTTTTTCCTTATGGTTTCACTCAACCTGTTTGGATTAATCAGGTTTGGAAATAGAAGAGAAAATCCGTTGCCAGGTGGCCTGGCACACTGAAAAATTAAAACCCCGATAGCGCAGATAATTCAGCATTTTTTTCTTACGGGATTCCCTTTCAAGGTGCTTCCATGATCGTGTTTTTTGCTTTACAGCGAGAAAGGCAAGCTCTAAATTATCGTAATCAGCGAGTAACTCATCTATGATGGAAGGTTCAATTCCCTTATGAACAAGTTCATAGCTAAGAGCAAAGATAGACTTGGGTTTGTTTTTTTTTCTATTTTCGAGGTATATTTCAGCAAACCTTCTATCATTAAGATAGTTATCTTCTTTGAGTCGTTCAATTACCTTTTCAGCCACCAGGTCTGTAAAACCTTTTTTTGAGAGATAATCATTCATTTCTCTGATACTTCTTTCCCGCAGGGAAAGATAGCCCATGGCCATACCAAGAGCTGATTTCAGGTCTTGATCAATATCTTGAAAAAGTGGCATTCTTTTAGAGTTTTTTCCAAACCATTGTAACATTGGCAAGCTTGGTTTTGTCTGCCTTGTTAAAAATTGAGTGCAAACTAATAAGTTTATCCGGGCAGGTATCAATTTTTACCCTGGAAATGATTCTGTCCGGGTAAAAAGATTCTTTTAAAAATGAAACAACACAGCTGATTGGAGCGTAATCAAAGAGAATAGAAGCTGGAACTGATTCCATGGCCCATCGAACATAAACCGTATTATTTACGTGGTGGTTCAGATCCAGGTTATGGACCCGGGTTTTGAATTCAGATTCATGGTCAAATTCAAAAAGATCATGGTCGTTTATCACAAGCTCAGGGCTTTTGGCAACCGGTGTCATAAGTTTAGAAGGCAGGTGACGGGTAAGCCCAACGGGTTTGGAATTTTGAGCTTTAACCAATATCCAGATTCCCAGCGCTGAAACCAATTTTTTCTGGTTCTGATCAAAAATGGAAAATTGTCTGATTTCATATAAATTTTTCCAGGGAGACCTCCAGGTCTTTATTTCCACTGGTTCAAAGCATTTTGGGTCTTTATGGATTTGAATTTGATATCTGGATATTACCCATTTTAAATTTTTTTTTGCCATGTCAAACCCTGAGATTTTGAGGCGGTCGCACTGCTGGGAAGCTGAATCCTGAAACATGTTTAAAAGTTGATCAATTTTTATCTGTCCTGTAGTACCCATGGCAGAATAGGGAATATTTATTTTTTGAGTAAAAATAGAATTTGTTTCCATCTTATTGGGTTCCCTCAAGTATTCTGATGGGTGCTTTGATTATATTTTCCAGCATATTGACCAGCCCCTGGCCCACAGCAGAAGGATGAAGCGGTATGACAACCGGGTCGCTTATTTTCCCAGTGGCTTTGGCAGGAAATAAGGTCAGTCTGCCCATAATGGTGTTAACAATGGGAATATGTTTAATAATGGTATCAATGGTTTTAAAAGGAGCAACCAGGCATGTCAGGTCAAGTTTATCATTCAACGGGTCAATCCAACCGCTGAAAATAAGTGTCATGTCATTCCCGTCAATTATTGCCTTTTTCAGGTGAATGACGCTGTCTTTGATATCTGCCTGAATATCTATGGTCTTGTACCCAAATCCTTTCTGGGTAATATCAGGTGTCTTTAGAATATTTAATACGGAAAGAAGTCTGGATAAAAGTGTTAATTTGTAAATCCTGCCCCTGGCGGCATGCATAGTCAGGAAACCGTTCTGGCTGTTTGAAATGATATCTGAAGTACCTAGTCCTCCAAAATTACTGGAAAATGAATAGACCCCGTCAATCAATGCATTGTCTTTAAAAAGGCATGAAATCATATCAGCAATATCCTCCATATCCAGGGACTGGATACTGAAGTCGGTCTTTACCTGGTTTCCTTCGTGGAGGATTTCCACTTTTCCCGTGAGTGCAAGGTCACACAAGGCACCATGGCGGATATGGATATCTGTCTTTTCTTTATTGAAAGAAACTTCTGTTTTTATATCAGTGAAAGTTCTGTTTTTATATTTCAGTTCTCTGGATGTAAGAAATATACTGTTGTTACCCAAAAAAGTAAACCTCTGACCCCTACTTTTTAAAAAAGTAGGGGTCAGAGGTTTACTTATATCAAGATCGATTTTTTCAAGCTCAAGGTGGAGGTTTGCGTTGGCATCCATGTAGATTTTTACTGGGGTGCCTGAAGTAAAGGAGATGAGTTGATCATGCAGAAAAGAGCCTTTTATCAGCAATTGCTCAATTGTGCTGGTATTCAACACCCCTTTAAAGTCTAAAAAAGACTGGGAAGGATTTTGATTAAACGTGAACATTGCATTGGACAGATTTTTGTCTTTGAGAGTTACAGTACTAGGAAACAAGTCTTTTGTATTTTTCCCGTTTATATCAAAGAAAAGCTCAGAACTGGAAGGGGATGTCAACTTGCCTTTTAAAAGGATTTCATTTTTATTGTTTTCAATGCTGACACCAGAAACATGTAAAGGAAGTTTGATACTGTTTAACCAGGATGGATCTATGGCATAGGAAAGCCAGGTCAAATCCTCTACCTGAGCCTTTAGGCCATGTATGGAGATTCCCCGGTCATTTGCTTCAAAAAGGCCGGAAGCAGCTTGTATATGAGTTTTATCTTCCGGAGTATCTGTTTTTTTTGATTTGCTGGGGACAAACCCTATATTGAGATTTTCGCCAGATCCCTTGATGTCATAATTCCATTTTACGGGGGTAAGAATGGGTCCCTGGATTTTGGCTGTTTTGACAATGATTTTACCGCTGGAGGGTCTTACAGGAGAAATCAGGTCCATCACCATTTCATGGGATTGTAACCATGGCGTTAGTTCATTTATTTTAAGTTTTGCCTGGGCCGAGCTGATATCAATATTTGGGGTTTGAGTTAAATCAACAATTGCGTTGAGGTTTTCAAAGGAACTTGTTTTTAAAAAACCGGAGAAGTTTCCCAGGGTTATTTTGTTGTTTTTATATCCAAACATTCCGTTTGTAATGATAATGGGCAGTGGAATTCTGTCATAGTGTCCTTTGATTGAAAGATTTTGGGTTTGAACATTGATATCCAGTTCTTTCTGCATACTGGCCATGCCAAGTTTGAGTACCGCATCTGCCTGGCCTGATATCTGCCTGACCAATGCAAGTTCTTTTGCCAATAAGGTTTCCGGCAGAAGGGAGATTAATACCCCGGGTAGAGTGGAAAGGTCAGTATGAAGGTTGAATTCACCTGAAAAAGGGATGTCTTCATGGTTTAGCAGGTCAATATCAAGGGTTCCTTTTTTTATGGCAGTTGAATCGATATTGCCTTTTTGAGCCTTGATATGAAGAATTCCTTTTTCAATAATTGCATTTCCCTGGACATTCTCAGCAATTAAAGGGGTTTCAGGTATTTTAACCATGGAGTTTATAGTAGACCCTTTTAAAAAAAGATTTTTCCCGTCAAAAAGGTTCGCAAGGGCATTGCTTTTAAATCCTACTATCACCTCTTTGGAGATACCGCCCCTTAAAATGTCGAATAATTGATTTATTATTTTGTTGGATCCCATAAGTTTTAGACATGCCTGGCGAGCCTGGGAAATATCAATATCATTTCCAATAAATGTTATGGCGGTTTTACCAATTGTTTTATTATTTGAGAAATCAATGGCAACCCGGGCCTTGGGATAGGTAATTACAAAGGGTTTGATCTGGGCAGATAAAATCTCATTGGAAAATGTAAATCCCAGATTAAACAGATCAGCAGTCAGGGGGTTGTTCGGGATTTTTACAGATAAAATTTGGGGTTCCAGGATTTTTATATTTCCAATAAGTTCCCTTGCATCTATCAGTTTCAGATCAAGGATTATTTCTTTGGAAGAAATGGAATCAAGATTTATTTTTTTCAAGAGTGAATTTTTATTTAATTGATTTTTCTGGATATTTAATCCATGAACCCTTGCATTCATCGTCAGGGAATTATTGGGTTTGTCGATTACAAGGGAACCATTCAGGGATTCAAAATAATCTGATGTGGCATTTTTAATGGAAATATTCAGGTTCCCCTGATTGTCAGGAAAAAAAGAAAATAATTTTTGAATATCTTCCCGGGGCAGTTTAAAGGGAAAGGGCTTTTTGCCCGGATCTGAAACATCCTTTTGTTTTCCGGGCGTATAGTGGATATCAGGGGTTTCCACAATGATTTTTGAAACAATAATCTTACCCTTTAAAAGTTTGAGAGGGTCCAGGTCAATAGTGACGGATTTGACATCAAGCTGAACAGCTTTATTAAATGAGAATTCCAATTCTTTTAAATGGATGCCCGGCAGGGGTAAAAATGTAAAATCCATTTTTTCAGGGAAAATTATCACTCCTGTTTTCTGCTGGATGAGTTGGGAAATTTCTTTTTTGATAAGGGATGAATTCATAACCCAATCAAGGATATAGGGAGACAGCAGTAAAAAGGCAATAATCAATGCTGATGAATAAAGTGCGGATCTTTTAATTCCTTGTCTGGACAAAATTATGGTCTCAAATAAACAAGACTCTGCCGATAAAATTGCCTTTTATCGGCAGAGTCTTTGTGTGTTATTCAGTACGTTGGGTGATTTCGACAATATGGAATCCAAAATCTGTTTTTACCGGACCGTGGGGAATGCCAACGGCTTCATTAAAAACGACGGTATCAAATTCCGGAACCATCTGACCGGGTCCGAATTCACCCAAATCTCCTCCACGTCCTCCTGAAGGGCATTTGGAATGTTGTTTTGCAAGGTCGCTGAAATCTTCACCATTATTGATTTTTTCAATCAATTCCTTGCACAAGTCTTCATTGTCCACAAGTATATGTCTTGCGCTTGCCTTTGCCACGATTTTTCTCCTTATTTATTAAATTCTATATTCTGCTACATTCTGGATGCTACCAGGTGTATCCATGATCTGCAGCCATGCGTATAAAATTGGCCATTATATATTCGGTCTGTTCCATCATTATTTTTTTATAGTCTGTAAGCTTTGCAGCCTCATCATCAAGGGATGTAAGAGGTTCCTTATCAATGGCGATCCGGTATTGGTTTTCAAGTTCAAGTTCTTTTTGGTTATGCTGCTCATTTTTGTTTCGTCTCTGTTCCAGGTTTAAAGACAGAGTTTCCTGTCCATTTAGCAGGCTATTCATTTCAATCCGTTTTTTTAAATAAATTATGCCAGGTGCCTGGCTGGATCTTTTCTGGTATTTTTTCCAAAGCACAGGATATAAGGGGGCCAGGGAATTGTAAGCATTATAACGGGTTTTTGTTATTGTGTCCCAGAGAAGAGCGCCATCCAATGAGCTTTCCCCTGTGTGTTTGATCTTATAAATCTGGGGATACTTTACATCCGGTACAACTCCCTGGTGTTGGGTACTTTTCCCTGATACCCGATAAAATTTGGCACTTGTAAGTTTTAATTTTCCTTCTCCAAGGGGTTTGAGTTCCTGTACTGTTCCCTTGCCAAAACTTGTGGTTCCAACAATTATACCGCGATCATAATCTTTTATGGCACCTGCAAATATCTCAGAAGCCGAAGCACTCATTCGGTTGATCAAAATCATCAGGGGACCCGTATATTCAATGGATGGGTTTTCATCATAAAGGCGGGAGATCCTGTATTTTGTTTTGATCTGTACGGTGGGCCCGGATTTAAGAAACAGACCGGTCAGGTCATTTGCTTCTTTTAGTGAGCCTCCTCCATTATCTCTCAAATCAATTATCAATCCATCAATATTTTTTTTTTTAAGTTCAAATAAAATTTTTTGAACATCTTTTGTGGTGCTCTTATAATCTGTTTCACCCCTGTGATAGGCTGCAAAATCAATATAAAAATTAGGAATTTCAATGATTCCTATTTTAAATTTTTGATTATCCTGGGTAATGGTGACAATTTCTTTTTTGGCGGATTGCTCTTCCAGTTTAACCTTATCCCTTTTAATACGGATAGTGGTGATGGAATCAGCTTTTTTGGCGGGAATAATTTTTAATCTTACATAGGTGTTTTTAGGCCCGCGTATGAGTTTGACCACATCATCAATGCGCTGACCAATGGTATCTTTAATCTCTCCATCTGTTCCCTGTCCCACCCCAATGATTTTATCTCCCGGCATGAGCATATTTGATTTTTCAGCAGGTCCCTTGGGGATCAGCCTGACTACCTTGGTATATTCGTATTCATTTTGGAGGACAGCGCCAATGCCTTCCAGAGACAGGCTCATATGAATGTCAAAATCTTCAGATATCCTGGGGGGAAAATATTGTGTGTGTGGATCAAAACTTGCTGTTACACTGTTCATGAATAATTGAAACACGTCATTGGCATTGGTCTGGGAAAGTCTTTTCAGTCGGTTGCTATAGATTTTTTCCAGGGATTCACTGATTTTTTCATTTTCCTGGTCATCCAGCTTCAGGGTGATTATATGGTTCTTTAACTCATTTTTCCACAAATCATCAAGATCTTTCCGTTTTTTTTTGAACTCCCTGGATTCATGATCAATAATGATCACATCATCGGTGTCAAAATCCAGGTCTTTTTCCCAGGTTTTAATATGGCCCAGGATATACTCAAGCCTTTCAAGGGATCTTTCCTGGTAAAGGTTGAAAATAGTGTAGGCTGGTTTGAGGTTTCCGTTTTTAAGGTCTTTATCAAATTTGAATTTATAGTGATCAAGCTGGTCCATATCTTCCTGTGTCAGCAGTTGGCGGCCAGGATCCAGGCGCTTGATATATCGATGAAAAATTTGTCCAGACATGGTCTTGTCCAGTTTTTTTCCAAGAAAATGATATTGTTCAAGGGCTTTGATAATTTTGACACATTGGTTTGAATGGGTTGGCAAAGGGACAATTTTTGTTGTCCTGGCAAGACCTGTCTGGATGCCGAGACTAAGAACAAGAAAAGAAAAGGAAAGCAGATAAATAAAAATAATAAGTAGAGATGTTTGTTTACATGGTTTCATTGGCTGATTCAATGTCCTTTGGAGTTTCAAAACTGATTTTACCGATTTTTCCGGAACGAAGATCCCGTATCAATATTTCAGAGGCTTTTTGATAATTGATAATTCCCCCTTTTTTTAAACACCCCCTGGCCCTTCCGATCTCTTCAATCAAAAGGGTTTCATCTTTTGGGATATCCTGGAGGAATGAATACCGCTCAAGGAGCAGGTTTGGGTATTTTTTAAGAAGAAGGCCTGCGGCAAAAAAACCTATTTCATAATAGTCAACAGCAGCATCTGTAATTGCTCCGGAAGCTGCCAGGGCAAGGGCCCTCTCCTCTGGTTCAATCACAGGCCAGAGGATGCCGGGGGTGTCATAGATGTCAACATTATTTTTCAGGCTGGTACGCTGCTTTTGCCGGGTCACTGCAGGGACATTTCCTGTCTTTGCAATTTTTTTCCCAGCCAGGGTATTTAAAATCGTTGATTTGCCGGTATTGGGAATTCCCACCACCATCAGCCTGAGTTTCCTTGCCCTATTTCTCTGAATATTGGAAACGCAGTAATTCAATACCTTTGCAGCCTGACCCTTTTGTGATCCGCATAGGGCAATGGCCGGTATTTTTCGCTGTTTTTCAAAATAGGCAAGCCATTTTTCAGTTACTTCAGGGTCAGCAAGATCGCTTTTGTTTAATATTTTAAGTCTTGCCTTATCCTTGCATAAATTTTCTACAAGGGGGTTTTCACTGGCAAAGGGAAGCCTTGCATCCAAAATTTCTAATACAACATCCACCTTTGATATGGAGTTTTTAAGCAGATTTTTTGTTTCCAGCATGTGGCCGGGAAACCATTGAATATTCATTGTTTACTTCTTTTTTTATTGAAGAGCCCTTATTATTTTTTATTGATTGGATTATGGCATATCAGGATGGGTTTGAAAAGATAAAGCTTTTCGAATCCATAAACATGCAGCAAATAGAGGCGTATTGATTCATTTCAGGAAAATTTTATGGATTTAAAAAGTTAAATAATTTATCATTACCCAGTTGGTAAACAGGAGAAGAATGAATGGGACCGGACAAAAAGAAGATTGAAGCCCTTGAAAAGAAAATGGAAGATCTGGGGATTAAAAAGGAAGATATAAAAGAAAAATTTATAAAATCCTCGGGCAGGGGAGGGCAAAAGGTCAACAAGTCTTCTTCTGCTGTCTTTATGAGCCATGAAAAAACAGGGCTTACTATAAAAGTAGGAAAGCACAGATCCCAGAATTTAAACCGGTTTATTGCCCTGAGATCTCTTGTGGAAAAAATTGAAGCAAAAATGTCTGGTCATGATGACAAACAGACAAAGGAATTTGAAAAGATTAGAAAACAAAAAAAGAAACGGAAGAAAAGATCTGCACAAAACAAGGAGTCAAAAGTTTCCAGTAAAAGTGAATATTCAGTCAAAGATGGATAATTTCCATTTTTGTGTCTGCAATCATGGCAAGCCCGATCTCATCTGCCATGGTAAAGACTTTGTCCAGTTTTGAATTTACAAGCCTTGTTTCATTTCCAACAATGGCAAATCCGATTATTGCCCAGTCATGGCTTTCATTTAAGCCTGTTTCTGCAATGGAAATATTGAATTTGTTCTGAATCCTTGCAATAATGGATTTGATGATCTTCCTTTTCTCCTTCAAGGAATGGACACCAAACAGCCGAAATTTGATTATTCCTGTTCCTACTTTCATGATTGTCTGATAATAATTGGCTTCTAATAATTCCCGGTTTTTATTACAATACCTTGAGCTTGGAGCTGGATTTTAAAATGCACCCAGTTGACAGGGTTTAATCCGGATATCTTTTTTTTCACAGGCAGATCCCAGATCCAATTTTTTGATTTTCAGGGAATCAGCAATTTCCCAGCACTGCTTGCAGGAAATCCTGTTGTCATTGATTGTTTTGACCAGTGCAACAGTAAGATCCTTTGAAATTTTAATATCAGGATTAATTTTTTTGGGTTCTGGGAGATATCCATAAAGTCCAAGCTGACATTTTGTGATCCGAAACTCCATAAGATCGATCTGAATACCGATTTCCAATGGCAGAATACCAAGATCTTTAGCTATTCTGTGTGCAGCAGCACAAGTGAGATTTTTATTTTCTGCAAGGGATAAGATTTTTTTGGAAATATTTTCATCTATTGTTTTTCCCTGGTGTTTTTTTGCGTAATGTCCTCTGTCTTCGTGTGTCATAATGCCTTCCTGTTTGACTCTTTTTGCGGGTTATTATAATAGATTCCTTATAACCTAAATAAATCCAGGGATAAAGGATATATTTTATGATAGACGAAATTGCTTCCAACGAGTTTCAGATGATTTACATTGCTTCCTGCGGGGAAGGTATCAATGCCTTTAACCTGGTAGAGTCAGCCCTGGTACAATTCCCAGACAATCAGATCTCGGTTGTTAAGGTGGCTCATATCCGTTCCGAAAGCCAGGTGGATGAGCTCATTGAAAAGGTCAAGAATGTTAAAAGCCTGGTAGTTCACACCATGGTGAATTCAGGTCTTCGAAAATATCTGACCCGGAAAGGGATTGACAATCATATTGTCACCATTGATTTGATGGGTCCCATTTTATCAAAGATCCAGGCATTCTTAAATACCCCTCCCCTGGAAAAACCAGGCCTTTACAGGGAAATTCACCAGGTGAATCTCAAACAGGTATCAGCCATAGATTTTTCCCTTGCCCATGATGACGGATTAAACCCGGAAACCCTTATGGGTTCAGAAATCGTTCTTGTGGGATTGTCCCGGGCCGGTAAAACTCCTTTGTCCATGTATATGGCTGTCATGGGATGGAAAGTGGCCAATATTCCCTATGTTCCAGGCGTTCCCATGCCAAACACCCTTGATAAGGTGGACAGAAGGCGGATTATAGCCCTGAATATTAATGCGGAACAGCTCACGGCTCACCGTAAAATGAGACAGGAAAGCCTGGGAACCTCGGATATTTCTTCTTACGTCTTAAAGCAGGATATTGAAGACGAGATTAAAAATGCACAAAAATATTATATAATCAAGGGTTTTTCAATGATCAACGTGAGCAATAAACCCATTGAAACCAGTGCAGAGGAAATTTTGGAAATGATTACCAGACGGTTTATGGCAAATGCCCACCTTGAAAATTTTAAAGCCAGATAAAAAAAAAGGAACCGGCATCAAACCAATGGAACAGCTCCAGGAAAGGCGGAAAAATAAAGACTATTGGGCTCGTTTTTTTATTTTGGTCAGTTTTTTAGCCTGGGGAGTATTATTTATTACAGTTCTTATGTTTCACAGGGCACAGCCGGAATTTGAAACTTTTTTTGATCAATTCTACCAATTGGAACTGAGAACCAGCTGGGATATTCAATTTTTGCAATATCTTGGGTATACTATTCTTCTGGGACTGGTGGTAAGTTCTGCAGGCCTGTGCTTAAGCTTTTTCAGGGCCAGAAGAAAAACGGATTACAAAAAACATCTTATTCTTCTTGTTTTTTTATATCTTCTTCTTTTTATTTTCTCATGGTTTATTTTATAGGGATTAAGAATCCTGGAGAAATAGCCGATAGGTTTTGGGATACTGTTTTTTCAAAATGGTATAAAATAGGGATGGTCAATTTTAAAAAATGGAAAAGATAATTTCATATATTTCAAATATCGGTTCAATCCTTGGTTTTAGTTTGATTACCGTTTTTACAAGTATTTTGTTCTATACTCCCTGCCAGGCAAGGGATTTTATTGTGGAATTTGTTGAAGAAAATTATAAAGAGACCCGGTTGGACTATTCAAATGATTCTTTGATATATCATTCCATCCAGGTTATTTCCCAGGCTGGCCCTAAACTGCTTATCTTGAAAGGTGATAATTTCGAGTACCGCAAATGGCTCAGGCATTATATAGCGGATAAGAAAAAATTTATTGCCAGGGTGCCTGACAATGAAAATGATATGTTCATATCTGCCAAAGCCTATGACCTTGATGTCACAAATCTTCACCCTTTTAACGGGAATAAATGGGCATATGAAACCCCCATATCCGATAATTTTGAGCCCCTTGAAGGGGACCGGTATATCCTGGTTATTGATGCCAATAAAAAACGAAGCCGTTTGATCTCTCAGGTGATCAAGCGCATGGGATATCTGCCAATTGTTTTACCTGACAGTGCACAGGCACTTAAAACGTTAAGGGTCTATCCTGGAAAATTTAAAATGATTATTGCTACCCATGAAGTTTCGGGTATGAAAACAGAAAATATTGTGAATCATATTTTAAAAATTAATCATAAAATACCCGTTTTGGTTGAAACCGGATATCAGAATAAAAAACTCAGGGACAAGTTTGTAACCCTTTTTTCAGACTCAGGTTCTATAATCGTAAAACCTGTGGTCATGGACGATCTCCAAAATACCATTAAAAAATTGGTAAAAGAAAGAGCCTGAACCCATGAAATATCTTTTTGGCATTTTCCTGTTGTTATTCGTACTAGTGCCCGGCTCTCCCAGGGCGGAGAACCAGGACTTTGCAAAATATGAGATGGGGTTTAAAAATTTTCTGAACTGTGAGTTGACCCGGACCAATGCCCAGGATCATTTTAAAGGAAAAACTTTTAAAATTACAATGATTGATTTGTTTGATTTCCAGCGGGAATCAGGCATGGCCATTATTACAGGTGCTGTTCAATGTTTTGTGGAGGACGATTATTTTACCCTTTACGCGGCCCTGGGAGTTGAAACAGTTCTGGGCAGGGAACAGGTTACCTATTATACAATCCGCAAAAAAGATTTTTTCATACTTGCCACTGAATTGTTTCAATTTCCCTATAAGGAAAGATGCCCCTGGTCACGTTACAGGATCGATACAGATTAAATTTCAAACCAAATCAGATTCAATTTAAAATAGCTGCCTGGGCAGCTGCCAGCCGTGCAATTGGAATCCTGTAAGGAGAACAGGAGACATAGTGTAACCCGGCATTATGGCAGAAAATAACTGAGGCTGGATCTCCTCCATGTTCACCGCAGATTCCAAGTTTTATATCAGGCCTGGTTTTTCTGCCTCTTTCCACAGAGATTTCAATCAAGCTTCCCACGGCTTCCTGGTCCAGGGTTTCAAATGGGTCAAAGTTGAGTATTGCATTGTCTATATAGTCATTCATAAACGAACCAATATCATCCCGTGAAAAACCAAATGTCATCTGGGTAAGATCATTGGTACCAAAGGAGAAAAACTGGGCATATTCTGCCATTTTATCGGCAATCAATGCAGCTCTGGGGATTTCAATCATGGTGCCGAACATATGGGGGATGGCCTTGATATTATATTCAGCCAGGGTTTTATCAAGGCAGGTCTTGACTATCTTATGGGTGAATTCCACCTCTTTTTCATTGCAGGTCACAGGAACCATTATTTCAGGCATTGGATGCATGCCATTTTGAATCAATTCCGCACAGGCCTGGAAAATGGCTGTTACCTGCATTTGTGTTATTTCCGGGAAGGTGATCCCCAGCCTGACACCTCTATGACCGATCATGGGGTTGGATTCCCTGAGAAGGTTACTTCTTTTGATCACCTCTTCCATATCTATACCAAGAGCTTTGGCAATCTCGTCCTGGTTTTCCCGGGAAATGGGCACAAATTCGTGCAAGGGCGGATCAAGCAGTCTCAGGGTAACCGGAAGGTTATCCATGACAGACAGGGTATTAAATATTTCCTGTTTAACAAAGGGAAATAATTCATTCAGACTTAGTTCCCTTTCCTCCCTTGATTTGCTTAAAATCATTTTTCTAAGCAGAAACAGGGGCTTATCTGAATCAGAACCATAGAACATATGTTCTGTCCGGAAAAGGCCAATTCCTTCAGCACCAAATTCAAGGGCTATTTTTGCATCTTCAGGGGTGTCCACATTGGTTCTGACTTTCATGGTCCTATAGGTATCGGCAATGGCCATGAATTTTTGGAATTTGGGATTTTCCAAAGCATCCTTCATTTTTAATTGACCTTTATAAACCATGCCTCTGGTGCCGTTTAAGGTTATAAAATCACCTTCTTTAAACATCATGGTTCCGATTTTGAGCTGTTTGGTTGTAATATCAATTTTTAAGGCTCCGGCACCAACAATACAACATTTTCCCCAGCCCCTTGCCACAAGAGCTGCATGGCTTGTCATTCCGCCCCGGGCTGTGAGAATGGCAGCAGCAGCACGCATGCCTTCGATATCTTCCGGGTTGGTTTCCTCCCGGACCAGGATGACCTTTTTGTCTGATTTGGCCCATTGAACCGCATCTTCAGCTGAAAATACAATCTGACCACAGGCACCGCCAGGCCCTGCCGGAAGACCTTCAGCTACTTTTTCAGCTATTTTTTCTTCATCAGGATCCACAATGGGATGGAGCATGTCGTCCAGCACCTTGGGATCCAGGCGGCAGATCATGGTTTTTTCATCTATCATGCCTTCTTCATGCATGTCCATGGCCATGGTAAGGGCTGCCTGGGCAGTTCGTTTTCCCACCCGGCACTGGAGCATATACAATATGCCTTCCTGGATGGTGAATTCAATGTCCTGCATGTCTTTATAGTGGGCTTCAAGTCTGTTTCTTATTTCATATAGGTGTGCATAGATGTCTGGCATGGCTTCTTCCAGGGAAGGAAGGTGGTTGTTCTGGAGGTTTTTGGTATCCTTGTTCAAAGGATTTGGGGTTCTGATTCCAGCCACCACATCTTCTCCCTGGGCATTGACAAGCCATTCGCCGTAAAAGCGGTTTTGGCCGTTGCCGGGATCCCTTGTAAAGGCAACCCCTGTGGCAGAGGTTTTGCCCATGTTGCCAAAAACCATGCTCTGGACATTTACGGCTGTTCCCCAATTGTCTGGTATGTGCTCAATTCTTCTATAGGAAACTGCCCGTTTCCCGTTCCAGCTTTTAAAGACCGCTCCAATTGCTCCCATGAGCTGTTCCCTTGGATCATCCGGGAATTCAATGTTCAGGTGTTCTTTAATCTTTTTTTTGAACCGATCACACAAAGACTTCATATCCTCAGTGGAAATATCTGTATCATTTTCATAGCTTTTGTCATTTTTTAAATTGTTCATCATCATTTCAAGGTTGAGACGGATGCCCATTCCGTCTTCGGGTTTGATCTGTTCGGCCTTTTCCATGACCACATCGGAATACATCATGATCAGTCTTCTATAGGCATCATACACAAACCATTCATTGTTGGTTTTTGCAATCAGACCCGGGATGGTCTTTGAGCAAAGCCCTACATTTAGAATGGTTTCCATCATCCCGGGCATGGAGCTTCTGGCACCTGAACGGCAGGAAACAAGCAGAGGATCATTTTCATCCCCGAATTTCATTCCCATTTGAATCTCAATATTTGCCATGGCATCACTGACCTGGGTTTCAAGGGTATCTGGGAAACAGCCGTCAAGGTCAAAATAATGGTTACAGCATTCAGTTGAAATGGTAAAGCCGGGTGGCACAGGAAGTCCAAGTTTTGCCATTTCAGCAAGATTGGCTCCTTTCCCGCCAAGAAGGTTTTTCTGTGTTGCATCCCCATCGATTTTTCCAGGACCGAATTCATAGATATATCTGGTCATATCTTCCTCTATCTTTTTAAATGAGAAATAAAGTAATGATATAACTATCAATAAATTAAAAATTCAAGTCAAGTAAAATCTTGTATTTATAAATTGCATGAGCAATGGTATGCTGACCTTTGGGTGAATTACTATAAAACCAAATGATATTATTTTACGGATTATTTAATGCTGAATATTGAGTCCATTTCCAAGGGGTTTGGAGACCAGGTTCTTTTAGACGACACAGGACTGCAGATCAATCCCGGGGAACGGGTGGGGCTTGTGGGCAGAAACGGCCATGGGAAAACCACCCTCCTGAACATGATTGCCGGAACCGACCATCCAGATGGAGGCAGGATATCCTATCCTTCAGGATACAGGATAGGGGTGTTGTCCCAGACCATACATTTTGAGAGAAAAACAGTCCTGGAAGAGGCCATGATTGGTCTTCTGGAACATGAAAAGGACCAGTCCTGGAAAGCGGAAAAAATCCTGGCAGGCCTTGGATTTTCTGTTTCAGACATGGAAAAGGACCCGATTTTGTTTTCAGGGGGATTTCAGGTCCGTCTGAACCTGGCCAAGGTTCTGGTGTCAGAGCCGGATCTTTTGATCCTTGATGAACCTACCAATTATCTGGATATTACCTCCATTCGCTGGATTTCCCAGTTTTTGATTTCCTGGCCCAGGGAAGCTCTCCTGGTCACCCATGACAGGGGATTCATGGACAATGTGGTCACCCATATAGCGGGTATCCATCGCAGGAAAATAAGAAAAATCAAGGGTAATACCCCTAAATATTATTTCCAGGTGGCCCAGGATGAAGAGATCTATGAAAAAACCCGGCTGAATGAAGAGAAAAAAAACAAAGAAACCGAATTATTCATAACACGGTTCAGGGCCAAGGCCAGGCTTGCCAATATGGTCCAGTCCAGGATAAAGACCCTTGAAAAAAATCAGGCAAAGGATAAGCTTGCTCAATTAAAAAATCTGGAGTTTTCCTTTAATTATCTTCCTTTTGGCGGAAAACAGGTTCTGACGGCCCAGGACCTTTCTTTTTCATGGGAAAAGGATAAACCCTTGATCAATGATTTGTCCCTGACCATCTACCCCAATGATAAGATCGGCATTATCGGAAAGAATGGAAAGGGAAAGACCACCCTGCTCAAACTGCTGACCCAAAACCTTGAGCCTGACACAGGGATGGTGTCGGTGAATCCAGGCGTTTCCATGGGATATTTTGAACAGACCAATGTCAATTCATTGAACGATCAATTCACCATTGAAGATGAATTGATCAATTCCCACCCGGATTTTGACCGACAGGCAGCCAGAAATATCTGTGGATCAATGATGTTTGAAAAAGATGCAGCCCTGAAAAAGATATCGGTCCTGTCCGGCGGGGAAAAATCCAGGGTTATGCTGGGAAAACTTCTTATAAGCCCTTTGAACCTTGTGATTCTGGATGAGCCCAGCAATCATCTGGACATTGAGGCCTGTGATGCCTTTGTGGCTGCCCTTAACAATTTTGAGGGCGGGATGATTCTTGTTACCCATAATGAAATGTTTCTTCATGCCCTGGTCAACCGCCTGGTAATATTTAAAAAAAAGGGTGTTTCTGTCTTTGAAGGTTCTTATCAGGAATTTCTGGAAAAAGAAGGTTGGGAAGAAGAGGAACAAATGGAGGCCAAAAAGTCAAAGCCAACTGTTTTTTCCAAAAAAGAATTGCGCCAGAAAAAATCAGAAATTATTGCGGTTCGTTCCAAGGCCATTACTCCCATTCAAAAAATAATTGATGGCATTGAAGATTCTATTGAAGAAAAAGAGGACCAAATCCAGAAAATAAATGAGAAACTTCTTATTGCATCCCAGGACCAGGATGGTGCAAAAATTCAGGTTTTGTCAAAGGAACTGGCCAGTCTTGAAAGGGAAGTGGAATCTTTGTTTGAGGATCTTGAAAAACATATGGATAAAATTGACTCTCAAAAAGAGATTTTTGAAAACCAGCTCAACGAATTGGAAAGGTGTTAATTAAGATGGACAAAAAGAATTTTGCATTTTATTATGGAATTATTTTAATTGCTGTGGGTATAGGGGTATTTTTCCGTATACCCCAGGTAATGCCCAGAATCGAAACCATAGAGTTTTTTAGGGAAAAATTATTTTTAGTGAAATTTTGTTTTTATATGCTTGGCGTGCTTTTAATCCTGGCCGGAGCCATACGGGTATTTAAAAATTATAAGCAGTCTTAAATAGCCAAATTTACATAACAGGGTTAATATAACCATTGGGAAAGATCATCGGGAAAATTGAATGGCAAATGCTGTAAAGAAAAAATCAGGTTCCAGTCTTAAAGCCACCATAAAAGACCAGTCAGGTGCCGGCAAGACAAAAATTGGTGAAATCCTTTCAAAAGAAGGACAGATCACCAGCATGCAGCTTACTGAGGCCCTTAATGTACACAAAAAGACCAATGAACGGCTAAGCAGTATTCTTTTGAATAAGGGCTATATTGATCCCGATACCATTATCAATGTATTGGGTCGCCTTTACAATTATACTGTCATTCGTTTTTCAGAGATCAAACCAAAGCCTGAAATTTTAAAACTCCTTCCCTTTGAAATGGCCAAAAATCATATGGTGTTCCCTCTTGAACTAAAAGGGGATGATTTGAGCATTACCATGGCAGAACCCACAGATACAACGATTGTTGAGGATCTTCATAAAAAAATTAAAAAAAATATCCAGGTTTTTGTATCCACTGAAAATGATATCATCCAGGCATACCGGGATTTTTACAAGATCAATGACGATGAATATAAAAATTTTCTTCATTTTGATGATGACACAGAGGATGATGAACCAGTCACCTCTGTAGAAGATTTTGGTTCCCTTGTTTCTGAGGCTGCCGAGGAAGTGGAAGTGGGTATTGCAGACCTGGATGATGACCAGGATCAGTTCATGGCTTCAGATGCTCCCATCATCAAGCTGGTCAACGGAATTCTGACCAAAGCCATCAATGACGGGGTTTCTGATATTCATATTGAGCCCTTTGAAAAATCTTTTCAGGTCAGGTACAGGCTTGATGGCGGCATGTACAAGGCCATGAACCTGCCCCTGAGTATTAAGAACGCCGTTATTTCAAGAATTAAAATCCTGGCGGAACTGGATATTGCAGAAAGAAGGGTACCCCAGGACGGCAGGATAAAACTCAGGTTCGGGAAAAAAAAATCCATTGATTTCAGGGTATCTAGCCTTCCCACTCTTTTTGGGGAAAGTATTGTTATGCGTATTCTGGACCAGAGCGCATTGAGCATTAATTTGACCAAACTGGGGTTTGAATCTTCAACCTTTGAAAGCCTGAAACGATGTATATCAAGACCATACGGACTTTTACTGGTTACAGGCCCCACAGGTTCCGGTAAAACAACCACCCTGTATTCAGTACTTAACCGGCTCAATAAAGATGATATTAAAATTCTCACGGCAGAAGACCCTGTGGAATTTAATTTTAAAGGTATCAACCAGGTACCGGTAAAAGAGTCAATAGGCATGACCTATGCGGCAGCCTTAAAGGCTTTCCTGCGCCAGGATCCTGATATAATAATGGTTGGGGAGATCCGGGATATTGAAACTGCTGAAATCGCCATCAAGGCAGCCATGACAGGCCATCTGGTTTTTGCAACTCTCCATACCAATGACTGCCCTTCCACCATCGGCAGGCTTGTGGATATAGGCATTCCCCCCTTTATGCTTGCCTCTTCTGTCACCATGGTTTTGTCCCAACGTCTGGCGCGACGTTTATGTCCCCACTGCAAGCAGATTGTCACGGGTCACAATCCAGAGGAACTTGAGCTGGAAGGGTTTTTAAAGGATGAAATTCCTGATTTGAAAATCTATGGTCCCAATGGATGCAGCAATTGCAATGGAACCGGATACAAGGGCAGGGTGGGGCTGTACGAGCTCATGGAAGTAACCGATGAAGTGGGAAAGGCCATTAGTGCAGAGGTACCTGAAGATCAGCTCAGGAAAGTGGCTGTCCAGGAAAAGATGGTCACCCTGCGGGATGCAGGACTTGTAAAAATCAGATCAGGAGAAACTTCCCTGGAAGAAGTATTGAAAAAAACCACCATTACCAAGGAAGCGTTGCCAGCTTACCTTGTAAATCCGGATTTGGAACAATACGAGGACAAGGATGTGATCATCAGGGAAGGTAATACAGACATTGATTTTTTTAAACTTGTACAGGGTGCTCTCCATGTGGTCAAAGGCGGCAAGAAAATTGCTGAAATAACCCAGCCAGGGGAATATTTTGGTGAAATGGCAGCCATAACAAAAGATGCCAGATCCGCATCCATCATTTCAAAGGGAAGATCCAAAGTAAAACGATTTCCAGGGGATAAATTGGGGGAGATCATTGAAAAATATCCTGAGGTGGCCAAACACCTTTTCAGCGTTCTTGCAAACCGGCTTCACCAGACCGATAAAAAACTGGTCAATATGCATAACCAGATAAGAAAAAAAAGACCGCCCAATTAATTTTTTCCCCCGGCTTTTCCTTTGCTTTGGAATAAAAAGTAAATACCTGGAACCTACTTTTTTACTTTGTAATACCTGTCCTTTTCACTGTAAATACAGCCGCAATACTGCTGCCTGTACATGCCAAGCTGTTTTGAAGTCTCAATTCCATCACGCCAGCCTTCTCGGAAATCATGGTAGAAAAAATCCAAACCATATTCTCTGGCCAGGGCCTGTCCGGTTTCAATAATCAATTTATGGTTTTGAAATTTGCTGTACAGCAAGGTGGTGGAAAAGGCATCAAATTTTCCCTTTTTAGCAACCATTGCAGAGGCTTTCAGCCTTGCATGGTAACAATAACGGCACCGGTCCTTCTCTCTGAACACAATGGCCTGGATGAATTTTTCCAGCTCATATCCCTGCTGCCAGATCATTTTTAAACCAATGTCCTGGCTGTATTTGCGTAGAGTATCCTCCCTTTTCATACATTCAGTAAAAGGGTGGATATTGTGACGAAAGAAAAATCCCATTACATCAATGTTTTTTTCCTTGAGCACCTTCAGAGGATAAATTGAACATGGCCCGCAGCAGGTATGTAGTAAAAGTTTCAATCCCGACTCCCGAAAATGGCTGTTCCCACCCTTACCATGGTGGAGCCTTCTTCAATAGCCACTTGAAAATCATTGCTCATTCCCATGGAAAGATGGGTTACATTTTCCAGGCCGGCACTCATGATTTCTTCTCTTATCCGGGCAAGTTTTTGAAAATAGATTCTGGCGTTTTCAGGATCACTGAAATAGGGGGGCATGCACATTAGACCTTCCAGGGATATATTTTCAAATTTATTTATTTCAAGGGCCAGAGAAATGGCTTCCTGCTCATTGGCCCCGGATTTTGTATCTTCCTGAGCAATATTGATCTCAAGCAGAATTTTTTGTGTCTTTTTTATTTTTTTTGCCTGTTTATTAATTTCCCGGGCAAGTTTCAGCTTGTCAACGGTATGGATATAATCAAAATACTGGACTGCAAATTTGGCTTTGTTTGACTGGAGATGACCGATGAAATGCCAGCATACACTCTCTTTACCAAGAGAGTCAATTTTTTCCACTGCTTCCTGGATATAGTTTTCACCTAAATTTTTACTGCCCGCTTCAATGGCCTTTGAAACCAGCTGGGCTGTTTTGCGTTTGCTCACTCCAATGAGGGTGATTGTCTCGGGATCCCTGCCACAGGCCAGGGCAGTGTCGTGCATTTTTTTTTCTATGGATACAATATTTTCTTTGATGGTTGTCATTTTGTGTTCCTTAAAATTGAATAATATCCAGCTCCATAAGGGCTTCCATTACTTCGCATATTGGCAGGCCCACCACGTTTGAATAGGATCCGGCAATTTCCCGGATCATAAAGGAACCAATTCCCTGGATGCCATAGGCTCCTGCCTTGTCATAGGGCTCGTTTGTAGCAGTATACCATTGAATTTCCTTTTGGGACAAGTGTTTGAAAACAACTCTGGTCTCTATGGTTTTTGATATTGTTTTTTTCCTGGCCTGGCAGCAGATTGTAAAACCTGTAAAAACAGAGTGGGATCTATCATTCAACATCGTCAGCATATGAATGGCATCGTCCTGGGATTCTGGCTTTCCAAGGATAGCTCCATCCACTACGACAATGGTGTCCGCACCAATAATCCATGAATCAGGCTGGCTATTTTTAACACACTCGGCTTTTATACGGGACAGGGTTTTGACATAATCTTCAGGGTTGGAAAGGGGGGTCGATTTTTCATCAATATTTGCGGATAAAATGTCAAGAACCAGCCCTGCCTGTTCTAAAAGTTCTTTTCTTCTGGGAGATTTAGATGCCAGAATAATATGTTCCTGCGTTATTTGGTTTGTTTGATTCATGGACTCTTTTTAACAGAAATCAGTTCCCATGACAATGGAAAGGAACCTGGTGCATCTCAAATCAATTAGTTTTCAATTTCCTTTTGATTGATCCGAAGAAACCAACACATTTTAAGCTTGTAAAATTAAATAAAATGTTATATTTAATCTGCAATTATATATGCCTGGGTGGCGGAATAGGTAGACGCAAGGGACTTAAAATCCCTCGGTGATAATCACTGTACGAGTTCAATTCTCGTCCCAGGTACCAGCTTAATAAAAAAAAGGGTTTTGACCATATTTATCAAGACCCTCTATTTATCATTAAAAAAAAGTAATACTCTCTTTATGGATAAAATTGTCATCAATGGTGGCAGAAAGCTTACAGGCGAAGTCACCATCAGCGGTGCTAAAAATGCCGCCTTGCCGCTGATTGCTTCAAGCATACTTGTAAATGGAACATCTACATTTACCAATGTTCCTAAACTCATGGATATCACCAGTATTAGAATGCTGCTTGAAGATTTAGGGGCAACCACAAATTTTGAGGGCAGCACCCTGGCCATTGATGGTTCCGGCATCAATAAGATTGAAGCAGAATATGAACTTGTGCGGAAAATGCGGGCCTCTATTCTTGTGCTGGGTCCTTTGGTTGCCAGGTTTGGCCATGCAAAAGTTTCCATGCCCGGAGGGTGTGCCATTGGAGCAAGGCCTGTCAATATGCATCTTTCAGGGCTTGAAGCCCTGGGCGCTGAAATTTGTATGGATCATGGCTATATTGAAGCAAAGGCAGACCAGTTGATCGGTAATGAGATTTATTTTGATACTCCCACGGTAACGGGAACCGAGAACCTGATGATGGCTGCTGTCCTTGCCAGGGGAACAACAATTTTAAGAAATGCAGCCAGGGAACCTGAAATCTTATGCCTTGCTGATGCCCTTATTAAAATGGGTGCAAGGATTTCAGGGGCTGGTACAGCCATTATTTCTATAGAAGGGGTGGAAAGGCTCAATCCGGTTCAGGTGAATGTGATTCCTGACAGAATTGAAGCCGGCACCTTTATGGTTGCTGCAGCCGCAACCAATGGGGATGTGTTGATAAAAAATTGTAATCCAGATCATATGGGTGGGATTATCAGCAAGCTCAAAGATACGGGGGCAGCCATTGATGTCAATGAAAACCAGATCAGGGTTATGGGGTGCGAAACCATCAAAAGCATTGATATAAAAACCCTTCCCTATCCAGGATTTCCAACGGATATGCAGGCTCAGTTCATGGCTCTTATGACCATTGCAAAGGGGCAAAGTCTGATCCATGAATCTATTTTTGAAAATAGGTTCATCCATGCCAATGAATTGTTGCGCATGGGAGCGGATATTTCAGTTTCCAATGGAAATTATGCCATGGTCCGGGGGGTTGAAAAATTACAGGCTGCTCCGGTGATGGCTTCTGATTTGCGCGCCAGTGCCTCTCTGGTGATTGCCGGTTTGATTGCCGAGGGTACAACTGAAATTTCAAGGGTATATCACATGGACAGGGGATATGAATCCATAGAAAAAAAATTCTCATCCCTGGGAGCAGATATCCAGCGTATTCGATAATAAAACATTTCATACAGGGATGGCTATGTGAAAAGACTAGTAAATTCAGTCTATCCACCGCTTTTCCCTGTGATCATTTCCCTGATCACAGGAATCCTTGCAGGCAATTTCCTGCCTGATACCCCGATTGTTATTTACGCAGCCTTTTCCCTGGCTGTTCTTTTCTTACTCTTTTTTTTTATCAATAAAGTAAAACCCTTTGTTTTCAGTATAAGTTTTCTGGCAATACTCTGGGGGTTTTTTTCCATTGCCAGGGCCTTACACCCTGATTTTCCATCGGCTCATATCTCAAATTATACAGATTCATCCAAGTATGCGATTTCAGGAAAAATTGTCTCTTTTTCAAAACATTATTTCCATAAACAGAGGGTAATAATTTCCTGCAGCCTTCTTGAAAGAGAAGGGCTGGATCCTGCCCGGGTAAATGGACGGATAATTGTAAATATATATGAGAATAAAGTAGATGGTAACCATATACATGGTAATACGGGGACGTCACTTCAATACGGAGATCTTATTCATTTTACAAGCCCGTTAAAACCCATTCGAAATTTTTCAAATCCCCATGGCTTTGAATATGAACGGCATATGAAATTTCAAAATATTTTTGGGTCTGCCTATACGGATTCCCGAAAAATTATCGTATTACCACAAGGTCCAATTCCTTTTTATATAAAAATGATCCGTACAATTGAGCAAACCAGGAATCGTTTCTTTTATTTTACCATGGATTGTCTGGAAAATAAGGATGCCGCAGCCATTCTAACAGCCCTGATCACCGGCAAAAAAGAAGTGATTCCCCTGGAACTCAGAGATGATTTTTCCAAGGCAGGTGCTTCCCATATCCTTGCCATTTCCGGGCTTCATCTTTCCATAGTTTCCTTGATTTTCTTTTTCCTGTTTTATTCCTTCCTTGCCCTCTTCCCCAAAGTTTTGATCACAGGAACTGCCAAAAAAACAGCAGGAGTGCTGACCCTGATCCCTTTGATTCTGTATGCTGTTTTTTCAGGTTTTTCTCCTTCCACCCAGAGGGCTTTTATCATGACTGCTGTTTTCATGATTTCTTTTGTGGGTGAAAAAGAAAATGACCCTTTAAATACCCTGGCCCTTGCAGCTATTCTTATTCTCATCATGGACAGTACAGCCCTGTTTTCCATTTCCTTTCAATTGTCCTTTATGGCATTGCTATTTATTATCCTTGGATTTTCACTTCTCAGAAAGCGAAAATGGAAGGTCAAAAAAAAATTAATAACAATGGTGATCACCGCTGCCCTGGTTACGTTTTTTGCAGGGCTTGGAACTTTTCCTTTGATTGCCCATTATTTTAACATGATTTCCCATGTGCAGATTATTGCAAACCTGTTGCTTGTGCCCCTCATGGGATTTATTTGTCTTCCCCTTGGATTTTTATCCTTCTTATCTTTCTTTTTTTTTCCTTCCCTGGCCACGATTCCCATGGATTTGTGCCAGGTGATCCTGTCTTTTTGTATCAACTATATTCAATACTTGACGGGTTTTGGTTTTTCATGGTCTAGAATAATAACGCTTACTGTAAAGGAAGCGGGATTAATTTATTTTTTTTTTGCGGCTGTTTTCTTAATACTTTTTCGCCATAAAAAAACAGGGATTGGACTTTTAACCCTGGTGTTGTTGTCAGGGCTTTTCTGTGCAGGGGCTGGGATTAAAAACAAGTATTTCCCCGGGAAAATGAATATCACCATTCTGGACGTAGGGCAGGGCAATAGTGCTTTGATTCAGACCATTGAAGGGAAAAATATCCTGGTGGATGGAGGAGGCTTTTCCGGAAGCTTTAGTTTTGACCCTGGCCGATATGTAGTGGCACCTTTTTTGTGGGCAAAAAAAATTTTATGTCTGGATGCTGTTATTTTGACCCATCCTGAATCCGATCATCTAAAGGGCTTGGTTTATATTTTGGAAAATTTTAAGGTCAACATGTTGATAAAAAATCGAGATAGCACTTCCAGTAAAGCCTTTAAAGAATTGATTTCCCTGTGCCGTGAAAAAAAAATAAAAATTTGGTATCCTGGGCCAGGCGAGATGAATAATGGCGAGATGAATAATGGCGAGATGAATAATGGTAAAATAAGGTATGGGAAAACATTCAATGGCGAAACAGAATTTGATTTTGGGAAAACCATTTTGTTGTTTTATGGGCCTGACCCCGGGCAATTTTCCAATAACCTGAACAATAATTCACTTGTTTTTCAGATTGGTTTTAAAAATTTCTCCATGCTTTTTCCCGGTGATATTCTTTTTGAAAGGGAAATGGATCTTTTCCAAAAAAATGATTTGAGCCTGGCATCCTTGATATTGCTTTCCCCCCACCATGGCAGCTCAAGTTCAAGCAGTAAGATTTTTCTTGATAAAGTAAACCCTGAAAGTGTAATAATATCCTGCGGATATAAAAATCGATACGGCTTTCCAAACCCTTATGTATTGGAAAGCTACTATAGTAGAGGGTATAAGGTTTTCAGGACTGATCTTGACGGTGCTGTCACCATATCCTCTGACGGTATTGTATATGACACTTTAACCCATAAAGGCAGATAAATCTTGTATTACATTTATTTCCCATATGTACTGATATTGTCCGGTCTCATGTTTTTTGAATGTCATGGGAAAAAACATCCCAAATGGTGGGCTGCCATGGTGCTCATGGCCCCTGTGACGACTCCTTACTTTATTTTTAAGTCCCGGAAGACGAAAGGGATGATTTTGTTTGTGGTGTTTTTGGCCACTTTTACAATGGTTTCTGTTGCTGAAATTTATATCTATTCCAATATGAAGGAAAAATCCAAATACGATGATTTGCCGCCCATCACCCGCCAGATCATGGAGATCAGCGACTCCTTAAAGGTAACTACTTCTGAATTGGACATTGGTCTTGCGGGCCTTGAAAAGCTTTCCAAGGTTGACTCGCGGATAAAAGAACTGAAATATACCATTGAATTTATTGAAAACCTGAGGACACTTTTGTTCAAAAATCAATTGGCAATAAACCAACTTGTAAAGTTTTTATTGAATAATAAATCCTATCTGGTTAAAAAAGATCTGAACTGGATCTATGGTATTCAGGAATTTTATACCGATAAAAAGGTGATCCGTCAAACCCATAGCCTTGAAACTTATCTAAATGATTTTCAAGCCCTGCTTCAATATGTCGTTATTAATTTTTATCATATTACTGAGCATAAAACCCAGGAGCATTTAAAAAATTATGATGAATACTATATAAGGTATCGCAGGGCTGTAGATACCCACAATAGTTTCAATCTGCAGCGTCTTGAATTTCAAAATAAATTTTTGCTCAAACACCCTTACCTGACACCCTATCTCCCGGGTGAACGTCAGACCGAAACTCTTCTTTTATGGGAATAGGATTGGTTTCGTAAATATTTGAGAAAGGGAATAATTACCTTGTTTTTATTCCCCCCGGAAAGGTCATAGGTGATGCTGACAATGGGCACCTTTGTTTTTGCCTCAATCCTGGCTGCCATGGCTTCGGTTACAATTCCGGCGCAACAGAATGCCGGATTGGCCTGGACCAAAAGTCTGAGATCTGGATATTCCTGAATTATATGGTGAATTTTTAGAATATTATCCATGGATTCACCCGTATGTTCCGGAAGAATTCCGTATTGTTCCAGAAGATTTTCATAGGAATCAGTCACAATAAAATCTGATTCATTTAAGATGGGCTTAAAATATTTATAATACTTTTTTTCCATTGCCGTCAGGGCAGTAAACAATGCTTTTTTTGAGATAAGGCTTAAGTATTTGCCTTCCTTGAACCATTTTCTAAAATATGAATTGGCAATGATTTTGATGAATTTATAATAGGGAGTTGTTACCACCTCCCCACCGTTTTCTTCTATAAAATGAACCAGATCCTGATTCATTATATCATTATCCCTTACATAGAGATCTCCGAAGATTCCAACCTTTGGGCGGTTTTTATCTTTTGTGACCTTGATTTTGCTAAACAGGGGAATGGCCTCCTGCAGGGCTTTTTCCTTGGAACCTCCAGACAGGAAGGCTGCTTCGATGATGGACAGGGCATTGATAAGAACCTGGTCTGTTTCTCCCTTATTGATTTCATAGGGCCTTATCTTGCATCCAATACTACGCATAAGGCCGCCGAACATATATGCAAAATACGTATCAGTGGATGCTTTAAAGGAAATATCAAATAATGACAATTCTCCCTTGTACACACTTGAATGCTGAAATCCGTTTTGTTCCCGTTCAAGGATTTTGTTTATATGATATGGGTACATTTTTATATTACAGGCAATATCAGACTTGCTCAGCCATAAAACAGCCCTGGCCGGATCAATATCGTGTTTTTTAACCGTATGAATAAATCCTGCAGCAATGGCATTCAGGGGGATACACTGCCCTGTATTGGTCAGAATACTTTTTTTAAGGGTTTCGTTATTTTCTTCCATTAAAAAAGCATCATATCCTTGATTTTTAAGGGTTGCCACGATGAGATGGCCTGTAAATGAATCCCAATTTGGGAAAATAATGGTTTTTTTATCCATGGATCCTGCATAGAGAGGGTCAAAAGATTTGTTGGGCCGGGGTAATTTCTTTTCCTTTAGATTATAATGGTTGGTAAAGGCCCGGACAGCAGCTTCAATCCTTGTTTCATACCCTACGCTTGAATCATGTTCATCCAGTTCAAGAACCAGATACGGTTTGTTAAAGTGTTCCATGATTTCTTTAAAGTAATCAACCCCGAATGAATCTGGAGCACATTTGAAGGAAGTTATATATACTGGGTAAAGATCCTTTGTGGTGGCAGCCATATGGGCAGCCTCCAGAATTTTGGCCCCATGCTGCCAGTGAATTTCTGTAAGCAAAGGCTGGATCATTGAAAGATCATGACCCTGGGTATCCAGCATATCCTGAAAAAATGTTTTTACCCCGAGATTTTCAAAAAGCTGGGGAATTTTGTTGTTCATTGATTCAGATAGAACCGTATAGGGCCGGCCTAGAAGAAGGGCCTTAATACCAGGTGTTTCCTTTTTATTTTTTTGATATAATGCTTTTAATTTTATCTGGTTTTCATTCTTAAAATCCATTGCCCTGTCATAGGCCAGGGCAATATCAAAAAATGAAAATTTTTGGGAGATTGGTTTTAGATGTTTATATAGCTCCATTTTCGTGTGAAAATTTGTATATAAATATTTAATGATGGGGGATATGAGTTTTTTATGGTCCAATGCCTGCAAACAGGAAATAATGGAAGGAGTAAACTGGGTATAATAGCAATGCTGACGTCTTGTATTCTTTTCCTTTGACTTGTTCTCAAAATAAAAGGGGAGAAATACATAATCCGCTTTTTCCATCAAATGGGAAACATGGCCATGCAAGGAGACAACCGGTGCACAAAATTCTGCTCCGGCAATTGTTTTACCCAGTTTAACAGGATTTTTTAATCCTTTGCTTGTGATAGTCTTGACTCCCAGGTTTGAGAAAAAATGCTGCCAGAATTCAATATCCTCAAAAATATGGAGGGCTGCAGGAATCCCCATGGTGAAATCATGCTTTATGGGTGTATCACCTGTAACCCTAGTGGTTTGGTTTCTCAACCTGAGTAGATCCCAATTATTTTTTTTCGGCACCATTTTCTGGGTTTCATAATCCCTGCCGCATAAAAATCCATAGGCCTGGGGCTCGCCATCAATATCTGCAATGGTAAGCTTGCAATGGTTTGTAGACAAAGAACAGGTCTCCTGGCGGACCGGGATATCTTTTTTCCACAAATCAAATCCCCTGAAACGGGTCTGGGTGATTTCCTGGTTGTCTTTCAGGTTCTTGATCTGATCCCTTATCAGTAAAGCAACCCCAAGGGCTCCTGCTAAATGGCAGAATCTGGATACATGGATGGGCTTTTTAAGTTTTTGTTCAAAGGCTGCCACCAGGGCCTTATTCCTGGCAGTAGCTCCCTGGAAAAGAATATGGTTGCCGATTTTCCCCATACTCGCCACCTTGGTCAGGTAGTTATCCCGAACTGAATGGAGTACAGAAGCCAGGATCTCATTTTTTTCATATCCTTCAGCAAAAAAATAATTAATATCCCTTTCCATGAAAACCGTACACCTGTCGCTTGAAACAGGAGAGGTTACCCCTTCGGTTCGTAATGAGTATTCTGAAAGAGGGCAGTCCAGTTTGGCTGCCTGTTCCTCGATAAAGCTGCCGGTTCCGGCGGCACATACCGAGTTCATGACGGATGAGGTCACCATTCCGTCCTTGAGCAGGGTGAATTTTGCATCCTGTCCACCGATTTCAATGATGGTATCCACCTTGTCGTTCAGATTGACCGCAGCCATGGCATGGGCAGTAATTTCATCAGGTTCAATATCTGCGCCAATAATTTTTCCACTGATACGTCTGCCTGATCCGGTTGTCCCGCATCCCTTAATTTCAACGTTTAGATCATGATCATGCAGAAAATTATCACAGGCCTTAAAGAGTTTTTTTACGGCTTGAACAGGTCTTGATGCAGTATCTGTATAAAAACCGGCAATGGGTTCTCCTTTGGGATCAATTAGTATGCATTTTGTACTTGTGGATCCCACATCCAGCCCAAGGAGTCCATGGGTGATTCCCAAACCAGATGGATCGCCATAGATATCCACCTCCACCCCTTCAAATATATAGGATTTAAAACAGGTGAAATCCGGATAATCTGATAAAGTAAGTTCCAGTTCTGGATATCGATAACTCTCTTTTTTGATGGTATCTATGAAATAATCGTCGATCCGGTCAAAGGTATGGGAAGAATATGATTTTTCTTTTATTTCATCCCAGAGACAAAGTGCTGCTCCCAGGGCTCCGTAAAATTGAGAATGTTCATCAATGGTAAATTCAACTTTGGTTATGGATTCAAGATGATTTTTTACGGCAATATTTTTGGAGACACCCCCGCAAAAAATTATTTTTAAATCAGGGGTTATCTGCTTGAACAGGGTGTTGGCGATGTTTTTGGCAAGTCCGAAACAAAGGCCGTCACAGATTTGTTCAATGGCATACCCCTCCTGCTGGGCATGGATTAAATCGGTTTTTGCGAAAACAGCACACCGGGTTGCAATCTCTGGTCTTTTTTCTTTGTTTTCCATGGCTTTCTGACTGATTTGCTCAGACCCTGAAAGATTCAGTCTTCCGGCCTGCTGATCCAGAAAACTTCCTGTTCCTGCTGCACAGGAGGTGTTATTTTTAGCGCCGATATAGTTACCCAGTTTATCAAACAGGTTTAAAGAAAATTTTTCACCCCCTATCTGTAAAATGCCGCCAAAGGAATTTGGGTGGAGGTGTTTTGCGGTCCGGATAAAGGAAACCTGCTCATCAAAGACAGCCTGGGAAAAAACAAAGGAAGGGGTTGACGCAGTTTTGGATATATACCCTATGTTTTGGACCCCCTTATCCGATAAAAGATTTGAAAGGCAGGATTTTACTTCACCATGGTGATAAGCTGTGGCTCGATGAAAAATATTTCCAAGGGAATCAAGAATAGCTATGCTGGCAGATACGGATCCAACATCGATACCAAGGATAGCTGAATCTGGTTTCATTGTTGGATTCTTTTTTGATCCAAATTTCATTGGGTAATCTGGTTCTATTCTGTATTTTTTCCCCATTTTATATTTTTTCCTTTACCTGATTCCAGAGTCCATTCACGCCTGTAAGCCATCCGTCAATAAACAGTAGCTGATGGTCAATAGATCCCTCAATGGTGTTCTTTGCCAGGGCATAGGTGTCATATACTTCTTCAAAATATGCTTTCATTTTTGGATCTTCCGTTAATTTATACGTATCATTCATATTGACCACGTGTAAAAGGTCCTCATAGTGGGCAGACCGGGCCCATTTCATTCCTTCTTTCTTTCCTGATTTAAAAAATTGTTTTTCCCAGAGCACTTTTTCATGTTGAAGTCGTTTGATGATTTCAGGCATTTCAAAGTCTTCTGAGAAACGTTTTTGAAAGTCCTCTTTCTTTTGAATAGCCTCTGTTAAAGCTTCTTGAAACATTTTAGAAAAATTAAATGAATTCCGCCATTCTTTTAGTTTCTCATGGAGGAGGTCTGGTATACTTAATGTTATTTTCTGGACCATAGTCTTATCCTCTATATAAAGGTCTTTCCTGGATATGTACTTATATATTTTATACGTATCCCTATTTTCTCCACGTGTCAATTTGTTTTTTCTTTTTTATATACATCAATGATGTATTGTGTTTTTCAGGTAAAACGAATATAGGTAAAGATTATTATGGTGGTAAAATATATTGAAAAACTTGGCGGTTTAGTTCTATATGCCATTGGGTCACTTGGAAGGATCACTCTTTTTTTTATTTCGGGACTGACCCAGGTTTTTATCAGGCCGATTCAATTTGATAAAATTCTTGACCATACCTGGTTTATAGGGACAAAATCCCTGTTTGTCATTGTGTTAACGGGACTTTTTACCGGAATGGTTCTGGGGCTCCAGGGATTTTATACCCTTGTTACATTTGGATCTGAAGCTGCTTTGGGTTCAGCAGTTGCCTTGACCCTGATAAGGGAACTGGGACCGGTTCTTGCTGCAATTATGATCACTGCCAGGGCTGGTTCTGCCATGGCTGCTGAAATTGGTGTCATGAGAATATCCGAACAGATTGATGCCCTTAAAACCATGCAGATAAATCCCATTCGCTTTGTGTTTTCACCACGGATTGTTGCAGCAATGATAAGTTTTCCTCTGTTGACGGCTATTTTTGATGTCGTGGGAATTTTTGGAGGATATCTTACCGGTTCGTTACTGCTGGGAATTAATCGGTCTATATACATGGACAAGGTCATAACAAGTGTGCAGATGATCGATATTGTAGGTGGGTTTTTAAAATCATTTGTATTTGCAATTGTTGTAACCAGCGTCTGCTGTTATCGAGGATACTATGCTCATTTAGCAGGTGATGGTGGCTTTGGCGCCAAGGGAGTTTCCATGGCAACCACCAACTCTGTAGTCCAGTCTTGTATATATATATTGATTGTTGATTATATTATTACTTATTTTCTGGTGTAAAGATAATGATTTCACCATTGATTCAATTTAAGGACATAACAAAAAGTTTTAATGATGTTCAGGTGCTCAAGGGTATCAATCTTTCTATTCATAAAGGAGAGATCACAGCGGTTATCGGCATGAGCGGTACTGGCAAATCTGTTTTGTTAAAGCATATTATCGGACTGGTTCATCAGGATTCCGGCAAACTTTTAATTAATGGTAAGTCCATGGATTCCCGGCCCAAAAAGGGAGGGCACCTTTTTTCAAGTCAGCTCAGCTACATGTTTCAGGAAAATGCCTTATTTGATTTTCTCAATGTTTATGATAATATTGCACTGCCTTTGACAGAGACATCAAAAAATCCAAATTCCATTGTGATCAAACAAAAAGTAAAAACAAGGATGCAGGAACTTGGTCTTGGTCCCATAGATCATAAATTTCCATCCCAGCTTTCCGGTGGAATGCGAAAACGGGTAGCCCTGGCAAGAGCGCTGGTTACAGACCCAAAGGTGGTATTGTTTGACGAGCCCACAACCGGACTTGATCCAGTCAGAAAAAAAAAGGTTCACAAAATGATCCTGGAATATCAGCAGCAATTCGGATTTACGGCTGTTATTGTCAGCCATGACATTCCCGGAATTTTTGATATTGCCCAGCACATTGCCATGCTTGATGAAGGCAGGATTATTTTTGAAGGCACCAAAGACGAAATTTTAGATTCACACAACAAAACGGTAAATGCCTTTATCCGGGGCGAAGAAAGGTGTGTCTCATATGAAATTGGCCTAGAGCAGCCAAAAGGATAAACAAGGGACAAACATGGGAAAAAGAAAAATTGAATTTTATGTAGGCCTTTTTGTTATTATAGGTCTGATCAGCGTGGGCTATTTGACTACCGTTATCGGAGAGTTCAGTCTTTTTCCCCAGAACCGGTATTCTGCATATGGTTATTTTTCTTCAGCCTCAGGATTAAAACCCGGAGCCAGGGTAGAACTAGCTGGCGTTGAAATCGGAATAGTCTCTGAAATCAGCATAGACCTGGAACAGCTCACTGCAAAAGTCAGTTTCAGTATCGATAAAAAAATGGAATTATCCGAAGACAGTATTGCTTCAATAAAAACTTCTGGTATAATAGGTGAGAAATATATTGATATTTTACCAGGCGGGTCAGATCTAATGCTGGAAGACGGAGACGAAATTTCTAATACTGAATCATCCCTTGATATTGAATCCCTGATAAGAAAATTCATATTCAGCAATGATAAAATATAGAGTGAATTGAAAAAATGGTGCAAATGAAAAAATCTATTTATGTTCTGGTTTGTCTTCTGTCCCTGGGAATTCCCTTTTCCAACACAGGATTGGCAGAAGAACGTATACAGATCCAGCCCATTGTTGACAATATGTTCCAGGCCGTAAATGAGGATTTTATTTACAAAAATTCCATTTTCCTGGCCCAGTCAGATACTGTTCAAAACCTTACAGGTCATGACCAGTCAGCTGAAAATCAGCCTAATCAAGAGCAGTTAGATCAAAACCAGTCAGATATGGATCAGGATTTTTTGGAGGATTATAAGGGTGAAGAACAAATAATATCAGATCCAATTTATTTTTTTAATTATGCCATGTATTCCTTTAACGATGTTCTCTATTTTTATGCATTAAAACCCATTGCAAAAGCATATAAAGCCATTACCCCCATGCCTCTTCGCAGCGGAGTCAATAATTTTTTCCATAATCTTTTATTTCCCGTCAGATTTATCAACAATTTGCTTCAGGGCAAACTTGAGGCTGCCTCGGATGAGATTGGAATTTTCCTTGTTAATTCCACTGCCGGGGTCCTGGGGTTTAACCAGGTTGCCCAAAAACATTTGAATATGAAAACCTTTGATGAAGATCTGGGACAAACCCTTGGATCCTATTCCATTGGACATGGTTTCTATCTTGTTTTACCGGTACTTGGGCCTTCAAGTCTTCGGGATGCTCTTGGAAGGGTAGGGGATTCCTTTATTACCCCGGTAAATTATGTGGAGCCATGGGAACTATCCTGGGGGATGATTGCTTACGATCAAATTAATAAAACATCCCTGAGAATAGGTGAATATGAGGCCTTAAAAGAAGCTTCTCTGGATCCCTATGTGGCCATTCGAAATGCTTATATTCAAAATCGAAGAAGTCTGATCAAAAAATAAAAAAAAATTATTGACCAAACAATTCAGGCCGCCGGTTGGGCAGAAAATATCGCATCCTGTGGGACCTCACCCTGTCCAGGGCTGCCAGGTCAATATCAAAATAATAGGTTTTTTCTTCTGGATCAATAAATTTTGAAATTATATTACCGTCAGGGCCGATGAGGAGTGCCAGTCCCGGGAATTCTAGGCCCATTGTATTATTACCGGTCTGGTTCAGGGCAGCGACAAAAACCCCGTTATCAAAGGCCCTGGCAGTCAGGTGGCGCATCCATGAAAGGTATTTTCCCTGGGAACTGCCCCTGGGAGAGGCATGGGGAATGATAAGAAGATCTGCCTGCTTCAAGGCCATGGCTGTGGAAAGTTCAGGGAAATGCGCATCATAGCAGAGCTGGATTCCAAAATGAATGTTCTTGTTTTGGAAAACTTTGACACTATTTCCCGGCGAAAAATAGGCTTTTTCATTGGGGGCAGTATGAATTTTACGATAATGTTCAACAGCCGAACCTGGTTGAAACACAAGATGGGTGGCATAAATTCGATTGTTTTCACCCTTTTCTGCCATGCCGGTGAGAATGGATATATCAAATTTATCAGCAGCCTTGGAAAGTGTTTGAATCAATTGCTGATCAACCGGTCGTGCAATGGATAATATTTTTTGGCCTGCCAGATACCCTGTCAAATTCATTTCAGGGAAAACCACCATGTCAGCTTTGTTTACAGCAGCCTGGGAAATAACTTCAATGGTTGCAGAAAGATTTTTTCCAAATTCACCCGGGATACATTTTTGAACACTCAGTGCAAGCTTAATTCCATTCATAATTTAAAATTGGCAGAGATTTTAAACACCCTTGTGGCCGGCAGGTTCAATATAGTCTTGACCCCTGTTTTTTCAGAGATTTCTGTAAGGCTTTTTTTGATAATTTCCACAGAGGGGGCAATAAAGGTAAACCAAATATTAAAATTGTGGTCCCGCCTGTAATTGTGGGTAACTCCAGAATAGGAGTTTACGGTTTGTGTAAACAGGTCTATTTTATCTTCTTCAACCATGGCAGCACAAAGTGTTGAATGATATCCAAGCCTGTCTGGGCTGAAATTTCCACCAATTCTTCGGATCAGCATTTGATCTTTCATGGTGTTAATTCTGTTGATGAGTTCCTCTTCTGAAAGATCGAGTTTTTCAGCAATTTTTTTGAATGGCCTTGGATCAATGGGAAAATTGAGCTGGATATAATTCAGGATTTTTTTGTTGGTTTCATCAAGTAGCGGCATTATTTTACTCCCAACTAGAATATCATACCAGGGTAAATATTATACAGTAAAGGCTCTGTTTAAAAAAACAGAGCCTTTATAAAGTAAACAAATAAATGAAAAGATAACTATTTATACACAACCAGTTGGTTTTGGAAGACCAGCCATTTTACATGCACCTTTACCAGGGCCTGAGGGGAACAGTTCATAAATATGTTTCAATTTGAACTTGGTAAGCTTGGAAAGAACACGAACCATGGGTGCGATACCATTTTTTTCATAATAGTCCTGAAGAACTTTTACAAGCTGCCAGTGCTCGTCAGTCAGTTCTTCTATCCCTTCCTGACCTTTTACATATTCTACCCACTCTTCACTATAAAGATTGTAGTCAAGAAGAAATCCATCTTCATCTATTTCAAATGCTTTTCCGTTAAAATCGATTGTTGCCATCTAAAAGTACCTCCATTAAAAAGTTTTTTTTATCATTTTAAGACATACCGTCTTTGCTTCAATATCCGCCTTGATTATTGCGCATTAACATATCCCAGCATCCAATACTTGTCAACAAAGAATCATCACCGATATAAAAAATCCCAAGGCCTGAAACAGCCTTATTTAATACTCCTTGGGAGTAAGATTTATTTCATCAAGAGTAAATACCGGGCCGTCTTTACACACAAGTTCCTTTCCTATATTACATCGTCCGCACATTCCAATACCGCATTTCATCCTGTTTTCCAGGGACATGATTATCTGGTGGGGCTTATAGCCCAATTGCGTCAGGGAAGGCTGGGTGAATTTAATCATAATGGGAGGACCGCAGATGATGGCATAGGTATCCTCATCGGCTTTAGGGGCATTTTGTTCAACCACCTGGGGCACAAAACCGGTATGGTATTTCCAGTCGGGATCATCTGTACCGTCCACTGTAATGTGCATATTAATGTCATCCCGTTTTTCCCATTCATAGAGTTCTTCTCTGTAAAGCAGCATGCCAGGGGATCTAGCCCCGTATACCACATCAATGTTCTTGAATTTAGATCGATTGCCTGGATCCAGCATATAAACAATGGAGGACCTCAGGGTTGTAAATGCAAATCCGCCACCAATGATGATAACATTTTTGTTTTCCAGCTTTTCCCAGGGATACCAATTGCCCAGAGGACCTCTGATACCCATTATATCGCCAACCTTCATATTGTGCAGATGGGAAGTAACCACTCCGGTTCTGAAAACAGTGAATTTTACGAATCCTTTTTCAACAGGTGATGATGCAATGCCAATGGGAATCTCTCCCACCCCGGGAATGGACAATTCAGCAAATTGTCCGGCCTGGTAGGCAAATTTTTCTTCATCCCCCTCATTGAGAAAAACAAATTTAAATGTTTTAAGGGATTTATCTTCAGTTGCAATTTCAATATCATCAATGCGAACTGGATATGGCATATAGGGGTTTTCCATGTATTCTACTCCTTGGGTTCGCTGGTTGTTTGTTCAAAATTGTTCATGGTGAGGCAAACCTCGCGGATGTCGATATTGACAGGGCAGCTTTTTACACACCTTCCGCAGCCCACGCACATGATTCCCTGGTCATATTTATCAAGAAAGTATTTGAGTTTATGCATAAATCTCTGCCTGACCCGTTGAACCTTGCTTGCCCTTGGGTTATGCCCTGTGGCATGGCGGGTAAATAAAGGAGACATGCAGGTATCCCAATTCCGGTATCTTGCGGCCTCTTTTTGTTTGGTCTCATCCTGAATATCAAAGCACCAGCAGGTGGGGCAGACATAGGTGCAGGTTCCGCAGTTTATACAGGAAAATGCAATATCATCCCAGAAAGGTGCCTCGTGGAGTTCCAGAATGGTCTTTTCCTTAAGCTTGTCAGTCTCCACATGGGATGTAATATTTTTTTCTGCTTCTTTTCTCAATATATCAAACAATACCTGGCTTTCCTTTTCATCGGCCGTGTCATCAAACCCGCAGGCAGAGGAATAGGCTTCACCTTTCGGGGTGAGGACCTTTGCCAGGTATTTATCATCAATGTCAGCCAGAAGGATATCAAGACCGTCTTCGCAAAAGGGTCCGGTTCCAAGGGAAGTGGAAAAATCAAAGGGTCCGGGCTTGTTAATGCCAAGTCCGATGAAGGTGGTAGCTTCATAGGCATCACACCAATAGGGATCACTAAACTCTTTGGTGTCAAAATTGAGGTTAAGAATTTCCATGGCCTTTGCATCATAGGGCCGGATACCCAGAACTGCACGGGGTGTATAGCTGTTTTCAGCCCGTTTCATTATATGGTGATCTTCAATTGACTCATTGAGACTTGCATGTAAAATTTTTTCTGTCTGGGGAAAAAGAATAGATTTTGCCGACATGATTGATTCGTGATATTCCATTTCTGGCTGAACATTGGTATCCAGTTTTTTTATTTGACACCCGTTTTCATCTGTAACCGGACCAAAAAGCTGATATGTGTCTCTGGATTTATCAATGCCTTGGGTCCAGTCATTTTTATCAATGGTTATGAATTTCATTGTATGCCTCTTTGTTTACTTGATAAAATCATCAGGATCATCCGGACTATATGCATCCAGAGGAGGACGTTTGGTCACATCAAGGCCGGCTTCCCAGCCAAAGAGTTCCAAAGAGTCTTTGTTCAGCTTCCTTGTAAAATCCCTGACATTGATTCCCATGGGACAGGCTTCAACACAGGCTCCGCAATCAGTACACCGTCCGGCACAATGGAAGGCCCTTAAAAAATGAAAGGTATTTACATCGGTTTTATTTTGACCCTTGCCCACCCATTGGGGACTTGATTCGTCTACAAAGCAGGTTGGACAATAACACAGGGGACATGCGTTTCTACAGGCGTAACACCGGATACAGTTTTTTGTCAGGTTTTCAAAGTACTGCCACTTGGCATCCAGGTCCAAAGCTTCTATGAGGTCAACATCGGGAAATGGATTTTCAAGGACTTGTTCTTCCACAGGGTCTGCTGCCATAACATCATGGAGTACAGGATTCTTATGGGTGCAATAAAGGCAGTTTCCCTTTAAATAATCCTGTTTTTTTAGGGTAAGGGTTTTTAAAAACGATGAAACTATTAAAGTGTCACCGTCTTCAGAAAAATCAATTATTTCGTCCTCGAAAAGTTTGGCGATTTTGTGTTTATCCACCATGCCGGAGCAGGGCACACCAATAATATAGATCTGGTCTCTTTGAATCTGGTTTTCAACAATATGTGTGACAATATTTCTTGAGTCGCATCCCTTGGCAATAATCGCTATTTTGCCTTTTTGCCCGGAGGCATAATTGGCAAGATTAAGTCCGCATGTTGAATTAAAAACAAGTTTTTCCACATCTTGTTTTGATTGGATGGCAATAGGACTTGTTGCCATGGGAATGGTTCCCTTTGCAAAACCAATCACTTTTTCCACTTCACCTTTTTCAAGGAGGTCAGCAGAAAGCTCCCTGATTTTTTTTATACAGGTATCCATAAAAATTACCTTTTTAATTATAGTCCTTTACAAATTTTTTATTGGGTTCAAGGGCTTTTACCCTATCTGAAATCTCTTTTACCACGTCCACAAATTTGGTGGCTTCTGCGGAAGAGATCCAGGAAAAATGGACCCTGTCTTTTTCAATTCCCATGTGTTCCAGAAGATTTCCCATTAAAGCAAATTTCCTTCGTGCATAATAATTACCATCCAGGTAATGACATTCTCCGGGATGTCAGCCAGACACCCAGACAGCATCTGCGCCTTCCCGCAAAGCAGACAGTATAAATTTAGGGCTCATCCTTCCTGTGCATGGGATTCGGATCACCCGGATATCAGCAGGATACTGCATCCTGGAAACACCGGCAAGATCCGCTGCACCGTAACTGCACCAATTACAGAGGAAGCTGGTTATTTTTATTTTTTTCTCATCCATTCTTTTCATATCTCCTTAAACCGCAGCATTTGCTGCATCTTTTTCTTCTTCTATCGTTGTCTCTTTTTCAGCAATAGTTCCTTTTTCAGGGACTGTTTCATCTGCCAGGGTATCCTCAGTTTCATCGTCCTGGGTAAAGATCTGGGCAAATATCTGATTATTATCAAATCCTTTTAAATGCAGGGCTCCTGATCTACAGGAAGCAACACATAATCCGCATCCTTTACAGAGGACAGGATTGACCTGGGCTTTCCCCGCATACCGGCCTTCTTTATCTATGGATGGAGCAGAAAATGGACAGATAGATACGCACACGCCGCAGGAACTGCAGATTTCCTGGTTCACCTGGGCAATGGTTCCGTCCATGTTCATTTTCTTTTTGGCAAGAAGGGTAACCGCTCTTGTGGCAGCTGCCTGGGCCTGGGAAATGGATTCGTCAATGGGTTTGGGAGCATGGCAGAGACCGCAGATGAATACACCATCGGTTGCACAGTCAACCGGCCTCAGTTTTGCATGGGCTTCCATGAAAAAACCGTCTGCATTCTGGCTGGTTTTATACATGGCTGCAATTTTGTTTCCCTTCTCAGGGACAATGGCAGAGGCTAGAATAACGAGATTACTCTTTATCTCCATTTTTCTTCGCAGGGAGGTGTCGGAAAAAAGTATTTGCAAATGATCTTCTTTGGCAGTCACTTCAAGTTCTTTTTCAAAATCAAATTTGATAAATTGTATGCCTCGGGTTCGGGCTTCCGTATAAAGGTCTTCCCGTAATCCAAAGGCACGCATATCCCGGTACAAAACAAAGACTTTCATTTCAGGATTTATTGATTTTAATTGTAACGCATTCCGGATGGATTGCGTGCAGCATACTTTTGAGCAATAGGGACGTTCAGGTATCCTTGAACCTACACATTGGATAAAGACTGCCGTGTTTGTGGATTTCAGGTCTTCATCATCGTGTAAAAATTTCTGATCCAGTTCAAGCCCTGTTATCACCCGGTCATCTTCTCCGTAAAGATGCTCCTTTGGTTGTAACTCTGAAGCACCTGTGGAGATAATTGTTACGCCATGCTTTACGGTATCGCTGGTACCATTTTCATTGATATGGGTTTCAAAATTTCCAACAAATCCATCCACATCTGTTATCTGTGTATTCAAATGGATATGGATTAATTCGTTTTCCTCGACAGATTTTATCAGTGAACGGAGATTGGTCTGGATATCTTCTTTCTGCCAGGTTTGATAAAGTTTGTTTGCCTGGCCCCCAAGCTTGTCTTCCTTTTCCAGGAGATGGGTATGATATCCTTGATCGGCAAGTGTTTTTGCCGCCATGATACCTGCGACACCCCCACCGATAACCAGTCCGGCCTGGTCAATTTCAAGGGTGGGTTCTGGCAGGGATTCATGCAAAGCAACCTTGGCCGTTGTCATGCGTACCAGGTCTTTGGCTTTCTGGGTTGCTTTTTCAGGCTCTTTAGCATGTATCCATGAACATTGGTTCCGGATATTGGCCATGTCAAAAAGGTATTTATTGATACCGGCATTGGTCAATGTCTCCTGGAACAGACCCTCATGGGTTTTTGGAGTACAGGCTGCGATGACAACCCGGTTTAATTGCTTTTCCTTTATAATGTCTGAAATGGCATTCTGGGTATCCTGGGAACAGGAAAACATATTCTCATTGGCATACACAACATAGGGCAGTTTTTTTGCCATTTCAACAACAGCAGGCACATCAACCACACCGGCTATATTGGTCCCGCATCTACAGACAAAAACCCCTATTCTCGGGGCATCTCCTGTTACATTAATCTCTTCCGGGATTTCTTTGGTTTTTGTCAGAGACCACCTTGATTCCTTGAGGTTTATGCCTGCCATACCAGCAGCAGCACTGGATTCAATAACAGAGGAGGGAATATCTTTTGGGGCTTCAAAAGCGCCGCAGATGAAAATACCTGGCCTTGAAGTCTTGACCGGTTCAAAACTATTGGTGGTAACAAAATTATAGTGATCCAGACGGATATCCATTTTGCCTGCCAGCTCAATGGCTTCCTCCCCAATGCACAGTCCAACGGACAATACAACTATATCAAATTCTTCTTCCTGTCTGATTCCGGTTTCATCTATGTACGTAAGAATCTGCATGCCTGTTTCAGCATCAGGAATTATATTGGTTATTTTGGATTTAACAAATCTTATTCCAGACTCATCTTTGCCCCTGTTATAGAAATGTTCATAATCTTTTCCATGGGTTCTGATATCCATATAGAAGATCGCAGTATCCAGAGGATCATGGCTGTGTTCCTTGGCCAGCATGGCTTCTTTGACAGCATAGGTACAGCAGACAGAAGAACAGTACCCATTGGAACCCAAATGGTTGTCCCGGGAACCTATACATTGGAGCCATGCTATTTTTTTGGGTTCTTTTTTATCGGAAGGTCTTACCAGATGTCCTTCATAGGGTCCGGCAGAAGAAAGTATCCGTTCAAACTCAAGACTTGTTACAATATTTTTGGATTTATTATACCCATAAACATCATGCTCGCCAGGATCATAGGGCTTGCAGCCTGAAGAAATAATAACAGACCCCACATTCAGGGTGATGTCTTTTTGTTTGTCATTGTAATTGATTGCATTGGTGGGACATACTTTTTCACAATTCCCACATTTTCCCTTTGTCAGAAAAATACAGTTTTCAGCATCAATTGCATATTTTAAAGGCACTGCCTGGGCATACTTTACGTATATTGCTTTTCTCTTCCCAAGTCCCTCATCGTATTCATCATCCACTTTTTTGGGACATTTTTCAGCGCACAAACCGCAGGCAATACATTTGTCCATGTCAACATATCTGGGATGCTGGACAATATCCACGGTAAAATTACCTTCTTCACCATTTATATTTTTAACTTCAGAGAGGGTTAAAAGTTCAATATTTATATGCCGGCCGACCTCGACCAGTTTGGGTGAAATAATTCACATGGCACAATCATTGGTCGGAAAAGTCTTGTCCAATTGAGCCATAATCCCGCCAATGGAAGGCGACTTTTCCACAAGATATACATAATACCCGGAATCAGCAGCATCAAGAGCTGCCTGCATTCCTGAAATCCCACCTCCAACGACCATTATTGAACCGATTTTTTTCTGTGACATTTTTTCTCCTAATCAACAACCTGACTTTAAAATTTTTATAACAAAACTTTATTCAATTGTTTGGGATTCTTTTTTTGCTGGTTTTTTCTCAGCCGATTTTTTTTTAGTTGGTGTTTTTTTTGCCGGCTTTTTCTTTTTGGCTTTTTTTTCAGTTTTATCTTGGGTCTCAAAAAGTTTGGAAAAAGCTTGATTTAAAATTTTATTTTTTTGATTGTCAGGTCCCTTATTCTCGATACTCTGGTTATCTGAACTCTGATTATCAGGTCTGGTAATCCCCAATTTTTTTTCTTCAATGCCCAGACGAAGACCTAAAAGCTGTGGATAAAGAATTGAGGGAAGCATGAATTCTTTATCTCTTTTTGAAACCATAAGATCTTGGATTTTATCAAACTGGGTATGACACCAGGGGCAGGCCACACAAATAAAATCAGCACCAGCCTTTTGGGCGTTAGCCAGTTTTTTTTCTGTAAGGTCATAGGATAAATTATCATTAATTCCCAGGACAGGTGCTCCACAGCAATCCAGTTTGGATTCCCATTCAATGCTTTCTGCTCCTGTAACATTGACAAGATTGTCAAAAATCGATGGGGAGACAGGATCATCAAATTCCATGATTTCAGAAGGCCGAAGGGCGTGGCAGCCATAATGGGTGGCTATTTTAAGATCCTTATAATGATCAATGGTTTTCTTGTTTAGTTGATCAATTGTAATCTCATTGTGGAGTACGGACAAATAGTTTGATACAGAAGAGGTCCCCTTATATTCGAGGCCTTCTTTGGTTAGAATTCCATTGATTTTAGGCGTTATTTCATTGTCCTCTTTTAAAATGGAATTTGCTTTTTTAAGGCTCCCAAAACAGCATTGACAAAGGGTCAGGATATCCAATCCTTTTTTTTCAGCCAATGCGATATTTCTGGCTGCTGACAGCAACCATGCATTTTGGTCTGTATTTTTCATGGGATAACCGCAACAATTGAACTCTTTTATATCAGCGGTGGCGATGTCTAATTTTTTCAGTACAGCCCTTGCTGAAGTCTCATATTGCTGAACTTTTGCCGGTATGTTACATCCGATAAATAATGCAAATTTTTTCATATTTTTTTCCATTGCTGTATACTATTTAATAAGGCACCCGTTAGATTTCTTCTTGAGAGTAAAAACAATCTTTGGCTACTTTGTTTTTAAGTTCATACAAAATATCAGTTACCTTAACATTCTGGGGGCAATGCTCCTGGCATTGATAGCAGGTAACGCAATCCCAAAGCATATTGGATCCAAGGGCAAGGTCTGTAAGCCCAAGACCCAGGGATCTCATTATTTGGTGGGGAAGCATATCAAGTGCCTTGCCCGGGTCTTCATAGTTCATGACCACAGGACAGACATTGGTGCAATTTTCACATGAAAAGCAATATGAAAACGTGTTTTCCTGGAGAGGGTTTTTGCCTGTAAATTCATTGTCCGTATTCGTTAAAGACAGGACTTCTTCTGAATCCGTCTTTTTTTTGTACCTGGAAGCGATAATTCCCTTGGCATGTCTGGCCGGTATGTCAGAAAGTTTTGCATTGAAATCTTCCTGATTATAGGTGCGGTTATAGGAATAGGGTGATAATACCAAGGGAGTTATTGATGTTCCGGATCGAACAAATTCTTCCCTTACATCATACCAGAGTTCTTTAAGGTTTATCCCGGCCGGGCACACAACAGTACACCTGTCACAATTTGAACAAAGGAAAATTCCTTCCTGAATTGCCATGAATTGTGAAGAGCCCAGGTCTTTGTTTTTAAAGTAATGGCCAAGGGAAACCATTCTTTCCGAGGGCAGGATGTTTACATTGTTTTTAACATCATAGGCAGAACCTGCTGAACACGTTTTGCTGCATGTGTTGCAGTGAACACAGGCATCAAGTTCAATAAGCTGACGCGTGGCTATGTTCAAAGGGTTAGAACTCTTTCTCTGCATTATCCCGTTGGCAACTAAACTGATGGGTGTGGTGATAATATGAAGCATTTTGGTAAAGGGCAATAAAGCAAGACCTGCAAAACAGGCAAGGATATGGAAATAATAGAAAAAGCTTACAATGCCCATGCTATCAAGGAGTCCGCCAATGGGTTTCATTAATTTTGAGGCAGCATATCCGGTAAATGCAGATTGAGGTCTTGTGTGACAGTCAAGGCAGCTTTCTGTATGTATCTCTTCACCAGCCTCAAGGATCTCCTGGGAGATATCACCCGTAATATTTGGAGAGACAAGGCCGTAATATTTTACCCAATAGGCTTCCAGGGCCAATATGTCTTCTTTATATTCAAGGGCTGAATATTCTTCTTCCATGTTTTGGAAATCAGTATGGGATATAATTTTGGCGCCCTCTAGAAAAATTCCTGAAAAAATAATGACAGCAACAATCAAAATTGCATAGACATCAGATCTATTGGTGGTCATTCTGTGAATTTTCAAGAAAGAACGACGAAAAATTGCAATGCCAATTCCAATTAAAACCATAAAACCGAAAAAATCCCTCAGGAACATATAGGGATTAACCGTTGAAAAGTAATAGGGCAAATATGCTTCAGATACAATGGATTCCAGGGCATGCATAAAAAACAACAGGATAAAACCCCAGGATATCAGCATATGCATTACCCAGCGTAAGACATCCTGTTTCAGAATCCTGTATTGAAATAGCACATCAAGGATGAATATTTTCAATACAATAATAATTTTAATACTGAAAATAATTCCAACCATTGCGGTTAGACTTGAAATTAATCTTTGGGGGAAAGAGGAATTTTCAGTTTGAATTCCTATTT